>Ga0207661_10003877_pt1 | contig 10428 bp, 5 predicted proteins | sample KBSC713LmetaG_FD_184337 | JGI IMG/M metagenome (GOLD analysis project Ga0207661, IMG submission 184337) | Corn rhizosphere microbial communities from Kellogg Biological Station, Michigan, USA - KBS C7.1-3L metaG (SPAdes) (version 2) | ecosystem: Host-associated > Plants > Roots > Rhizosphere ... | reverse complement strand
GCGGGGTGATCCTGCGACCGGGCACGCTGTACACGCGCGACGCGGTGCTCGAGAGCCAGCGGCACCTCCTCCAGCAGCCGCTGCTCGCGCGCGCCGTCGTCGTGACGCCGCCCGCGGGCGACAGCGTCAAGACGATCACCGTCGCCGTGTCGGAGATGAAGCCGCGGCACGTCGACGCGACGCTCGGCTTCAACACGATCGAGTTCGGCCAGGCGTCGCTCGATCTCCGACACAGCGCGCTGGGCGGGGGACGCTGGCTGCGACTGTACGGCGCCGTGGGGAACCTCCTCGCCGAGCAGCTCAACGGGTGGGGGATCTTCCAGCAGGTGATCCCGTCCGAGCCGATCTTCGACAGCGATCCGTTCGTGCAGCCGGCGTACGAGGCGTCGCTCACGCTGACACAGCCGTGGATCGGGAGCGCGCGGACGTCGGCGTCGGCGCGCGCGTTCGCCAACCGGCGCATCCTCACCGGCGTGGCGGTGGACCAGAGCGTCGGCGGATTCGTCGGGATCGCGCACGACATCGCGCCCAGGACCCCGATCGGTCTCAACTATCGGATGGAGGCCGTTCGCGTGGAGGCGGGGGCGGTGTACTTCTGCGCCGGCTACGGCATCTGCGACGCCGCGACGATCCAGGCGCTCGGCAACACGCAGCGCCTCGCGCCGATCGGCGCGAGCGCGTGGATCGACCGGTCGGACGATCTGGACAGCCCGACCTACGGCTACACGGCGCTGCTCGACGCCGAGCATGCGTCGCAGGCCACTGGCTCGACGTTCGAGTTCAACCGCGTCCTCGGGGATGCATCGTACTACAAGCCGCTCGGCGCGATCCCGTCCACCTACGGCAAGACGAAGGCGCCGCCGGTGCTCGCGTTCCACCTGCGCGCCGGCATGATGCGGCCGCTCGACAGCGACCGCGCCGCGCTCGGGGTCAGCACGCCGGGCGAAGGGATCGCGCATCCGCGTACGCTCTTCTACGCGGGCGGGATGCAGTCGGTGCGCGGCTTCGCCGAGAACGAGCTCGGTCCGCGCGTGCTCCAGGTGCGCGCCGCCTCGCTGCTCGCCGCGGGGTGCACCCTCGCGTCGGTCGCCGACGGGTCGTGCAACCCGAACGGCGTGCCGAACGATGCGGTGTTCCCGGTGCCGACCGGCGGCAGCTCCCTCATCGAAGGCAGCGTGGAGCTGCGCATGCCGCTCCGGAAGAACCTCACCGGCGTGGCGTTCGTCGACGCCGGCCATGTCGGGACGAGCGGGCTCGCGACGGTGGGACAGCCGAAGGGTGCGGTGACACCGGGCTTCGGCTTCCGCTATCGCTCGCCGCTCGGCGTGATCCGGCTCGACTTCGGCCTGCGCCCGGTGGGTGAGGAGGTGCTGCCCGTCGTCGTCGCCATCCCGGACAGCACGGGACAGTTCCGCATCGTGCAACTGCAGCAGGAGAAGGCGTATTCGCCGGTGGAGAATCCATCGCCGGGTACGTGGCGCGCGATCGGGAGGCGGATCGTCGTGCACTTCGCGATGGGGCAGGCGTTCTGATGGCGCAGCCGATCCCGCGTTCGCACACGCCGCCCGAGCCGATGTTGCCCACGCCGCCACGCAGGCGTGGGGCGGTGCGCACGCTGCTCGGCGTCGTCGTGCTGCCGATCCTGCTGGGACTGATCGTCCTGATCGTGCTCGCGAACACGGCGTGGGGGAACGAGCGCGTACGCCGATTGCTCGTGTCACAGGTGAACGATCGGATGTTCGGGCACCTCGCCGTCGGTCGGCTGCGGGGCAATCTGCTGTCGAATGCGACGCTGACCGACGTGCGCCTCGCGGATAGCGCGGGCAAGCCGCTGTTCGCGGCGCGACGGGTGCAGGTGCACTACGCGCTGCTCTCGGCGCTGCGCGGCCGCATCGTGATCCGCTCGCTCGCGCTCGACACCGTGGATGTGCTGCTGGACAAACAGCCCGGCGCGCGCTGGAACTTCCAGTCGCTGATGAAGCCGAGCGGACGCGCGAAGGACACGACGCAGCATCGTGCGCCGCCGGAGCTGTCGGAGATCACGATACGCCACGGGCGCTTCCTGTACCGACGGCCGTGGCGCCCGGACACGACGCTGACGGCGGACCGGCGCGACTCGGCGATCGCGCGCGCACTCGCGGGGACGTCGCGCGCGCGGGTGGAGCGCGTGCCGGGCGGATTCCAGCGCATCGTCGACTACCACGACATCGACGCGCGGCTGCCCACGGTCCGGCTGCCGAACGATGGACGGCCGATCGCCGTGGAGATCGCGTCGCTCTCGATGCTCGGCGAGCCGTATCGGCCGCCGGCGGTGGACGTGCGCTCGCTCGTCGGGACGATCTATGCATCGAAGGATTCCCTGTGGTGGCGGGGTGCGCGGATGGCGCTGCCGGGCTCGCGCGTCGTCGGCGACGGGACGATCAAGTTCCGGCGGATGGGGTTCGCCCTCGATCTCGTCGGCGCACCGCTGTCGTTCGCCGATCTCAAGTGGCTCAACCTGCGGGCGCCGGATTCCGGGGGCGGCAGCGTGCGCTACGCGATGCGCATCCGCGGCGACTCGACGACCATCGCGCTCGCGAACGCCGATCTGCACTATCGGGACGCGTCGATCGTGGGGAACGCATCGATCACGCGCGTCCATCCGAAGGGTGGGGAGACGCGCCTGCTCGTCGACGGCGCGGATGTCACGCTCACGCGATTGAGCACGGCGATCGTGCGCGAGCTGGAGCCGGCGCTGAAGCTCCGCCGCGACGGCACCTTGAACGGCCACGTCGCCGTGAGCGGTCCGGCGCGCGATCTCCGTCTCGATGCCGACGTGACGTTCGATGACGCGACCGCGGGGCGCAGCCACGTCGTCGCCCGCGGTGGCATCGGCATGGAGCGCACGCCGACGGCGCGCGATCTCGCGGTGCAGCTCCGGCCCCTGCAGCTCGCGACGGTCTCCGGCGCCGGCGTGCGTCTTCCCGTCGGCGGGGTGCTGGAGGGGAACGCCACCGTGAGCGGCGGGATGTCCGCCGGCTGGCGCGTGCGTGGTGACGTGGTGCACGTGGATCGCGGCGCGCGCTCGCACGTCGTCGGCAGCGGCAGCTATGCGACGGGCAGCCACCGGCTCGCGGCGGACGTACGCCTCGCGCCACTCTCGCTCGCGACGGTGAACCGGCTCGTCCCCGCGGCGCGGCTGCGTGGCGACGTCACCGGCCGGGTGCGCGCCGAGGGCACGCCGAGCGACCTGCACGTCGCGGGCTCGCTGCAGTCGGCGGCCGGCGGCGGAACGCTCGACGTCAATGGCAGCGTCGCGCTGCGCGGCGCGCGAACGCGCTACGACGTCGTCGCCGTCACCGACCGGTTCGACGCGAGCGCGCTCACGACGCGCGCGCGGAGCAGCAGCCTCACCGGCACGATCGCGGCGCGTGGCGTGGGAATCACACCGGCGACCGCCAACGTCGTCGCGCGGATCGATCTCACCGATTCGCGGTGGGACACGCTGCGCGTCGATCGGCTGCGGACGCGGCTCGCCGTGGCGGACGGGCTCGCGCGGCTGGATACGCTGTCGCTCCTGGCGCGCGGCGCGAATGTCCAGGCGGCGGGCGCGTTCGGATTGGATGCGCGGCATTTCGGTGAGTTGCGATTCGTCGCCGCCATCGACTCGCTCGGCGTCCTGCGGCCGTGGATCGGCACGTCGGATACGAGTGTCGTATCGCCAGTCGCGGAGCAGCGCGCCAGGCTGGCGGCGGCGCTCAGGGATTCGGTGCGGCGCGCCGATGCGGTGCGCATCGAACGGCTGGCGCTGGGGCTTCCGGAAGGGGTGAGCCTCGCACTCGACACCGTGCCGCCGCTGCGGCGCGACTCGCTCGCCGGCTCACTGCGGGTGTCGGGAAGGTTGATCGGCAACGTGAAGCAGACCGGCATCGCCGCGCGCGTGATTGGCCGGAACCTCGTGGCGCGCGGCAGCTCGGCGCGTCGCCTCCAGGCATCGGTCGCGACGGCCGACTTCCGCCGCGCTGATGCTCCGCTGCGCTATTCGTTCCAGGCCGACACCGTACGGGTGGCAGGGCGCGCGTTCGAGCAGGTGGAGAGTGCAGGCATCGGCAACTGGAAGGGACGGCGCGTGTCCGCCGTGGTGCACGTGCGGCAGGACTCGCTCGTCTCGTACGTGGTGGACGGCGAGTACTCGCAGCCCGCGAGCGGTGTGCACGTCGTGCAGCTCGATTCGCTGCGGGCCACCTTCGATACGCTCGTGTGGCGACTGACGCACCCGGCCGCGCTGCGACTCGACCACGGTGGCGTGGCGGTGAAATCCATCGAGCTCCGCAGCTCGAGCGGGGGGCGCATGTGGGCCTCGGCGCAGGTGCCCGAGAAGGGGCCGATCTTCCTCGACGTCGAGGCCGACGGGGTGCGCATCGCCACGCTGCTGCAGACGCTGCAACGCGACACCGACGCCGACGGCATCATCTCGACGAGCGCGCTCGTGCAGGGGACGCGCGCGATGCCGACGATCGAAGGGCGGGCCGCCGTGCGTTCGGCGCGCTTCCAGGGGCGGCGCGCCCCGGACGCGGACGTGACGCTCGCCTATCGCGACCGGCTCGCGTCGCTGAACGCCGTCGCGCGCGACAGCACGGGACGGCAGGTCCTCACGGGGCGGGCCGCGTTGCCGCTCGATCTGGCGCTCGGCGGCGTGACCGGCTCGCGTCGTCTGCCGGGACCGATCGTCGGCGAGGTCGTGCTGGACAGCTTCTCGCTCGCGTCGCTGCCGCTGTCGTCCCGCTCGTTCAGCGGCGTGCGGGGGAAGGTCGGCGCGGAAGTCCGGCTGGGCGGCACCTGGAAGGCGCCGAAGTACACTGGGCGAGCGGGGCTGCGCGACGGCGCGCTCACCCTCCAGGCGATCGGGATGGGTATCGACGAAGGGACCGCGGATCTCTCGCTCGTCGGCGACACGCTCCGCGTCGACTCGATCGTCGCGCGGGCACGCGGACCGATCCGTGCGAGCGGAACCGTCGACCTCGGCGACCTCTCGCATCCGTTCGTGCGCATGTCCGCGTCGGGCGAAGAGGTGCGCGTGATGAACCAGCGGCGCGGCCTCGTGGATGCGGACTTCGACGTCACGGCGATCGGTCCGCTGGATTCACTGCGCGTGACCGGGCGTGGCGAGATGCTCGGCGGTTACCTGGCGCTCAAGCAGTTCCGGAAGGACCTGCTGCGCGTGAAGTCGCCGGGCGACCTGTCGTTCCTGACCGTGTTCGACACCACGGCGCCGCGGAGCGACAGCGCGCGCGTCGCCCTTGCGCGGCGCGTGCCGCGGAAGTTCGCGCTGGTCGCCGACCTCACGCTGGTGATCGATCGTGGGAACTACTATCGGAACCGTCCCGACGCGAACACCGAGTTCTACACCGGCGACGGCGAGGCGGTGGTCGCGCACATCGACCAGCGGAGCGAGGATCAATGGGCTGTGGGCTTTGTACGCATCCCAGGTGGTGTGACCTTCTTCCGCACGCAACCGTTCGTGCCCGCGCGCGGCAGCCTGACGTTCGGCCCGCACACCGACGCCGTGGGGATCGTGCAGGAGGTCGGTGAGCGGATGCTGTGGGAGGCCGGCCGCGGATGGTTCCCATTGCAGATGATCACGGGGGGCACGTCGAAGGCGCCGGCGATCGGACTGGAAAGTGGAACGCTCTTCCCGATCCGTGGGCGCGAGCTGAACGGGTACCTCACGCAAGGACGCACGTCGACGTCGCTGCTGCAGCACGCGACCACGTCGCTGGCGGGAAGCGAGTCGTGGAGCGGACAGTTGAGCGGTCTCACGGGCGCGCTGGCCCGCCGGCAGCAGGGCGCGACGGCGCTCGGCGTCGTGCTGCACGACATCGGGACGGGAACGACGAAGGAGTACGGCCTCGACGCGTTCAGCGTCTCACCGGCGGACGTGCCGCCGGAGCTCGTGTACGGGAAGACGGGCGGCGTGCGCGGCGCGCTCGTGGAAGGGGGCCGCTACATGACGACGGACCGGTACATGGCTGGCCAGCTTCGCCTCACGACCGGGATCCCGGGATTCCGGATCGCGCAGCGCTTCGGCACGGCATACCGGATCGATCTCGGACTCGAGCCGCGCTTCCTCTTCCGCGCGCCGGAGGAGCTCGGGATCACGCACCCGACGCTGCGCACGGGAGTGTTCGGGGCGTTTCTCACGAGGAGTTGGGATTTTTAGCGGAGATGCGACACGGCACCCGGTCGGCGCGATACGCCGTCCAGGTGCCGTGTTCTTCCAGTACCGGTCCGTCGGCTGCGACCCCGTCGAGGACCCTCGTCCAATCCGGTACTGGAGCTCGTGCTACGCTGTCAGACGACAGCGTGCATTACTTACAGGTCGGCTCGCCGTCGCCCGCGCTCGTGACGAGCGGGTTGGTCGTGTTGACGCCGATACCGCACGAGAAGTTCGTCAGCTGGCTGTGCGTGTTCGTCGCCAGCCACGCCCCGGCAAACTTCGAGATGGTCGGCATCCCGACGCCCGAGGACGGCTTGAACTTCATGCCGTTCGAGGTATCCGTCGCATAGCTGGCCGAATCCGCGAAGTACGACTCCTCGGCGGTCACCAGGTTGCGCAGATCCGACTTCATGGCGGCGATGTACGCCTTCGACTTCGTGTTGGCGAACTTCGGGATCGCGATCGCGGCAAGAATACCGATGATCACGACGACGATCAGCAGCTCGATGAGGGTGAAACCCTTGCGGACGTTGGTCTTCATGTGAAACGCTCTCCGATTCGTGAGGGTGACGGCGCGACGCTGCGGGCCGTCGGGCGGGGTGACGTGGTTCATGCAGCCGACCCGCACTATGGCAACGCGCGGGCCAACGCGGTATATCCGCGGAAAGCGTTGTCATGCTTGGAGTTGCGAAATAAGCAAGTGTAGATGTTTCCAGAACGGTCGCAGGATTCTGCACGCTGTCCGGCAGATTGCGAGTGCGCTACCTCACAGTTGCACGAGTGATCTCGCTCATGGACGATCCCAGGTACTTCCTTATGTGTGAGCCCGTCTCGGGTCCGTCGAAGGGAGCGCGCTGATGTCGTGGATCGCGTCCTTCCTCGTCGCGCTGCTCACCGCCGCGGTCGGCCTCGTGCTCGCCGGCTTCATCGCGTCGCACGCGGTGAGCTGGTACCGCATCTCGTCGTTCGAGGGCGGCGCCGGCTACTTCGTGGTCGGGATGGCGCTGCTGGGTTTCGTCATCGCCTTCGCCATCGGCCTCGTCGCGAGCCGCATCGTGGCGGCGTCGGCGCATCCGGGCGCCTGGCGCGCGATCGGATGGTCGGAGCTCACCGTGATCGGGATCGCGGTGATCGTCGGCGCGATCGCGCGGTTCAGCGCCGACGTCGCGCCGAAGCTGAATGGCGAGGAGCTTCTCCTTCAGGTCGAGCTGAAGTGGCCCGCCACGCAGACGACCTCGCCGGCGATGGACACGACGCCGCGCCGGCTCGAGCTCTACGCCAGCCACGATCATGTCGCGCGCGCGAGTCGCGACGGCGCGCTCTGGATGGAGGACGCGCACCTGGTGGACGGACGGTGGGTCGTGCCGGGCGCCGTCGCCGTGTGGACGAGCCGAGGCGATCGCGTGCTGAGCGTCGATCCGCCGATTGCCGGATTGACGGGGTTCCTCGTGCCGCTGCCGGCGTGGCCGAAGAAGGCACAGCTCGAGTGGAGCGAGTGGATGCCGCGCCCGCGCGACGGCGCGCCGCCCCTCCCCGACGGATTCCGCATGCGCTTCAGGGTGCTGCCGCGCAGTCAGCCCGTGCGCGTGCAGACTTTCGGCCCGTGGGAGATCGCCACCGTCGCCGACGACTTCTACGATTACAATCGCGCCGGTCGTCCGCGTGCGCTGGCGGCGATCGCGCGGTTCTTCGTTCGCTATCGCGGCACTCCCGTCACGATCGACTGGAAGAGCACCGACGCGACCGAGTCGGCGCGCTTCGACCGCTTCGAGTCGGTGGCGCTGCTCCCCGGCGCCCCGGATGCCCTGTTCGTGCACGCGGCGACGGATCGTGACGTCGGCCCGCTCTACCTATTGATGGCGGACGGCGAGCGGATGAAGAGCGAGCTCGTGGCGGAGAGCCAGCCGCTCGACGCCGGCACCCTCCTCACGAACGACGTCGGCGCGTTCAGGCGCGCGAAGGAGACGGAGTCCATACCTGGCACGATCGACCGGACGACGTACGCACGTCCGGGCGAATACCTGTTCCAGGAATCGGTGCTCTCCACGCAGCCGCCGGCGGTGCACCACTTCACGCCGACCGCCAACGCGACGATCGACGTCAACGTGCCGCCATTGGGGGTATCGCCTGATGGTCGGCGCTTCGTCCGATTCGGCTGGAACGAGGAGAACGTGCGCGTGCTGATCGTCACCGACGTGACGACGGGCGAGCGCGCCATCGTGCCGGTCGATCTCGCGCGGATGCGCTTCTCCAAGGTCGGGCTGCTCGACCCCGCCTGGCTACAGCACTACTGGACGTGGACGCGCGGCGCCGACGGCACCTACGCGCTGGAGGCGAGGAGCGGCGTTGCGCCGCTGCCATGGAAGGGACTGCTGACTCCGCCGAATCAGTCGCCGGAGTACCAGGTCGGGCCGGCGGGAGAAGCGCTGTTCGAAGCGATGGCGTCGTTCTTGACGGCGGAAATGGGTGCGACACGCACTCCGGAAGACCAGGCCGCGTCCGGTTGGCAGGCGCACCTGAACGGAACGGTCCTCCATCTCTTCGACAACACCAGCGAGCACCACGTCACCATCTACCTCGACCAGGGCGCGGACACGAACGTGCTCGCGACGATCGCGGACCGGTTCGACGCGGCGCTGGCGACGGGGAAGTACGATGCGCTGTTCACGCCGGATGTGGAGCGGTAATGGGCTCGCACGCGGAGTGGCGCGCGTTGCACTGATCGCGGGGCTCGCCGCTCCGGTCGGTGCGGCGCAGCGGACCGTGCCCGGCGCAGTGCGGGGGGAAGTGATCGACTCGGCGGGGCTGCCGATCGGGAACGCGAGCGTGCGACTGCCGGCCACGAATGCGAGGACGCGCTCCGATGCCGCGGGGCGTTTCACCTTCGAGCGCGTCGCGCCGGGCCGCTACGAGATCGTCGGCGTGTCGATCGGCTTCCTCGCGACGGAGGACAGCGTCGTCGTGCGATCGGGGGAGACGACACACGTCCGATTCCGGTTCGCCGCGCCCCCGCTGCACGTCGACACGCTGCCGCCGCGCCTCGCACGAGGTACGCGCCCCGATACGGCGCCCGACGACGCGGAGACGATCGACCGCGTCGCGCGCGTCGCTCGACTGGCCGCGCTGCGACCGCGGCCGGCGAACCGCGCGCCGCGTGAGCTGAGGATCTGGGTCGGGGGCGGCCTCGGGATCCCGATGCGGCTCCTGCGCATCGCGGACGACGGGACGCGCGTGCACGGGGAACAGATCCTCTGGCTGATGCAGACGATCCCCGAGCGGAGCGACGCGCCGCGATGGCGCGCGTTCCTGGACAGCGTGCCGACCTGGCTGCGCGACACCTTTCACTGCGGCCCCCTCTTGGCCGACACGACGCACCACGCCGAGGCGCAGTCGGGCGACCAGAACGAGCTCGTGGCGGCGTGCCGCGTCCAGTTCGCCCGCGAGCCGAACTGGCGCGCGGTGCTGGCGGAGCTGGAGCGTCATCACATCTGGAACCTGCCGGATGCCTCCGAGCTTCCTGTCGTGGTGACGCGCCGGCAGGTGAACGAGGAGGTCATCACCACCGATGGTGTGGGCGTGACCGTCGAGACGTGGAACGGGACCCGGTACCGCGCGTATACCATCGGCAATCCGGATCGGCAGCCCTTCGCGGAATACCGCGACGCGGCGGCGATCCTCCATCTCGTCGTGGCGTTCCCGACGACTCACTCTCCCGACTCGAGGCAGTGACGTGATCTATCTCGTCGTCCGACTCACGTGGGTGCCGGGCAAGGCGGCGGATGGCTCGGACTATGAGCGCAGTGTGATGCGCCTCTGGAAGGAGCACGGGGGCGACATCCTCGCCGCGTTCAAGCCGCTCGCGCAGGCGGACGGCCTCCCGCCGGCCGACGAAGTGCAACTGCTGCGCATCCCCACGCAGTCCCAGCTCGACGCCTACCTGAGCGACCCGCGCCGTCTCGCCCTCGCCCCCAAGCGCGCCGCATCGATCGCGGTCACGGAGATCACGATCTCGGACAAGCTGGTGGAATACTGAGAGGATGCGGGGATGAGGAGATGAGGCACTGCACGGCCTCGGGAGGCGAAGCTTACCGAGGCCGTTTTCGTTCCGCACCCCCATCCCCGCATCCCCTCATCTCCGCGTCAACACCGAGTCCCACACCGCGAGCGCGGGCTTTGGACGATAGCTCGCGTCCACCAGCCCGAGCTGCGCGAACAGTGGGAGGATCGAGCCC
>Ga0207661_10003875_pt1 | contig 10432 bp, 5 predicted proteins | sample KBSC713LmetaG_FD_184337 | JGI IMG/M metagenome (GOLD analysis project Ga0207661, IMG submission 184337) | Corn rhizosphere microbial communities from Kellogg Biological Station, Michigan, USA - KBS C7.1-3L metaG (SPAdes) (version 2) | ecosystem: Host-associated > Plants > Roots > Rhizosphere ... | reverse complement strand
GCGGTCAATGCCATCGACCTCGCGGTGCCCCGGGGCGAACTGTTCGGCTTTCTCGGACCCAACGGGGCGGGCAAGACCACCACTCTTCGCATGATCGCGGGGATTCTGCGACCCACGAGCGGGTCCGTTCTCATTGACGGCACGGACATCGTCGCGCGGCCGGCGGAAGCCAAGGCGAAGCTCGGCTACATTCCGGACCGGCCGTTCATCTACGAGAAGCTCACCGGCGCGGAATTCCTGCGCTTCGTGTCCGGGCTGTATGGCCAGTCCGGACCGGTCATCGAGAAGCGCATGGACGAGCTGCTCGCGCTGTTCGACCTGCGCGACTGGAAGCAGGAGCTGGTGGAGAGCTACAGTCACGGCATGCGGCAGAAGCTGATCATCGCGAGCGCGTTTCTGCACAAGCCTGACGTCATCGTGGTGGATGAGCCGATGGTGGGGCTCGATCCCAAGGCGGCGCGGATCCTCAAGGATCTCTTTCGCGAGTACACGCGGCGTGGCCACACGATCATGATGTCCACGCACACGCTGGAGGTGGCCGAGAGCGTGTGCGACCGGATCGCCATCATTCAGGGCGGCAGTATCCGGGCCTGCGGGACGCTGGATGAGCTCTACGCCACGGCGCCGGCCGACGGGCAGGGGCTGGAGTCGTTCTTCCTGCGGCTCACCGGGCAGAATCCGGCGCGGGAGCTGGCGGAGGTCCTGAATGCCTGACGATCCGGCGCGCGCACCGGACAGGGAGGGCGGAGCGAACGGCGCGGTGAAGAGTGCGTCGCTGCTTCACCTGCTGCGCCCCAAGCTGCAGTCCATGCGCAATCGCACGCGGACCATTGGCCGGCAGTCCCTGTGGCACTGGTCGCTGCTCGCTGCGGTCGGCGTGCTGTTCTGGGGGTTCGGGACGGTGATGCTCGTGCGCGTGCTCGGCTACTTCGAGCGCACGCCGGAGATCGGCGTGCTGCTCGCGGGCAAGCTGCTCGGGCTCATCTTCCTGAGCTTCTTCGCCATTCTGCTGCTTTCGAACATCATCACGGCGCTGTCGAGCTTTTTTCTGGCGCGGGATCTGGACATGTGCGCATGCGCGCCGGTGGACTGGCTCACGCACTACGGGGCGCGGCTCATCGAAACGCTCATCCACTCGAGCTGGATGGTCGTGCTGATGGGCGTGCCGATCCTGGCGGCGTACGGGTTCGTGTACAAGGGCGGCCTGCTCTGGCCGCTGGTGGCGCTCGCCACGATGATTCCGTATTTCGTGATCCCGGCGGTGCTCGGGACGGCGTTCACGCTGTTGCTCGTGCACGTTTTTCCGGCGCGCCGCACGCGCGATCTGCTCAGCGTGGTGGCCGTCCTGTCCGCGGCCGGACTGGTGCTGCTGCTGCGGCTCATGCGTCCCGAACGACTGGCGCGACCCGAGGGGATGCGCTCCCTCATGGATTTCATTGCGTTGCTGCGCATGCCCACCTCGCCGTACCTGCCGAGCGAGTGGGCGCAGAACGGACTCATGGGCTATCTCACGGGTGAGCTCTCCGCGCTGCCCTTCTATCTGCTGTGGACGACGGCGGCGGCGCTGGTCGTGCTGGGCGCCGGCTTGCAGCGCGCGCTCTATGCCGCGGCGTTCAGCAAGGCACAGGAGGGCGCACGAAATGTCACGAAACGCGGGCTGCTCGCACGCGCGGGAGAAGCGGTATTCATGCCGTTCGGCGTCCTGCGCCGGGAGCTGATCCTCAAGGAAATCCGGATGTTCTTCCGCGATCCGACGCAATGGTCGCAGCTCATTCTGCTGGCCGTGCTCGTGGTCGTCTACGTCTTCAATGTGCGGTTTCTGCCGTCCGCGGCGAGCGACGGCGTGTCGTTCTTCCTGGTGAACGTCATCCCCTTCCTGAATCTGGGTCTCGCCGGATTCGTGCTCGCGTCCATCGCCGCCCGCTTCATCTTTCCGGCCGTGAGCATGGAGGGCCGCACGCTCTGGCTGCTGCGATCGAGTCCCCTCCCGATGCGCCAACTGCTGTGGTCCAAGTACTGGACCGGGACGCTGCCGCTGCTGGTGCTCGCCCTGTCCATCGTGGGAGTGACCGACGCGCTGCTGGGCGTGAGTGCGTTCATCTTCGCGCTCTCGATCTTCACCATCACGTTCATGACGCTGGCGCTGGCGGCGCTGGCGCTCGGACTGGGCGCGGTCTATCCGCGGTACGAGGCCGAGAGTGCGGCGCAGATTCCCACGAGCTTCGGTGGACTGGTGTACATGCTGGCCTCGGCACTGTTCATCGGCGCCATCGTGCTGCTCGAGGCCCGGCCGGTGCACAGTTATCTGAGCGCACGCGCGCTGGGCACGCCCCGGGAGCCGACGGCAATGGCCATCTCGTTCGGGATCGCGCTGGCGCTGTCGCTGGCGGTGACGTTCGTGCCGCTCGAGGTGGCGGTGCGGCGGATGGAAGCGGCGGGAGAATAGGAGGCGAACCGGGCACGACAAAGCGGGGCAGCTCCAGGCGAGCTGCCCCGCTTTGTCGCGCCATGTTGACAAAGGTTCCCCGAAGCGTTAGGACATATCCGGCCGAATTCCCTCCACTGGCCATGCGTCTCAACCCCACCCTTCAGGAGACGTGCATGACACACGTACGGTCCGCACTTGGTCCGCTCCTGGTGCTGCTCTGGATCACACCACTGTCCGCTCAGTCACCAGGTGGCACGGTCCGTGGCCGCGTCACGGACGGCACGACACAACAGCCGCTCGCCGGCGTCACCATCACGATTGGTCCCCGGGGGACGCTCACGGAGAATGACGGCGCGTACGTCATCTCCGGCGTGCCGGCCGGCGCCGACACGGTGCGCGCCCGCATGCTGGGCTACGCGCCGGCCACACAAGCCGTCACCATCACCGACGGCGGCAGTGCCACGGCCGACTTCGCGCTCAACCAACGGGCCATCAGCCTGTCGCAGGTCGTGGTCGTGGGCTACGGGCATCAGCGAGCGGGCGACATCGCTGGCGCCGTGAAACAGGTCAACACGGGCGAGTTCAACACCGGAACGGTCATCAGCCCACAGATGCTCATTCAGAGCAAGGTTGCCGGCGTGCAGGTGGTGGACAACAACGAACCGGGCGGTGGCATCTCGATCCGGATCCGGGGCGCGACGTCCGTCAACGCGAGCAGCGAGCCTCTCTACGTGATCGATGGGATGCCGGTCAGCGCCGGCTCCGGCGGCGGCCTCTCGGCGGGCCGCGATCCGCTCAACTTCCTCAACCCCGAAGACATCGAGAGCATCACGGTGCTCAAGGACGCCTCGGCAGCGGCCATCTACGGCGCCAATGCCGCCAACGGCGTCGTGCTGATCAAGACGAAGTCCGGCTCGGGTGGACCGCACATCCAGTATTCCGGCAGCGTCGCGGCCTCCTCCGTCACGCGACTGCCACAGGTGCTGAATGCCACGCAGTTCCGCAACGCCGTGCAGCAGTACGCGCCGGGCAGCGTCGGCCAGCTCGGCGACGCGAACACCAACTGGTTCGATCTCGTGGATCGCACGGGATGGGGGCAGGAACACAACGTGGTGATTTCCGGTGCCGGACAGTCCAACGACTACCGGATTGCCGTGGGGTATCTCAATCAGGACGGGATCATTCGCGGCACCAATACGCAGCGCGTGTCGCTGGGTGTGAACTACAACCAGCGGTTGCTCAAGGATCGGCTCGAAGTCCACACCAACCTCAAGGGGTCGCGCTCGCTCGACGCGTTCGCGCCGGGCGGCGTGCTGTCGAACGCGGTGCAAATGGGGCCCACCCAGCCGGTCTTCGACCCCACGTCAACGACGGGCTTCTACGAGTGGCCCGGGAATTCCATCCAGTCCGCGGACAATCCGGTCGCCATCATGAATCTGGCGTCGTCGGGCGGCCGGACGTATCGCAGCGTCGGGAACGCGCAGGCTCAGTACCACCTTCCGTTCATCGAGGGGCTGAGCGCCAACGTCAACCTGGGCTACGACGCCACCAGCGTCTCTCAGGAAACCTTCACGCCGAGCGTGCTGCACAGCGAGACCAAGTCAGGCGAGAAGGGGTACGACTACCGCCAGGATCCGAGTCAGTTGAACACGGTGCTCGACACGTACCTGGATTATGATGCGCCGCTCCACGTGGCACCCGGCCAGATCAACGTGACCGCCGGCTATTCGTATTCCAAGTCGCACGCCGAGTATCCGTCGTACACCGCGACAAACCTCTCGACCGATCTGCTCAAGACCAACGGGTTTTCGACCGCGCAGAACGTATCGAACTTCCTCGACGTCGAGAACAGCCTGCTGATCTCCTTCTTCGGCCGACTGAACTACAATCTCAATGACCGGTACCTCGTGGCCGCGAGCGTCCGCCGCGATGGCTCCTCGCGCTTCGGGCCGGCGAATGCGTGGGGCGTGTTCCCCTCCGTCGCCGTGGCCTGGCGCATCTCGCAGGAGCCGTTCCTGCGCGACATTTCGGCGCTCTCCGACCTGAAACTTCGCGCGTCATGGGCCAAGACGGGGAACCAGGCCTTCGCCAACTATCAGCAGTACTCCGCGTTTCTCGTGGGCAACTCGCAGGCCCAGGTACAGTTCGGCAACCAGTTCGTGAACACGATCCGGCCCAGCGCGGTGGACCCCGACATCAAGTGGGAGGCGACGCGCTCCTGGAACGTCGGCCTGGACTATGGATTCCTCAATCAGCGGTTCAGCGGATCTATTGACTGGTACAGGAAGAACACCAGCGACCTGATCTTCACCGTTCCCATCGCGGCTGGCACGAACTTCTCGAATTTCCTGACGACCAACATCGGGAGCATGAAGAACGACGGCGTGGAGTTCAGCCTGAGTGCCCGCGTCCTTGACGCCGGCAAGAACCGGCTGGGCTGGACCGCCGACGTGAACGCGTCGCACAACACGAACGAACTCACGAGCATCAACCCGTTCGCCGGTTCGGCGCAGCAGATTCTTACCGGACTGGTTTCCGGTGGCGTCGGCACTTTCATTCAGGTGCTCGAACCGGGGCAGCCGATCAACTCGTTCTTCGTCTATCAGCAGCAGTACGCGAACGGGAAGCCGACCGAAGGCAGCTATGCCGATCTCAATGGCGATGGCATTACCAACGTGGCCGATCGCCGGGCGTTCCACGATCCGGCGCCGAAATGGATTTTCGGGCAGTCATCGTACTTCTCGTACAACAAGTTCGACCTGAGTTACACGCTGCGCGCCTATCTGGGCAACTACGTCTACAACAACGTGGCGTCGAATCTCGGGAGTTATCAGGAGCTGCAGCGCGGCTCACCGTACAACCTGAGCACGTCCGTGCTGCAGACAGGCTTCACGACTCCGCAATACCTGTCGGACTACTACGTGGAGAAGGCGGCCTTCCTGCGTCTCGACAACGTGACGCTGGGCTACGGATTCAAGTACGACAACCAGCCGATGCGCCTCTCGCTCACGATGCAGAATGCATTCACGCTCACCGGATACGATGGTGTGGATCCAACCGCCGGACTGAACGGCCTCGACAACAACATCTATCCACGCTCCCGTACCGTGACGCTGGGACTGAGCGTCCAGTTCTGAGCCGACCATCATGCATACGACTACTCCAAACAGGACGGAGTCATGACATCCCATAAGTGGAAGGCGCTCGGACTGGCCGCCGCGTTCGTGACCCTGGGCCTCATGGCCTGCACGGACACGACTGTGGAGCCGACGAGCACCATCACCGAGACCAATATCTTCAACGATCCGAATTCCTACGTGGAATTCCTGGCGAAGATCTACGCCGGTCTTGCGGTAAGCGGTCAGCAGGGCCCCGCCGGCCAGCCCGATATTCAGGGCATCGACGAGGGATTCTCCCAGTATCTGCGGTTGCTCTGGAGGCGCAGGAGTTGCCTACCGATGAGGCGGTGATTGCCTGGAACGACGTGGGGTTGCCGGAGATGAACACGCAGCTCTGGGCCGCATCGAACACGTTCGTCGTCTCCATGTACTACCGGATCTACTTCCAGGTGAGCATGGTGAACGAGTTCCTGCGGCAGACCACGGATGACAAGCTGGCCGCGCGCGGGGTAAGTGATGAGCTGAAGGCGCAGATCCAGACGTATCGCGCGGAAGCCCGATTCCTGCGCGCGTTGAGCTACTGGCACGGGATCGACTTCTTCGGAAACATTCCACTCGTCACCGAGAATGATCCCGTGGGATCCACCCCGCCCAAGCAGTCCACGCGCACGGATGTCTACAACTACATCGTGAGCGAACTCACGGCCATCCGGGGCGACCTTCCCCAACCCGGCCCCGACACCTACGGGCGCGCCACCGGACCCGCGGCGGACATGCTGCTTGCCGAGCTGTATCTGAACGCCGGCGTCTACACCGGCACGCCGGACTACGCCGACGCCCTCACGTCAGCGGAAGCGGTGATCAACTCGGGAGCGTACAGTCTGGATCCCAACTATCAGCACATGTTCATGGCCGACAACAATACGTCGCCCGAAATCATCTTCGCCATCACGCAGGATGGAACCCGGACGCAGACGTACGGCGGCGTGACGTTCCTGGTCCACGCCGAAGTTGGCGGCACCATGAACGCGGGCACCTACGGCATCGACGGGGGATGGTACGGGTTGCGGTTGAAGCCCGAGGCATATCAACGGTTCGCGTCTGGTGACCATCGTTCCTCGTATTTCTACAGCAGTGGTCAGACGGTTGATATTTCCAGCATCCCGAACTTCAACGACGGCATCGCGGCACCCAAGTTCCGCAATGTGACCTCGACGGGCCAGGCAGGCTCGAATCCAACGTTCGTGGACACGGACTTCCCCGTATTCCGGCTTGGCGGGGCATACCTGATCTACGCGGAAGCGGTACTGCGCGGCGGCGGCGGCACCAGAGCGCAGGCGCTGGCCTACGTGAACGCACTGCGTGAGCGCGCCTATGGCAATACATCCGGCGACATCACCGACGCGCAGCTTACGCTGCCCTTCATTCTGGATGAGCGCGGCCGGGAACTGCTGTGGGAGGCTCACCGTCGCACCGATCTCATTCGCTTTGGTGAGTTCACCGGCGGCGATTATGTCTGGTCGTGGAAGGGCGGCACCCAGTCCGGTGTCGCAACGGATTCCTTCCGCGATCTGTATCCGCTGCCGGCGTCCGAGCTCGTTGCCAACCCGAACCTGACGCAGAATCCAGGCTACTGATCACGATTCGCTCGCCCGGAGCATCGAGCGGGCAGTCCCGCGGCACGCGCCGCGGGACTGTCCGCGGCGGGGCGATCGTCCTGCGCAACGCGGCCACTTGCGTGCGACCGTCGCCGTCCTGGCCGCGACGCTCCTCACCGCCCTTGCGACGGCGTGTGGTTCGGCCGCTTCAGCCCTCGTTACGAGCCCACCGCCGGCCACTCGACCCGCGCTCTCGCCGACCTATCGTCCCTCGGGACACGCGGCGGCCGGCGATGTCGCCGTGCGGCTCTTCCAGTGGAACTGGACCGACGTGGCCACGGAGTGCGAGAGCGTGCTTGGCCCGGATGGGTATCGCGCCGCCCTCGTGTCGCCACCGCAGGAGCATGCGGTCCTGAGTGGCGCCCCGTGGTGGGAACACTATCAACCCGTGAGCTACAGCATTGCACGCACGAGTTTCGGCACGGCGGCGCAGTTTCAGGACATGGTGCAGCGCTGTCACTCGGCCGGCGTGGACATCTACGTGGATGCCGTGATCAACCACATGAGCGCGGGAGCCGGCGTGGGGAGCAACGGGACGGTCTACACGAAGTACGACTATCCCGGTCTTTACGCGCAGAGCGACTTCCACACGCCCTGTACCGTGGATGACTTTCAGAACGCCGCCAACGTCCAGGACTGTGAACTGGATGGACTCGCCGATCTCAACACGGGCCTGCCATCCGTGCGCGAGCGCATCGCGGGATATCTGGTTTCCCTCGCGCGACTCGGCGTGGCGGGATTCCGGATCGATGCGGCCAAGCATATCCAGCCGGTGGAGCTCGACTCCATTCTTGGCCTGGTCGACCGCACGGTGCAGTCCGAGGGCCGGCCGCTGCCGTATTACTACGGCGAGGTGATTGACAGTCCGGGCGAAGCGGTGACCGCAGCGGATTATTATGGGATCGCATACGAATCAGGGGGCGCGTTCGACATCACGGAATTCCGCTTCCATGGCGTCGGGGACAAGTTCCTTGGCAGCACCGGCCAGTCCATCGCGCAGCTCGACCCCGATGGGCCGCCGGGAAACCAGTTCTCCGAGCAGGCCTGGGGGCTCATGCCATCGGACAAGGCGCTCGTGTTCCTCGAGAACCACGACACGCAGCGACAGGGCGGCATCTGGTATCTCGATGGCGATACGTATCGCCTGGCCAACGTGTGGATGCTCGCCCAGCCGTACGGCTATCCGATGGTGATGTCGAGCTACGCGTTCGACCGGGGCACGCAGGCGGGCCGCGATGCGGGTCCACCGCCCGGTGCGGGAGGTTCCGGCGCGCAAGCGTGCGTCGTGCACATGGAGGATGCCGTGCCGGGCGAGTGGGTCTGCGAGCACCGCGATCCTATCATCGCGGGTATGGTTGCGTTCCGCCGGGTGACGGCCGGAGCGCCGCTCGAGCACTGGTGGGATGATGGCGCCAATGCCATCGCGTTCTCCCGCGGCGCGAAGGGTTTCGTCGCGATCAATCACGAACCAACCGCGCTCGACACCACTGTGAGCACGGGGATGGCCCCCGGCATGTACTGCGATATTCTCACGGGCGGGCGAAGTGGAACCGCATGTGCCGGCGCAACGGTGACCATTGACAGTGCAGGGATGATCCGGCTGCAGCTCGAAGCCAACTCCGCCATGGCGATCGATGCCGCGACGCGCCCGTAACCGGCATGTGCGCACAGCGGCGGCCGCACTGGCCGCACTGTGCGGCGCAGTGGCCGCGTGCGCCGGGCCGGCATCGCAGGCCCCACCGCGCGCCTCGCCGTCAGCATCCTCCCCGGCAGTCGCCACGACAGGCCCCTCATGGACCACGGGCGGCGTGTGCTACGAGGTGTTCATCCGCTCGTTCTACGACAGCAATGGCGATGGGATTGGCGACATCAATGGCCTGATCGACAAGCTGGACTATATCAACGACGGGAATCCGGCCAGCACCCGTGACCTGGGCGCCGATTGCATCTGGCTCATGCCGGTGACGGCATCTCCCAGCTATCACGGCTACGACGTGAGCGACTACTATCGCGTGCAACCCGCGTACGGCACCAACGCGGATTTCAAGCGACTGGTCGCCGAGGCGCATCGCCGCGGCATTGCGGTGCTGGTGGACATGGTGCTGAATCACACCTCGAACCAGCACCCGCACTTTCAGGAAGCGCTGCGCGACACAGCCTCGCCATATCGCAGCTGGTATCGGTTTTCACCGGTGCCGCTCGGCAAGGGGCCCTGGGGTGAGGACGCGTGGCGCCATTCGCCCGTGCGAAACGAGTACTACTATGGCGTGTTCTCCAGCGAGATGCCCGATCTCGATTACCACACGCCGGCGGTTCGCGAGGAAGCCAAGCACATTGCGGACTTCTGGCTCCGCACGATGGGTGTGGACGGGTTCCGCCTGGACGCGGTGCCCTATCTCGTCGAAGATGGACGCTGTCTCATGGGGTGCGCGGGCACCCACGCGTTCCTGCGGGAGTACGCGGCGCACCTGCGGGAGGTGGCGCCCCAGGCGTACACCGTGGGCGAGGTGTGGGGCAACATTGACACCGTGATGCCCTACTATCCGGACCAGCTCACCTCCTACTTCGGCTTCGAGCTGGCGGACTCGCTGCTCTCGGTAGTGCGCTCGGGCAGACCAGCCGGACTGCTCACCGGTTTTCTCCGGCTGCAGGACACCCTGCCGCCCTGGCGATGGTCGCCGCTCCTGAGCAATCACGACGGCACCCGTTCGTTCACGAAGCTGGGCCGCGACCTGTCGCGGGCGAAGATGGCGGCGACGCTGCTGCTCACGCTTCCGGGGCTGCCGTTCGTGTACTATGGCGAGGAGATCGGCATGACGGGCGACAAGCCCGATCCGCGATTGCGGACGCCCATGCAGTGGGCCGCACAATCCGGCATGGGCTTCACGTCGGGCACGGAATGGGAAAGTCCGCAGGCGGACTCGCTCACGACCAACGTCGCGGCAGAGGATGCGGATAGCAGCTCGCTGCTCAATCTCTATCGCCGGCTCATCCACCTGCGCAGACGGAATGAGGCCCTCGCGGTCGGCACACTCATCCCGCTCACGGCGGGCGGTGCGCACGTCGCCGCATATCTTCGCGCGACCACCCACCACGCCGTACTGGTGATCGCCAACCTCGGTGATGCGCCGGCCGCTCCCGTGGTGATCAACTCGGCGCACTACGCGCTCGCGCCGGGACGCTACGTCGCGCGCAATCTGCTGGGGGGCGCCAATGGTGCGACGATG
>Ga0207661_10003874_pt1 | contig 10433 bp, 7 predicted proteins | sample KBSC713LmetaG_FD_184337 | JGI IMG/M metagenome (GOLD analysis project Ga0207661, IMG submission 184337) | Corn rhizosphere microbial communities from Kellogg Biological Station, Michigan, USA - KBS C7.1-3L metaG (SPAdes) (version 2) | ecosystem: Host-associated > Plants > Roots > Rhizosphere ... | reverse complement strand
ACCCGCTCGATGAGGGCCCGCAGGCGCGTGGCCTCGGCGACCGCTTCGCGGCCCGGGTTGCGCACGGCCGACCACGCCAGCCGCTCGATCCCGCTGGCCGCCAGAGCGTCGGCCAGCCGCCCGCCGCCGGGGCAGGCGACCGTCACCTCCCAGCCGCGGGCCGCCTGGTCCCGGGCGGCCGCGAGCACGTACGCCGCGACGCCGCCGTCCCGGGGCTGCGACACATGTAAGACCCTCATGACCCCACCTGGTCGCCTTGCCGCGCGCCGTTCCGATCGGGCCGCGCAACTGCGGCCTGTGGTCCAGCCGCCTTTGCCGGGCTGCCGTGCCCAGCGATGCTCGGGCGCTTGACCCAGTCCCGGACCGTGCGCAGCCAGGGGGCCCGGCGCTTGGCGAGCTCCACCGCCCGGCGGTAGGCCAGGACCCCGCTCGCGTACGCGACACCGCGCACGCTGCCCGGCCGGCTCAGCACGACCCGCCGGTTCTGCACCTCCTGCGGCCGCCACCGGTGTTTGTGCTCCTCGGCGCCGCGCAACATGCTCATCGTCGACAGGCCCAGCCGGTGGGCCATCGGCAGCGTGTCGGCCAGCAGCATCGTGGTGATGTCGACTCGCTCCCGCAGCTCCGGCTCGGCCCCATAAAGGTAGCCGCCGACCAGGTCCCGGCCGATCAGCACGAGCGACGAGGCGAGCAGCTTCCCGTCGAACCGGTACTCGAGCAGCGCCGCCTGCCCGGCCCGGATCATCGCTGGTACCGCCCGGGTGAGGTGGGCGGCGTACGCCGGGGTCAGGTGCTCCTCGTTGACCCCGCGCCCGACCCACTGGGCGGCGTGCAGGCGCAGCAGCCGCCAGACCGCCTGGTCGGCGTCGCCCGGCTCGATCGCGCGGATGTCCGGGTTGGCCTTGCGCAGCTGGTTGAGCCGGCGCTTGACCGTCTTTCGCGTGTGCTGGGGCAGCTCGCGGACCAGGTCGTCCATCGGCATGGCCGGCAGTTCCAGGCACAGGGACGCCGTGCTCGCGAAGCGGCGGCCCGGCCACGCCTCGGCGAGCAGCCCACCGGCCAGCGCGTCCGGCCGGGTCTGCGGGAAGTCGAGCGCCTGCCAGCCGGGCAGTGCGACGATCGCGGCGGCCAGGGCCCGTGCGGCGTCGACCGCGGTCGCCGGGTCGGTGTCCTCGACGAGCACGTCGGTGAAGTCGGAGCAGGCCCCGCCGAGCGGGGTCAGGACCGGGCACCCGCCCCGGCGCTCGAGCATGAGCGCCGCGGCGGCGACGAGACGCTCGCCCTGGCGGACGAGGACGACCCGCAGCCGCCCGGCCGCGCCGTAGGCGCGCCACCACGACTCCAGCCAGGCGTACGACTGGAAGGGCGTGGCGCGGGAGCAGCGGGCGACCAGGTCGTCCCACTCGGCCGCCAAACCGTCGAACGATTCCACGGTCGCGGTCGTTTGGGTACGCGGAAGCGCAAGCTGGTCGGTCATTGGTCGTCCTCGGGCTGGGCGACGACGGCTCGGCCGACGACACGTTGGGTGGGGATGGCCGGCACATGCGGTGGCTCGGTCTGCACCACCGTCGCGTCCATGGGCCAGGACGGCGGCGGGGCCTGGGGGGCCGACACCGCCCGCTCGCGGATCTCGACGTCGTCGATGATCGCCGCCTGGCCCCGGTACGCGGTGATTTCCTTTTGCGGCTCGACCTTCCAGCTGCCGGTGAACCGGGCCAGCGCCAGCGGCCGGGTCGCCTGGCCGTCGTCGAACTGGGCGAAGCCGGCCACGTCGTAGCGGGTCGGCGACGCGTCCGCGGTGGCCTCCTTGTACCGCGCGGCCGAGGCGCGCCCGACCCCGGCGAGCACGCCGAGCCCGCCGATCAGCAGTCCGGCCGCCGCGCCGACGGCCAGCTCGAGCGGTGGCTTCGGCGACGTCGGCCTGGTCGGCGGGGTCGCCGCGGCGAGCAGCGCCAGGCTGACGTGCGTGTCGGCCTTGCGGCTGTTGCCGAGGTCGGAGAGCGCGTTGGCGACGGCGTTGGCGACGGCCGCGGTGTGCTGGGCGTTGGGGCCGGTCGCGGTGATCTCGATGACCGGCGCGTCCGGTGAGGTCGACGCGGTGACCGTGTCCAGGCCGGACCGATCGGCGCCGAGTTTGGGGCCGGCCAGCGCGATGACCGGTCCGGTGGTGGCCACTCGCCCGTACGCCTGCGCGAAGTTGAGCGCGCCGATCGGGTCGGCCGAGTCGCCGATGGCCACGACGTAGGCCTTGGCCGTGTAGGTGGGTGTCTTGAGCGCGCCGTAGACCGCTCCGGCTGCCCCACCGATGACGGTGAGCGCCAGCAGCAGCCCGAACCGGCGCACGAGCCGCCTGAGGATCTCCGGTGACTTCACTTGCTGCTCCCTCTGCTGTGCGCGGACGCCGGCGTCCGTGCGCTGACCTTTTCGTAGAGCTCGCCGACCGACTCGGCCAGGCGAGCGACGTCGAAGTGCGCGACGACCTCGGGTACGGGTAGCCGCGTCCGGCCGCGCTCCTGCGCGCTGGCCAATTCGGCCCGCAGTGTGCGCGGCAGCGCGCCCGGGTGGCCGGACAACCGCCGCGCGCCGGGGACCGGTTCGGCCCACTCGTCCAGGGGCGGGCAGACCGCGTAGAGCACCGGCAGCCCGCACGCGAGCGCCTCGAGGACGGCCAGCCCGAACGTCTCCTGGTCGGACGGCGAGGCGAAGACGTCCATCGCGCACAGCACGTCCCGGGTGTGCTCGACCGCGCCGGTGAACACCACCCGGTCGCCGATGCCCTGCTCCGCCGCGAAGTCCTTGAGCACGTCCCGGAACGGGCCATCACCGACCAGCAGCAGCGTCGCGTCGGGGACGTCGCGGACCGCCAGGATCAGCCGCTCGAACCGCTTTTCCGGCACCATGCGCCCGACGCCGCCGACGACGAGCGCGTCCGGGGCGATGCCGAGCCGGGCCCGGCAGGCCCGCCGGACGTCGGGGTCGTGGCGGAACTCCCGGGCGTCGATCGCGTTGGGGATCACGCTGATCCGCTCGGGCGGGACGCCCCAGGCGCGCAACCGGGAGGCGACCGCCCCGGACACCGCGATCGTCGAGTCGCCGAGCCGCTCGGTCGCCACGTACAGGGCGCGGACGCCGGCCGACGTGCGCCGGCCCTCGATGAGTCCGTCGCCGAGCGAGTGCTCGGTGGCGACCACGTGCGGGATCTTGGCCAGCCGGGCCGCGATCCGCCCGAACACACAGGCCCGGTAGAGGTGGGTGTGCACGATGTCGAACTCGCCGTCGCGCATCAGCCGGCGCAGCGGGCCGACCGCGGACAGGTCGTGGTTGCTGGACATCGAGAGTTCGTGAACGGTCGTGCCGTCGGCTCGGATCGTGGTCGCGACCGCGCCCGGGTTGGACAGCGTGACGACCTCGCAGTCGAACGGGAGCCGGCGCAGCAGCAGGCGCAGCTGGTGCTCGGCGCCGCCGGCGGCCAGCCCGGTGATGACGTGCAGGACTCTCATCGCGCGGCCCTCCCGGCGGTGAGCTTGTGCCGGGTGACCTTCGCGAACAGGCGGACCGAGCCGTCCCGGTCACCGACGAACGCGCGCGGCAGGGCGTGCCGGCCGTTGAGCGCCGACGAGCCGACCGCGCAGGCGTACTCGTAGCCGGCGTCGCGAACGGCCTGCACCTCGCGGCCGCCGACCGCGCCGTACGGGTAGCAGAAGCCGGCCACCGGCCGCTCGATGAGGGCGGTCAGCTGCTCGCGGCTGGCCACCACCTCGTCCCGCAGTTGCGCGTCGCTGACCTCGGGCAGCCGTACGTGGTGCAGGCTGTGCGAGCCGATCTCCATTCCGGCGTCGGCGGCGAGCCGGACGTCGGCGGCGGTCATCAGCGCCTTGCGCGGTCCCGGCTCGTCCCAGGCGTTGTAACCGCCAAGCGCGCCGGCGATCACGAACACGGTCGCGGTGAAGCCGTAGCGGGCCAGCGTGGGCAGGACGTTGGTGAGAAAGTTCGTGTATCCGTCGTCGAACGTCAGCCCGACGGTGCCCGGCTCCCGCGCGGCCAGCAGCTCGGCCATGCTGACCCCGCGCAGGCCGCGCCGGTGCAGCCAGCGCAACTGCTCGTCGAAGCGGCGCGGGTGCACGGTCACCAGATACGGGTCGGTCTCGTACGGCTCGACCGAGTGGTACATGAGCACCAGGGGAAGACGGTTAGCGTCCACTGTAGACCTTCCGGGCGAGCTGGATCACTTCGTTGACGCCGAGCAACCGGGCCAGAACGGCGAAGACCGCCAGGACGACGACGCCACCGGCCATCGCCTCCACGAAGGCCGGCCAGCCGGCCGGGAGCCACCGCCCGGCCAGCCAGCCGACCAGTCCGGCGCCGGCCGCCGCGAGGGCGATCCGAGCGGTCGCCGCGCCGACCGCCGGCAGGGACACCGCGACGATGCGCGTGCGCAGCCCGACCAGCAGCAGGACGGCCGTGGTGGTGATGCCGGCCCCGTTCGCCGCGGCAATTGCGTAAACGTGCAGCGACGGCACCGCGACGATGGCCAGGACCGCGGTCACGGCGAGCCCGATGCCCATCGCAATGGCCGGGAACCAGGAGGCCTTCTCCCCGGTGAAGAACGCGCGCGAGAGCACGCCGACGAGCGCGTGCCCGGCCAGCCCGAGCGCGTACACCCGCATGACGGCCGCGGTCGCGGCGGCGTCGGCGGCCGTGAACTGCCCGTGCTGCAGCAGCACGGCGACGACCTGCGGGGCGAACGCGATCAGATACGCGGCGGCGACCAGGATGAGCGCGGTCACCGTGCGCAGGTCGCCCTCGAGCCGCCGCCGGGCCGCGTCGGCCTCCCCCGCGGCCACGTTGCGCGCGAGGGTGGGGAACGTGACCGTGCAGACCAGCAGCGCGACCAGCATCGGCATCTGCGCGACCTTCTGCGCGTAGTTCAGGTGCGAGATCGTGCCGGGCGGCAGCGACGAGCCGAAGAACCGCTCGACGAACACCTGCGCCTGCCGGCTCAGCGTGTAGGCGGCGAGCGGCGCGAACGCGCCGAGGGTCACCGCCCCGCCGCTCAGCCGCCAGCGCCGGGGAAGGCCGACGTGGCGCAGGAAACTGGGCAGCTGCGTGAGCACCATGAACACGGAACCGAGCGCCACCCCGGCCGCCGCACTGACCACGCCCAGCCGGCCGTGCAGCGTCCACATCAGGGACAGGATGCCGATGTTGTACGCGAGATGGATGGTCGCCGGCGCCCCGAACACGTGGTTCGCGCGCAGCGCGGCGCTGAGGTAGCCGGCCAGCCCGAAGGTCAGCACGGTGATCGAGGTGAGCCGGGTACAGGTGATGGCCAGCGCCGGGTCGGCCAGCCCGGGCGCGAACAGGTGGACGAGCACCGGCGCGCCGAGCGCGACCGCCCCCGACGCACCGACGAGCACGAGTGCGACCCGCGGCAGCGTCGACGCGACGACCTGCCGCGACTGCTCGAGCGACCGGCTGAAGAGCGGGATCATCAGGAACGACATGGCGCCCTCGACGACGAGCGTGAACGCCGTCTCCGGCACGGTCCACGCGACGAGGAAGGCGTCGGTGCCGCCGTCGGCCCCGAAGAACCGAGCCAGCAGCAGGTCGCGGACGAGCCCGAGCAGCGAGCCGGACAGCGTCACGACGACGGTGACGACGGCCGCCCGCATGAGCGTGGTCTTGGCGCGGTCGCTGACGGTGGTCACGACTGGACCTGTCCTTCTGTCGGCGGCCCACTCGCGCTGCGCTGCGCCGCGCCGCTCATGCCTTCCGGCTGCCGCCCGCCCGGTGTGATCAGGCTGCGGCGGGCCACGAGGCCGAGCACGACGGCCAGGAGGACGCTGGTCGGGCCGGCGCCGATGTCGCCGTATGCGAAGTCGATGAGCGTCCACACCATCACGGCCGGCGCGGCGAGGTCGAGGAAGCGCTCCTCGGCGGCCGGCAGCCGCGTCTCCCGCCGGCGCAGCGAGCCGACGACGAACGACACCAGCAGGCTGCCGAACGCGAGGATACCGACGGTCCCCTGCTCGCTCAGGACCATCAGGTACTGGTTGTGCGCGGACAGCAGGGGTTCCCGGCTGATCCCGGAGCTGCGGTCGCCGACGTCGCTGCCGGCCGACAGCGCGACCGAGGCGTAGCTGTCGCGATAGCCGGCGAAGTCCTTGAGCCCGACCCCGACGACCGGGTGGTCGGCCCAGATCGCGAGGGCGGCGTGCCACAACTCGTAGCGGTCCTGCACGGACTGGTCGGGGGCACTGCCGGACGAGCTGATGCTGGTGATCCGCTCGTCGAAGGTGCCGGACGTGTCGGTGCCGCTGCTCGCGAGCACGAAAAAGGCGACCGCGAGGGCCGCCATCCCGATCAGTGCCACGGTGAGCCGCCAGCTCGCGATGATGAGCAGCACCAGGACCGCGCCGGCGGTGGCGATCCAGGCTCCGCGGCTGAGCGTCAGCCCCAGCGGTACGACCAGGAACGCCGACGCGGCGAGCAAGGCGATGCGGGTGCGGCCCTGCGAGGCGAGGCCGAGCGCCAGGGTGACGAGCAGCCCGTACCCGACGATCGCGCCGAGCGCGAGCACCTGGTCGGCGCCGAACGTGCCGACGGCCCGCACGTACGAGCCGCCGTAGGTCGCCCCCGTGCCGGTCGCGGCCTGGTACACGCCGACGACGCCCTCGGCGACGGTGACCGTGACGATCGCCCCGCCGACCAGCCAGATGTCGAGCCGGTCCGGCAGCGACATGGCGACGGCGACGGGTACGAGCACGAACAGCTCGGCGTAGCGGATGAACCCGATCAGGCTGGCGGCGACGTCGCTCGCGGTGACGGTGGCGAGCGCGAGCGCGAACAGGACGGCGGCGAAGGGCAGCCAGCCGCGGCGGGCCACCGAGCGGTCGCCGCGAAGCATCCTGACGGCCATCACGCCGACGACCGCGCCGGCCGCGAGGTCGGCCGCCGTGATGTGCCCGGACGCCGCGACGTCGCTGATGCCGCTGGGCAGGCAGATCAGCAGGACGGTGCCGGCGACCAGGATGCTGGGCCGGCGGACGACGACGTCGACCACGCCCAGGATCGTCGCCAGGGGCGCCAGGGCCAATCGGAGGGGAGCTGCCAGGACCGTCATGATCAGACCCGGTGGATGCTGAGCATGGCGCCGACAGTACGAAGGATGATCTTGACATCGAGGCCGAGTGACCAGTGCTCGATGTAGTTGTTGTCGAAGCGGACCCGCTCGGCGATCGACGTGTCGCCGCGCAGCCCGTGGATCTGGGACCAGCCGGTGAGCCCGGCCGGGACGCGGTGCCGGTCGTCGTAGCCGGTGTACTGGCGCTGGAACTCCTCGACGAAGAACGGGCGCTCGGGTCGCGGGCCGACCAGCGACATGTCCCCGCGCAGCACATTGACCAGCTGGGGCAGCTCGTCGAGCGAGCTGAACCGCAGGAACCGGCCGACGGGGCCGAGGCGGGAGTCGTGGTTGATGTTCCATTTCAGCTGCGACTCGGCCTCCGAGGAGGGAGTCAGCGAGCGGAACTTGAGGATCGTGAACGACTTGCCGTCGCGGGTCACCCGCTCCTGGCGGAAGAGGATGCTGTGCCGGCCCGACTCGAAGCGCACGGCCAGCGCGCACACGAGGAGGATCGGCGCGAGCACGATCAGGCCGAACAGGGCACCGCCGATGTCCATCAGGCGCTTGATCGCCCACCGTCGGAACTGGGCCGGCTCCGGGCGCAGCCGGACGACCGGGATGCCGCGGATTGTCTCGTTGCCACCGCGACCGGTCGACAGCTCGAACAGGCGCGGCACGACGTGGACGACCACGCCGCGCCGGCGCACGCGCCGCAGGGCCGGGACGAGATCGGCGTCCGGCGTGCCGGAGAAGCCGACGATCAGGTGCAGCGGCTTGTACCGGGCGACCGCGCGCTCGAGGTCGGCGGCCGGGGCGAGCACCGGCACGGTCGCGCGCTCGAGCGTCGGCGGGCCGATGAAGCCGACCGGGGCGATGCCGTAGGACGCGTCGGCGCGCAGCGCGTCGACGAGCTGGAGAGCGAGGTCGCCGCTGCCGACCACGAGCGCGGCCCGGCCCGGGCGGCGCCGGCGCCGGCGGCGTAGCGTGCGGTAGGTGGCGGTCCGGCCGAGCACGACGGCGACGAGCAGGACGGTCGCGCCGAGCGCGGAATCGGCGCCGTGCGGGTCGGCCCCGGTAAGCCAGGCCACGCAGCCGGCGACGGCCCCGACGCCGGCCAGCGCGGCGACGATGCGGGACAGGTCGTCGAGGGCCGAATACTGCAGCTTGGTCCGGTACGTGCCGGCGAGCGCGAGCGCCGACACGATGGCGAGCGCGACGACGGCCCCGACGAACGGCCAGTACGGGCTCTTGGCGACGTACGCGGCACCCGCGGCGGTCCCGGCGGCGGCCAGTGCATCGACGGCCAGCAGCACGCCCGACTCGCCCCACCGGCCGGCCGGGCGGGCGACCTTGACGACGGCAGGCTGCGCCGGCGCGAGGTTGTCGAACCCGCGCCCGCCCAGTCCTGGGCGTACCGCTTCCGCGATCTGGTACACCGCACCCTCCGGTCCATCGACATTGCTTCCATCGACATCGCTTCATTTGGCATTGAGGAAATCGTTGCAAGTGAATAGCACCAATCACAGTTGAAAATGTCATATCGAACGTGAAGAAGTTTCATGTAACTAATGACATTTGCCACGTTGACCGTCTGACCTGGGCTTACGAGCGAGAAAGATGTATTCGGAGCCGACCACCAAACGGATTGGTGACTCTTTTCCGACCGACCGAGAAATGGTGCCCGACGAATATCGGACGCCAATCCGATTCAATACCGGCGCCGAATGCCAACCATGATTCGTGGTGCGGTGTCGAGCGTGACCGTCGTCGCCGGGCGGTACCGGCTGATCCGCGTGATCGGCGAAGGCGGCATGAGCCGGGTGTGGCTGGCCCGGGATGAGGTCCTCGGCCGCGACGTCGCGGCCAAGGAGATGATCGGCCCGTCCGACACCTGGTCGCGGACGATCCGGGAGGCGCAGACGGCCGCTCGGCTGGCCCATCCCAACGTCGTGCGGGTCTACGACGTCCTCAACGTCGGGCAGCGACCGTGGATCGTGATGGAGTACGTGCCGTCACGCTCGCTCGACGCGGTCATCGCATCGGGCGGCCCGATGTCCCCGGCCGAGGCGGCCACGGTCGGCATCGCCGTCCTCGACGGTCTCGTCGCCGCCCACCGCGCCGGGGTACTGCATCGCGACGTCAAGCCGCAGAACGTGCTCGTGGCGGCCGACGGTCGCGTGCTGCTCGGCGACTTCGGCGTGGCCGCCTTCGACGACGCCGGGGAGATCACGCGGGAGCGCACGCCGCTCGCCTCGCCGCTGTTCGTCGCGCCGGAGCGAGTGCGCGACGGCACCTCGACCGTCCACACCGACCTGTGGTCCTTCGGCGCGACCCTCTATTGGACCGTGGAGGGCCGGCCACCCTACGCGCGCGCGACGATGGCGGAACAGCTTTCCGCGGTACAGCGGGAAGCCCCGGATCCCATGCGACGGGCCGGGCCCCTGGCGCCGGTGATCGAAGGCCTGCTCGTGCGGGAGCCGGCGCAGCGGCTCACGGCGACGATCGTGCGGGAGATGTTGACCTCGGTGGCGAACGGCGCATCCGTTCCGGTCGCCGAGCCGCCGACGCAGCCGGTCATCATGCCCCGGACCGTGACGGGCCGCGCGAGCGTCGGCTCGTTGCCACTGCTTCCCCGAGGTAGTGGCTTCCGCGAGCGTTTTGGCCACTACTTCGGGAAAGTTGTGGCCAAGGTGGAGGGCGATCCGACCCGCGAGATGACGACCGCCCACCTGCGTACCCGCCGGAAGGCCGCCGCGGTCACGTTGGCCGCCGCGCTCCTGGCCGCGGCCGTGGCCGCCGTCGTCGCCGTGCGCGACCAGCCGTCGATGGCCGGCCAGTTCAGGCCGGCCCCGAGTGCTTCGCCGACCTCTTCGGCGCCGACATTCCCGTCGCCGACCCTGGCGGCGGCGCTGCTGGGCTGCCAGCGCTCCGGCGCCCCGTCGCCCGCGCCGGTCATCGCCGGAGCGCCCGGGCGCACCCTGCTGCAGGACGGCTGGGTCTGGCAGGACGAGGAGGCCGGCTTCCGGATCGGCGTACCGGGCGGCTGGCTCCGCGCCGCCGTCGACACCGAGGCGTGCTACGTCGACCCCGCCGGGCGGCACCGGCTGACCGTGCAGACCGGCGCGTCGATCGACCCGGACCGGGTCGGCGCCTGGCTGGACGCCGAGCAGAAGTTGCTGGTCGACGACCCTCCGGAGGGCTACAAGCGCGTCGACATCGCGCCGGTTGACTTCCGGGCCGGCGGCGCCGACTGGGAGTACACGTATGAGGCGAGCGGCTCGCGGTGGCATGTGCTCTTGCGCGCCTT
>Ga0207661_10003871_pt1 | contig 10436 bp, 13 predicted proteins | sample KBSC713LmetaG_FD_184337 | JGI IMG/M metagenome (GOLD analysis project Ga0207661, IMG submission 184337) | Corn rhizosphere microbial communities from Kellogg Biological Station, Michigan, USA - KBS C7.1-3L metaG (SPAdes) (version 2) | ecosystem: Host-associated > Plants > Roots > Rhizosphere ... | reverse complement strand
CGTACGCTGGCGGGCGTGCTCGCCCGCACCGGCCTCGCCGAGATCGAGACCGACGGTGCGTTCGACCCGCACGTCCACGAGGCGCTGCTGGCGCAGCCCGTCGAGGGAGCCAAGCCGGGATCGGTCGTGCAGGTGCTCCAGAAGGGCTACCGCCTCGGCGACCGCGTCCTGCGGCCCGCGAGGGTGGTCGTGGCTGAATGAGCCAGTCGCTCTACGAGACGCTGGGTGTCGCGAAGAACGCCTCGGCCGACGAGGTCAAGAAGGCCTACCGCAAACTCGCGCGGCAGCATCACCCGGACGCGAACCCCGGCGACACGGCGGCCGAGGAGCGGTTCAAGGAGGTCCAGAACGCCTACGACGTGCTCTCCGACCCGGAGAAGCGCAAGCAGTACGACACGTTCGGCTCCACCAACGGCCGCGGCGCGCCGGGCGGCGGGTTCACCGAGGGGTTCGACTTCGGCAACCTGGGCGACCTGGGCGACATCCTCGGCGGGATGTTCGGCGGCGGCGCGCGCGGCGCCCGGGCGGAGCCGCGCGGCCAGCGCGGGAACGACGTCGAGGTCCAGGTCAATCTCTCGTTCGAGGACGCGCTCGAGGGCGTCGAGACGAAGATCCCCGTCAGGCTCGAGCTCGCCTGCCACACCTGCCACGGCTCGGGCGCGAAGCCCGGCACCGCCCCGATCGTCTGCCCGCAGTGCGGTGGCCGCGGCGTCGTTGCCGAGAGCCAGGGCTTCTTCTCGCTCTCGCAGCCGTGCCCGCGCTGCCGCGGGAACGGCACGGTGATCGAGGATCCGTGCCCGACGTGCCGCGGCACCGGCCGGGAGCGCCGGACGAAGCGGTACACGGTGAAGATCCCCGCCGGCGTCAAGGACGGCTCGCGGATCCGCCTGAAGGGCAAGGGCGAGGCAGGCTGGGGCGGCGCCCCCGCGGGCGACCTCTACGTGGTCACGCGGGTGGAGCCGTCGAAGACCTTCACGCGGCGCGGCGACGACCTGGTCGTCGACGTTCCGGTCAAGTTCGCCGACGCCGCCCTCGGCACGAAGGCCTCGGTGCCGACTCCGGACGGGTCCGTTCAGGTCAAGGTGCCGGCCGGCTCGCAGGACGGGAAGTTGCTGCGGGTCAAGGGCAAGGGCGCGCCGAAGCTGAAGGGCTCCGGCCGCGGCGACGTCCTCGCGCGCCTGAAGATCGAGGTGCCGAAGAAGCTGTCGAAGCGCGAGCGCGAGCTGCTCGAGGAGCTGAAGCAGGTGTCGACCTAGTGGCGAAGCACGACGAGTTGCTCCAGCAGGGCCCCCAGGAAGCTCCTGAGCCCGAAACGGCCGAGCAGCGGAGCAAACGGAGCGGCTGGGGCGCAGCCGGGGGCGGCATCCTCGGCGGCGGGGTCGCGGCGGCCAAGTTCGGCGGCCTGACCAAGATCCTCTTCTGGCTGTTCGCGTTCCGGGCGGTCGACAACGCCTGGCGGATCGGAACGTGGGCCGGGCTGGCGGTCGTGGCCGCGGCGATCGTCGCGTTCGCGCTGATCCACTCGCGGAGGCATGCGTGACGACGACGACCGACTACGAGCGCCCGCGCTACATGATCTCGGTTGCCGCCGAGCTCGTCGGCATGCACCCGCAGACGCTGCGCATCTACGAGTCGAAGGGGCTCGTCCGGCCCGGCCGCACGCCCGGCGGGACGCGGCTCTACTCCGAGCACGACCTCGACCGCCTGCGGCTGGTCCAGCGGCTGACCACCGAGCTCGGGCTCAACCTCGCCGGCGTGGCGCGGGTGATCGCGCTCGAGGACGAGCTCGCCCAGATGCGGGCGCGTTTCGACCGGCTCGAGGCGGACATGCGTGAGGCGATCGGCGAGGTGCACCGCCGGTACCGCCGCGACCTCGTGATCTACCGCGAGGAGTCACCGTTCCCGGCAAGGAGAACCCCCTAGAGATGGATTTCAACAAGCTGACGATCAGGTCCCAGGAGGCGGTCGCCGACGCGCAGGAGCGCGCGCGCCGCCTCGGCAACCCGGAGCTCTACCCCGAGCACCTGCTGCTCGCGTTGCTCGACCAGGAGCTTCCACGCGCTCTGGTCGAGTCGGCGGAAGAGCTGCGCTCTTCGGCCGAGGAAAGGCTCTCGCGGAAGCCCCGGATCGAGGGTGGTCAACAGCAGCCGACCATGTCTGCCGCTCTGGCGAAGATCCTCGATCGTGCTGCGGACGCGGCACGATCGATGGAGGACGACTACGTCTCGACGGAGCACCTGCTGCTCGCGCTCGACGTCGTCCCGCGCGACCAGCTGCTGGCGAAGATCGCCGAGGTGCGCGGCGGCCAGCGCGTCACCTCGCAGGATCCCGAGGGCACCTACCAGGCGCTGGAGAAGTTCGGCCGCGACCTGACCGCGCTCGCGGAGAGCGGCAAGCTCGACCCGGTGATCGGCCGTGACGAGGAGATCCGTCGCGTGATCCAGGTCCTGTCCCGGCGGACGAAGAACAACCCGGTGCTGATCGGCGATCCGGGTGTCGGCAAGACAGCGATCGTCGAGGGGCTCGCGCAGCGGATCGTCGCCGGCGACGTCCCCGAGGGGCTGAAGGGCAAGCGCGTCTGGGCGCTCGACATCGGCTCGCTGCTCGCCGGATCGAAGTACCGCGGCGAGTTCGAGGAGCGGCTGAAGGCCGTCCTCACCGAGATCCAGTCCGCAGCCGGCGAGATCGTCCTCTTCATCGACGAGCTGCACACGATCGTCGGCGCCGGGGCGGCCGAGGGCGCGGTCGACGCGGCGAACATGCTCAAGCCGATGCTCGCCCGCGGCGAGCTGCGCTGCATCGGCGCGACCACGCTCGACGAGTACCGCAAGCACATCGAGAAGGATGCCGCGCTGGAGCGGCGCTTCCAGCCCGTGTTCGTCGGCGAGCCTTCGGTCGCCGACACGATCGCGATCCTGCGCGGCCTGAAGGAACGCTACGAGGCACACCACGGCGTCGCGATCCGCGACGCCGCGCTGGTCGCGGCGGCGGTTCTTTCCGATCGCTACATCTCCGACCGCCAGCTGCCCGACAAGGCGATCGACCTGATCGACGAGGCTGCGTCGCGGCTGCGGATGGAGATCGACTCCTCGCCGCTCGAGCTCGACGAGGCCGAGCGGCGGGTGCGCCAGCTCGAGATCGAGCTCGCGGCGATGGGCAAGGAGACCGACCAGGTACGCGAGCCGGTCGAGCGAGAGCTGGCCGAGGCGAAGGCTCGCCGCGACGAGCTCGCCGCCCGCTGGTCGAAGGAGAAGGAGGGCCTCCAGCGGATCGCCGAGATCAAGCGGCGGATCGACGAGCTGAACATGGAGGCCGAGCGGGCCGAGCGCCTCGGCGAGCTCGAGCGCGTGGCAGAGATCCGTTATGGGGAGCTCCCAGGGCTCGAGCGTGAGCTCACTTCTAGGGCGGAGCCGCAGGCTCCGCCCATGGTCAAGGAAGAGGTCGACGAGGACGACGTCGCCGCCGTGGTCGCGCGGTGGACCGGCGTGCCGGTCGAGCGCCTGCTCGAGGGCGAGACCGAGAAGCTGATCCACATGGAGGAGCGGCTCCACGAGCGCGTCGTCGGACAGGACGAGGCGGTCGAGGCGGTCGCCAATGCTCTGCGACGCGCACGCACCGGCCTCCAGGATCCGAACCGGCCGATCGGCTCGTTCATCTTCCTCGGCCCGACGGGCGTGGGGAAGACCGAGCTCGCCCGGGCGCTCGCCGAGTTCATGTTCGACGACGAGCGGGCGATGGTCCGCCTGGACATGTCGGAGTACCAGGAGCGGCACACGGTCGCCCGGCTAGTCGGGGCTCCGCCCGGGTACGTCGGCTATGAGGAAGGCGGCCAGCTGACCGAGGCCGTCCGCCGCCGGCCGTACTCGGTCGTGCTGCTCGACGAGATCGAGAAGGCGAGCGCCGAGGTCTTCGACGTGCTCCTCCAGATCCTCGACGACGGCCGCCTGACCGACGGCCAGGGCCGGACGGTCGACTTTCGCAACACGGTGATCGTGATGACCTCGAACGTCCGCTCGGTGGAGGCGCTGCGCGAGTTCTTCCGGCCTGAGTTCCTGAACCGGATCGACGAGGTGGTCGAGTTCCATCCGCTCAGCCGCGAGCAGATCGGCGAAATCGTCGAATTGCAGCTCCGGCGCCTGCGCGAGCGGCTCGCCGACCGTGGACTGTCGCTGGAGCTGACCGACGAGGCGAAGGAGCTCGTCGCCGAGGCAGGCTGGGATCCGACGTACGGCGCCCGCCCGCTGAAGCGTGCGCTGCAGCGACTGGTCGAGAACCCGCTCGCGATGCGTCTGCTCGAGGGCGACTTCGCCGAGGGCGACACGGTGCGGGTCGATTCCGACAACGGCGAGCTCGTGTTCGAAAAGGCCACGGCGGTGCCGGCCGCAGCGTGATCCGCGGGGTCAGACCCCGCACGAGAGCGTCACAAATCCGTCACCAAAGCATCGCGAGCCGTCCCCATCGGCGCGTAGCCATGCGGGGCGACCCCCTGTGCACGAAGCGTCACAGTCCTGTGCGGGGTCAGACCCCCTACAGAAGCGTCAACAAGCGTCCACAGGCTTACGGTTCCGCGTCGGAGAAGAAGTCGGCGCCTGCCTGCTCCGGCGGCGCGCCGTAGATGAAGACCACGACCTCGTCGTCGCCGTCGTTCTGCAGCTGCAGCGGCGTGCCCGGCTCGACCGAGACGACGCTCTCCGGCGGCAGCTCCACTCGCTCGGGCGGCTCGCCGAGGTGCATCGTCAGTGTCCCGGCGAGGACGACGAAGACCTCTTCCTGCGCATGGTCGGCGTGGCGCCGGCCGCGGCTGCCGGGCGGATAGCGCCAGAGCCGCGCCCGTGACTGCTGCAACCCGGCCGGGCCGGTGACGTCGGCGGCGAGCCGGACGGGCTCGCCCTCGGGACTATCGGGCCGTGCGCGCTCCTCGTACCCGTGATCCCCGGCCCGGACGACGTGGTAGCCCATCCGTCGGATCATCGCACGCTACGCTCGCGCGGTGCCTCTCGCGGCGATCTCGGACGTCAGCCCCGGCCAGTTCATCCTCGCCGTTGTCCTCGCCGCGGTGCTTTCGATGTGGGTGTACTGGCACGCGAGCAGGCACGGCAGCCGGCACGCGACGGCGTGGGGCGTGCTCACATTCCTGTTCGCCGGGCTCGCGCTACCTCTGTATTTCATCCACTACTTCCTGACCAGACGGCGCTTCTAGGACATGCCCCGCACCGCCAGCAAGAGGCGCCGCCCGCCGCGGCAGCCGCAGCCGCTTCCACCTCCGTTGCCGCCCGAGGAGCGCTCGGTCGGCCAGCTCGTCGCGGAGACGATCCGCTTCTACCAGCACCACTTCTTCCAGACGCTCCCGCTAGGCCTTTCCGTCGCGGCGCTGACGCAGCTGACGGTCGCCTTCGGCCACCGGCCGGCCGAGCCGCGCGGGCATCCGCCTCCACGCGACTTCCACCAGCCGAGCTCGCTGCTCGGCGGCGGGATCGAGGTGACCATCCTGCTCGGCGCGCTGCTGCTGACCGCGTCGTACATCGTCGCGATCGTCCTCGTCACGGGGAAGCGGCCCGCCGGCCGCGCGCTGGCGATCGCCTACGGACTGGGCGTGCTCGTCTTCCTGCCGGTCCCGCTGCTCGCGCAGCTGCTCGTCCTGCCCGCCGTCGCGTATCTGGCCCTCGTCGGGTGGATCGTCCCCGCCGCCCTGCTCGAGAACAGAGGCGCAGCGGACAGCTTCCGCCGTTCGTACCGACTGGCGCGCGTCGACTTCGTGCACGCGGTCGGCGGGCTGGCGACGCTCGTGATCGTCTTCTACGTGGTCCGGCTGATGCTGGCGCTGCTGCTCCGCACCGGAAGCGAGGTCACGGAGCGGTCGGCGGCCCTGCTCGCCGACCTCGTGCTCTCACCGATGCTGTTCGTCGGCGCCGCGATCCTCTACCTGGACCAGGCTGCCCGCGTCCGTGTGAAGGCGAGTAAGCTCGAGGCCCCGACCCAGGAGGCGTGATGCCGAAGTACGTGATGCTGACGACGCTGACGGCGAAAGGGGTGCAGACCCTGCAGGCCCATCCCGAACGCCTGAAGGAGGTCAACCGGGACGTCGAGGAGCTCGGTGCGAAGGTGCTGCACCAGTGGGGGATGATCGGCGCGTACGACTTCCTGAACATCGTCGAGGCACCCGACGCCGAGACGGTCGCCAAGGTCTCGATCGCGCTCGGCGCGCGCGGGAGCGCGAAGCTCCAGACGTTCGAGCTGATCGAGATCGACAGCCTGCTCGATCAGCTGTCTTCTTGATCCTCTTCCTCGCCCGGCACGCCGAATCCGTGCTGAACCACGAGAGGCGCGTCAACGGCGACCCGTCCGTTCCGGTGCCGCTCACCGAGCACGGGCGCGACGAGGCCCGCCTGCTCGGAGCCCAGCTCGCGAACGTCGAGCTCGACCTCTGCGTCCACACCCGGTTCGACCGGACGCGGGAGACGGTCGAGCTTGCGCTCGAGAACCGAAAGGTTCGCGTCGAGGTCGAGGCCGGGCTCGACGACATCAAGATCGGCGAGCTCGACGGCGAGCCGCTCGCCCGCTACCGCGAGGTGAAGCACGCGCTAGGCCGCAAGCGACCTTTTCCCGGCGGCGAGAGCCTCGACGCCGCTGCGCTCCGCTATGCCGATGCGTTCGAGCGTCTCGCCGGCGGCGGCGCCGAGCGCGTCCTCGTCGTCTGTCACGAGATCCCGGTCCGCTATGCGCTCAACGCCGCCGCCGGCTCGGACCAGCTCGACGGACCGCCGGTCCACGAGGTCGCGAACGCGACCCCGTATGCGTTCGACGGCCGGCTGCTCGCGCGAGCGGCCGCCCGGATCCGCGAGCTGGCCGCCCGGGGCTAGGATCGCGGCGTGGACCAGAACCGGCGCAGCCGGATGCGGAGCTTCCTGATCGGCGGCCTCGTCGGCGCCTCCGCCGCGCTCGCCGCGGCACGACGGCGCCGCGCAGCGCCCCGCCGCACGCCTGCCGGCCTCGCGGCTTTCGAAGACGCTCCGTGCTACGAGGAGACTCTGGAGCGGGAGCGGACGATCACCCGCACCTGAGCGCGGTGGACGGTGTCGTAGTTGATGTCCGCATCGCCCATCCCGAGCGACTTGCCGATCAGCTCGGCCTTGCGGGCGTCCTCGAGGTAGTGCGCGACCGTGCGCGTCGGCTTGCGCGTGCGGATGACCAGGAACGGCCCGAACGCGCGGGCCTCGAACTCGCTCCGGGGAAACGGCAGGCGGCGCTCGATCATCGTCCGCTTCACCGCGTTGTTGTTGTCGCCGGCGTCGAAGGCCCAGACGCCGCGTCCGAGCGGCTTCTTCGCGTCGTCGAGCGTCTCGAGCGCGAGCTTGGGGTCGGCGCGGGGCACGACCGTCCGCGACACCGCCGACCGGTACTTCTCCCAGGCCGCCAGGTACACCGGCTCGTAGGCGAAGAGGACGTCGTCGGGCCGTGACGTCGACCCCAGCCACTCCGCGGCCGCACGGCGGGCGTCGACACGTACCGGGTTCTCGCGGTCGAACATGGCCGGAGTCTTGTGCCAGGCCCAGGCGACCTCCGCCGGCACGATCGCGAGCACGACGAGTCCGGCGAAGACCGGCCCCCAGCGGCCGGCGGAGCGCGACGCTGCGACGATCCCGCTCGCGACGGCGAGCGCGAAGAACGGAAGCACGAAGATCAGGTGGCGCGACTCGGGCGCCGAGTTGCCGCCGAAACGGCCGAGGAGGAAGAACGCCGTCGGCGTGATCAGGACGCAACCGGTCAGCAGCGCGCTGCGCGGGCGCCGCCGCGCCTGCCAGACCAGGCCGAACACGGCGAACGCGAGCACGATCACGAGCACGCCCCCGTAGCCGGCCGAGGCGTCGCCGGCGACGTGCCAGAGGTACGCGAACACCGCCCGAGGCGTGCGCAGCTTGCCGCCCCCGCCGCCGACGCCGACGTCCAGGCGGCTCGCCAGCACGACGCTGCTTCGCCAGAACGGAATGGCGAGCAGGAGCACGGCGCCGAAGGCGACGACGGCCTGTCTCAGCCGGCTGCGCGTCAGCAGGACGTAGAGGCCCTGCGAGCCGAGCACCAGGGCGCCGTACTGGTGCGACCCGATCGTCAGCAGCATGACGACCGCCCAGACAGTCCAGGCTCTGCCTCCGCCTCGCTCGGTTGCACGCAGCAAGGCGAGGTACGAGAGCGCCGAGAGGAACAGGAAGAGGCTGTACATGCGGGCGTAGATGCCGTGGAAGAGGAACACCCAGCTCGCCGCCGCGAGCACGCACGCGGCGAGCGCGGGCGCACGGCCCGCCAGCCGGTTGCCGAGCGCTGCCATCGCCGGGATGCTCGCCACTGCGAAGAGCGCCGAGAAGAATCGCATGGTCTCGAGACCACCGCCGGTGTGCGCGACCACCCAGGCCAGCAGGAAATGAACCGGGGCGCCGCCGCGCTTGCCCAGGACGATGTCGAACAGGCCGCCGAGCGGCTGCCGGCCGACGAAGAGTGGCAGGGTCTCGTCCTCGTGCGGGGGCCAGCCCGACAGCTGGACGAGCAGGAAGACGGCGACCGCCGCCGTCACCGCCGTCACGCCGGCGACGAACAGCCGGCGGTCGAGCTCCACCGCCGGGTGTCGCAGGCGGGGAAGCGCGGGTGCCGCGGCCTCGATCGTGGTCGCGCTCTCGTTCATCGAATCCGGCCGAACATTACGCGCGTAAAAAGGGCTGTGGATGACCCTGCTAGCCTTGTCCGGCTGTGCCGATCTACGAGTTTCGCTGTCCGAACGGGCATCTGTTCGAGGTATTCCACCGGATCATGGATCCCGATCCGGAGATCTGCGAAGTCTGCGGTGCGGCGCCCTTGACGAAGGTGCTCCATCCGGTGCCGATCCACTTCAAGGGGTCGGGGTTCTACTCGACCGACTACGGGCGCGGTTCGCGCAAGCGGGACGCCAACGAGGGCGACGGGTCGGCGAAGAAGAACGACAAGAAGGCGGACAAGGCCGAGACGACCGCCAACACGGAGAAGAAAGCCGCCGCCGGCGAGAGCTGACGGCGGGGGACTGATCAGCGTGGGCATGGTGAGACGATCGACGCTCCTCTTCGGCCTCGGCCTCCTGCTGGCGGGCAGCCTCGCGGCGAGCGCGGCGGCCGCTCCGGGCACCGCCCGGTCGCAGGCGACCTGGGTGCCGCCCGTCTTCGCGCCGTACGGGCGGCTTCTGGAAGCCAGGGCTGCGATGCGACCGAGCAGCGTCAAGCGCGTCCTCCAGGGCTCGTGGTGGGGCGGCCCGTCGACCGCCTCGACGGGCGAGACGGTCAACGTCTTCCTGTCCGACGCGTTCCCGCAGAACGAGTCGACGCGCGCGACCTGGGTGAACTTCTTCGCCTGGCTCAACCACGGATCCGAGCTTCCGAGCCTCACCGTCTACGTCGCGCTGCTGTCCGAGGTGCAGTCGTTCTGCGGCCCCGAGGCGGCCGGCTGCTACAGCCCCGCACAGAAGATCCTGGTCATCCCGGGCGACCTCGACCAGAGCGTGAACTTCGACATCGCGGCGCACGAGTACGGACACCACATCGCCGCGAGCCGGCGGAACGACCCGTGGGATCCGAACGGATACGGCCCCAAGCGCTGGGCGACCTACACGAGCGTCTGCTCGCGCGTGTCCGCCGGGACCGCATTTCCCGGTGACGAGGGCTCGCACTACACGCTCAACACGGGCGAGGCCTTCGCCGAGGCGTACCGCGCGCTCGAGGAGTCGCGGGGCGTCTATCCCTGGGCGCACCTACCGCTGGTGGTCGATCCGAGCTTCACCCCCGACGCCGGATCCGAGGGGGCGGCGCTCGCAGACGTGCAGCAGCCCTGGAACGGGCCGTCCTCCGCGACGTGGGAGGGCCGCTTCACTGCTCCGACGGTCAAGTTGAACGCCGCGGTCGGCCGCACCGTCTCGTTGGAGACGGTCGCGTCCGTGCCGGTGAAGATCCTCGCGCGTGGCACCTACGCGATCGCCGTCCGCGACGCGTCGAAACAGGACGACTTCCATCTCACCGGGCCGGGAGTCGACCGGAGGACGGGGGTGCTCGGCCGCGGCCAGGTCAACTGGAAGCTCGACCTGAAGCCGGGCACGTACCGCTACCGCTCGGACACTCACCCGGCGCTTAAGGGCTCGTTTCGGGTGACGGCCGCGGCCGCGGCGATTGCCGTCGCGCCGATCGACCGCACGATCGCGACGGGTCTGGACGGCACCGTCCAGGCGACCGTCTCCGGCACCGCGAACGCAACGGTTCAGGTCGTGGATCCCTCGAGCGGGCAGGTCCTCGCCGCGCCTGCGCCCGGCACGGTCTCGGCCACCGCCTGCGGGCAGCGCTCGATGGTCCTGCGCGTGACCGCGAAGCAGGCGGGCACGTTCCACGTGGCGATCAGCGCGCCCTGAGCGGGCTCAGCGCACTCCGAGC
>Ga0207661_10003861_pt1 | contig 10451 bp, 17 predicted proteins | sample KBSC713LmetaG_FD_184337 | JGI IMG/M metagenome (GOLD analysis project Ga0207661, IMG submission 184337) | Corn rhizosphere microbial communities from Kellogg Biological Station, Michigan, USA - KBS C7.1-3L metaG (SPAdes) (version 2) | ecosystem: Host-associated > Plants > Roots > Rhizosphere ... | reverse complement strand
CCCGTCCCTACCGCGCCGGGCCCGACCTTGCCCCGGCCTGCCTAGCCCCGCCGTAGATCATTCAAATTTTACGATGCCGAACCGACCGAAGGTCGGGCGGAAATCGCCGATCCCGATCAGTCGCCCGGCACTCTCGATCGTCTCGCGCAGCGCGTTGCGATCGACGTACTCCGGCAACAAAACCATCAAATCAAATTCGGCCTTCCAGCCGGCACGCATCGCCGGGCGCGTGCGGTTTATGCCCGCGCGCTGCACCATGACCCGACGCTTGTCGAGATAGTCCCACTGGGTGCTGCCTAGGGCAGCCAGCGGTGTCGTCACCACGATCGCGGCCTTGAACAGGTCCATCGCCGACTTCCGTGGCGAGCGCGGATCCTGGCGGAATTTTGCTGCATGGATGATCGCGCCGCGCAGGTACTCTCCGGGAATCGCGAGCTGCCCGTCGTCGGTGCGGTAGACGTAGCTCTCGACGTCATCCGTCTTCTTGGCCTTGGAGTTTTTGGCCGACTTGGCCTTTTCGTCCACCGCCTCGGCGTTCCAGCGGTGGAAAAGGAAATCTGCCGACCCCTCGACCGTGACCGCGACCGCATAGGGCTGGCTGTGGTCAATGGCATCCTTGCCGCCGTTGGTCGGCTCTTTCAGAGCAATAACCGCGTTCATCTTTGTCTCCAATCAAGAGGCCGGACCATTCCGAGCCTCACCTCACCAGACCCGGCCCTGCCAAGGCTTAGCGTGCCTTGCCAGACCCATCCGATCTCTTCCCGAAGGTCCGCTTGGACCAAGGGTTTTTCCGTTGCGGGATCTTCCGCTTCGGTTTCTTCTTGGTGCGCCCCTCCAGCCGGTCAAACTTGACGCGCAAGCCGAGGTCGCTCCCCTTAATGCTAACGGTCTTCAATGCACCGGGGCGGCGCCCGGTGGTCTTGTGCCCGTGGTCGCCGATCACCCTGTAGACGAGGTGATCCGGGTCGTTGGCGTTGGGGGTAAACCATGCCGCCTCGGGCTTGCGCCGGTCAACATGAAATTTACGCAAGATCAGGGCAGGGTCGTGGTCGAGCTGCAGGACGTCGCCCAGAATCTCGGACAGTTTTGGGAGGAGGTGCTTCAGGCGCTGGGCTGCGCTCCAATGACCGCCGCTCCGGCAGCGATAGAGGTAATAGTCCCACCACCCATGGGTGACTTGTGTGCCGCGCAGCGCCATCAGCTGCCGCTCCGCGACCGCGACGCGCACCGAGAGCGGGATGTAGGGGCGGGGACGTCTCACTTCTTCGCCTTCCGCGATTTGCCGGTCTTCTTCGCTGCCTCGGCCACGCGCTCCTTCAGCCCGTCCAGCTTCTCGGCCTTGGACTGCTCGCGCATCCGCTTCTGGTTCGCCTCGTAGGCAGCCTCGCGCTGTTCGCGCAGGGCTCGCTCACGAGGTCCGATCTCCTTGCTCACCGGGTCACCCCGGCATTGCGGAAGCCGATCTCGGCGCCGTCCATCTTCTCGCGGTGGCCGACGGTCTTGGCCCAGCCGCGCAACGCCTTCTCGATCTCGGCGTCGGTGAAGAACGGCAGCAGCTTTGACATGTCGAGCTTGTAGCGATCGGTCATGATCGCATAGGGCTCCTGCTTGGTGGTCAGGGTGACGCCGGCGCCGGACTGGTCGTTGCCGCGCACGCGGGTCATGTCGGCCGGCTTGGCCAGGGTGGCGATGCGGGCGTCCTCGGCCTTCTCTTGCTCCTGCTCGGCCTTGGTACGGGCGATGGAGGCAGCTTCCTCCAGCCGCGCAGCCTCGGCGGCGTGGGCCTGCCGGTTTTCCTCCTTGCGGGCGCGCTCGGCCGCTGCCAGCTTCTCCGCGGCCTCCCGGGCGATCCTAGCGGCCTCCTCTTGCGGGCGATCTCGCGCTGGGCGCGCTCCTCGGCCTCACGGCGGGCGCGCTCCTCGGCCAGCTTCTGGTCCTGGTAGGCATTGATGCGGGCCTGCAAGATATCGGTGGCGCCGGCTGCGGCCTTGCGGTCGTTGCGGTTGCGGCGGCCGATGCGGTCGCGCATGCCGTTGAAGAAGGCGTCGACGGCGTTGCCGCCGCGCAGGTAGGGCTCCTTCTCCAGCTCACGCACGCTCTCGCAGCGGCTGTCGAGGTCGCGCAGACGCTTGATCAGCGCGCCCAGCATCAGGGCGTCGGCGTCGGAGGTGACCTCCTTCGGCATCTCGCGGGCTTCGGACAGCAGCTCGTCCAAGGTGTTGGTCAGGCCGACATACTCGGAGGCGATCCGGGTGGTGACGTCCTTGGCGTAATCCGGGCTCTCGTTGGAGCCGGGAACGGAGCGGGTGGTGAGGGGCTCGGTGATGGGCACTAGCGTTCTTCCTTTGCTTCCAGGGCGAGGTCGTGATCGCGCTCGTCGCGTTCCTTAATCTCGCGGGCGATGGCGGAAAGTCGGTCGATGTCGTAACCATCGACCCCGTACATGACGGGGACGTGCATCAGGCGCTGGGCGAGATCGCGCAGGTACTCGATCACGGGGAGTTCTTCGTCGTCCTCAGGAGGCTGTGGCATGTTAATTTTCCTCGGCTGATTTGCGGGCCTTCTTGGCGTCACGGACGTGCTTTTCCTCGTGCTGGGCGCGCGCGAGGGCATTGGTTGAGATGGTCTGGTTGCACTTCGGGCAGATGCAGCGGCCCGGCCCGTTCGGCCGGTAGCCCCAGCGGCGCCATTCCGGGATCTTGCTCATATCGTGATGATCCAGAAGAAGGCGAGGCAGACGGCGACGACGGTGTAGGAGGCGACCTCCAGACCGACGAGGTCGGCGTCTTCGAGCAGGGTGCGGAAACGGTTCATGTGATGCTCCCTGAGCCCTGATGGCTCAACAAGAGGTTTACTACAGGAATCGGCGCCCGGCCGCAAGCGGAAAAATCAACAACATGTTGACTGCGGGAATCGAGTGGCCTAGATTCGCGCCATGAGCAAACGTCCGAAAACCGATGAAGAGGGCCTCGCCCTCCTCCTGACCAAGACCACCAAGGCGGATATCGCCCGGCATCTTGGCATCAAAAAGCAGAACCTCACCCGGTGGAAAAAGGTGCCGCCACACTACGTGGCGCAATTGTCCGAGCTGACGGGCCTGCCGCGCGAGTATATCCTGCCCAGCGTGTTCGCGTAATCGGCCACCCGGTGCCCCAGCGGGGTGGTCTATGTGTGCCCGGCGGAATTGGTGATGCGTTCCGCCGGGCATTTTCCTGCCTCAACCCCAACCGGAGCGCCAGATGGCCAATCGGAACAAGAAGTCCCAATCCCAGATCGCCGACGAGATCCGCGAAAAAGCCAACAAGGCCGAGGCCCGTGCCGCCAAGGCGCCGAAGGCCGACACCGTCAAGGCCGATGCGACCAAATCTGACGCAGCCAGCGGCAAGCCGGACAAGCCAGCCAAGGCCGCCAAGAACGCCCCGCGCGTCAGCAATGATGACCAGGACCGCGCGCTGTTCCTGCAGGCACTGCCGAAGATCGCCGGGCTCAAGGCGGCGCTGAACACCGCCAACGCCAATTTGCGCAATGCCTACAAGCAGGCCAAGGCCGACGGCTTCGCCAAGGGCGACTTCGAAGAGGCGTTCCTGATGCAGGGCGCCGAGGGCGAGAAGGTCAAGAAGTCCGCGATCACCCGCTCGCTGCGCATCGCGCGCTGGCTCGGCATGGATCTCGGCGCCCAGCTCGACATGTTCGAACAGGATGCCCGCGTGCCCGCGGTCGACCGCTCGTATGAGGAGGGAAAGTCCCAGGCGATGCAAGGTCTTTCCCTCAAGTGCGACTACGCCCAAGAGACCGAGCAGTACCGGACCTTCGCCAAGGGCTGGCACGATGGCCAGGAGATCCTGTCGAAGGGCTTCAAGAAGCTCCACCCCGAGGTCGAGGCTGACGAAAGGTCCAAGCTGATCAAGAAGCAGGAGCGCGAGGCGGCCCAGGCCGAGGACGCCAAGGCGTTCGATGCTCCCGCCTCCGGCGTCGCCATGACGCGCGCGGAATTCGAGAAGCAGAAGCAGCAGCAGGGCAAGCCGAACTGACGTGACCGAACCCTTTGTCAGTATCACCTTGATGGGGCCGCCTTTGGGAAAAGGGCGGCCCCGTTTCACGACCATCGGCGGGTTCGCGCGCGCCTTCACGCCGAAGCAGACGCGCGACTATGAGAACGCGCTGAAGGAGGCCGGCATCGCCGCCATGAAGGGACGCCCGCACCTGGACGAGGCGGTGTCGGTGGTGATCCGCGCCTTCATGCCGATCCCGGACAGCTGGAGCCGCAAGAAGCGCGAGGCCGCGCTGGCGCACGAGATCATGCCGACCACCAAGCCAGATTACGAAAACATCTCCAAGATGATCGACGGGCTCAATTATCACCCGCCCCGCTTCAAGGGCGACCGCGAGCGGCGCCCGATCGTGTGGCGCGATGACAGCCAGATCGTCGCCGCCCAGTTCATCAAGGTCTACAGCGACCGGCCGCGGCTGGTGATCGACGTGTGGAGATGGGATGCAAATGGTTGAACAGTGGAAGCAAATCCCTGGATGGGAGGCTTTTGAAATTTCCGACATGGGCGGTGTTCGACGCGCCGGAAGCGGGAAACGTCTCAAAACTCACATCAACGACAAGGGCTATCCTACGGCGCACCTGCGCATGGATGGTCGAGAGAAGCAGCTCCCGGTACACGTCGCCATCTTGCTCGCGTTCGTCGGTCCAAAACCCACTCCGGAGCATCAAGGCGCTCATGGCGATGGCGTGCGGGCCAATAGTATCCTCTCGAACCTGAGATGGGCTACGCCCAAAGAAAATACAGCGGACATGAAGAAGCACGGCACGCAGACTGCTGGCGAGGCTCACCATACAGCGGTTTTTTCCGCTTCCGATCTCGCCCAGGTTTTCCCCCTGCACAAGGAGGGAAAGTCTTACAGCGAGATCGGGGCGATCATTGGGTGCTCGGCGGCGCACGTCAGGCATATTCTCAGGGGAGAACGGCGGCTCGATGCGCAAGAAGCACTCGCAAGCTAACCGAGGCTTGGATCTTTACGAGACCCCGGCCTGTGCTGTCGCTTCGCTCATCCAGCACGAAAAGCTTCCCCATGGGTTATGGGAATCGAGTTGCGGGAGGGGAGCTATAGCCGAAGTTTTGCTCGACGCCGGCCATGCCGTCTATTGCACCGACCTCGTCGATCGCGGCTACATCCATCAGGCCGCCACCGGCGACTTCCTGAAATCCACAGGATGTCCACATGGTGTAGATGGCATCGTAATGAATCCTCCTTACGCTTGGGCGGCCCTGCACGTTCGGCATGCTTTGCGGCTTTGTCCATACGTCGTCACGTTGTTGCCGCTCGCCTTTTTGGAGGCAGGAAACAGCAAGACCGAATCGGGCAGGGCGAGATTATTCTGCTTGGATCATGGGCATCTTGCTCGCGTGCTAGTGTTCCGCGAGCGCCTACCGTTCATGCACAGAGATGGATGGGCGGGGCCAAGAGCGTCCAGTAACACCCCGTTCGCGTGGTTCGTTTTCGACGGCGACCACCAGGGCGACGCGACCGTAAAAAGAATTTCGTGGAAGTCGGCCGCGCGAATCGTTGACGACGCTACCGTGGCGGGAGCATAACAAAAGTGAAGGGCCCCGGAGTCGCCAAAACTCCGGGGCCCTTAAACCAATCGTCGTGACCGATTGGGCAGTGCGCGGTTCAACATTTAGTGGCTAGCCACTGAACCGTCAACAAGCCCCGGTCCAAATGGAAGTGGGGCAAGTGAATATACAACCGCAAAAGTGGACGCCTGTCGCTCTGGACGTTGAGCAGTGCGTTCTTGGCAGCATCATGGTCAGTCCGGAGACGCTCGCGAAGGTCTCCGCAGTGCTCGAATCAGCGCACTTCTTCGATCCCATCCACGTTCAGATCTACGACATCATCACCACCCTGGCCGAGCACGGCAAGCTGGTCAGCGTCCTGACGGTGCCGTCGTTCCTGCCGCCGGTGATTCCCGGCACCAGCACCAAGTCCAAGGTCTACATGGCGCGGCTGGCCGCCGAATCAGTGCCGCCGGACATCGCGCTCGGCTACGCCAAGCACATCCGCGAGATGGCGATGCGGCGCCGGATCGGCGAGATCGCCACCCAGATGGCTCCTGACGCCGCTACGGACGCGAGCCAGTTGGCTTCCGAGGCGATCGAGGCCTTGGACACCGTCGTCGCCTCCAGCTCCTCCTGGGCCCTCCCAGCGGTCTCTATGGCCAACATCATGACGCGGTCGGTCGACAAGATCGCCGATGCCTACAAGAACGAGGGCCGAATCATCGGCATCCCGACCGGCTTGCGCGACCTCGACCACAAGCTCGGCGGCTTGCAGCGTGGCAATCTGGTGCTGCTCGCCGGGCGTCCCGGCATGGGCAAGTCGGCGATGCTGCTCAACCTGCTGCGGCAGTCCGCCAAGCGCGACTTCCGCTCGCTGGTGTTCTCCAAGGAGATGCCGGCCTCCGAGCTGGGCGAGCGCATGATCTCGGACTACATCTTCGATCTCCCGGTCACTCATGTGCCCTACAGCTATCTGCGCACCGGCACCTTCCACGAGAACATGTTCGAATACGTCCGCGAGGCCGCCATATCCAACGGCAAGCTGCCGATCGACGTCGAGGAGCAGTCTGGCCTGACGATGTCGCAGATCCTGACCCGCGCGCGGCGCTACAAGCGGCGTCACGGCCGGCTCGACATCCTGGCGATCGACCATCTCGGGCTGATCCAAGCCTCCGACCGCTACCGCGGCAACCGCGTCAACGAGATCGGCGAGATCACCGCCGCGGCCAAGGCAGCGGCCAAGGAGCTGGATTGCGTCGTGCTGTTGCTGTCGCAGCTGTCGCGCAAGGTCGAGGAGCGCGCCGACAAGCGTCCGATCCTGTCGGACCTGCGTGATTCGGGCTCGATCGAGCAGGACGCCGACACCGTGCTGTTTCTCTACCGGCCAACCTACTACCTCGACCAGTCGGAGCCGGAGCCCGCCACCGAGGCCCACATGCAGTGGGAGCGCGACAGCGAGGCGGCAAAAAACAAGTTGATCGCCATCATCGCCAAGCAGCGCATGGGCCCGACCGGCCACGTCGAGCTGTTCTGCGACATCGGCAACAACGCAATCCGCAATCTCGGACATCAGGGATATGGATCATGACCAAGGAAGTCTTCATTTGCCGCGCGCCGCGGAGAGCTGATAATTTCACCCACCTCCCGAACGAATTGCTGCAGTCGCGGGCGATCAGCCCGGAGTGTCTCGGCGTTCTCGTACACCTGCTGAGCCGCCCGCCGACATGGAAGGTGAAGCCGGAGGTGCTGGCCGAGCACTATGGCTGCAGCAAGGACCGCATCTATCGGATCCTCAAGGATCTGCAGTCGGCTGGATTTGTCGTGCGCCGATCGATGCGTGATGAGAAAAAGATAACACACTGGAAATACTGGGTTTTCGATGAGCCTCAGCTACTTACGGAAAATCCAGAAGTAGGTGCCGAGGATCTACTTCCGGGTTTTCCAGAAGAAGTAAATTCCGGAAACTGGAAAAACCCGACGCCTATAAAGGACAGAGATTCTAAGAAAGACAGAGATTCTCGTCCTGCCAAGCAGGACGCGCCATATTCGGAAGAGTTTGAGGCTCTCTGGCAGCAATACCCGAGAACCAGGAACACCTCGAAGAAGAAAGCTTGGGATCTCTACCGGATGCTGAACGAAGAGAACCAGCAGCGGGTCCGCGCCGCGGTGCCGGCGTTCGCCGCGGCGATGCGTGCCGAGGGCCGCCCCGAGGACAAGATCAAACACTTCCAGTTTTTCCTGTCGGAGCGGATCTACGAGACGGTGGCGCCGCCCGCGCCGGCCGCGGGCGCCCCCGCTGGGCCGGCCCGGCCGTTCTGGGAGACAGCAACCCGCAAAGACTGGGTCAGCGCTCTAACCCAATGGTCTTACAACTGGAACTGGAAAAAGATGTGGGGCCCCGAGCCCGAGAACCCGCTGCGGCCGAACCCCGCGGGCGCGCCAAAGCACCATGTGCCGCAGGACATTCTCGACCGTTTCGACCTGAAATACCGCGGCCATTTGTACTCGCACGAGGAGCTGGCGGCGATCAGGGCCAGGGTCGAGGCCGCGGAGGCGAGTAAACACGCAGTTGACAAAGAGCGCGCGGCGTGAGACAACGACACCCGTCGGCCCCCGATGATGTCGGGCCAACCGACCGCCGATTACGATAGGGTTAAGCTGGCGATAACATCCTACCCGCCTGCGGTCCAACTACCGGGCAACCGGACCAGAATCCGCAGGTGTTTGAGGCCGCCAGGGACTACATCTTCAACCGAGCCGATAGGGCTCAAGGAGCATCACTCATGAAGACCGGACGCACCCTCACCGAACTCGCCGCCGAGATCGAGCGCCGCGCCAACGGCAAGAAGGATCTGATCGTCGGCACCGGCGTGGTCCAGATGTTGACCCCGTCCTCCGGGCCTGACCTTCGCCCCACGCTGTCGATCGCGGGTGACCGCATGTTCGGCATCAACGACATCGCGCACGGCCAGATCGCCGGTCATACCGAGATCCCAAAGGCCTACTACGACCGCATGCTGAAGGACGAGCCGGGCCTGCTCGCAAACAACGTCAATACGTGGTTCCGCAAGTACCCGGTGCCGCGCATGGTCCGCACTCTCGACGGCAACGCCCGCGCCTTCCTGTCCGACAAGTTCTCGCCCGACATGGAGAACGAGGATCTGGCCGAGGCGGTGCTGCCGGTGCTGCTCGACATGAACCTCGCGATCATGTCCTGCGAGATCACCGACCGCCGGCTCTACATCAAGGCGGTCGACAAGAAGGTCGAGCGCGAGCTGGCGAAGACCGGCGCGCGGTTCGGCGACGGCGGCCACACCATCGTCCGCGTCACGAGCCCGGCGATCACGATCTCCAACTCCGAGGTCGGGATGGGCGCGCTGTCGATCCAGGGCGGCGTCTACGACCAGTTCTGCTCGAACCTCGCCTCGTTCGGCGAGCGCTCGATGCGGCGCTCCCACGTCGGCGCCCAGCACAAGGTGGCCGAGGGCGAGCTGTACGCGATGCTGTCGGACAAGTCGAAGCGTCTGAACAACGCCGCGCTGTGGTCGACGGTTCGCGACGTGGTCCGTGCCGTGTTCGATCGTGCCAAGTTCGACGCCCTGGTCGACAAGATCGAGGGCTCGCACGCGGACAAGATCGGCGGCGACGTGGTCAAGGTGGTGGAGATGTCGACCCGCAAGCTCGGCCTGCTCGAATCGGAGGGTAAGTCCGTGCTCAAGCACCTGATCGAGGGCGGCGACCTGTCCCGCTTCGGTCTCTACAACGCGGTCACTCGGATGTCGCAGGACATCGACAGCTACGACCGCGCCACCGAGCTGGAGCGCATCGGCGCCCAGGTCATCGAGTTGCCGAAGGCTGACTGGCAGGTTCTCGCCGAAGCGGCCTAGAGCGAACCCAGGGAGGGGCTGCCCCCAGCCCCCATCGCCCCTCCCTGGGCCCACATTGGAGCGACCATGGACGACGAGAAGCAAAAGCAGATGCTGTCCCTGTTCGCCGAGCTGCGGGCCGAGGAGCCGATGCTCGACGCCGAGACCCGGCGCAATGTCGACAATATCGACATTTTCGAAGCCATGATCCGGATCGCCTACGAGGGCGTCACCATGGTCGTTGCCGGCCACCACATCATGTTCATGCGCGAGGGAAAGTCGACCCCGGGCGAGGTCGCCAGCGCCGACACCCTGATATTCGACACGACTGTGGCTGAGAAGGTGTGGGGCGGGAACTACATGGCCTATCTGGCGCTGCTGGCGTGCGAGCCGATCGCGACCCGCGACAAGCTGCTGCGAGCGCTATTCACGAGGCGAGAACATGCCGTGGAACGTCTGGAGCGTGACTGAGGCCCGCTGGCTACTGATGCAGAGCGTCAAGTCGCGTAGCGCGGCGCAGGACGCCATCGACGCCTTCCTCAGTAAGGATAATCCGGGGCACGAGCTGGAGCCGCGAATCGTCCGCTCGTCCCTGGAGACCAATGGCACCGGCGGCCTGCCGTTCAAGCCGGATGCGATCTGGCGCATGGCGATGCGCGACTTTGAGGCGCGTGCCGGCAATGCCACCGCGGTGGTCGGGAAAATGAGACACTACCATTTCCACCGCGACCACGTCCGCAAGGCGGCGACCGCCAACGACATTTTGCGCGCGGCGATCGAAGATCCAGCCCGGGGCCGCGAATCGGGCAAGAAGCTGACGCGGCTACTTTATTCCGACGTCGAGAAATTGAAGGCGGCGCTGCAATGACGAGCCTGACCAGATGCCGGATGTGGGCGATCGAAAACGCCCTGATCCACAGCCTTGCTGGTGCCATCGAATCCCGCAACCCGAACCGGGAGGATTACGAGAAGGCGCTGCGCTGGGTGCAGGAGGAGATGGCCCGCCGCAGTAAGCGTG
>Ga0207661_10003855_pt1 | contig 10454 bp, 9 predicted proteins | sample KBSC713LmetaG_FD_184337 | JGI IMG/M metagenome (GOLD analysis project Ga0207661, IMG submission 184337) | Corn rhizosphere microbial communities from Kellogg Biological Station, Michigan, USA - KBS C7.1-3L metaG (SPAdes) (version 2) | ecosystem: Host-associated > Plants > Roots > Rhizosphere ... | reverse complement strand
GAACGCGTCGCGGGAGAACTCGGTGCGCGCGACATCAGTCCATTCGCCCTGCGCCCCGGCCGGGAATGCCCAGTCGGATGCAAAGTGCGCCAGGTCCACGTACAGCTCGGTGCACGGACCACACGGCCCGGTCTCCGCCATCTGCCAGAAGTTGTCCTGTTCGCCGAGCCCGTAGATGCGGGAGTCGGACAGGCCGGCGATCTCGCGCCAGAGCGCGCGCGCTTCGTGATCCGATTCGAAGACCGTCACGCGCACATGTGCGGGATCGATGCCGAGCTCCCGGGTGACGAATTCCCATGCGAATCGGATCGCGTCGGGCTTGAAGTAATCACCGAAGGAGAAGTTGCCCAGCATCTCGAAGAAGGTGTGATGCCGCGCCGTATGGCCCACCTGCTCCAGGTCGTTGTGCTTGCCACCGGCCCGAACGCACTTCTGGGCAGTCGTGGCGCGCTGGCCGAACGGCGCCCGCTCCTGACCCAGAAAGATCTTCTTGAACGGCACCATCCCGGCGTTGGTGAACAGCAACGTCGGGTCATCGCGGGGCACGAGCGACGCGCTGGGCCGGACAGCATGGCCCATGCGCTCGAAATATGAAAGAAATCGCAGGCGAATCTCGGAGGCGTGCATGCCGAAAATATACAGCACGCAGGGCGTGGCTGGCAGACAGTCGCGACATTGGCGCGGCTGCGCCCGCGCATCACACTACCCGGAGCCGAACGCGTCTCCTGGATCCGTGGCGGCCGCGTCGCCCGATGCCGCGTCCAGTTCCTCTCCGGCGACGTCTGCACCGATGCGTTCAAGCACACGGCGAATCGCATCGGCATCATGGCCACGGCGCGCGAGGAATGCGTACAGCCGCCGACGTCGCGCCGGTGCACCGACGGATCGCATGGTGCGCAGCTTGCGCCGCGCGATACGCTCGAGGGTCTCGTCCATGTCGACGTCGTCTTCAACCATCGAATCGGCGATCGCCGCATCGGCGACGTCGCGCGCGACACCGCGCCGGGCCAGCTCGGACTGCAGGCGCCGCCGCGAAAAGCCGGGGCCCGCGATGCGGGAGCGCGCGAACTGGCGCGCGAAGGCCGCATCGTCGAGCAGGCCGAGCGACATCAGCCGCGCAATGGCCCGGTCAACATACGGCACGGGCTCGCCCTTCCGAATGAGCGCGAGACGGAGTTCGCGTGCCGCGCGTGCGCGAAACGCGAGGAGATCGAGTGCCCGATCATAGACTCGAAGCGCCTGCGCTTCGTCCGCAGATGCCGGAACTGCGGCAGTCATGTCGGTGGGTGTTCGATCCGGCTGAGGCGTTGCAATGCGATGGACGTTCACCATGAATTCTCCGCGATGCCAAACGCAAAGTGCCGAGAGAAGGAAGCGCGAAACAGAGGTTTTTTTCCGGGTACCCCTGATTCAGCGATCCAACCCTCGGCACAGATGCGCCAAATGCCCACGGTCGTTATTCGTCCGCGAGCTCACCCTCCACCATGACCGGCGCCTTGACGCCGAGCACGCCCTTCACCTTCTCCTCGATCTCGGCCATGAGCACGGGATTGTCCTTCAGGAAGAGCTTCGCGTTCTCTCTGCCCTGGCCAATCCGCTGGCCGCCGTAGCTGTACCATGCGCCAGACTTGTCGATAATGCCCGCTTCAGCGCCGATGTCCACAAGCAATGACGTGTGGCTGATCCCTTCGGCGTACATGATGTCGAATTCGGCCTGCTTGAACGGCGGCGCCACCTTGTTCTTCACGACCTTCACCCGGACGTGCGAACCGGTGACGTCCTCCTTTTCCTTCACCGCGCCGATGCGGCGGATGTCGAGCCGCACGGACGCGTAGAACTTGAGCGCCTTGCCGCCCGTGGTCGTTTCGGGATTCCCGAACATGACGCCGATTTTCTCGCGAAGCTGATTGATGAAGATCACCGATGTCTTGGACCGCGCGATGGCACCGGTAAGTTTTCGCAGCGCCTGGCTCATGAGTCGTGCCTGCAGTCCGACATGGGAGTCACCCATCTCTCCCTCGATTTCGGCCTTGGGCACGAGTGCCGCGACCGAATCCACCACCACGACATCCACCGCTCCCGAGCGCACCAGAATCTCGCAGATCTCGAGTGCCTGTTCTCCAGTATCCGGCTGCGATACCAGCAGATTCTCGACGTCCACACCGAGCTTGGATGCGTAGTCGGTGTCCAGCGCGTGCTCAGCATCGATGTAGGCCGCGACGCCACCCGCCGCCTGCGCGTTCGCGACGACATGCAGACAGAGCGTGGTCTTGCCGCTGGACTCCGGACCGTAGATCTCCGTGACGCGTCCGCGCGGAATGCCCCCGACGCCAATGGCAGCATCCAGATTGATCGCGCCGGTGGGAATCGCTTCCACGCGCACGCGCGCGCTATCGGAACCCATCTTCATGATGGATCCCTTGCCGCAGCTTTTTTCAATCTGCGCGATGGCCAGACCCAGTGCCTTTTTCTTGTCGTCCTGAACCGTGGAGACCGCCATGCTTCCCACCTTGAAAGTGATTGTGAACCTGCCCGGTGGATCTGGTCTCGCCTCGTGAATCTACGCCAGAACGGGGCGATTCCCATACCCGAAGAAAATACGAAGGTGACGCCTCCCGGTCAAGGTCGCACGGCCAGCGCAAAGGCATTTTCGACGTGCCGGATTCGCGTCCGATGCCCCTCGATCAGCACCCCGATGACGTCGAACCGGAACGCCTGCCCGGTGCGCCCGTACCGGTCCGCCCAGACCTGCGCCGAGCGGATGAGTTCCCGCTGCTTTCGCCAATCCACCGCCTCGACCGGATGGCCAAAGCGCGAGCCGTGACGAGCCTTGACCTCGACGAACGCGATGGTGTCGCCCCGCTCGACTACCAGATCGAGGTCCCGGTGACCACTGCGGAAGCGACGCGCCCGCACCGTCCACCCGCGCGCCACGAGCCACGCTTCCGCGTGCGCTCTCCGGCCTTGCCCGTCGCCTGGTTCGCGTTCGTCATGGTCGCAATCTGGCGGCGCAGCGCCGGGGGCCATCATCGAAACAGCGGCGCCCCCACCGCTGTATTGCGTCGAGGGCGCCGCTGGATGCATGCCACCGATCGGAGTCAGTGCCTGAGCGTCACGGCTGGACCCCGTGTTGCGCGAGCAGGTTCTCCACCTCCGTGGCCTGCATGCCGATCACCGGCACGCGCTCCTTGATCACGACGCCGTCGGTCTTGCGCACCCACAGGCGCTGGCGTCCTTTCCCAATGTCCACCGCCACGATCCAGCAGGGAAAGTCACCATCGGGTGCGCGCACGGTCTCCTCGCCGATCGTGCTGAGCGCGACGGAGACCATGCCGCCTTCGCCCGGACTCACCGCCGGCAAGCGCGCCGACCCGTGCCAGCCGACGTGCACCTGGTCCAGTCCAACGAGGAACTGCAACAGGTAGAGACTGGCCACGATCCCCCGCTCGTTCCGGATGGCGACGACTCTGGTGCCCGAGTCGCCGGCGAACGTGGTGCGAATGCTGTCACTGGCGAACGTGGCGTCAATGTCCTGTCCCGGGAAGTGCGCCACCCGATGCAACGGCGTGAGATCACTGCGGCTGACGTACAGCGTTTCCGCGAGCGTCGCATTCTGCAGCTCACGTGTATCCACGATGCTCCACGCATCGGTGCCCTGATACGTGGCTGCACGCACTTCAATCGTGCGAAGGCCCAGCGGCTGTGGCGCGCCGTCGCTCATGAGACGCGTCACGTAGACTCGCTTGCCCGGTTTCAATCGTGCGGCAATAGCCGATGACACGACAGGCTGTGCGTTCGCCGGTGCACTGTCTCCCTGTGCGATCCCGGCATGCGGAACGAACAGCGCGGCGGCAGCGGCGAGACATGTCAGGCGAAGCATCAATGACATGTATCCCTCCGGAAAATTCGGGTCATACCCTGGGCCCGCAGATGCGGTCCAGATCTTCGAGGCCGGCAAGCACGTCGCGCGCCTTGGATCCATCAGGCGGACCCAGGACGCCTGCATCGTGCAACTGGTCAATGATACGCGCTGCGCGCCCGTAGCCAATCTTCAGCCGGCGCTGCAGCAGCGATGTCGAACCCAGCTGATGCTGGATGACAACCTCCGCCGCCTCGCGAAAGAGCTTGTCGCGCTCGCCGGGTTCTTCGCCGTCCGCGCTGCCACCCGAGGCTTCCATGGCGTCGCGGGCGCGCATGGTCTCCAGGATATCCGGCTCGGCCGGCGCGGGCTCATCGGGCACGAGCCCCTGTGCCTCGAATGTGGCACGGCGCGCGGCGCGGCGGTCGTCGTACCACTTCATGAGATGTTCCGTGTCCTCACTGCTGATGTACGCCCCCTGCATGCGGGCCGGCTCCGACTTGCCAGGCGGAATGAACAGCATGTCCCCATTGCCGAGCAGCGCTTCCGCGCCCACGCCGTCAATGATCGTGCGGCTGTCCACCTGCGAGGCCACGCGAAACGCGATCCGGCTGGGGAAATTGGCCTTGATGAGACCCGTGATGACGTTCACGCTGGGACGCTGCGTCGCGAGGATCAGGTGCACGCCGATCGCCCGCGCCTTCTGCGCGAGCATCGCGAGCGGCGTTTCCACTTCCCCCTGCACGGTCATCATGAGATCCGCCAGCTCATCGATCACGACGACGATGTAGGGCAGCACGCCGCCGGTGTACGTCCGCTCCTCGAACGCCACGTCGGGACGCTTCGGCCATTGCAGCGGCGCACCCGTCTGGGCGCGACGATTGAAGTCCTGAATGTTGCGACACCCGTTGGCCGCCAGCAGCTCGTACCGCTCCTGCATCTCCAGCACGGCCCACTTGAGCACGGCAGCGGCATCGCGATGGTCCGTGATCACCTTGTGCCGCAGATGGGGAAGCACATTGTACACGGACAGCTCGACCATCTTCGGGTCAACCATGAGGAAGCGCAGTGTGCGCGGGGTATGCCGGTAGACCAGACTCGTGATGATGGTGTTGACACACACCGATTTCCCCGATCCGGTCGCGCCGGCAATGAGCAGGTGCGGCATCTTCGCCAGATCGGCGACCACGGGCTTCCCTTCGAGGTCCTTGCCAAGGACGATGGGCAGCGCGGCGCGAGCCGTCTGATACTCGCGCGACTCCACGAGTTCGCGAAAGGCGACGATCTCGGATGTCGGGTTGGGCACTTCCACGCCCACCGCGCCGCGGCCCGGAATGGGCGCCACGATGCGAATACTGGCGGCGCGCATGGCCAGGGCGAGGTCATCCGCCAGCGTCGCAATCTGCCGCACCTTCACTCCGGGCGCGGGTTCAACCTCGAACTGCGTCACCACCGGCCCGGTCGTGCGCCCGACGATTTCGGCTTCGACGCGAAACGTGCCGAGCGCCTCCTTGAGCTTCACGCCCATCGCATCCAGCTCGCGCCGACCCGCGTCGGCGTTGTGCGGCGGGGCCTCCGTCAACAGATCCGGCTGCGGGAGTTCGTCGTCGCCCGCGTCGGGGAGCGCGGTCGAATCCAGCTCGGCCGCGATCTTCTCGTCGTGCGTGGCTCCGGCATCGACCTTTCGACGCCTGCGTCGCGGCTCGTCGCGCTCTGCATCGTTCGCGGCCGGGTCCGCAGCGGCTTCCGACACGAGTGAGGGATCAATGGCCGGCATTTCCTCCGGCGTCGGCTCGAGGGTCGCGCCAGCATCTGCGTCGGTGGCGGCCAGCGCGCCTTTCCGCTGGCGACGCGAAGGCGCGGAACTCGCCGCAGCGAGCGTGGCGGCCCCGGTTGCCGGAGGGCGCGCCCCCACCAGCATGCGCACGGGATTCCACGCCAGCGTGGCCACCATGAGGGCGCTCAACGCCAGCGCGATGAGGATCCAGGCGCCCAGCGGCCCGAGCCAGTCCCGCAGATAGTATGACACGAAACCGCCCCACATGCCCGACATCGGGTGCAGCTCGCGGCCGACTCCGAGCACAAGGCCGAGCGCCACCGGAATGAGCACGACCAGCCCCAGGAGAAAGAGCAGCCAGGAGCGATCGGTATCGGAGCGCATGCGTCCCAGAAGTCGCAACGCGTGCACGGCCGGCAGGAGCGGCACCAGAATCGCCGCGGGCAGGCCAAGCACCACCACCAGCAGGCCGCGCAGGCAGGCGCCCGCCGGACCCATGACGCTCTGTGCCGCACCGCACGACGCGGTGGGACGGCTCGCGCCAAAGGCCAGCGCCGCCGCGATGAACACGGCCAGCAGCATCAGGACGACACCGGCAAGCTCCCGCCGCAGTTGCGACCCGCTCACGATCGCTAGCGATCCCGGTCCGGGCCCAACACCGTGAGCTGCCGGTCCTGATAGACGGGAATGACGGGGAACGCATCGATGGTGCCGCAGATAGTGAGATCCTCCGCGAAACCGGCCTCACGCAGGGCGCGCCCGTGTTCGGAGTCCGCGAACAGCTCCGCGAGGCCGTCTCCGTACCGGGCGTGCAGTGCCGCGCATGCGACCGCGCCGTCACCCAGTTCAGCGCCCGGCACGTGCTCCATGACGGCTGCCACGAAGCGCCCCGCGCATGCGGCATCCTCGAGCGAGAACTGGCGATCGCGTCCGGCGCAGACTAACGTGATGGGCACGCCGCCCCGCGCCGCGGTATTCACGAGTGCCAGCACCGCCGCGAAGTTGACGTACGATCCCACGATCACATCGCGTGCACCCTGCACGGCCAGCAGCGCCGCCGTCCCATTGGTCGTCGTGAAGAGCACCGTACGCCCCTCGACCATCTCCCGGGTCGCCTCGAGCGGCGAGTTGCCCATGTCGAAGCCGGGAATGGGAAGCATGCGGCGTTCGCCCGCGAGCCGTACATCGCCGCGTTCGAACTGGCGCGCGCGCGTCACGACCTCGTCGGCGCTGTCGAGCGGCACGACATTCCGCGCGCCGTTGGCCAGCGCCGCCGCAATGGTGCTCGACGCGCGCAGCACGTCAATCACGAGCACCAGCCGTCCGGTGAGGAGCGCCGGTGCGACCGCCGGCGGCGCGAAGACCGCATCGATGCGCATCTATGGCTCTCGCAGCGCGTCAGCTTCCCGCTCGAGGAACTTCGTGTCCACCTCTCCCGCCTGAAAGCGCGGGTTCTGCATGATCCGCGCAAGAAAGGGAATCGTGGTGGTCACGCCCTCCACGATGAAACTCTCCAGCGCGATCTGCATGCGCCGGATCGCTTCCTCGCGAGTCCGCCCCTGCACGATGAGTTTCGCGAGCAGCGAATCGTAGTACGGTGGCACCGTGTAGCCCGCGTACACGTGCGAATCGAGGCGGACGCCCGGGCCTCCGGGCGGATGATAGACATCGATGCGTCCCGGGGATGGCTGGAAGTTGCGCGCGGGGTCCTCGGCGTTCACGCGGCATTCGATCACGTGACCGCGCAGCGGCGGCAGCTCCGTCACCGAGAGCGGCGCGCCCGCGGCCACGCAGATCTGCTCCTTCACGAGGTCCACGCCGGTCAGCATTTCCGTGACCGGGTGCTCCACCTGGATGCGGGTGTTCATCTCCATGAAGTAATACGAACCATCTTCATCCAGCAGCATCTCGATCGTGCCCGCACCCACGTAGTCAATCGACCTGGCGCCGAGCACCGCGTCGTCGCCCATGCGCTGACGCAGCTGGGGCGTGATGGCGGGACTGGGCGCCTCCTCAATGAGCTTCTGGTGGCGCCGCTGCACCGAACAGTCGCGTTCTCCGAGATGGATCACGTGGCCATGGCGATCCCCCATGATCTGGAATTCCACATGCCGCGGACGCGCGAGGTATTTCTCCACGTACACGTCTCCCGAACCGAACGCGGAGAGGGCTTCCGAGCGCGCGAGCTGAAAGGCGCGCGCAAAATCATCGGCATCATTCGCGACACGCATCCCCTTCCCGCCACCGCCGGCGGCGGCCTTGATGATGACCGGAAATCCGATCTCGCGCGCGAAGCCGAGCGCCTCCTCGACGTCCTCCACCGGGCCCGGCGTGCCCGGGATGATGGGAACGCCGACCTCGCGCATCGCCCGGCGCGCCGCCGCCTTGTCGCCCATCACGCGAATCTGCGCGGCCGTCGGCCCGATGAAAATGATGTTCGACGCAGCGCACGTCTCGGCGAACTCCGCGTTCTCCGCGAGAAAGCCGTAGCCGGGGTGAATGGCGTCGGCGCCGGTGATTTCGGCGGCCGCGATGAGCCGCGGAATCTTCAGATACGAGTCGCGCGCCGGTGCCGGCCCGATGCACACGTCATCGTCCGCGAACCGGACGTGCAGCGACTCGCGGTCCGCCTCCGAGTACACGGCGACGGCCTGGATGCCCAGTTCATGGCAGGCGCGGATCACGCGCATCGCGATCTCGCCCCGGTTGGCGATCAGGACCTTCTTGAACATGCGGGCTCGTGATCGTTCGGAAGGCGGCGAGCGTTCGTGCGCGGTCTCAGCGGCCGGCGTCCTTTTCGAATCCCGCCCACGTATTGTCGCTCGAGCCCTGGACGCCCTGCGCGCGCAAGGCGAACTCGCTCGGGTTCGTCGCGTAGAACATCGCGTTCTCATAGGACACCACGCCGCGCGAATACCACTGCATGAGCGACTGATCGAAGCTCTGCATGCCGTACTGCACCGTGCCCTGCTTGATGAGATCGGGAATGTTGAGTGATTTCGACATGTCGCGGATCTGGTCGCGCACCGCGGCGGTGTTGATCAGGATCTCGCAGGCGGGAACACGTCCCGGCTTGTCCGAGCGCGGCACGAGGCGCAAGGACGCCACCGCCGCGAGCGCGCTGGACAGCATGAACCGAACCTCGTTCTGCTGGTGCGGCGCGTAGAACGAAATGACGCGGTTGATCGTCTGGGTGGCGTCCGTGGTATGCAGAGTGGAAAAGACGAGATGTCCCGTGTCCGCCGCCTTGAGCGCGACTTCGAGCGTTTCCAGATCGCGAATCTCGCCGATCAGGATCACATCGGGGTCCTGGCGCAGGACCCGGCGCAGCGCCTGTCCGAAGCTGCCCGTATCGGCCCCGACTTCGCGCTGGTTGATGCTGGAATTGATGTCACGATGCAGGAACTCGATCGGATCCTCGATCGTGATGATGTTCGCGTGCCGATGCTCATTGATGAACTGCAGCATGGACGCGAGCGCCGTGGACTTGCCTGACCCGGTCACACCGGTGACGAGGACGAGTCCCCGGGGCCGCAACGAGATCTCTCCCAGGACGGGCGGCAGATTGAGCTCTTCGATGGTGCGAACCTGGTACGGCACGGATCGCATGGCGTAGGCGATGGTGCCGCGTTGCTGGTACACGTTCACGCGGAACCGGCCGATGCCAGGCACGCCGATCGCGAAGTCCGCTTCCTTGTGCTCCGCGAACTCCTTTACCTGCTTCGGGGTCATGATCTGCTCGGCGAGCGCCTTGAGATCCTCCGGGCGCAGCGGCGGCATGTCGAGCGAGAACAGGTCACCATGCACGCGCAGCACCGGTGGACGTCCGACTTTCAGGTGCAGATCGGACGCGCCATCCTGAATGAGCCGCTGCAGAACGGCCTTGAAGTTGAAGGTCGCCGGCGCCGGCGCCGGCGCCGGCGCGGCCGCGAGGTCCGGGGCGGACGCGGCCGGCGTGAGATTAGCCATTGGGGTCAATCCGGAAGAGGACCTGTGCGTATTCCACGGGGTGGGTATCGCTCACGGTGATCTCGCGCACGACACCCGCGTACTCGGACTCGATCTCGTTCATGATCTTCATGGCCTCGATGATGCAGAGTACCTGCCCCTTCTCGATGCGCGCGCCCTCCACCACGTACGGTGGCGATCCCGGCTCCGGCGAGCGGTAGAAGGTGCCAACCATGGGGGACTTCACTTCGAGCAGCTTCGCCCGCGGCGGCTCCGCCGGCACGGCCGACGCCGAGTCGGCCACCGCCGCCACACCGGCGCCCGGCGTCAGCCGGACGGCGTCGAGCGCGGCCGGAATGACGCTCGGCATGGCGACTGGCGACGCGACTTGCAGCGGCCCGCGCTGCTGCGGCGTCTTGGAGATGCGAATCTTCATCCCCTTGTCGGACGAGATCTCGATGGAATCCACGGTGGACTCATCGAGCAGCTCCACGAGTTTCTTGACGTAGCGAAGATCAATCATGGTCGTGTGCGGGTAGCCCGTCCCGTTCCGGGTCAGCCAATCTCGAGCAGCTCATGGGAAAACGTCGTCAACCGGCGCGGGCCGCCAGCTCCGAGTACCACGTCGTCCTCCACCCGCACACCACCCCACCCCTCCCGGTAGATCCCCGGCTCGATCGTCACCACGGAACCGGTGGGCAGCACGCCGTCGGCGGTCCTGGCCAGGCGCGGCGCTTCGTGCACCTCGAGTCCGATGCCATGGCCCAGACCATGACCGAACGCGTCGCCCTGACCGCGCTCCTCAATGTAGCGCCGGGCTATCGCGTCAGCATCCTGGCCGCGCATGCCAGCCCGGATGCTGACGCGATA
>Ga0207661_10003854_pt1 | contig 10457 bp, 6 predicted proteins | sample KBSC713LmetaG_FD_184337 | JGI IMG/M metagenome (GOLD analysis project Ga0207661, IMG submission 184337) | Corn rhizosphere microbial communities from Kellogg Biological Station, Michigan, USA - KBS C7.1-3L metaG (SPAdes) (version 2) | ecosystem: Host-associated > Plants > Roots > Rhizosphere ... | reverse complement strand
CGTGATTTCCCGTCGGTTCTCGGCGTGGCAGAAGGTGGTGGCGCTCGCGCCGCTGCTGCTGCTCGCCGTTTACCTGCCCGGCGAGATGATGCTGCGCTGCCGGCTCGACGGTCAGCTGCGTCCCGCCTGCTGCTGCCCGGACGGCGCGCAACCCGAGAACGCCGGCCCCACGATCGAGGCGCAGGACTGCTGCGATCGTCTGGTGACGGACAGCGTGCGGCCGGCCGTCGACGTGGTCCGCCCCGCCGACGCGGGCCTGATCGCGGCCGACGCGATCCTTCCGGTTGCCACGCCCGCGCTGTCGATCGCGCCGCCGCCCGCGCCCGGCGCGTGGGCAGCGCAACGCTATGGTCCCGCGCGGGAAGGCCCGCCGATCGTTCTGCTGAAACACGCGTTCCTGATCTGAGGTCGGACCGGCACGTCGCCGTGCGCTGACCCGTGGCATGTGCGCCGCGGTCGGCCGTCGGCATCCGTCTGTCCGTCCGTCAACGATCAGTCCCAGGAGCGCGTCGATGAGATCCGTCCGATCAACTGTGTTCGCCTGTGCGTTCGTCTTGCTGACAACCCTGCCGCCCGCGCGCGCCGCGTCCGGCGACGAGGCGGAGCTCGCCCGCAGCGCGCGCCTGGAGACCATCCTCCGCGTCGCGCTGGAACGGAATCAGGACGTCGCGGAGAACGACGCGCGCGCCCGCGCGGCGGCGGCCCGCGGCCAGGCGGCCGGGCGGCTGCCCGACCTGGAAGCGAAGTACGAACAGTGGGGCGTTCCCCTCGCCCGCCCCTACGCCCTCGACCGCGCGGACACCTTGATGGTCGGCGTCCGCCAGACCTTCCCCGCCTGGGGATCGCTCGACGCCCGCGGGCGCGCCGCCGCCGAGGACGTGGGGGGCGCGCAGGACACCGCGCGCGCGCGCCGCCAGGAGATCGCCGCGCAGGTCCGACGAACCTACGCCACCTACTACAAGGCCGATCAGGAGCTGCGGCTGCACCTGGAGCACGTCGGCCTGACCTCGCGCGTGCTGGAGCTGGCGAAGCTGAATCAGCGAACCGGTCACGGCGGACTGCAGGACGTCCTGCGCCTGGAGCTGGAGATGACCCGCCTGCACACGGACGTGGCGCGCATCGAGCGCGAGCAGCGATCCAGCCGCGCGCTGCTGAACGCGCTGATGGACCGCGAACCGGATGCGCCGCTGGGTCCGCCCGAAGACCTGACGGTCGTTCCGGCGGGCGACGTCGCGGCGCTGGAGCGCGATCTCGACACGCACCGCCCGGAGATCGACGCTGCGGCGCGCGCCGTGCGCCGCAGCGAGGCGGCGCTGGACGGATCGCGCCGCGCCGCCCGGTTTCCCAGCCTGATGCTGGGCCTCGACTACTGGTACATGCCGATGGGCATCGAGACGCACCACGGGTACGGCGCGATGGTCGCGATCAACCTGCCCTGGCTCTCGGGGCGGCGGCGCGACGAGGTGCGCGAGGGCGAGCAGACGCTGCTGGCCGAGCAGCACGCGCTCGCGTCGACGCGCAACGCGGTCCGCTACGAGCTGCGCGACGCGGCGGCCCGCCTCGAATCGGCGCGCCAGTCCTTCACGATCATCGACCAGGATCTGCTGGCGCAGGCGAAGCGCAGCCTGGACGCGACCGAGGCGGCGTACGCGGCGGGCCGCGGCGACGCGATCGGGCTGCTGGATGCGCTGCGCTCGTACCTGCAGGTGCGGATCGAACGGGTGCGCGCGCTCGCCGAGCTCGCGTCCAGCCAGACCGATCTGGAGCGCGCCGCCGGGACGCTCGCGGTCGACGGCGGCAAGCGATGACCGCGCCAGACGAACCGAAGGGCGTCGCCACCATGGCGATTGTCCGCTGGGTGCTGGTCGCTTTGGCCGCGCTGGTCGCGGTGGTCTCGATCGCCTCCGCCGTGCGAACGCGCTCGCCCGACACGAGCAAGGCCGGATCCGCGCAGCAGCTGTGGCAGTGCCCGATGCACCCCGCGATCATCCAGGACCATCCGGGCGAATGTCCGATCTGCGGGATGACGCTGGTCCCGAAGGCGAAGGCGTCGCAGCGGGCGCCCGAACAGAAACCTGCCGTGCCCGGCCTTTCGGCGATCGATCTGACGCCGGAGCGCATCCAGCTGATCGGGATGCGGACGGAGCCGGTCAAGCGCGAGGCGCTGGGCGGCGAGCTGCGCGCGGTCGGCGTCGTCGCGCCCAGCGAGCGCGGGCTGGCCCAGATCACGACGCGCTTCGCCGGCTGGATCCAGAAGCTGACGGTGTCCGCGACGGGCGAGCGCGTCCGGCGCGGGCAGGTGCTCGCCACCGTCTACAGCCCGGACGTCCTGCGCGCCCAGCAGGAATTGCTCGTCGCACGCGGCTGGAGCGCCGGGGGCGCCCCGCCCACCCACGGGGGCAGCGACGCCCTGACCGCCGGCCTGGACACGAACGCGCGCCGACGGCTGGAGCTGCTCGGAATCCCCGCGCAGGAGATCGACGACGTGCTGCGCACCGGCAAAGCCGTCGACGCAATGCCGATCCGCTCGCCCGTCGACGGGACCGTGATCGCCAAGAACGCGGTCGCGGGCGTCGCGGTGCAGCCCGGCACGGTGCTGTTCGAGGTCGCGGATCTGTCGCAGGTCTGGGTGAACGCCGAGATCTACGAGCAGGACATCGCACGCATCCACGTGGGACAGCAGGCGCGGCTGGAGCTGGCGTCGTTCCCGGGCGAAACGCACGCCGGAAAGGTGCAGTTCATCTACCCGGTGCTGGACCCCGGCAGCCGCACGTTGAAGCTGCGCCTCGAGTTCAAGAACCGCAGCGACCGCAACGGGCCGCGCCTGCGCCCCGGCATGTACGGCACCGTCTTCCTGGACCTGCCACCGACGAGCGGCCTCACCGTCCCCGCCGAGGCGGTGGTCGACACCGGCGACAGCCACTACCTGTTCGTGGCGAAGGACGGCGGCCACTTCGAGCCGCGCGCGGTGAAGGTCGGCGCGCGCGTGAAGGATCGCGTCGCGATCCTGGCGGGCGTCAGCGAGGGTGAGACCATCGTGACGACCGGAAACTTCCTGGTCGACTCGGAGAGCCGGCTGCGCGCGGCCATCGAGGGACAGACCTCGCCGGAGAGAAAGTAGCCGCCATGGTCGAGAAGATCATCGAGTTCTGCGCGCGCAACCGCCTGGTCGTCCTGCTGGGCGTCGGCTTCGCCCTGGTCGGATCGATCGTCGCCATCAAGCGCGCGAAGCTGGACGCGATCCCGGATCTGTCCGATCCCCAGGTCATCGTCTTCACCGAGTGGATGGGGCGCAGCCCGACGCTCGTCGAGGATCAGGTCACCTACCCGATCGTCTCGAAGCTGATCGGGACGCCGCACGTCACCGACGTGCGCGGCTACTCGATGTTCGGGATGTCGTTCGTCTACGCGATCTTCGAGGAAGGCACCGACATCTACTGGGCGCGCAGCCGCGTGCTCGAGTACATGAACGGGCTGCGCGGCTCGCTGCCCGAAGGCGCGACGCCGACGCTGGGCCCCGACGCGACCGGCATCGGCTGGGTGTTCCAGTACGCGCTGACCGACAAGACCGGCAAGCACGGGCTGGACGACCTGCGCACGTTCCAGGACTTCACGCTGCGCTACGCGCTGGGCAGCGTTCCCGGCGTCGCCGAGGTCGCGAGCGTCGGCGGCTACCAGAAGCAGTACCAGGTCACCGTCGATCCCGGCCGCCTGCGCGCGTACGGCGTCACGTTGCCCGAGGTCATCGACGCCATCCGCCAGTCCAACAACGACGTCGGCGGGCGGATCCTCGAGCTGTCGGGCCGCGAGTACTACGTGCGCGGGCGCGGCTACATCAAGGACCTCGCGTCGATCGAGAAGATCGCCGTCCGTGGTGGCGGCGCGGGCGGGCCGCCCCTGCTGGTGAAGGACGTCGCGACGGTGCGCTTCGGCCCCGACATCCGCCGCGGGCTGCTCGAATGGAACGGCGAAGGCGAGGCGGTCGGCGGCGTCGTCGTCATGCGCTACGGCGAGAACGCGGTCGACGTGATCGAGCGCGTGAAGAAGAAGTTCGCCGACCTGAAACCCAGCTTCCCGGACGGCGTCGAGATGACCATCGCCTACGACCGTTCGGCCGTGATCGAACGATCGATCGACACGCTGAAGCGCGCGCTCACCGAGGAGGCGGTCGTCGTCAGCCTGGTGATCCTGCTGTTCCTGCTGCACTTCCGCAGCGCGCTGGTCCCGATCCTGTCGCTGCCGATCAGCGTCGCGCTGGCGTTCATCCCGATGGTGCTGCTGGATATCCCGTCGACGATCATGAGCCTGGGTGGGATCGCGATCGCGATCGGCGCGACGGTCGACGCGCAGATCGTGATGATCGAGGCGAGCCACAAGAAGCTGGAGAGCGCCCCGCCCGGGGCGGATCGCCGCCGGCTGCTCGTCGAGGCGGCGAAGGAGGTGACGCCGGCGATCTTCTTCTCGCTGCTGATCATCGCGGTGGCGTTCCTGCCGGTATTCACGCTGGACGGACAGGCGGGGCGCCTGTTCAAGCCGCTCGCCTACACGAAGACGTTCGTCATGCTGATCTCCGCGCTGCTGTCGATCACGTTCGCGCCGGCGCTGCAGGATCTCCTGGTTCGCGGGAAGATCACGCCCGAGAAGAAGCACCCGATCTCGCGGTTCCTGATCCGCCTCTACGAGCCGTTCGTCTACGTCGCGCTCCGCCGGCCGCTGTCGACCATCGCGATCGGCGTGTTCGCGCTCGCCTCGGCGATCCCGATCGCGTTTCGGCTGGGCAACGAGTTCATGCCGCCGCTGAACGAGGGCGACCTGCTGTACATGCCCCTCACCTTCCCGAACATCTCGATCGAGGAGGCGAAGCGGCAGCTGCAGTACCAGGACCGGATCCTGCGCGGCTTCCCCGAGGTGGAGACGGTGTTCGGCAAGGTGGGCCGGGTCGAGAGCGCGACCGATCCGGCGCCGCTGAACATGGTCGAGACGACCGTGCGGCTGCGGCCGGTGAGCGCCTGGCGCCGCACGCACCACGATCGCTGGTACTCCGGATGGGCGCCCGGATGGGTCAAGCCGGCGCTACGGCCCTTCTGGCCCGACGAGCGGACGATCTCGTGGGACGAGCTGATCGCCGAGATGAACACGAAGATGCAGTTTCCCGGCTGGACGAACGCGTGGACGATGCCGATCAAGACGCGCGTCGACATGCTGACCACCGGCGTGCGCACGCCGATCGGCGTCAAGATCTTCGGCACCGACCTGAACGAGGTCGAGCGGATCGGCGCCGAGCTGGAGCACGCGATCGCGCCCATCAAGGGGACGCGCAGCGTGCTTTACGAACGGAACCTGGGCGGCCTCTACCTGGACATCATCCCCAAGCCCGACGAGCTGGCGCGCTACGGCCTGCGCGTCGCCGACATCGAGCGGGTGATCGAGAGCGCCATCGGCGGCACGCCGATCGGCACGGTCATCGACGGGCGCAACCGGTTCTCGATCAGCGTCCGCTATCCGCAGGACCTGCGCAGCGATATGGAGTCGCTGCGCCGCGTGCTGATCCCGATCGGCGGCGGCGCGGGCGCGCCCGCCGGATCTTCGGGCGTGATGGGAACGCAGGGCGCGCTCGAAGAGCCCGTCGGCGAACGCCCGTTCATGTTCGCGGGCGCGGTCGGATCACCTCGCCCGATCTTCCTCGCGCAGAACATGGACACGATGGGCGTCCGTCCGTCGGGCGGCGGCGCGGCGCGTCCCCAGCTGCCCGCCGGCGTCCGACCGATGTCGGACATGCCGTCGGCCGGCCTCATGGAGCACGCGATGGTGAGCGGCGCCGCGCCGTCGATGGGCCCCGGCGCCGAGGCGCCCGCCCCGATGGCCGGCGCAGCGCCATCAGCGCCCGCGGCGGGGCGCCCGTCGTTCGTCCCGCTGGGGCAAGTCGCGGAGATCAAGGTCGTGGGCGGGCCGCCCATGGTGCGCGACGAGGCCGGCCTGCTCGTCGGGTACGTGTACATCGACATCGATCAGAAGCTGCGCGACATCGGGGGCTACGTCGCCGAGGCGAAGGAGGTGGTCGCAGGCGCCATAAAGGTCCCTCCCGGCACCTATCTCAAGTGGACCGGCCAGTACGAGCAGCTCGCGCAGATGCTCGCGCGCATGAAGATCGTGGTCCCGGTGACGCTGCTGATCGTCGTGCTGCTGCTCTACCTGCAATTCCGCAGCGTCGCGGAAGTTCTGATCATCTTGCTGTCGATCCCGTTCGCGCTGATCGGCAGCGTCTGGCTGCTGTGGGCGCTCGACTACCGGCTGTCGACGGCGGTCTGGGTCGGGATCATCGCGCTGGTCGGGCTCGCGGCCCAGACCGGCATCGTCATGATCGTCTACATCGATCAGGCCTTCAAACGGCGGAAGGCTGCCGGGATGATCAACAACCTGGACGACATCATCGCCGCGCACATGGAGGGCACGGTCCAGCGCGTGCGGCCCAAGCTGATGACCGTGTCCACGATGCTGATCGGCCTGGTGCCGCTGCTCTGGGCGACCACCTCGGGCGCCGACGTCATGAAGCGAATCGCGGCGCCGATGGTCGGCGGGCTGCTCACGTCGGCGTTCCTGACGCTGGAGATCATCCCGGTGGTCGTGACGTACTGGCGGCTCGAGCAACTGCTGTGGGAGCGGCTCGCCGCCACGGCGCCGCAGCTGCTGCGGCCGCTGAAGACCGACGCCGCGCTCACCGCGATCGGCGTGGGCGGCGTCGCCATCATCGGGCTCGCGAACCTGCTGCTGTCGGCGCCGCCCGCGTCGCTGCGCGCGGCGTACCTGGCGGCGGGCGGCGTCTACCTGCTGGGAACGGCGGGCTACCTGTTTCACCGCCCCGCCGCGCGCCGCGCGATCTGGCCCCGCCCCACCGAACAAGCCGCCGGCTAGTACCGCGCCACAGTGAATTTGATCGTCTGGCGAGACGATCGTCCGGGCCACGAACTGCGGCGTCCTGAAGCTGTTTGTCCTCGCCCCGCTGTCGCGGGGCGAGGCGCAGATTTCGTCATGCCGACCGGTCATTTCATTTGTGGCGAGGACCTAGTTGCCCGCCGGCGAGAACGTGAACGGGTACGAGACCATCGCCAGGCCGCCGCCGCGCGGCGCGGGGAAGTCCCAGCGCTTGATCGCGTTGGCGACGCACAGCTCGACGGCCGGTGATCCCAGCGTCGTGCTCTGGATGAACGACGCCAGCACCTGCCCCGTTCCGGAGATCGTGAACTTCGCCACCACGCGGCCGTCCAGCTTCGGCTGGCGCGCCAGCGCCTGGTCGTAGCAGTACTTCACCTCGTTCAGGTGGCGACGCACGATGCGGCGGATGATCTCCTTATCGAGCGAGCCTTGCGCGCTGACGATGCCCGGGATGATCTCCGGCGTCTTCGCCTGGCGCGTGCCCAGCCGGCCGACGCCGGTACCGTAGCCGCGGCCAGGTCCGTCACCGGTGCCGGCGCCCGGGCCGTATCGGCCAAGCGTGCCGATGCCGCCGAGGCCCAGCGTGCGTTCGCCCGTACCGCCGCCGCCCGCGCCGCTGCCGATCTCGTGCAAGCCGCCGAGGCCGTACGCGCTCGCGACGTCCGTGCCGTGGAGGTTCCCGATGACCGTCCGCACGTCGGGACCAAGCGCCGCGCGGTGCTCGAACACCTCGGACGCCGAACCGGTCATCGGTCCGTCGAGGACGGCGAGGAGCGTGTTCCTTCGGACTTCGCCGGCCGCCTCCTGCGCGTCCTTGGGCGCGACCTGGCCCGCGACGGCGCGGCGCGCGGTGATCTTCGGCGCGTGCTTGTCACCCGCCTGTCCCGGGGGGCCCTTCGCGGCCGTCGAACCGCCGCCGCCCGGAACTTTGTCCTTCATCGTGCTGTCGATCTCCGGCGAGTTGATCTCCAGCGGGATCGTCACCGTCGGCAACATCCGGCGGAACCGCCCGAGGTCGTCCCCCGCGAGCGAGCGCGGGTCCTCGGGGATCGCGCGCACGATCAGCAGCAGCGCGAGAAACGTCAGCGCCACGCCCAGCGTGTACCGCCCGCCGTCACGCAGATCGGCGGCGAACCGCGGGCGCGGCACGTCCGCCGCGGGCTCGGCCGGATAGATGTCGAACGCGACCTCTCCGCACCAGACGCGCACCCGCGCGTCCGCCGGCAACACGAGCGGCGACTCGGCGTACCCGAAGTCGGGCCGCAGCGGCAACACCTGCACCGGCGTCTGCAGCTCGGCGTGCATCGCGTGCGCGAGGTTGATCGCGAAGCCACCGCTCGCGACCGGCTCGACCAGCGCGTGTCCGCCCGGCAACATCGCGGACGCCGGCAGGTACGCCGGGTTCGCGGGCGCGTCGGCACCGCGCATCGCGCCGATCCGGAAGGAACGGGTCTCGTCCGCGCGCAGCAGGCGGCTGGTCAGCGGGACGTCGCGGAAGCTCGCCTCGACGAGCAGCGCCGGCGCCGCGACGACGACACGCGCCTCCGCGAACGGCATCTCGGGCGCGAGCCCGGCCGCTGCCGGTGACAGCGCGTTGACGTCCCCTGCGGCGGGCTGCGGCGACGGGGAACGCGGGTCCTGGGAACGAGAACGCGAGCTGTGATGGGATTGCATATTTGAACGGCCTCCTTGCATGGAGGGACACGTCCTTGGCGGCGGAGTTCCGCAGGAACTTTCGCGGGCGCGCGTTGTCCGTCGGCGCTTCGCCCACGTTGCGCTACGCGCGCGCCGGTGAGACCTGCGCGAGGCGGCGCTCGAGGAAGCGGCGATCGGTCTCGTTGCCGACGAGCGCGAGCGCCTCGCGATAGGCGGCCGCGGCTTCCGCGAGCCGCCCGAGGCGCCGCAGCAGATCCGCGCGCGCCGCCGGCAACAGGTGATAGCCGGCCAGGCTGCCGTCCGCGCCGAGCGCGTCCATCAAGCGCAGCCCCGCTGCCGGGCCCTCCGCCATCGCGACCGCCGCCGCGTGGTTCAGCGCGACCACGCCCGACGGGTTCGCCGTTCGCAGCACCGCGTACAGCGCGGCGATCTCCCGCCAGTCGGTCTCCTCGGCGCGCGCCGCCCGCGCGTGCACGCCCGCGATCGCCGCCTGCAGCGCGTATGCCCCGGGCGGTCCGGCGCGCAGGGCCGCCTCGACCAGCGCGAGGCCCTCGCGAATCTCCTCCCGATCCCAGCGCGCGCGGTCCTGATCCTCCAGCAGCACCATCTCGCCGGCCGCGTCGACGCGCGCGTCGCGCCGCGCGTCGGTCAGCAGCATCAGCGCCAGCAGCGCGCGCGCCTCGCTCTCGCCCGGCAGCAGCTCGACGAGCAGCCGCCCCAGCCGGATCGCCTCCGCGCACAACTCTCGCCGGATCAACGCCGCGCCCGAGCTCGCCGCGTAGCCCTCGTTGAACACCAGGTAGACGACCGCCAGCACCGCGTCGAGGCGTTCCGGCAGATCCTCGGCGTCCGGCACGCGGTACGGGATGCGCGCCTGCTTGATCTTCGCCTTCGCGCGCACCAGCCGCTGGGCCATCGTCGGCGCCGGCACCAGGAACGCGCGCGCGATCTCCTCCGTCTCCAGCCCGCACAGCGTCCGCAGCGTCAGCGCCACCTGCGCCTCGACGGCCAGCGCCGGGTGACAGCAGGTGAAGATGAGGCGCAGCTGATCGTCGCGCACGGCCACCTCGTCGATTTCGGGTTCGTCGCGCTCCAGCGCGGCGTCGGCCTCCATCTCGGCGCGCTTGTCCTCGAACAGCGCGCGCCGTCGCATCTGATCGACCGCCTTGTTGCGCGCGGCGCGGATCAGCCACGCGCGGGGATTCGCGGGCGTGCCCTCCTCCGGCCACTGCACGACCGCCGCCTCGAGCGCGGCGGCCAGCGCCTCCTCGCCCAGGTCGATGTCGCCCAGGATGCGGATCAGCGTCGCGAGGATCCGACCCCGCTCTTGCTTGAAAACGCGCTCGACCGCGTCCCGACTCGGATGCTGCACGGCGCCCGAGCTTAGCCCGGGCGCCGAGGCCGTCATCGTGACTTCTCTCAGCCCGCGAACACGCGCACCGGCCGCACCTCGATCGTTCCGCTCTTCGCGGAAGGCACGCGCGCGGCGATCTTGGTCGCCTCGTCGAGGTCCTTCGCCTCGATCAGGTAATACCCGCCCAGCTGCTCCTTCGTCTCGGCGAACGGCCCGTCCGTGGTCAGCGTCTTGCCGTTGCGGATGCGGACGCAGGTCGCCGTCGAGGTCGGCTGCAGCGCATCGCCCGCCTTCATGTTTCCGGACTTCACGATGCTGTCCGTGAACTCGCGGTAATCCTTCATCATCACGTCGGTCGCACCCGACCGGTTCGCCGCCATCTCTGCCTCGTTGTCGTAGATCAGCAACAGGTACTGCATGTGATTTCTCCTTGTTGAGAGCCCACAGTCAGTCGATCGACGGCAGCGCGGATCGACACCATCCGCCTTTTTTTTGGTGCCCTCAAAGGGCCCCA
>Ga0207661_10003849_pt1 | contig 10462 bp, 7 predicted proteins | sample KBSC713LmetaG_FD_184337 | JGI IMG/M metagenome (GOLD analysis project Ga0207661, IMG submission 184337) | Corn rhizosphere microbial communities from Kellogg Biological Station, Michigan, USA - KBS C7.1-3L metaG (SPAdes) (version 2) | ecosystem: Host-associated > Plants > Roots > Rhizosphere ... | reverse complement strand
AAGTAAACCTTTTCTCGAGAGCGTCCGCAACCATCCGGACTTCGAACTCGAGCAGGAGCTGGCCGCGTTCGTCGAACGATACGGTGTCAGCCTCGCGCTGCTTCAGGCGATCATCGATGCGAAAATCCTGACGAAGGATGAAGCATGCAAACTCTGGGGTGATTCGCTGGGCGTGGCGTACGTCGATCCTTTCACCTCGGTCCTCACCGACGAGGCGATCGCCTGCGTCCCGGCCGAAATCGCCAAGAAAACCAAGGCGATTCCTCTCTACGTTCTCGACGGCGTTCTCACCGTCGCCGTCGCGACGCCGCTGGAGACCGAATTGATCAAGCGGCTCAGCCAGATCGCACAAATGCCGATCAGCCCGGTGTTCGGCCTTCCCCGCGAAGTCGAGGACGCGATCACGATCCACTACTGCACCGAAAAAAACCTCGAGGACAGCCTGAGTGAACTCGAGCACTCCCATCTTTTCGACAACCCCGACATCGCCGACGACAAGCTCGCGGCCCTCGCCGAGAACAATAATTCGCTCACCGCGATCCTGGACTCGATAATTTATTTCGCTCTGCGCGAGCGCGCGACCGATCTGCATTTCGAGGCGCAGGAAACGCACAGCCGGATTCGCCTGCGCGTCGATGGCAACCTGCGTGAAGTCCTGACCTACTCCCGAAAACTGCACCGCGCGCTCATCTCGCGCGTCAAAATTCTCTCCGCCCTGAACATCGCGGAATCCCGGTTTCCCCAGGACGGACGTTTTTCGATGCCGATCGGCAGCCAGGTCGCGAATTTTCGCGTCTCGACCATTCCTGCAACCTACGGCGAAAAAGCGGTGATTCGGGTTCTGGCAATGTCCGGGAAAAAACCGAGCCTGACCCTGGATAAAATGATGGTCTCGCAAACCATTCTCCAGCCATTCAAGCGCCTGATTCAAAATCCGAACGGAATCATTTTCGTCACCGGACCCACCGGATCGGGCAAAACGACGACGCTTTACGCGGCCCTCCAGGAAATCAATACGACGGGACTGAACATTTCCACGATCGAGGATCCGGTCGAAATCCAGCTCGCCGGCATCACTCAGACCCAGGTCAACACGCACATCGACCTGAAGTTTTCCACCATCCTCCGCGCCCTGATGCGTCAGGACCCGGACGTGATTCTGATCGGCGAAATTCGCGATCTCGAGACGGCGAAAATCGCCACTGAAGCGGCGCTCACCGGCCACATTGTCTTTGCCACGTTGCACACCAACACCGCGGCCCAGGCGATCGTCCGTCTGATGGAAATCGGCGTCGAGTCCTACATGGTCGCACCCTCGGTCATCGGCGTCCTGGCGCAACGCCTCGCCGCCCGGATCTGCGACAACTGCAAGGAAGTTTACTATCCCTCGCGCGACGTGCTCCGGAAATATTTTCAGGACGAGGGCCTGACCGAAGTGCCTTTTTATCGCGGGCGCGGCTGTACTTCGTGTCGAGGAACCGGATACAACGGACGCATCGCGTTTCACGAGCTCGTGCTGATCACCGAGGAAATCCGCACGCTGATTTCCGAAGGGAAAAGCGCGCAGGAAATCACCCGCGCCGCCACGAAGGTCGGGTATCGGCCGCTCCGTTACGACGGTCTGAAAAAAGTTCTGCTCGGTCTGACCACGATCGAGGAAATCGACCAGAACACGTCGTTCGAGTGGTCGGCGTGATCGCGCTTCAGCGAAATTTACTTCCTATGGCCGACGCTCCCGCAATCGATCCCCAAGCCATCGAAAATCTTCGCGCGCTCAACCCCGACGACGGCGATGAATTTTTGCGCGAGATCGTCACAATTTACCTCGAAGACACGCCGCTTCGGATTGCCGAGCTCGAGCACTGCCTCGCGGCCGGAGACGTGCCCAAATTCACCCGCGCGGCGCACAGCGTCAAAGGCAGCTCCGCCAATCTCGGTGCCACCGCGGTTCGCGCCGCCGCCGAGAAGCTCGAACATCACTCGAACAAGCACGGCCTGGAGAACGTTGTTGAAATGATCGCCAGCCTGAAAACCGAGTTCGCTCGCGCGCAAACCGAGCTCACGAAATTGCTGCAGCCGCGCTGATTGGTTTTTCAGCGATAGAGCGCGGTGGTCGGGGAAGTCGTAAGCACATTGTACTGCCGCATCGCGAGTCGCCACCATTCCGCGAGCGACGCCGCCGGGCAGCTCCACAATTCGCGGTGCAGCCAGATGATCGAGTCGGCATCGAGCAGCAGCGCCATTTTCTCCTTGGCTGAAAGCGCCTGAGGACCTTCGTGCAACAGTCGGCGCCGCAGCTGGGCAAACCATTCGCGCGCCTCTTCGGTTTGATGGCGCTGGCGCAACAGCGCGACATGCATCGCGTTCACATACGGATCGAGCACCGCTTGCATCAAACCATAATCCGCTCGCAGCGGTTCGATCGGCTGGAGATGCCGGTAACATTCGGCGACGTTCTGGCGCAAGCGTCTCAATTCATACGGCGGCTGGGTTTCCTCCGGCGTGAGAAACAGACCGAGCTCGCGCGCCCGCCGCCCAAATCCCGCTTTGCTGAGCAGGATCGAAAGCGGAATCGACAGCACCAGGCCGGCCAGCACCGGACTCAGCCACCAGAAAAACCGCGGCAGTAGTATCAACGCTGATACGCCCCAGACGAGACCGAACACCGTCTGACCCCAGTGCGTGATGATCGCTTCACGCCAGTCGGTGCCGTCATCCTCCGAGCCGCGTTTTTGCGGCACCCAGGAGACGCCCTGGCCCAGCAGCGTGAAGAGCACGAAGCGGGCATTAAACATCATGTTGATCGGCGCCAGCAGCGTTGAAACCGCCATTTCCGCGAGCCCGCTCGCCACGAATCTGACGCGGCCTCCGAATTGCTCCACCTCCTCGCGCCGGCCGAGCATCACCACGATGCTCACGATCTTCGGTAGAAAAAGCAGCAGCATCGTCAGGACAAACAAGGTCAACGCTTCCGGCACCTCGACCGTGTATCCAAAAACCGAGGTGTAGTCTTCGGGCCGGGTCTGGTTGATCGTGAGCGAGTTCGCGAGATCGAATTCGTTGATCGTGCTGATGAGCAAAAAAAGCAGCCAGAGCGGCGAGGAAAGATACGCCATCACCCCCATGAAAAGGTGAAACCGATTCGCCGGCCGAAACCCGCGCGCCGTGAGCAGCCACGCATGCTGCATGTTGCCCTGGCACCAGCGGCGGTCCCGTTTCGCGCTGTCGATCAGCGTCGGCGGGCCCTCCTCGTAGCTTCCGTCGATATCATGCGCGAGCCATACCGCCCAACCCGCCCGCCGCATCAGCGCTGCCTCCACAAAATCATGCGACAGGATCCGCCCGCCAAATGGCTCGCTGCCGGGCAGGTCGGGGAGCGAGCAATGCTCCATGAACGGCTGCACGCGGATGATCGCATTGTGGCCCCAATAATTTCCCTCGTGCTGCTGCCAGTAATTTAATCCGGCCAGAAACAACGGACTGTAGACGCGGTTGGCGAACGACTGAATCCGCGCATAAAGCGTTTCGCCGTTCACGATTCGCGGCGCCGTCTGGATGATTCCGGCCCCGGGATTTTTTTCCATCAACGCCACCAGCTGGACGAGCGCCCGTCCGGTCATGATCGAATCCGCGTCGAGCACGACCATGTAGCGATAATTCCGGCCCCACCGGCGGAGAAAGTCCGCGACGTTGCCGGCTTTCTTGTTAATCTGATTCCGGCGCTTGCGATAAAAAATCTTACCGAACCCGCCGACCTGTTTGCACAGTTCCAGCCACGCGACTTCCTCGACAATCCATTGCGAGGGCTGATTCGAGTCGCTGAGAATAAAAAAATCGAAATGTTCCAGCTTCTTCGTCTCCTGTACTGACCGAAAGACTACACGCAGTCCTTCGAAGACGCGGCTCACGTCTTCGTTGAACACCGGCATCACCACGGCGGTCGACGCCAGCGGCACGTCTTCGCCGCGGGCGACCGTCACGGTGATCCGCCGGCTGTCACCACCGCGGTTGATCACATAAAATCCCGCGAACGCCGTGCAAAAACCGATCGCCACCTGCGAGAAAAGCACCACGAACAACAACAACAACGTCAGTTCGATTCCCGTCAGCCCGTTGCGCCAAAGCAAATCCGCCATGAACCACGTCGCCAGACTCGTGAAGCCGAAGATCGCGGAAAAAAAAGAAAACCGCCGCCGGTTCATCCGGGCCGCGGTCATTCGCTCGTGAGGTGACATGCGCATGGGTTGAACCGGATTCGCTCGTTCGCGCGTGGATTATCGGACGACGGTCATCGCGGTCGTTGCCCGGTCATTCCGCGTTTCACCGCGTCGCATAAAATATTCCGGCGAGTGCCGCTGCGAACAGCAGCCAGAGGAAAAGCGTGCGCAGGACCGGCTGCCGCTCGAACCGCTCGAGCGTTTCTCCCGCGGCTTCGGAAATCGGACCGAGATCGATCGGTCGCGGAACCATGCTCGACACCGCCATATCCGGCCCGGCCGCAAAGGCACCGGCGCGCATCGCTTCGACAAATTCCACCGGATAATCGTGCTCCTCCAGAAAAGCATAGGGCCATTTTTGCGGGCCGTCGCACAGGAACAGCGCCACGCGTCCGTCGACGGCAATCCGCTCGTGCGGCTGGTCGCGTTCGTCGAGTACGTTCGCGAACCATTTGTCCATCGCGGATTCGATTTCCTCGGCCGCCAGCGTCGTCGGATCGAGCGAGGGGTCCGCTTTGTGGCGCACGGCGGCGCGTTCCAGGATCGCCAGGACGATCCGGCTCGAGTGCAGCCGGTTCTGGATTCGATGCGCGCGCAAATAATCCTCGACTCGCATGTACGCGGAATTCCATGCCTCCATCGTGCCGGTGCTCGGACGGAAAGCGCCCGGCAACACCATTGGCTGGGATTCGTTCATAACGTTCACGCCGGGGCTTACGGCTGCCACAAGTAACTCCACGTCTCGGTCAACACGTGCGGCGATTTGCGCAGAAAACAACGCAACTCCACCGGCCGGCCGGTGCCGTCGGGCTTGATCGCAAACGCCACCCGCCACGTTTTGTTGTACGGATTTTTCTGCACGATCGCGTTTACGAGTTTTGCGCCATCACCGACCGTCACCACCGGCTCGATCGTGGGATCGGGCCCCTGGTTGTTCAAAAACGGTCCGGCGAAATCGATAAAGAAACGCTCCAGATCCGACTCGTGCGTTTTCGTTCGCCCATGGCGCGTGGCGATCGCCTGCCCCGCCGGCGGACGGATCTGATCCACGAACCAGCGCATGCGATACTCGTATTGCAAGGGCTCGCCCGGCGCCGGCTGATTCTCCGGCACCCAAAACGCAACGATGTTGTCATTCGATTCATCCGGCGTGTTCAACTCGACCAGACGCACCGAGCCGCGGCCCCAATCGCCGACCGGCTCGATCCACACGCTCGGCCGCATGTGATACGCGGCCTCGAGATCCTGATAGTCCTCGAAATTCCGGTCGCGCTGGAGAAGGCCAAATCCCCGCGGTCCGCGATCGGAAAACGCCACCACGCGCGTCGACCGCGGATTCGTCAGCGGCCGCCACAACCATTCTCCCGCGCCGGTAAAAAGCAGCAGCCCGTCGGAGTCGTGGACTTCCGGCCGAAAATCATCCGTCGCTTCGTTCGTATTTTCGCCGTGCCAAAACATGCTGGTCAGCGGTGCGATTCCGAGCGTCGTCACCGTCTTGCGAAAAAACAGCGCGACCTTGACCTGCAACACGGTCTCCGCGCCGGGAACGATCATGAAACGAAACGCGCCGGCAACACTCGGGCTGTCGAGCAGCGCGTACACGGTGATGCTCCGCGCGTCGCGCGCCGGACGTTCGATCCAGAAATCCGTGAACATCGGGAATTCCTCTCCGCCCGGCTCCGCCGTGTTGATCGCCAGGCCGCGCGCGGACAATCCGTAAACCGTCTTCTGGCATAGCATGCGGAAATAGCTGGCGCCTTGAAACGCACCGAGTTCGTCGTTCGGTTTGTTCAACGCATACAACATCCGAAATCCGGCGAAGCCCATGTTCGCGGGCAGTTCGCCAGTCTTCAACCGGTCGTAATCAAATAATTTCGAGCTGAAAGGAATCGGCTCGGCCTGCCCGTCGTCGATTTCGGAAATCTGGACCGTGCGATTCTGCACGAATCCGGGATGAAAAAACTGGAGCTGAAAGGGCAGATTTTCACGGCGCCACCACGAACGATCCGGATCGAAACGGATCAGCCGATGCTCGTCGTAGCTAAGCCTCAGCAGCCATTCCGGCACGCGATTGGCCGGCGGTACATAGGGTTGGGCGGCCAGCAATTTTGCCCGGTAGCGCAACGTTTCGAAATCGAAATTTGCCGCGACCACCCGCGTGCCCAGGGCCAACCAGAAAAATCCCACGATCAGGACGAATCGAACGGCAGGTTTCATTTTTCCAAAAAATAGGAGCGTTGTTTATCGGAGATGGTCAGGCCGGCGCGCTCCATCACCTGGAGGAGATCTTCCCAAATCATGCGTTTCGATCGATTGGATTGATTCCGTAAAATGTAACTCGGGTGATACGTCACCATCAACGGCTTTCCGGCAAATTCGCGCCAGCGACCGCGGATTTCGCCCAATGCTTTGAACGTGCCAAAGCCCAGCAGGCCGGCTGTCGCGGTCGCGCCAAGCGCCACCAGCAGATCGGGATTCACAATCTCGATTTGGGCGCGCAAATACGGCAGGCAGTAACGCATCTCGTCTTCGGTCGGCGCACGATTGCCATATTGCACGCCACTCGCATTCAGCGGCATTTCCGGCCGCCAGTTCATGATGTTGCCAATATAAACGTCGCTCCGCCTCAAGCCCATCGCGCCAATCATTCTCGTGAGCAATTGACCGGCCGGACCAACAAACGGCTCGCCTTGCACTTCCTCTTCCGCTCCAGGCGCCTCACCGACAAACATAATCTTCGCATCGAGACTGCCGACTCCAACCACTACTTTCTTGCCGGGCCGCGCGTGCGCGCAACATACGGCGTCGCCCAGAACTCGTCCGCGCAACGCTTCCATCCGCGCTGCCTTGTCTCCCGGCGGGATCGTGAACGGCACCGGCGACGGAATCGCCGTCGACTTCGCGGATGCCGAAATTTCCGACGGAGTTTCCGGGCTTTCCGGAATCGCCGGCGTCGCCGCGCCGGCATCGCCGGACTCGCGCGCAGGCGCGCCTGCCGATCCAGCCGAATTCACCGTCGGCACAGATTGTGGTTTCCGTCGGCCGGCGACGGCGCGGCGCAAAACCGCGAGGCTTTCGTCGGAAACCGTGACCGTCTTCACGCCGGCCGCTTTCAGCCGGCGCAATTCATCGGTTAGCGTATTCAATGCAGCGCGCATGGGAGCGAATCAGGTCGTGCGGGTTTGCAGAAGTTTTTCGACATACTTGCCGATCAAATCGAATTCCAAATTTACCGCATCACCGACCCGCCGTGAGCGCAGGTTCGTGACCGCCAATGTCGTCGGAATAAGCCACACCGCAAACGTATCGCCTTCCGTTTCCGCCACGGTCAGCGAGATGCCATCGATCGCGATGCTGCCCTTGTGGATCAAATAACGCCCGTCTCCCGGCGGCGTGCGCACGCTCAGAAAGTGATCTTTGCCGCGCGGTTCAAACGTCTCGATTTTTCCGAGTCCATCGATGTGGCCGGAAACAAAATGGCCGCCGATCCTTCCCTCGAAACGCAGGCTGCGCTCGAGGTTCACCGGCGCTCCAATCGCAAGCGTCGAAAAATTCGTGAGCCGGCGCGTCTCCTCGAGAACGTCGAACCAGAGGTGATCCGCATCAACGCGCGAAACCGTCAGACAACATCCGTTAACGGCAATACTGTCTCCGAGCGCGATCCCGTTGAGCACGCCGCTCGCGGCAATCTGGAGCCGCCAGGAATCCGTTCCGCGAACAAACGCGACGACGCGACCTGTCTCTTCGACGATCCCGGTAAACATGGCTTGGTCGTTAAAGTTTGACCCGCAAAACCGCGGTCTCGGCGCCGCGACTCACGAGCAATACGGTTTCCGAGCGCGCGCGATCCGAGTCGATCGTCGCGAGCTGCGTGGCCGCCGCCGCGAATGTTTTCACCTCGCTGCCGTCGATTTCCTTGATCCAGTCGTCGATGCGAAGGCCAGCGGTCGCGGCGGGACTGTTGGGTTTGACAAAATGTGCGATGACGCCGGCCGCATCGCCGGTCTTTGCTCTGCGGGCGACCGCATCGTCGTAAACGAATTCTCGCGCCGTAAACCCGATCCGGTCGAAATATTTTCGCTCCGCTTCATTCAACAACTTCGGTTGATCGCCGAGCGTGATCTTCGCGTTCACCCGGGCTTCGCCGCGCAGCACGGCGAACGTGATCGCGTCGCCCGGCCGGCGCTTTTGAATTTCCCGTCCGACGTATTCGACCACCGCCCGGTCCGGCCGGAATCGCGGGAGGGGTTTTCCGTCGATCGCCAGAAGAATATCGCGGTCCTTCAAACCACCGGCTTCCGCCGGACTGCCCTCGAGCACCTCGCTCACGACGACGGCCGACTGGCCGTCGAGTTTCAGGAATTTCGCGACATCCGGATCGACCGGTTCGAGTCCGTAGGCTCCGAGCCAGGCCAGCGGCCGGCCAAAAATATTTTGCGGAATCCGACCGAGATAGGGCAGCACTTCATCCGCCACCAGCAACGCGCCGCTTTCCTCGACATTCACCAGGATGACCGGCGCGCCTCCTCGATCGTCGCGGGAAAATTGAAGATAGTTTTGCCCAAACGAGCTCGCGGCCAGCCCGATGAATTCGCCCGCGCGGTTGAACGCCGGCAAACCGGGCCCGGCAACTTCCTGCTGGGCGATCGCCATCTGTTGTGGGAGACGCTGCTTCAACGCAATGCGGCTCGACAAAAGATACGGCAGGAAATCCTCGTCCTTATTGCGCAATCCGATTCCCCAAATCTCCTCCGCGAGCGCAGGTTCGACCGGTGTCTTGGCGGCGAATTTCGTGATCGGCACCAGTTCACTCCGGATCGACTCGGCCGCTCGCACGAAATGCCAGCCGGTGAGAGCGTCTTGCCCGAGGTATTCACCGGCGACGCTCACGGGATTTCCCGGACGATAGACTTTGAAATCTTTTAGTTGCGCTGGCGTGGCGCGCGGATTCACCGCGACCGATGGCAGAATAATCGTGCCCTTGTCGTCAATCACCGTGCCGTAGGCGACGCTCGGGCGGCGCTCGATTTCCGTTTCGACATAGTACTCCACCGCGACCACCGATTTCACGCGCTCGGCCCAAAGCGCCGGCAGATCATCCGCGCGAACCTGCGGGGGAAAAATCGCCAAAGTCATCAACGTCGGAAGCAGCCCGAGCGACGCCGCCCTCGCGCCGACAAATCCGCGTCGGCCGAGCGGGGCATTAAACAACGAGAACACGTTTCCCAAAAAAAACTTCATGGTTTCAATACGTAGAGCGAAATCTGTCGGTTGCGCAGAACCTCGACGAGGACCGGCTCCGGTTTCGCGTCGTAGCTGGCGTAAACGCGCTTAATGACATCCAGTGACTCCACTGGTTGCTGATTCACTTTCGAGATGATGTCGCCGTTTGAAATTCCGGTCACGCCGGCCGGGAATCCGGGCTGCACTCCGATGACCAGCACGCCGGCCGAATCGGGCAGTTGATTCTCCCGGGCAAAGGTGCGGGAGACTTTGCGAACGCTGAGTCCCCATTTTTCGAATTCCCATTCCTCGCCGATGCGGCTCTCGAGTTTTTCCGTCACGACGGTATAATCACGGGTTTCCGCGCCTCGTTTCATCGTGAGCTTTAACACCGTCCCGACCGGCTGGCTCGCGATCAAGTTCTGGATTGGCGGCAACTGTTCCGGAAAACGTCCGTCGACTTTGACGCCGTTGATCGCGAGTAAAACGTCGCCGGCGCGGATGCCGGCACGCGCCGCCGGCGAATCGCGATCCACGTTGTTGATCAATAATCCGGTGTTGAGAGAGAGCGCGTAAAACGACTCGAGATCCTGCAGTTCTCTCGGCACCAGTCCAATGTAGCTGCGCACCAGCGTGCCGTTGCGCACAAGACTGTCGACGACGCGCTTCGCGATATTGGCGGGAATCGCAAAACCAAGATTGTCCGCGCCCGCGTAGGCGCGTGCGTTGATTCCGACGACCCGGCCATCTTCGGTCACCAGCGGTCCTCCGGAATTCCCGGGGTTGATCGCGGCATCGGTCTGGAGCCAGGTGTTGAACGTGCCGGTTTCATAACCGTTCACGCCGCGTGCATCCTCGAAGTAGCGGTCGTTGTTGGAAATAATCCCGCGGGTCGCGGTCCGCGTGAGTCCATACGGCGTGCCAACCGCGAACACGGTTTCACCGACGGAAAGTTTGGCGCTGTCACCAAATTCCGCGTGCGTGAATTTCAAGCCGCGGCGCTGAATGTCCGCGAGGTCGAG
>Ga0207661_10003848_pt1 | contig 10466 bp, 9 predicted proteins | sample KBSC713LmetaG_FD_184337 | JGI IMG/M metagenome (GOLD analysis project Ga0207661, IMG submission 184337) | Corn rhizosphere microbial communities from Kellogg Biological Station, Michigan, USA - KBS C7.1-3L metaG (SPAdes) (version 2) | ecosystem: Host-associated > Plants > Roots > Rhizosphere ... | reverse complement strand
AACTTGTTCTTTTGGCCTGGGTCCTGGGCCATTGAGGAACTAACAATACAAATAAAGAATGTTATCACCGCTAGTTTGCGGATTACCGGATACATCATAGAATACCAAATTCAGGTTAGGAAGATTTTTTTGTAGTTTCCAGAAAGGGCGGGAAACGTCTCAAACGGCAATAATCGTGCTATATTGCATGAACCATCAAAAAATTTTGTTATGACTCTCCAGGAAGCACAGCAAAATATCGATCAATGGATCAAAACAACAGGTGTTCGTTACTTCAGCGAGCTGACTAACATGGCTATCCTGACGGAGGAGGTAGGTGAAGTAGCACGATTGATGAGCCGTAAGTATGGTGACCAATCCTTCAAGGAGTCGGACAAGGAGAAAAATCTTTCAGATGAATTGGCTGATGTTCTCTGGGTGCTCATCTGTATTGCCAACCAAACAGGAGTTGACCTGACTCAAGCGCTGCGAAGAAATTTTGAGAAGAAAAACATAAGGGACGGTCAGCGACATCAACGAAATGAGAAGCTGAAATAGCACTTTACTATAAAAAAAGAAGCCCTTTGGCACTATGTATGATTAATTAATTGAATGATCATATTTCCTTTTATGGCGCCAAAAAGAACATGGAAAATCATCAAATGCTCCTTCGCTGATTTTTTTGCCAATAATGTTTTAAAGCTCAGTGCGTCGCTGGCTTTTTCAACAATATTCTCATTACCGGGTCTGCTTATCATTATTATATGGATCAGTGACCTTTTTTATCGTCGCGAAGTAGTAGAAGGTTCATTGTACAGACAGATGGCAAAATTTGTTGGAAAGGATACGGCGACAAGCATTCAACAGACCATGGAACATTCTCTAACGGGAACGAACAATCATTTTGCAACGGTCATAGGGCTAATTTCCCTTATTATAGGAGCCACCGGAGTGTTTGGAGAGATCCAGGATTCTATCAATAAACTGTGGCGCTTAAAAGCCAAGCCAAGGAAAGGACGAGGTTTATTCAGGTTCATTGTTAACCGTCTGCTCTCATTTTCCCTGATCATAAGTTTTGGATTTATCTTACTTGTCTCTCTTATTATTAATGGAGCAATGGATCTCCTGATCACCCATCTCCTCAAAAATTTTCCCAGTGTTACCGTTATTGTTGCCTACATCATCAATATTATTCTCACATTTTTGATAACGGCTCTTGTCTTTGGACTCATATTTAAGATTTTGCCTGATGCTAAGATCCAATGGAAGCATGTCAGGGTCGGCGCTTTTACCACAGCCTTCTTTTTTATGGCTGGCAAATTTCTAATCAGTTATTATTTGGGCCATAGCACTATGTCAACTGCATATGGCACGGCAGGATCCGTGATCGTCATTCTCTTGTGGGTTTATTACTCCTCTGCGATTCTTTACTTTGGCGCCTCATTTACCAGGGAGTATGCTGTCGAGACCGGGTCCCGAATCTTTCCCAGCAATTATGCGGTTTGGGTTGAAGAGATCGAAGTAGTTTCCAAAAAATCGTTGGCGGAGAATACGAATCAGTCATAAAAGTCAATTAGTCATTGGGGTCATTGTAAACAAAACATAGCTGTGTGACCCATTAGATCTCTTTTGACCATTTGACTATTATCTTTGCGCCCTATGGCAAATGATACAACCAGGTTCCAGGCAATTATTTCTCATTGCAAAGAGTACGGCTTTATTTTCCCAAGCAGTGAAATTTATGACGGTTTACAGGCGGTATATGATTATGGGCAGTGGGGAAGTGAGCTAAAGAAAAATATTAAAGATTACTGGTGGAAAAGTATGACCCAAATGCATGAAAACATCGTCGGTATCGATGCCTCCATTTTTATGCATCCAACTACCTGGAAAGCCAGCGGCCATGTCGATAATTTCAACGATCCGATGATCGATAACAAAGACAGCAAAAAAAGATACCGTGTCGATCATTTGATCGAAGCAAAAGCTGAGGAGATGAGGACTGAAGGAAGGGACGATGAAGCCGATGGCCTGTTGGATGATATGGACAAGTTGCTCGCAAAAGATGACTTTGACGGATTAAGACAGCTTATTGTCAACCAGGGAATAAAATGTGCTATTAGTAAAACAAGTAACTGGACAGAAGTGCGTCAGTTCAATTTAATGTTCAGTACTCAAATGGGAAGTGTGAGTGATGAAACCAATGAGATCTATTTGCGACCTGAAACCGCCCAGGGAATCTTTGTAAACTTTTTGAATGTCCAGAAAACCGGCCGGCTGAAAATTCCTTTTGGTATTGCACAAATCGGCAAGGCCTTTCGCAATGAAATCGTTGCAAGACAATTCATTTTCCGAATGCGAGAATTTGAACAAATGGAAATGCAGTACTTTATTCGCCCCGGCACGCAAAAAGAATGGTATGAATCATGGAAAGAAACGAGGATGAAATGGCATCTTAGTCTCGGCATACCAAAAGAAAAATATCGTTTTCATGATCACGTGAAATTGGCGCATTACGCGGATGCAGCCTGTGACATCGAATATGACTTTCCATTTGGTTTTAAAGAAGTGGAGGGAATTCATTCACGTACGGACTTTGACCTCAAGAATCACCAGGAATACAGCAAAAAGAAAATGCAGTATTTCGATAGTGAGGTAAACCAGAACTATATTCCCTACGTCATTGAAACGTCGATTGGATTAGACAGGACCATTCTAATGATGCTTAGCGAGGCTTATGCCGAAGAAGACTTGAGCACAGCGGAAAAGCAGGACAGCCGCGTCGTGTTAAGATTTCCATCGAAGATTGCTCCCATGAAATTAGCTGTACTGCCGTTAGTTAAAAAAGATGGTCTGCCTGAAATTGCCAGGACTATAATGGACGATTGTAAATCTCAATTCCGTTGTTTTTATGAGGAAAAGGACACGATCGGTAAGCGCTATAGAAGAATGGATGCGATAGGAACTCCTTTTTGCGTGACCGTTGATCAGCAAACAAAACAGGACAATACCGTTACTATTCGATACAGAGATACGATGCAGCAGGAAAGGATAGCGGCCGATAAAGTGAGGGAAATCGTTTTGAAGGAAATACAATAAGGTCTACAAGCAAAGACGCAAGTGTCGCAGGGAACCAAGTGCACAAGAGTGCGACGCAACCGAAGTTGTACCGGAGATTATTCAGCAACATCAAACACCACTCACCTTAGGCAATATTTCTGTTAAGATTGAAATCTATCAATTTTCTTTCAAGCAAAGTTGCCAGTTCCACAACCGCACGATTGTCTTTTTTCATGGCATCACGGGTGCGTGAAGGGAAAATAGAAACACCAGTATAAATGCTGTAGTGCAAAGTGAGAGTATGACCGTGAAAACTAAATTCCCAGTCAATCGTATCAAAATCATCTTCTTTATTTATGAACCTGATACGGAGATCGCCACTTAAAATATCAGCCACCTGGTAGAAGCACTTCAATCCGCCATCGTCGTCAATAACAGCTTCTGTACAGCCCAAAGTAGTTCGTAGGGTGAGACTCATAGTAAACGGTTTAAGATTTATAAATAGGACTTGCATTTACGATGAAAAGCTGCATCAAGATTCACTATCCTCTAAATTTTGCCTTCCTGGCTTTTTTTTCTTCCTTCTTGCTCATCTCGCCGGAGAGGAGTTTTTCGGCTCCCACATTTCTGCCATCACTGGGGCAGCCATACTTAGGCGGAAATACTTTGTTCCACACACTGCATGATGATAAAATAAGACACACGGTGACTAGTAGTAATATGGAACGGAGGTTTTTCATTCTGTGTCGAAACACTAACGAAACTAGTCATAAAAAATTGCGCCCGAAATAGGAAAACTACGAAAATGAGTTAAGAATGAGGTGAAGAATTCAGAGTTTGCATTAAATTATAATTCATCGAAACCAATCTGCATATTTTACATAATTATTGGCAATTCGTTCGATCTCCCCGCTGACCATTTCCTGCGAAATATTCTTGAGCTTTTTAGCAGGAACACCGGCATAAATACTACCTTCTTCGCAAATGGTATTTTCAAGCACAACCGCTCCTGCGGCAATGATCGAGTTGCTGTGCACCACAGCGTTGTCCATGACAATAGCACCCATTCCGATCAATACATTGTCATGCAATACGCAACCATGAACCACCGCATTATGACCGATGGAAACGTTATTCCCAATAGTTGTGCTCGTTCTTTTAAAAGTACAGTGAATACAAGCTCCATCCTGGATATTAACTCTATTGCCTATGCGAATAAAATTTACATCGCCACGCACAACTGCATTAAACCAGATACTGCAGTCATCACCCGTGATCACGTCACCAACGATAGTAGCATTAGGCGCTATGAAACAATTTTTTCCAAATTGCGGGCTTTTATTTTCAACAGGAAGTATGACAGGCATGAATTAATTAAAAATTAAAAATGAATAATTGAAAATTTTTGTCGCCAGCTTATTAATCATCTTGAGTCCCGCCAAGGCGGGATTGTGTCGTTCACTTTAGCATTCAGAACTCTATTCAACTTCCAAAGTATTTGCAAATTAGAGAAATTCTCTGCGCCTTTGTGTTCCCCCCAATAGCGGGGCAGGTTTGCGTTTAAAGGCGATATTTGAACAATGAATCTACGGGAAATTTTTTTAAGAAATGTTGCACAAACTTCAGGCGCTCCCCTGGCTTTGGAGATCATCAAAGCCGACGGAGCGCTTTTATATGACGTAAACGGAAATGAATATATCGATCTCATTGGCGGTATCAGTGTGGCAAATGTCGGTCACCGTCATCCAAAGGTCATCCAGGCGATCGAGGATCAACTGGAAGCATACATGCATATAATGGTATATGGAGAATTTATTGAAACACCGCAGGTACAGTTTGCAAAATTGCTGACAGATCATTTACCTTCTTCCCTCAATTCAGTTTATTTTACCAATTCCGGTGCCGAAGCGACAGAAGGTGCCATGAAATTGGCGAAGCGTTTCACAGATCGAACAGAAATAATTGCATTCAACAGTTCTTACCATGGCTCAACCCAGGGCGCTTTAAGCGTAATGGGAAGCGAATACTGGCGTAATGCCTTTCGTCCTCTCCTGCCCGGTATCTTCCATTTTGATTATAATTCTTCGGCCGCTATAAAGGCGATCACCGGGCAAACTTCTTGTGTGATCATGGAAACAGTGCAGGGTGAAGCGGGAATTATTGGGCCCACCAAAGATTGGATACAAACACTGAGAAAAAAATGTACTGAAACTGGGACCTTGCTTATTCTCGATGAGATCCAAACAGGTTTTGGAAGAACAGGCAAACTCTGGGGTTTTGAGCATTTTGATATTGTACCCGATATTTTATTGCTTGGAAAGGCTTTGGGTGGAGGGATGCCTCTCGGCGCCTTTATTGCCGACAAAAAATTAATGTCTGTACTTACCAACAATCCAGTTTTGGGCCATATCACAACATTCGGCGGCCACCCCGTTTGTTGTGCAGCCGGCTTTGCCGCATTAAGGGCACTACTCAATGAGGAAATGATAAGCAAAGTAAAAGAGAAGGAAGAATTATTCAAATCCTTATTAGTCCATAAAAAAATAAGATCTGTTCACTCATTTGGTTTATGGCTTGCCGTAGAATTTGGTACGTTTGAAACGAATAAAATGATCATTGATCGTTGCATCGCTAATGGTGTACTGACGGATTGGTTTTTATTTGCTCCTAACTGTCTTCGCATTTCTCCTCCCTTAATTATTTCAGCAGAACAAATTAAAAAGGCTTGTGAAACTTTGGTGAAGGCAATCAATTAAGCTCCTATGTCTGCAGAAAGTGACCAACTCGCTATTAAGAGGCTGACAAAAACCGGCGTATAATACAGGTACAGGTAGGTTACATCTAAAAAATTGTAAAAAAATGTCAGAGTCAATTGAAAGCCGGCTAGCAAAATATTTGGTTGGGTAGAGATCTTTTTGCGGAAAAAAAGCAAGAGGGAAAGAGGGATCAAAAAGCTTCCACCTACCAATATAAAATGGAGTAATTTAATGTGGGATGCCCCAAAAAATTTTGCCATGCCAAGCGTTTCAAAATAGGTATCCGGTTCGTCGTGCCAAACCCTCGCTGCGTGTGAAATATAGTCATCATGCAGGTGAAGATGATAAAGTAATGGCCCAATTCCAAATGGTAAGATTAACACAAGTCCGACAATGGAAGCCATGATAGAGGTCCTCAGTAAAAACTTGTACTCTTTCCTTAGGAGCAAGTATAAAACTGTAAAAGGGATCCAGCCGATAAAAGAATACCTGCTAAGCAGGCAGGTGGCAACAGAAATACCCAGTAGCCAGGGGTTGTTCAGAATTAACGCCGTTGCTAAAAGACTGTAATAAAAAAATACGACACCTTCTTCTGTTAACTCGATTACACCATTATCATCATTAGTATGAAGCCACGCAAGCAAGATAAGAAACGCGCTCATTAAAAAAATGGCGGGTGATAGTTTCTTCCAAATCGGTAACACACAAAGTATAACACTCAACCAAATGCCACAAACCGTGATCCACCTAATATCGAAATCAAAGATCAAAGAAAGCCCGAATGGCATCCACATCGCCGGCAAGTAGATGGGTCGTATGCCGTTCCATATTTCAGGTATTGGCTGGTATACTTGTTTCCATTGACCATTTAAGAACCGCTGGTTCATTGACTTTATAATGGGCAACATATCTGCATTTTCATACCGCAGCGGATTATCATCCATGATGTGCCGCGCCAGCTGATAACTGATGGGTAATAAAAGCCCAATGACTAAAAGTTTAAGCAAGAGCTGCCGGTTCAATATGGAAACTTTGCGGATTTGAATAGCGGGAATTTGAAGAAGACAAAAACTTATGCCAACACCTGTAAAAAGAAATAAGAAACTATCCAGCGCCTGAAAGTTTGGAATCTCTAAAAAATAGGTCGCGGAAAGAACCTGCAAAATTGCAAGAATTACAATGGGAAGTGTTGAATCTTTTAAAGGAAGCATTGCTGCCTATTCTTTACAATTATAATAATGTAAAAAACCAGGCCGCCAATAACCCTCCAATCACCGGGCCAATCACAGGTATCCATGAATAACGCCAATCACTATGCCCTTTATTGGGTATCGGTAATAGAAAATGCGCAATACGGGGACCAAGGTCTCTTGCGGGATTGATGCCGTAACCGGTGGGACCACCGAGTGATAAACCAATTGCCAGAACCAATAATCCAACTGGAAGAGCCTCCAATGTCCCAAGTTTTATTTCAGGTTTCGACATCAATGATGCTCCCAACACCAGGATGAATGTTCCAATGATTTCGGTAATTAAATTGTAGCCAGTATTACGAATGGCTGGGTGGGTGCAAAAAACGGCAAGTTTGGCATCGCCATTTTCTGTCTCATCAAAATGCTTTTTATAGGCCAGCCACACAATTACGGCACCCGTAAATGCACCGGCAAATTGTGCGGTTATGTAAGGTAGAACATTGCTCCAGTCAAAATTGGCGAACCATGCGACTGCCAGTGTTACTGCCGGGTTCAAATGTCCGCTTCCACCAAGATGAGTTGAAGCAAATACTCCTGTGAAAACAGCCATTCCCCATCCGAATGTTATGACGATCCATCCGCTATTGTGCCCCTTTGTTTTGCTAAGCACAACGTTCGCGACAACGCCGTCGCCGAGAATGATAAGTAAAGCAGTTCCAATAAATTCACCAAGAAACGGGGACATAGCAGTTAGTTTGTATCCGTCCGGCTGACCCGGTCGGATGGGATTAGTAGTTTATTGTTTGTACTTGGAAGATAGTTTTTTGCTATCGAATTAAAACTATCAATTTCATTTTTGATCCAGTTTTCATTTTTTCCTGCTTCCTTTGCCATGAATTCAGCGACTAAAGGAGCAGATTCCACGGATGCTTTAGCATCCAGCAATAAAGCCCGCGTTCTTCTCGATAAAAAATCGTCCACTTTCATACACATTTCATTTCTCACAGCCCAGGCAATTTCGGCTTTGATAAATGGCAGCGTGGGATGTATTCGTTCACCAGATGTTTTATCAGCTTCAACAATAGAATGAATTCCCTTTTCGTCTTCGCCATAATAATAAAGAGGTTTGCTAAAATCCGTCTCATTCTTATATCCATGTATATGCAAATCTTTTGTCTGGCAGTCCACATCTGCTAATCCGGCCTTAGCAATAGCGATCTCCAAAACATCTTCTGCCATTTTTCGGTAAGTCGTCCATTTACCCCCTGTAATTGTTATCAATTCCGAATTAGAAACGCTAATATGATGATCTCTTGACAAAGCCGCTGTTGTCTTTGAGTGAGCCTTCACTAATGGTCTCAACCCGGCAAAGACACTTCGAATATCGGAGCGATCCGGGTCCTTTGTCAAATACTTTTGAATATGATGAAGAACAAATTCAATTTCTTCCTCCATGGCTTTCGGTTCAGGTGACGCATTGTTAACCGGTGTATCCGTTGTGCCAACAATAATTTTATTGTGCCAGGGAACGGCAAACAGAACCCGCTTGTCATCGGTTCTGGGTATCATGATCGCAGTACCCGATGGGAGAAACTCCCTGTCCAACACAATGTGGATGCCCTGGCTCATCGCGACAAGGTCATCTGCTTTTGCGTCATCCATTTTTAAAATAGAATCAGTAAATACTCCCGTTGCATTAACGACTGCCTTTGCTTTTACTTCATATGAGAAGGACCCATCATTCAGCATGTTTTTCAGGATCACGCCGCAAACTTTGTTATTTGCCTTCATCAATCCCTCCACACTCATATAGTTAATGACCGTCGCTCCCTGATCAACCGCCGTCATTGCAAGATGTATCGCCAGCCGGGCATCATCAAACTGTCCATCGTGGTATAATACACCACCACGCAAACCATCGGCATCGAGAGTTGGAGCAAGGTTCAATGTTTCTTCTCTTGATAAAAATTGTGAAGGACCAAAACCGAGACTTCCAGCCATCCAATCATAAACTTTCAAACCAATTCCATAAAAAGGTCCCTCCCACCATTTGTAGTTGGGGACGATGAAAGCCTGATTCTTTACAAGATGAGGTGCGTTTTTTATCAGAACGCCCCTTTCTTTTAAGGCTTCCATCACCAATTTTATATTGCCTTGTTGTAAATAGCGAACTCCGCCATGTACCAATTTGGTGCTGCGTGAAGATGTGCCTTTTGCAAAATCAAATTTTTCAACCAGGAGCGTTTTAAATCCTCTTGAGGCTGCATCGACTGCAATTCCCAGCCCGGTGGCGCCACCGCCAATGATGCAAATGTCCCACATGGGAGTAGCTTGCAATTGCTCTATCATTTCTGCCCGCTGCAAGTATTCTTATTTAAAGGAAGGTAAAGCATCTTCGAATTATTTTTCTATTAAAATTGCAAACGATTTTTATTACTTTGGCCGCTTTAACCGGATAATAAAAACTTAAGCGTCCAAAATGAAAGCTCTTAAACCGTTTACAATCCTCTTGTTTTCTCTTTTTGTCGCTCTGACTGTCTTTTCACAAACCAGCGCGGTTATGAATTACCTGACGGTTGATGCAAAAACAATCATTAAAATAAATCCCGCAAGCCTTAGACAAAAAATGAAATGGGAAGACCTGATGAAATATAAAATGTTTGAAGATTTCTTGAAAGAAGTGCCTGAAGAGGGAAAGGATTTCATAAAAAATCCTGCGCATACCGGTATCGAACTGGACGAGGGATTGTTTTTAGTTATGGCGGGAAACATGATGGATAAAAAGACAGAGCCTGTTATATACGGCATTCCAAAAGATACAGCCCAGTTTGCTGCGATGGTAAGAAAATTAGCTCCCGGAAAGAAACCTGTAAAAGTGGGAAGTGGAAAATTTGTGGTCAACAAGCACACAGCTTTCGCATGGAACCGTGAGATCTTTATAATAACCGGGACGAGTTCCAAAGATGAACCTGCAAATCAAACTGCCAGTGCAAAAGCCTCTGCTGAACTCAACAGGGCAAAACAATTGAGCGAAAGATGCAAGACTCTTCTCCATAAGCGACCTACTTCTTTCAACAATGAATCCTTCGCTGCTCTTTTAAAAGAAGAAGGAGATCTGTATTTGTGGTCGGATAATACGATCCAGTCGCAAGAACAAAAAAAGGGAAAAAACTCTCGGACGTTTGGAATGCTTAACGTTATGCGCAACGCGAACTATACTGCAGGTGTCATAAAATTCGACAGCGGAAAGGCAAGTATGCATGTGAAGCGCTACATGCCCCCTTCGCTTGATTCAATTTACAATAAGTACCCTTTAGAAAATATCAACACAGAGTTACTAAAAAAATTACCGGCCGGCCAACCTATCTTTCTTTACTCTTTTCGTTTTTCACCGGCCATGCTAAATGAAATGATTAAAAAGGCAGGCGCAGATAATCTTCTCGACAGTCTTAACAAGAAAAATATAAACAAGGACGAT
>Ga0207661_10003847_pt1 | contig 10467 bp, 7 predicted proteins | sample KBSC713LmetaG_FD_184337 | JGI IMG/M metagenome (GOLD analysis project Ga0207661, IMG submission 184337) | Corn rhizosphere microbial communities from Kellogg Biological Station, Michigan, USA - KBS C7.1-3L metaG (SPAdes) (version 2) | ecosystem: Host-associated > Plants > Roots > Rhizosphere ... | reverse complement strand
GGGAGGACGGTCCGTACGCCGCACCCGAGGGCACCGAGGGCGCGTTCTGGATCCGCGGCCGCGTAACCGACGGCAACGGCGCGCCGATTCCCGACTGCGTCGTCGAGACCTGGCAGGCCGACGCCGACGGCCGCTTCGCTCACGACGACGATCCGCGCGGCGCGGTCGACTGGGGCGACTTCCGTGGTCTCGGCCGCAGCGGCACCGACGACGACGGGCGCTTCGCGATCCACACGATCAAGCCGGGTCCCGTGCCGGGGCCGAGCGGCACGATGCAGGCGCCCCACATCGACGTGACCGTGATGGCCCGCGGCATGCTCGCTCGCGTGGTCACGCGCATCTACTTCCCCGAGGAGGAGGCGGCCAACGCGGCCGACCCCGTGCTGTCGTCTTTACCGGCGACCGCCGCGTCTGAGACGCTGATAGCCAAGAAGTCCGAGGACGGCTACACGTTCGACGTTCACCTCCAAGGGGAGAACGAAACTGTCTTCTTCGATATTTAAGGGCCTGTTTGCGCGCGGGCGCGTAGCCGCTGAGGTGTCGGACCGCGCCTGGCTGCAGGCGATGCTCGACTTCGAGGCGGCGCTGGCGCGCGCCACCGCGCCGGCTGAGGCGGCAGAGGCGATCGCCGCGGCCTGCGTCGCGGACGACGGGTTCGACATCGAGGCCATCGGGCGCAGCGCCGCGGACGCGGGCACGCCCGTACCTGGCCTGCTCAAGGCGCTGCGGGCCAAGCTGCCGGAGCAGGCGGCCTCGCACGTGCACCGCGGGGCCACGAGCCAGGACGTGGTGGACACCGCCGCGATGCTGGTGGCTAGACGGGCGCTGGCGCCTCTGCTCGAGGACCTGGGCGTGGCGGCCGACGCGTGCGCCGCGCTGGCCGAGCGCTACCGCGACACGCCGATGGCGGGGCGGACCCTCTTGCAGCAGGCGGCGCCCGTCACGTTCGGCCTGCGCGCGGCGGGCTGGATGACCGGACTCGACGGGGCGCGGGCGGACCTGGCCGACTTGCGGGCCAGCGGACTCGCGCTGCAGCTGGGCGGCGCCGTGGGCACGCTGGCATCACTGGGCGACGAAGGCGTTGCGGCCGTGGGCGCCGTGGCTCGCTCGCTGGAGCTGGCCGAGCCGGCGCTGCCCTGGCACACCGACCGCACGCGGCCGGCGCGGCTGGCGACCGCGCTCGGAGTGGCGGCGGGCGCGATGGGCAAGATCGCTCGCGACGTCGCTCTGCTCGCCCAGACGGAGGTAGCCGAGGTGGCCGAGGGCGGAGGAGAGGGACGCGGCGGATCGTCGACCCTGCCGCACAAGCGCAACCCGGTTGGCGCCGTGGCGGTGGCAGCATGCGCGGCCCGCGTGCCCGGCCTTGTCGCGACGATGCTGGCCGCGATGACACAGGAGCACGAGCGGGCGGCGGGCGCCTGGCAGTCCGAGTCGGAGACGCTGTCCGACCTCCTGCGGCTCACCGGCTCCGCCGCCGCGGCCCTGCGCGAGCTGCTCGAAGGCCTCGATCCCGACCCGCAGCGGATGCGCGCGAACCTCGACATCACGGACGGCTTGCTGATGACCGAGAGCGTGGTCACGGCGCTCACGCCCACGCTCGGGCGGTCGAAGGCCCAGGAGCTGGTGGAGGCCGCGGCGGGGCAGGCGATGGACGAAGGAAAGCCGGTCCGCGACGTGCTGGTGGGCGTCCCCGAGATCGTCGATTCGATCGGAGAGGACGGGGTGGATCGCGCGCTTTCGCCGGAGTCCTACCTGGGCGCGGCGGGGGAGCTGATCGACCGCGCGCTCGCGGCGCGCAAGTCATGAGCGTCGAGTTGAACCACCGCATCAACGGGCCCTACGACGCGCCCGTGGTCGTGTTCTCGAACTCGCTGGGAGCATCGCTCGACATGTGGGCGCCGCAGGTGCCGGCGCTGTCGATCCCGTTCCGGATGCTGCGCTACGACCAGCGTGGCCACGGCGACTCGCCGGTGCCGCCGGGTCCGTGGGACCTGGCCGACCTCGGCCAGGACGTGATCGATCTGCTCGACCAGAACGAAATCGACCGCGCGCACTTCTGCGGGCTGTCGATGGGAGGCGCCACCGGCATGTGGCTCGCGGCCAACGCGCCGGAGCGGATCGACCGGCTGGTGCTGCTGTGCACTAGCGCGCGTTTTGGCAATCCGCAGATGTGGACCGAGCGCGCCGCGCAGGTGCGCGAGAACGGCACCGAGTCGGTGGCCGATGGCGGCGTCGAGCGCTGGTTCACTCCGGAGTTCCGCAAGCGCGAGCCGCGCGTGGCCGAGCGCTTCCGCGCGATGATCGCCGCCCAGCCTGACGAGGGCTACGCACACTGCTGCGGCGTGCTCGAGCGTCTCGACCTGCGCGACGACCTGGCGAAGATCAGCGCGCCCACGCTGATCATCGCCGGCGCCCAGGACCCGTCCACTCCGCCGGATCCCGACGGCAAGCTGCTGGCCGAGCGCATCCCGGGGGCGCGGTTCGAGGTGCTGGACCCCGCCCAGCACCTGGCCAACGTGGAGCGCGCGCCGGAAGTGACGGACCTGATCCTCGAACACCTCGACACGGGAGGCTCCACATGAGCGATAGCCACGAGCAGGGCATGAAGACCCGGCGCGAGGTGCTGGGCGACGAGCACGTCGACCGCGCGATCCGGAACACGACCGACTTCACCGAACCGTTCCAGGACTTCATCACGCGCTACGCGTGGGGCGACATATGGTCCCGCCCCGGCCTCGACCGCAAGACCAGAAGCTGCATAACCCTCGCCGCCCTCGTCTCGCTACGGGCGGAGGGCGAGATAGGCATGCACGTCAGAGCAGCGCTGCGGAACGGGCTGACGCCGGAGGAGATCGGCGAAGTGATCTTGCATACCGCGGTGTATGCCGGAGTGCCCGCGGCGAACGCGGCGTTTGCGATTGCGAACGAGGTGCTGGACGAAAGCCCATAGCCCATAGCCCATAGCCAACTTCTCAATGGCTACGGGCTACGGGCTACGGGCTATGGGCTAATCACGCCACAGCGTGAGCCACGTGATCTTTGATCAACCCCAGATCGCGTCGTAGCGACTCAAGGTCCAGACCGTTTGGCGCCTTGCGGTCCGAGTGCAGCCAGTCGTTCACGCTCAGCAGCGCGTAGGCCTCGTCGCAGTAGGCGTCGAGGAAGCCCCACGTCATCTGCTTCTCCGCGCCCCACGTGATGCAGGTGACCCGGCGCGAGTTGTAACCGGTGAGGATCACCGCGTGGCCGCCCCATGAGCCGGGGGCGCCGTGCCCCGTCATCCCACCGGGCGGAACGGTCCACGTGAGCTGCTTCTGCGCCGACACCGGCAGCGCGAGGCCGATGTAGCAGCCACCGAACAGGTGGATCGAGTCGCGGATGTGCTCGTGGTTCTTGGGCTCCAGCGCGACGTACGCGTCGAACTTGTGCCTGCCGATGCCCTTCTTGCGCCAGTAGTTGAGGACATCGAGCTCGACGGCGCCGTTGTCGCCCGACCCGGTCTTGGGGTCGTAGCCGCTGACCGCCTCGTACGCCTTCAGCACATCGTTGTCCTTCAGGGTGATGAGCGTGCCGTCGTTTGAGGTCCAGTCCTGGATCAGATGCGCGGCGGCGGCGCACGTGCAGTCGCCGATCTCGTCGTTGAGCATCATTCCCCAGCCGTCTTCGGGGATCTTGGTCCCCCAGTCACAGCTCTTCGGCGCCGGCGGCAGAGCCGTGGTGTCGAGGTAGTCGGCAAGTTGAAGGGTGCGCGGGTCGTGACGGGGCCGCTGCTTGCCGAGGGGCAGGTGGGAGTGGTCGATCATCAGATCGTCCTCCTCTGGTTGTGGGGCGCTTGCAGGGCGAACCTACGCCGGTGGGGGCGCCGGAGCAAGGGTTATGGCCGAACCTACGAGGGGCGGTTAGCAACACTGTGCAACGCCTGTGCGGTGGGTACGATCGAAGAGGCTCACCTCATGGGCTTGCCGCTCTTATGACCGCCCCACTCGCGTCCACGCAGGAAGCAAACGAGCGCGATCTGCTTCGCACCATCGCCGCCGGCACCGCGCCGGTGGTGGGCAAGGCGTTCTTTCGCTCGCTCGTTCGCCACGTGGCTGAGGCGCTCGGCGCCGAGGTGGCCTTCGTGGCCGAGTACGTGGGCGGCCCGCCGGTGCGCGGTCGCACCCTCGCCTCGTGGCCCAGCGCCGCCGACGCTCTTGGCGAAGGGGTGGAGTTCCCGCTCGAGGGCTCGCCCTGCGCTTTGACGCTCGAGCGCGACGTGGTCTCGATTCCCGAGGGCGTGTGCGAGGGCTTCCCCGGGGATCCGCTCGTGGCGCGCTACGGGCTCGACGGCTATCTGGCGATCGTGCTGCGCGGCTCCGACGGCCAGCGGCTCGGCTACATCGGCGTGCAGTCCAAGCGCCGGCTCGAGGCCACCGACGAGGAGCTCACCGCGCTGTTCATCTTCGCCTCGCGCGCCGCCGCCGAGGTGGAGCGCCGCCGCCACGAGATCGCGCTGCGCGAGCGCGAGACCGAGGTGAACGCCTCCCGCGCGCGCGTGGTCCACGCCGCCGACGAGGAGCGCCGCCGCATCGGGCGCAATCTGCACGACGGCGCGCAGCAGCGGCTGCTCGCGCTCGGCAACCTCGTGAAGCTGGCTCGCCGCCAGCTCGACACCCAGCCCGAGGAGGCGGCGCGCCTGCTCGCGACGGTGGAGGACGAGGCCGGCGCCGCACTCAAGGAGCTTCAGGAGCTTTCGCGCGGGCTGCACCCGTCCGGGCTCGTGGAGTGCGGGCTCGCCCAGCCGCTCGAGACGCTCGCGGCCCGGCTCACGGTGCCACTCGAGATCGTCTCGCTGCCCGAGCGCCGGCTGCCGGACGTGGTGGAGGTCACGATCTACTACCTGGTGTCAGAAGCGGCCACGAACGCCGCCAAATACGCCGACGCCTCCGCCGTGCGCGTGGAGGTCACGCAGAGCGGCCGCACCATCTACGCGTCCGTGTCCGACGACGGCGTTGGCGGGGCCACCGTGGAGGGCGGCTCGGGTCTCGCGGGCCTGGTGGATCGCGTGGAGTCGCTCGGCGGCAAGCTCGAGATCGACAGTCCCGTGGGTCGCGGTACGCGCGTGGCCGCCGAGATCCCGCTGTCTCCGTGGCGCGATGCGCGCGCGCCCTTCCTCGAGTTCGGCCACGAGGACGACGACGGCTCTGGCGAGCGCCTCATCCGCGCGATCCTCGAGGGCCGCAAGACCGCGGCGATCTCGCTCGCGCGTGAGTGGGAGCTGGAAGGCGGGACGCCGAGCCTCGGCATGCGCCTTCCGATCCGCGACCACGACGGCGTGCGCTGGGGCGAGGTGGAGGTGACGCGCGTGGTGGTGCTGCCGTTCGGCCAGATCGACCCCGACGTGGTCAACGCCGAGAGCGCCGGCGCCACGACGCTCGACGAGTGGCGCGCCGACCAGCGCCGCTTCTACGACGGCTGCCGCGACGAGACCGCCGTGCTGCTCGGCGAGCCGGGCTGGCGCATCACCGACGACGAGCCGATGACGATCGTCTGGTTCCGCCTGGTCGACGCGTCGCCGCCGCGCTAGTCGCCAGGGCGAACACCGGGCCGCGGCGACGCTATACCTTTGAGGCCATGTGTCGCAACATCCGAACACTTCACAACTTCGAGCCGGCGGCCAGCGATGACGAGGTCCGCGCGGCGGCCCTCCAGTACGTGCGCAAGGTGAGCGGCTACAACAAGCCCTCGCGCGCGAACGAGGAGGTCTTCAACCGCGCGGTCGACCAGGTCGCGCACATCACGGCCCACCTGCTCGAGGATCTGGTCACGAACGCTCCGCCGAAGGACCGCGAGGTCGAGGCGGCCAAGCGCAAGGCGCGCGCCGCCGAGCGCTACGCGGCCTGAGGCTTCAGGTCACGTCTCGACAGTAGCCGCCGCGCCGTCGCCGTCGCCGTCGCCGGCGATGATGGGGACGGCTACAGGCGGGGTGTCGGCCAGCCGTTCGAGCCTTCGCCGCACAGGCTCGGCGATCTCATGCCCGCGCCAGGTCGTGTCGGTCTTGCACGCCTGGTCGTATGCGTTGAAAGCGCAGCGCAGCGCCAGCTCGCGTTCAACCCCGGTGAGGATCGGCAGCTTGGCGGCGTAGGCGTCGGCCAGGCCCACGTAGAACGCCGGATCGATGCTCAGATTCAGGGCCTCGTGCAGCTTGGCGATCGAGTCATCGAGTTTCCCCTCGCGCAGCAGCAGCTCGGCTTCGAGGCTGAGGCAGGCGCTGAGCACGTCCTTCGTGTAGCGCTCGTCACAGTCGTGGGCGTGCTTGCGGGCCTTCTGCAGACATCGCTTCGCGATCGCCGGCTGGCTGTCGCGCTGCACGGCCACTTCGGCCGCCTGCTCGTGGAGTAGAGCGAGCAGCAGGTCGCGCGGGTACAGGTCGTCCACGTCGGCGCCGTACTCGGTGGTGTCGGGACTCTGCTCGACCTCCTCGAGCGCCGTGTTGAGGGCGAGACTGGCCTCGTCGAAGGCGTTCGCAAAGCGATAGGCCTGAGCGAGATTGAGGCGCACGACCGGCGCGACGCTGTCCCAGGTGGCGGCAACGAGGAAGTGGGAGATGCAGTTGTCCATCTGGTTGGCATCCATGTAGATGCCTGCGAGGTCGTAGTGGGCCTGGAGCGAAAAGTCGGGGTCCGAGCGGTTGGCGGAGCGCTCGTACAGGGCAAGCCCGTTCTCGAGGTGGCGAGCGGCCTCACGCAGGGTCCTCCGGCGCTCCTCGGCATTGATCGGGTTGGACGCCAGGTTCCACAGGCAGAGCCCGACGCTGCGGTGGTACTGGTGGTTGTCGGGATCGAGCGTGAGCGCGAGCTCGTAGGACTCGCGGGCGTGCGCCCAGTCGGACATCGAGTAGTACACGTCCCCGAGCCGGGCTCTGTCCCAGGCGGAGAGCGCGTCGGCTTCGATTCCGCGTTGCGCCATCCCCACCGCCTCCTGGTAGCGCCTCATGTCCCGCAGGGCGAGAGCAAGCTCGCCGTACACGCCCCTGCGCCGGATGTCGTCGAGCCAGCCGCCGTCGGTCCACAGCCGTAGGGCCGCCTCCCACCAACCCTCGCGGTCATCCGAGCCCGGCGCCACGGGCTCCTCGGGAGGCGCACCCTCCCCGAGACGGCGCGCGAACAGGCAGCAGAGGGTGCCCGCCTCCTTGTATCTGCCCTCGGAGCGAAGCTCGTTGAACTTCTCGACGGCCTCCGTCCAGTGGTCCTCGACCGGCGTCAGCGTCATCAGGTCCGTCACGAAATCGATCGCTCCCTGCACCTTCTCGGCGTCCTCGGACTCGACGGCATCGAGCACCGCCTTCGCGCGCATCAGAGTCGCCTCGGTGTCAAGCAGGTTGTCCAGATCGACCAGGTCTGCCAGCTCGACCGTGCGGCGTGCGGCCGCCTCCACGGGCCTCTTCCACTGCTCCTTGGGGGCGAGGCCGGCGCGCACCTCGGCCAGCGTGAGCAGCACGTCCTGGTGCGCGGGGTCGATCTGCGCGGCCGTATGCAGCTCGCGCTCCGCGAGCTCGAGCCTTCCCCAATAGCGGGCGATCTTGCCGAACTCCCAGTGCAGGTCCGCGTTGGACGGGTTGAGGGCGTTCGAGAGCTCCAGGGCGCGCTTGATACGGCGGAAACGCTGCTTGTCGCCGAGCCACACGTTGGCGTAGGCCACGGCCAGGTTGCGCAGGAACAGCGCCGTCTCCTCCCTCTGCGAGTGAAGGGCCGCCGGATCGGAGTCGGCGCGGTAGCCCTTGAGCTCCGCGGCGGCGAGCGCTCGTAGAGAGAGCCGGCACGCGGCTTCGCGCTCGCGCGCGGACACCGCCCAGGCGCCCTCGCCGCCGCGTCTCTCCTCAACCAGCCCCATCGTGTTGTGGACGGCTGCCGCGATGCCCGGGCCCGGCTTCATCTCGATCACCCGCCGGCAGTGATCGAGGATCTCGATGGCGTTGTGGTCCTGGATCTGCCCGCCGGCATCGACCGCGGCCGAGTAACCGGTCTGGGCGACCGCGTAATGAGGCTCCCAGCGCGTCGGGTCGATGGCCATGGCGGTTTCGAAGGCGCTGCGCGCGCTCGCTCGCTGCCCGAGCTCTGTGTAGACGACGCCCAGGTCGTAGTAGGCCTCGAACAACTTCGCGTCCTCGTCGATTGCCGCGAGCAGCTCTCGCTCCGCGTAGAGCAGGTCGAGCCGCCTCGTGCCCTTCGCGTGGAGCGCCGAGCGGTACTTGGACACCGCTTCGACCAGGTGCCGCGTGGCCTGCCAGCTGGTGCTCCGCCTGAGCCCGACGTCGGTGAAGATGCGGGCGGCCAGCTCGTTGACCAGCTCGCGGACGCTCGCCGCCTGGCCGTCCGCGCCACACCGCTGCGTCTGCCAGGCGGCGTGCTGGCCTCCGCCGGTCAGCCGCGCCACCAGGACCACCTGGCCGTCGGCGTCGCGCAGCGAGGCGAGCAGCCGGGGCGCCTGCACGAAGCGGCCGAGGATGGCCGCGAGCGCTCCGATCGGGAACCCGATCGGCCCGATCGTCACCTTGGACTCCGCGGTCACGGCCCCGCGCAGGTCGGCCGCGAAATCTTCCACTCCCGTGGCGATCTCGATGGGCGCCACCTGCTTTGCCATCTGAATGCCGCGGCCCTCGCTGACGGGCCGGAGCGCCTCGGCGATCCGGGCCAGCTCGCCGGCCAGGAGCGCGGCGGTGCCCCTGGCCAGGGTCCCGTCCGGCGTGTTGTCGGTGATCTCGTCGATCACGATCCGCCGGCGGAGCCGCCAGCCTGCGATAAGCAGCAGCACGACCAGGTAGATCGCGAGGATCTCCCACTTCCCGAACACCACGACCGCGATCGCGGTGAGCGCCAGCCCCGCTATTGCCGGGCGCCCGCCGCCCGTGGTCCAGCCCACGAGCCTTCCGGCGAGGCGCGCCGTGCGTGCCGTGAGCACCCAGAGATCCAGATAGATCGAGTTGCGCACGCGCGGACCACCAAACTGCGGGGACGGGTCAATACTCTCCAGATCCGCCGCGCGGCGCAAGCGGCGTGCTGCCTATGCGCGGGGTTGGGCGGCTAGCGCTTGCCTTCGCGGTCCATCTGCCAGACGCGGCGGCCCGGGCTCTTAGTTTCGTCTCCTAATGTCGCCCGCCGGTGTCACGGCCACCTCAGTTCCTCGTGCCCCTGCTTGCTTTCGGGCTGGCGTTGTTCGGTCTGTTACAGGACGCGGGACCGGCGGACTCCGACTCGCCGCCGCCCGACGTCGCGGCCTTCGTGCGTCCGATGGCGGGAACCGAGAGCGGCGGCGTGTTCCCGGGCGCCGCCACGCCCTTCGGGATGGTGGAGTACAGCCCCAACACCGAGGGCGCGGACGGCGGCGGCTACAAGTTCTCGCACCCGCGCACGTGGGGCTTCGGCGTCACGCACCTCTCCGGTCCGGGCTGCCCCGCGATGGGCGATGTCGTGTCCCTGCCCACCGTTGGCGCGGTGCGCACCGTTGACGCCACCAGGCAGACGAGCCCTTTCTCGCACGCGAGTGAGCAGGCGTCGCCCGGCTACTACGCCGTCACCCTGAGCCGCTACGGCGTGCGCGCCGAGCTGAGCGCGACCACGCGCACGGGCTGGGCCCGCTACACGTTCCCCGCCACCAAGCACGCCAACGTGGTGGTGGATCCCGGCGCGAACTTCCGGGGGGTGCGGACGGCGAGCGTGCACGTGGTGGGCAACGACACGCTGGTCGGCTCGGTCACGAGCTGGGGCTACTGGAACGCGTGCCCGGCCCGCAGCCACAACCGCTACACGCTCTACTTCGCGATGCGCTTCAGCCGCCCGTTCACGTCGTTCGGGGCGAGCAAGGACGACGCCCGCGCACGTCCCGGCCGCCGCGACGCGCGCGGGCGCGACGCCGGCGCCTACGTGTCCTTCGACACCACGCGAGACGCGAGCCCGGTGGTGTCGAAGGTCGGGATCTCGTACGTGGACGCCGCCGGGGCGGCGCGCAACCTCGACGCCGAGGGGCAGGGTTACGACTTCGACGCCACGGCGGCCGCCGCGCGCAGGTCGTGGAACGACGTCCTTGGGCGGGTGCGGGTGTCGGGCGGCACGCAGCAGCCCACCTTCTACACGGCGCTCTACCGCACGCTGCTCTACCCGAACGTGTTCTCGGATGTGGACGGGCGCTACGTGGGATTCGACGACAGGGTGCACCGCGCGCCGTCGGGGCAGACCCACTACTCCAACTTCTCGATGTGGGACACCTACCGCGCGGCGCACCAGGTGATCGACCTGGTGGCGCCCGAGCGCGTGCCGGACATGGTGCACAGCCTGCTGGACGACGGGCGCCAGAGCGGCTGGCTGCCCAAGTGGGTGTACGCGCACTACGAGACGAACGAGATGGTGGGCGACCCGGCCGCCAACGTGATCGCCGACGCGTACCTGAAGGGGCTCGTGCGCCCGGCGGACGTCCAGGCCGCCTACGCGG
>Ga0207661_10003840_pt1 | contig 10474 bp, 7 predicted proteins | sample KBSC713LmetaG_FD_184337 | JGI IMG/M metagenome (GOLD analysis project Ga0207661, IMG submission 184337) | Corn rhizosphere microbial communities from Kellogg Biological Station, Michigan, USA - KBS C7.1-3L metaG (SPAdes) (version 2) | ecosystem: Host-associated > Plants > Roots > Rhizosphere ... | reverse complement strand
GACCTGTGTCACAGACCTGCTTTTCTGAGGGAAAATAAACTTTCGTAACAAGGTGTAAATGCATCGTCCGTCGCGCACTACTCGTCCGAAGTGTTACGGGTAACTCTGTGCGCGGTTGGCAACTCTAAAGCATTTGGAGTATAAAGAAATGTTGCGCACAGAGCCGCTTCCATCACTTGAGAAGCCAGAAATCAGCGACAGGAAAACCATGTCAACCAGCACAATTACAAAAGGTCTAGAAGGCGTAGTTGCGGCCAGTTCCGGGGTCTGCTACATCGACGGCGACGCCGGAGTACTCGCATATCGCGGCATTGATATCCACGAACTAGCGGAAAAATCCACGTTTGAAGAAACGTGCTATCTGCTGTGGTTTGGCCGGCTGCCCAAGGCGGCAGAACTGGCCGACTTAAAGCAGAAACTGGGCGCGGAGCGCAAAGTTGATCCCGCTATCTACGACATGATGCGCAAAGTCCCCAAAACCGCGACGCCCATGGAAGTGCTGCGCACAGCCGTGTCCGCGCTATCTTTTTATGATCCCGAAGCAGAAAAGATTGACCATGATGCCAACGTCAGGAAATCTATCCGGCTGACCTCGCAGATTGCCATGATCGTGGCCGGATATGACCGGATTCGCAAAGGCAAGAACGTTGTCGACCCTGATCCAACGATTTCACACGCAGCTAATTTCCTGCTGCAATTGAACGGCGAAAAGCCTTCTCAGACTGCCGAAAAAGCCTTGGACGTTGCCCTGATTTTGCATGCCGACCATGAGCTCAACGCTTCAACCTTTGCCGCCCGAGTGACCGCAGCCACGCTCTCTGACATGCATTCCGCTATCACGAGCGCTATTGGAGCGCTTAAAGGGCCGCTCCACGGCGGAGCCAATGAAGCGGTGATGCGCATGCTGTTTGAGATTGATAAAAAAGGCGAGGACCCGGTGGAGCATGTGAAGAACATGCTGGCCAACAAGAAGAAGATTTCAGGTTTTGGCCATCGCGTCTATCACACAGAAGACCCGCGGGCCACGCACCTGCGCCAGATGTCGCGCGATCTGGGACGCTCGGCCAACCCCAAGTGGTATGAAATGTCCGCCAAGATTGAGCAGTACATCAAGAATGACAGGCATCTCAACGCCAACGTGGATTTCTATTCGGCCTCAACCTACACCACGCTTGGCCTTGACGTTGATTTGTTCACGCCGGTGTTTGCTGTTTCCCGCATCAGCGGCTGGGCAGCACACGTGATTGAACAGCTTGACGACAACCGGCTGATCCGCCCCCGCGCGGATTATATTGGGCCGGAATATCCGAATAAGTACGTGCCGCTGGACCAGCGGTAATCTTCACCACGGAGACACAGAGGCACGGAGAAAACCAGGTAATTTTTTAGCCGCGAATGCACGCGAACAAACGCGAATCGACCTTAACTTCCATTCGGGTTAAATTCGCGGCTCATTTTTTGCTTTCTCCGTGCCTCCGTGGTGAATCAGAATGCTGAGCAGTACAATAAAAGCATGCACCGCGTTTATCTTGATAACAACGCTACCACCCCCGTCCTGCCTGAAGTGTTTGAGGCGATGCGGCCGTTTTACCTGGAGCAGTTCGGCAACGCATCGTCAATCCATCATTATGGACAGCATGCTCGCGCGGCGGTAGAAAAGGCGCGCGCATCGGTAGCGGCGTTGGTGAACGCGCGTCCGGCGGAAATTGTTTTTACCAGCGGCGGCACAGAGGCCGACAACCTGGGCATCTTTGGGCTGGTGCAGCGCGGCGATCACGTTATTACTTCCACCATTGAGCACAGCGCCGTCATGAATTCCTGCAAGCGGCTGGAGCAGATGGGATGCGAAGTAACGTATGTTCCAGTCGGCGCGCAGGGAGAGATCTATCCCGGCAATGTGGAAATGGCATTGCGCCCGAACACCCGGCTCATTTCGATCATGATGGCGAACAATGAAACCGGCGTGATTCAGCAGGTGGAGGAGATTGGCAAGATCGCGCAAGAAGCCGATGTCTTCTTTCATACCGATGCGGTCCAGGCCGCCGGCAAGGTGCCGATCGACGTGCAGAAAATTGCATGCGATGCGCTTTCCATCTCAGGGCATAAGATCCATGCGCCGCAGGGGACCGGGGCGCTTTACATCAAGAAGGGAACGCTGATTCAGCCGCAGATTTATGGCGGCAGCCATGAGCGGCAGCGCCGCGCCGGAACGGAAAATTTGCCGGGGATTGTAGGCATTGGCAAAGCCGCCGAAATTTCAAAGCAATGGCTCGAAAGCGGCGGCCCGGCGGAGATGGCTGCGATGCGTGACCGCTTGCAGGATGCGATTGTGAGCTCCATGGAAGATGTGGGCGTGAATGGCATGGGCGCTGCGCGGGTTCCGAACACGACGAACCTGTGGTTCGACCACATTGAAGGCGAAGCGCTGGTGATTGCGCTTGACCTGAAAGGGCTGGCGGTTTCAAGCGGCGCAGCATGCTCGTCCGGAGCAATTGAGCCTTCCCACGTGCTGCTGGCCATGGGACTTCCGCATCAGAGAGCGCGAGCCAGCATCCGTATCAGCTTGGGCAAGCAGACCACGCAGGAAGATATCGACTTCGCAATCAAGGTGATTCCGGAAACCGTCGTGCGCTTGCGCGAAATTTCGCCGGTGTATCAGAAGCAAACCGCCCAAACCACAAAATAAAGGGCGCAACAAAATTAAGGCGAGGCCGCCCACACGCCGAGCCCGCTGCATCAGGGAGCACTTAGGCAGTCAGCAAACACGAAATGATCGGCGGTTTGGAGCGAAGCGACAGGATAGTTTTAGAACGGGTCTATTTGCACCGAAATGTCGATTTGCTGGGTGCCGTCCGGGCCTGTTGCAATAATCGAGACGTCGCCGACACTCTGCTCGCTCACGGGCCCGACTGAGGAAACGGTTAACTGAAACAAGTTGTTTCCGAGCGGCGTGAGCGACGCAGAAACATTGGCGGAAGGAAACGACGAGATGGTTACGGGCGGCACCGGGCCGGCATTATTCGAGACAATAATCGTCGAGACTGCCTGCCCTCCGTTTACTTCAAGCTGATCCGGCACGGCGGCGAGGAAAAAGCCTGCGGAAGGATTCCCGCTAGAGACAATAAAGGGGACCTGCGTTGTTTGAACCCCACTGGCATCCGCGCCTTGTATTGTCAATTCATAGATTCCCGACACCAGTGATGTTGTTGTGGTGATGGTCATGGTGCATCCTGTCACGCCGCCGCCCAGTGTTGCAGGGTTGAAGTTTGCGCTTGCGCCTGGCGGCAGTCCGCTGACCACGCTCAGGCTTACGGATTTCAAGGTTCCCAGCACAGGCGTGGCTGTGACCGTGCCGATTATGTTTCCGCCTGCTAATACCGAAGACGGTCCAACCTGCTGTTGCAGCGTGAAGTCGACCGAGGGAATGTTCAGGATAATGGGGATTTTTTGCGTTCCTGTAGGATCAGTACCGATTACGCTCAGTCCGTAGAAGCCGGGAGCGGTGGGATCCTGCGTGATTACATCCAGCGTGGAGGACCCTTGGCCTGTGATGGCAGCCGGATTGAATGTAGCCGTGGCTCCGGCGGGCAGTCCGATCACGCTTAGATTTACCGGCGCAGCATTATCGGAAAAGACATTCACTTGATAGCTCACGGTGCCGCCGCCAAGCGTCGTCTGGGTTGCAGGCGTCACGGAAACGATGAAATCAATCGGCGGAGGCCCAGGGGTTACAGTCATCATGGCATCTGTTGTTTGTGTTCCGCTGAGATCGCTCCCAGTGATCTTCAAATGGAAAGTGCCGACGGGCGTTTGTGGTGCGGTCAGAATGAATAGACTCGTAGTGCCCGGGGTGCTAAAACCTGGTTCGCTGAAATTTGCCGTGGAACCCTGCGGCAATCCGCTTACGCTTAGCTGCACCAGCGGCCCCAACCCTGATGTTTGCGTGATGTTGATGTTATAGGTGAGCAATTGCCCGGCAGTCACCATTTGCGAACCAGGCGAGACAGAGAGCGCAAAATCCACACCACCATCAAAAGCGCCAATACGCCGACTACCGCACCCCGATACGGCAAACATAAGTCCAAGAGAAAAAACGATAGTTAGGAGCCTGATTCTGAGCGATGGATGAATACCAACAGCCATGCTGGTTGCGGCCATGATTACGCTCCAATAGAGCTTGCACGTGCTACAACCCAAAGGTAACCAGAGTCTCTCGTTAGTGAAGGCTAGGTGTTGTCAAGTCTTGTAGGGAAGGGTAAGCATTCACAAAAGAAAGGCGAGGTTTTAGCGCCTGCCGCCCCGATTTTTTCCGCGCTGGGGTGAGTCCTTGAGTAGCAGGCTGCCGAGGAACGTTCCCGGAACGTGCTCAATCTTCAGTCCAAAAACGCTGCGCCTCATTCGCTTCTAAGCACTACCAGCGGATCGACGCGCGTGGCCCGCAATGCAGGCACTGCGCAGGCCACCAGCGCCAAGCCGGCCAGCAGCACGGAGACTCCGACAAACGTCGGCAAGTCGGTGGACTTGACGCCAAAGAGCAATGACGTGAGAGCCCGCGCCGCCCAGACACCGCCAATTATTCCGATCGCAACGCCAATCCCAATCAGGCGCGCGCCCTGGCCCAGGATCAAACGCAGAACATTGGACCTTTGCGCGCCGAGCGCCAGGCGCACGCCAATCTCCTGGCTGCGTTGCACCACGAAGTAAGAAAGCACGCCGTAGATTCCGATTGCCGCCAGGAACAATGCAATCGCGCTAAACCCGCCGAAGAGCCATGCAGGGGCTCGCTGTGGCGCCAGCGATTCTGCAAGCACATCATCCATGGTCTTCACGTCAGCCAAGGGCTGATTGGGATCGAGCTGCTGAATCCGGGAGCGTATGGCGGCAACGGCGCTCAGCGGGTCCTGGCTGGTTCGGACCACCAGGTTTGTGTCGAGGTACTGCATGAGGGCTACGTTCTGCGCGTAGAGCATAAAGGTGCTGGGGCGGCGTTCAGCGGTGAGCGCTTCCTGCTTGGCATCAGCCACCACGCCGATAATCTCTGAGAAGCCAGGATCGCCCCAACCCACGTCGATCCGCTTGCCGATTGGGTCCTGATTGGGAAAGACCTTCTGCGCAAAGGTCTGGTTCACGATCACGACTTTCGGAGAGTTGATGTTGTCGCGAGCATCAAAGAACCTGCCTTTGAGCAGCGGGGTGCTCATGGCCTGGAAGTAATTTCCTTCCACGTATTGCTTGTCCACATTGGGCGAGTCGCCGGGGTGTCCCTCTATTTTAATTGGTCCATTGGTACTACTGCCGGTCAGTGGGAGGGTGTACACCCATCCCGCGGACTGAACGCCGGGAAGGGAGTTCACATTCTCCAGGATTCTTTGCAGATAGAGAATTTCGGTCTTCGGGTCTTTGTAACGCACGGGCGAGGGCCGTACAGCCATGGTGATGACGTGGTGAGAGTTGAAGCCCTTGTCCACATTGATGAGGCTTACCATGCTGCGCAAGAGCAATCCTGCCGCGGCCAGCAGCACCAGGGAGATGGCGATTTCGCTGACCACCAATATTTGGCGCAGACGCTGTCCACCGCCTGCGGTCTGGCGACCGCCTTGCTTCAGGCGATCATGCAGGTTCCCTCGAATCAACTGCACAACGGGAGCCATGCCAAAGACCAGGCCTGTGGCGAGCGAGAGCAGCAGAGCAAACACGAGAATTCGGGCATCCAGGTGGATGGCAATTGCCTGAGGTAAGCGCTGCTGCAGCAGTGAAGTCAGGAAATGGAGGCTGCCCCATCCCAACAGGATTCCCAGTACTCCGCCCATGAGCGAGAGCAAGACACTCTCCGTGAGCAACTGGCGCGCAAGCCGGCCCCGTCTTGCTCCCAATGAGATTCGGAGCGCGATTTCTTTCTCGCGCGATGCGGCACGCGCCAAAAGCAGGTTAGCGGTGTTGGCGCAGGCGATCAGCAGCACGGCAATCACACCTCCAAGAAGCACAAACAGCAGCGGCCGCGAATTGCCGACAAGTATCTGCTGGTACGGCGTGATGGCAACATCTGAGAGTTCCGGGTCGGCTTTTTTATAAGCTGGAATGAGTCCGGGCAATGCAGCCTGGGCCTGCTTGAGGCTCACACCGGGTTGCAATCGCGCGATCGCTGGAAGAAAGGCAATGTTGTCGGGAGTCAGGCGCAATGGCATTAGTAGCTCGAACGGGTGTCGCAGACGAAAACTGTCAGGAACAACGCCGATGATGGTATAGACATTGTCGCTAAGCGTAAGCTTCTGGCCCAGCGCAGAAGGGCTGGCCTGATAGTGCTTGCGCCAGAAGGATTCCGTAAGCATCACCACTCGGTCTCCGCTTTTGGGCTCTTCGTCATCACGAAAGCCTCGGCCCGCAATCGGGGTGACACCCAGGGTTGGCAATAAATTGGCTGAAATTCGTACAATAGGCACCTCTTCAGGCTCTTGCAGTCCGGTCATTGCCCCGATGCTGCTGAAATACGTAACCACCTGGTCGAAGAGCTGGTGCTGATCGCGCCAGAATTGATATTGCGTATAGGTCATGGGCGTGTGTCCCGCCTGCTGAAAAACGTTCTCAATGAACACCAGCCGCTCCGCGTTGGGATAGGGCAGCGGACGCAGCAATACTGTATCCACCACGCTGAAGATGGCAGTGTTGGCCCCGATTCCAATGGCGAGAACCAATATGGCAACAAGCGCAAATCCGGGATTTTTTCTCAGCACGCGAAGAGCAAAGCGAATGTCTTGAATGAGAGTTTCCACACGTCCCCCTATGCGTGATTTTGACTTATTTCAGGCTAACAGGTTAGCGAGGAATTTATGGCTCGATCGGCCCATCGGCGATCCACGCTTAATCCCGCGTGCAGAATTACAGGACATGTTCCTTGGTGCCAGGTAAGTGTTCCCGCCGATATCCGCTGGACGCAAATCCAGCTACACTGCTTGTCATGATGATATGGTTGGCCCGTGTTAACTCTTTTGCGCTCCGCCGCGGTGTTCCATGAGCACAAAATGGGTCCCTAAATCCATTCTCGCTCTCAAGGGCTACACACGGCGGGACTTCGTCTCCGACCTGATCGCAGGCGTCACCGTCGGGCTGGTGGCGTTGCCGTTGGCAATGGCTTTCGCGATCGCCAGCGGAGTTCCGCCGGAAGCCGGGCTTTACACGGCGATCATCGCGGGCTTTCTCATCTCTGCTCTGGGCGGTTCGCGCGTGCAGATCGGCGGGCCGACGGGCGCTTTTGTCGTAGTGGTGGCTGGGATCGTCGCCAAGTACGGAATCGATGGGCTCTTCATGTGCACCGGCATCGCCGGTGTGTTTCTTATTTTTCTGGGTGTGACCGGGCTGGGCAGCGCGGTGAAATACATTCCGCGGCCGGTAGTAGTGGGATTTACCAACGGCATCGCCGTGGTGATTGCCAGCACGCAGCTCAAGGATTTTTTTGGATTGAAAATCGAACACGTACCGGGGAATTTTCTGGGCCGCCTGGAAATCGTAGTACAGAATTTCCGCACGATCTCCTTCGAAGAAACGGGGCTCGCGGTGCTGGCCCTGGCACTGATTCTGGTCTTTCGCAAGTATGTGCCGAAGGTTCCCGGCTACATTGTTGCGCTCTTTGTGGGCACGGCGCTGGTGCGGATCTTCCATCTGCCGGTGGAAACCATCGGCACTCGATTTGGGGGTATTCCTTCCGGGCTGCCGGCGCTCAAGATTCCGCAATTCCATCTTGACCTCATTCGTCCGCTTATTTCGCCCGCGATCACGGTAGCCATGCTGGGTGCAATTGAGTCACTCATGTCAGCCGTGGTGGCCGACAAATTGGTGGGCCACGGCGAAAAACACAGGCCCAACGTTGAACTGATTGCGCAAGGCGTAGCAAATTTCATTTCTCCGCTGATGGGCGGCTTACCCGCTACAGGCGCTATTGCGCGGACGGCAACGAACATTCGCTCGGGAGCCAAAAGCCCGGTTGCGGGAATGGTCCATGCGCTCACGCTACTGGCGATTCTGCTGTTTGCCGCTCCGCTGGCCAAGTTCATTCCGCTGGCGGTGCTCGCTGCGATCCTGCTCGTTGTTTCGTACAACATGGGCGAGTGGTCAGAAATTCCGGAATTGCTGAAGCTCTCGCGGCTGGAGGTGGCATGCTGGTCTGCCACATTTGTGCTAACCGTGTTTGCCGACCTGACGGTCGCCGTGGAAGCAGGCATGATCCTGGCAGCTCTCGTCTTTATCCGCAAAGTTACGGCAACGACCACAATTTCGCGCGTGACACCGAAATACCTGGAAGAAAGCAAGCTGCACGTGCTCCAGGACAAGGAAATTCCTCCATATGCCACGGTGTTCCGCATCCACGGGCCATTTCTTTTTGGTGCGGCTGACAAGATTGAGGAACTGGTGGAACAGATACCGGAGCTTCCACCGATTGTGATTCTGCGTTTGCGCAACATGACAGCCATTGATGCCACCGGACTGCACGCACTGGAGCATCTGGCAGACCGCATCCATGCCACCGGTCGTGGGCTGATCTTGTGTGGAGCACGTGAGCAGCCCCAGCGATTGATGCGGCAGTCGGAATTTGAGCAGCACGTGGGCGCGGAAAACATCTGCCCCAACGTCACAGAGGCGCTGGCGCGGGCCAAAGCGCTGTATCCGGAGATCGAGGAAAAAGCGCCTTCAGCGCAGCACCGGGGCAGGCGCAGAAGCGATCACGAGGCGCACGAGCCTAAAGCGGCAGCTAACTCTCTCTGACAGCTTCTATAATTGATGGGTCATGAATGCGCCATCTTATTTTGAAATCCATGTCCAAGATACCAGCCGCGCCGTAGCTTTTTACCGTGAGATATTTGGCTGGAGTTTTAGCAAAGCTGAAGGGTTGCCGATTGAATATTGGCGGATCGAAACCGAAGGACCACGAGGTGGTTTGCTGAAGCGTCCTGTAAATGCGCTCTCACCGGAGCACGGTACGAATGCTTTCATCTGTTCCATGGAAGTGGCTAGCTTTGACGCGACCGCAGCAAAGATCCAGGGCGCCGGTGGCCAAGTTGCTTTGCCCAAGTTTGCCGTCCCGGGCGTGTGCTGGCAGGGATATTTCCTCGATACCGAGGGCAACACATTCGGTATTTTTCAGCCGGATACGAAGGCAAAGTAGCATCGATAACACCTTTGAAACGCAGAGGAACGGAGGAGCGGAGGTAAGGCAAATGTCCACGCTCCGCGTCTTTTCTGCTTATTTACTCATCTATAATTGATCCAGAGCACTATGAGCCCTCAGACCATTGCCGTAGCAATGTCCGGCGGTGTCGATTCGTCGACCGTCGCGGCCATGCTGCGTGCTGAAGGGCATAACGTGGTCGGCCTGACGATGCAGCTGTGGAATCAGCGCCGCCTTGCCGGACGCGACGGTATGCCGGAAAAGGTGCAGGGGCGCTGCTGCTCGATTGATGATGTGTATGACGCGCGTCGCGTGGCTGAGGACCTTGGTATCCCGTATTACGTGGTCAACCATGAAGAGCGGTTTGAGCGCGACGTGGTGCGTCCGTTTATTGATGAGTATCTTTCCGGGCGCACGCCGATTCCTTGCAGCCTGTGCAACAACCATCTGAAGTTTGACCAACTGCTGATCACCGCACGGCAGATTGGTGCTGACATGCTGGCCACGGGACATTACGCGCGCTGCGAATTCGATGCGGAGGGCAATCGCTGGCTTCTGCGCCGCGCCGCCGATCCCGCTAAGGACCAGACATATTTTCTCTTTGGGCTGACGCAGGAGCAGTTGAGCCGCACGCTCTTTCCGCTAGGTCACATGAACAAGCCGCAGGTGCGCGAGCTGGCGCGCGAGCATCATCTGGCGCTGGCAGAGAAGCCTGACTCGCAGGAGATATGCTTTGTTCCCGGCGGCGATTACAAGCGCTTTATCGATGCTTATCTCAACGAGCAGGGCGAGCAATTGCCTGACACTTCCGGCGAACTCGTCACCACAGACGGTAAGGTGCTGGGACACCATGAGGGTGTCCACAACTTTACCGTAGGCCAGCGCAAGGGACTGGGCGTAGCCACAGGCTCGCCGCTTTATGTCATCAACATCAATGGCGCAGAGGGCAAGGTAACTGTCGGCGGAAATGACGATCTGCTTTCACGCACGCTGATTGCCCGCGACCTGAATTGGATCGCCGTTGATGGTCTGCATGATTCCGGCGCGAACGCGAACACCCCTATGCGCGTCACGGCAAAGATCCGCCATCGCCATGAGCCTGCGCCAGCCGTACTGGAGAACGCTGCCAACGGTGAAGTCCGCGTCACGTTCGACGAGCCGCAACGCGCCATTACGCCGGGACAGGCTGTGGTGTTTTATCAGGATGATCTGGTCATTGGCGGTGGATGGATTGCAGAAACGGCGCGATATAGCAAGCTTTGATTTCGCTGAAAATCGTGATGGGTGTCACAAAATCAATTCAAAATAAATTAG
>Ga0207661_10003839_pt1 | contig 10475 bp, 15 predicted proteins | sample KBSC713LmetaG_FD_184337 | JGI IMG/M metagenome (GOLD analysis project Ga0207661, IMG submission 184337) | Corn rhizosphere microbial communities from Kellogg Biological Station, Michigan, USA - KBS C7.1-3L metaG (SPAdes) (version 2) | ecosystem: Host-associated > Plants > Roots > Rhizosphere ... | reverse complement strand
ATGGAGGTCGGATCCTTGACGACGATCCGGTACGTGCCGGGCTTCAGCGTCTTGACCCGTTTCCCGCCCCTCGTGAGCGTGATCTTGAACGCGTCGGTCACCGTCCCCTTGAGCGTCGGAACGCGGGCCGACGCGCCTCCGGCTGCGACCGCCGCTGCCGTGAGGACGGCGGCGAGCGTGCTGATGCGCTTCATGCCTCTCCTTGCGTCGACAACCCCTCCGCCCCGGCAGCCTAGCCCGAATGCATCGGAGTCCGACCCGATCGGCCTATTCCTCGTCGTCGGCGGCCAGGAGGTCGTCCGGCGTCTCGCGGCGCTCGGGCCGCTCGTGGAACGTGACAGCCATCCGCTCGATGCGGCTGCCCTCCACCTCGAGCACGTCGAACTGCAGGCCGTTCCACGAGATGTCGTCGCCGATCTCCGGAGCCCGGCCGAGCTGGCCGAAGACGAAGCCGCCGACGGTGTGGAAGTCCTCGTCGGGCAGATCGGTGCCGAAGCGCCCGTTGAACTCGTCGATCGGGAACATCCCGTCGAGCCGGTACGTGTCGTCGTCGACCTGCTCGATCTGCACCTCGGCGACGTCGAACTCGTCCTCGATCTCGCCGACGATCTCCTCGATCAGATCCTCGAGCGTGCAGATGCCCGCCATCGCGCCGTACTCGTCGACCACGATCGCGAAGTGGTTGTTCGTCCGCCGCAGCTCCTGGAGCAGCGACGCGAGATCCTTCGTCTCCGGGACGATGTACGCCTGTCGCAGCAGCTCCTCCAGCTTCACGCTCGCGAGCCCGCGCTCGTGCATCGCGGAGAAAAGGTCGCGCACGTGCAGGACGCCGACGACGTCGTCGAGCGTCTCCCGGTAGACGGGATAGCGGGTGTACGGCGAGTCGAGTACCGAGGCGAGCGCCTGCTCGGGCGGCAGCCCGATCGACACGGCGACGACGTCGGGCCGCGGCACCATCACGTCGGCCGCGTCCTTGTCGCCGAACACGAAGACCTTGTCGATCATCTGCTGCTCCTCGTGCTCGATCTCCCCCTCCTGGCTCGAGCGGGAGAGCAGCATCCGCAGCTCCGCCTCGGAGAGCGGCTCGCGTTCGGCGCCCGGCGCCTCGAGCCCGAGCAGCGCGAGCACGAGCTCGGTCGCCCTCTGCAGCAGCCAGACGACGGGCGCGAAGACGGTGAAGAACGCGCGCACCGGCGCGGACACCCAGAGCGCCGTCCCCTCCGCGTGCCCGAGCGCGACGCCCTTCGGCACGAGCTCGCCGATCACGACGTGGAAGAACGTCAGGATCACGTAGGCGAGGGCGGCGGCGAGCACCGTAGCGAGCCACGACTCGAACGCCTTCGAGAGCGCGTGCTCGCCGAGGGCGCCGATGCCCAGCGAGGTCAGCGTGACGCCGAGCTGCATGGCCGCGATGAACTGCGGCGGGTCGCCGGTGATCCGCAGGACCGCCCGCGCGCGCCGGTTGCCCTGGTGGTGCAGCTCGACCATCCGCGTCCGGCGCGCAGTCACGAGGCCGTACTCGGCCGACACGAAGAAGGCGTTCAGCAGGATCAGGACGCCGACGCCGACCAGCTCGAGGAAAAGCGTCACGCCCGGGCCTGCCGGGCGTCGGTACTGGAGGGGAGCTCGTCCACCTAGGAGGGCGCAGTATAGGCGACCGCGCGGTCGTCCTCGTGGCGGTTCGCACGTCCGAGGACGACGAGCCGCTCCAGATGCGAGAGCGTCTCGGCGATCGCGAAGCGCCGCTGGATCGCCGGCAGCTCGCGCCCGAACAGGTCGTACGAGACCTCGAACCCCGTCCGCGGCGCGGCCCCGAGCGCCGCAGCGGTGCGGTCGAGCCGCTCCTCGTGGTGCGCCCAGATCGCCCGCGCGCGGGCAGGCGGGTCGGCGATCGGGTCGCCGTGACCGCCGAAGGAGACGCGCGGTGCGAGCTCCTCGATCGCGGCGAGCGTGTCGCGGAAGTCACCCAGCGGGTCGGGCCGGCTCTCGGGATAGAGCCCGATCGCCGGCGTGATCGGCGCCAGCAGGCTGTCCCCCGCGATCAGGACGCCGTCCCGGTGCAGCGCGAGGTGCCCGTCCGCGTGGCCCGGCACCCACAGCACCTCCCACCCGTCCACCGTCTCCCCCGGCGCGACGACCGTCGGGTTCCACGCGAAGCGGACGAAGTCGGCGAAGACGTGCCCGGACTCGATCAGCTCCTCCGCGACCGCGGGCGTCGCGCCCTGGCGGGTGAACCACTCGGCGATCCGCTCCGGCCAGTCCTCGGAGCCCCAGACGCGCTCGCACTGCTCGTAGTCGAGCGCGCCTTGGAGGACCGGCGCGCCCGTCGCCGCGGCCGCCGCCTCCGCCCCACCGACGTGGTCGGGGTGCATGTGGGTGATGAAGATCCGCACGACCGGGCCGTCGACCTCCGCGAGGATCTCCTCCCACGGCGTCTCCATCAGCCCGAGACCGGTGTCGACGAGCGTCCAGCCGTCCCCGCCGCGCAGGAAGTAGCAGTGGACGTGCTTCGGCCCGCTCGGGAGCGGCAGGGTCAGCCGCAGGACGCCCGGCGCCAGCTCGAACACATGTTCGATAAGCTTGGTGGCTCCCATGTCGGTCGAGTATCGCGAAGAGCCCTGCCGCGGCGCGCTCAACCGGGTGCAGGGCATGGGGTTCGCCTGGTCGCTGAACCCGTACATGGGCTGCGTCCACCGCTGCACGTTCTGTTACGTGCGAGCGTTCGAGCGGAGGGCCGACCGGCCCTCCGACGACCGCTACGGCCGCTCGATCCGCGTCAAGACGAACGTGGCGGAGGTGCTGCGCCGCGAGCTCGCCCGGCCCTCGTGGGAGCGCGAGCAGGTTGCGATCGGCGCCGCCACCGACCCGTACCAGCCGGCCGAGGGCCGCTACCGGCTGACGCGCGCGTGCATCGGCGTGCTCGGCGAGGCGGCCAATCCGTTCTCGATCATCACGCGCGGCCCGATGATCGTCCGCGACGTCGACGTGCTCGTCGAGACGGCCCGGCGCGCGGAGGTCGGCGTGACCTTCTCGATCCCGACGCTCGACCACGAGATCTGGCGGCGCACCGAGCCGGGCACCGCGCCGCCGCGCCAGCGGCTGCGCGCGCTGCGCGAGCTCGTCGACGCCGGCATCCGCGTCGGTGTCGGGATGGCGCCGATCCTTCCCGGCCTCAGCGACCGCCCCGAGCTGCTCGCCGAGGTCGTCCGCGCCGCCCGCGAGGCCGGCGCCTGCGGCATCTGGGCGAACCTGCTCTATCTCAAGCCCGGCACGAAGGAGCACTTCCTCGCGGCGCTCGAGCGCGACTGGCCGGAGCTGCTGCCCCGGTACGAGGAGCTGTACGGGCGGCGTGCCTACGCCGACTCGGGCGAGGTGCGCGGCGCCGTCCGCGAGCTCGCCCGCGCACACGGCGTCCGCGACCGGCGCCGCGTCAAGTTGACACCGCCTCCCCCGGCGCAACAGATGACCCTCGCTGTCTAGGCTCCGCGCGGTCGACCTGCCAGTGGCGGACGGCCGACGTGTGCCACGCCCCGTCGTCCTCCCGCCCGATCCCGTACCGCGAGATCGTCCGCTGGCCGCCCTCGAAGTCGCTGTAGAGCACGTCGACCATCAGATAGCCCTGCTCGATCCCGGGCAGGAGCAGCTGCCGCTCGTCGGCCGACTCGTCGCGGAACGCGGTCTGCCAGAAGCCGATCGTGGCGGCGGGGACGTAGATGTCCCGCGAGAGCAGGCGGAACGAGTCGAGCGGCGGCGGGTCGGCGCCGGCGCCCTGCCGCTCGGGCCAGACGCGCCCGCCGTGCAGCACCGCGATCCCGTTGCCGACGTTGCGCAGCGAGACGACGAGATAGACGTTGTCGTCGATGATCTCCACGGCCGCGCGGCCGCCCGGGACGGCGATCCCGTGGATCTCGTAGAAGTTGACGCGCAGGGTCTCGTCCGACTCGCCCGACTCGACGAGCAGCGGCAGCAGGCCGGCGCGCAGCGACAGCTCGGCCACCCGGGCCGCCCGGTTCGCGGAGCGGACGGACGCGTAGGTGGTCACGGCGAGGGCCAGCGTCCCGCCGGCCGTGGCCAGGGAGGAGATCGTCACCCAGTCCGCCATCAGGTGCCAACGATACGATCCGCGGACCGGGTTGAGCACTAACGGCGAATCCACGCACGAGATCACCTGCCTGATCGTCGACGACCACGAGGTCGTGCGGGAGGGACTTCGCCTGTCGCTTTCCCGGGCGCCGCACATCCGCGTGATCGGCGAGGCCGGGGACGGGGAGAGCGCGGTCGCGCTCGCGGAGCGCCGCCGCCCGAACGTCGTGATCATGGACGTCCGCATGCCCGGCATGGACGGGCTCGAGGCGACGAAGCTCCTCACCGCGAAGGTCCCGGACAGCGCCGTCCTCATCTTCACCGCCTACAGCGAGCGAAGCCTGCTCAGCCGCGGCCTCGAGTCGGGCGCGAAGGGCTACATCCTCAAGGAGGCGCCGCACGCGACGCTGCTGCGCGCGATCGAGAAGGTGGCATCCGGCGAGGGGTACGTCGACCCGGCCCTGATGCCGGCGTTCCTGACCGGACGCGACAAGGACGACATGCTGACCGGCCGCGAGCGGGAGATCCTGCAGCTGCTCGCGGACGGGATGTCGAACGCCGACGTCGCGACCAAGCTCTTCATCAGCCAGGAGACGGTGAAGAGCCACGTGCGGCACATCCTCGCCAAGCTCGAGGCCGACACGCGCACGCATGCCGTGGCGATCGCGCTGCGCGAGTCGATCATCGACTGATGGACGAGAACGGTCGCGAGGCGACCGAGCAGGTTCTCGCGGCGGAGCAGGACGAGCGCCGCCGCATCGCGCTCTTCCTGCACGACGGGCCCGTGCAGTCGCTCGCCGGTGTCGCGCTGCTGCTCGACGCGGCGCTCGACTTCACGCGGCGCGGCGAGGACGCACGGGCGGCCGAGATCCTCGAGAAGGCGCTCGCGCGAACCCGCACGACGATCGGCGAGCTGCGGGACCTCTCGTTCAACCTCGAGCCGGTCGTGCTGCGCGACCACGGCTTCTCGAGCGCGGTGAACGCGCTTGCGCAGGACAAGGGGATCGAGCACGGCATCCAGATGACGCTCGACGTCGCGGCCGCGGAGACGCTCGGCGAGCGGACGAAGGCGGCGCTGTACCAGATCGTGCGCGAGGCACTCGAGGGCGCGATCCGCCGCGGCCCGCCGAAGACCTTCTCGGTGTGCATCGTGCCGACGAAGCCGGACTCGCTCGAGGTGAGGATCACCGACGACGCGCCGGGCGAGCGGCGGCGGCGGTCGATCGAGGCGCTCGAGGAGCGCGCCCGCACGCTCGGCGCCGCGCTCACGACCGAGCACGACGACGGCCGCTCGACGATGCGCCTGGTGCTGCCGGTGTATGCCGGGTCGGAGTAAGCTCGCAGTGCAATGGAAGGCGGGCACCTCCTCTTCGTCTCGAAGCCGTCGGGCTACGAGCTCCGCGAGCAGGACGGTGACGCACCGCAGCTCGGCAGCTCGGTGGAGCAGGACGGCGAGACGCTGCGCGTGACCAAGCTGGCGCCGTCGCCGCTCCCCGGCGACCGCCGTCAATGCGCCTACCTCGTGCGCGCGTGAACGACCTCCCGGTCGGAGCCGCCTGCCGGATCGATTCCGGCGGAGCCTCCGTGAGCCTCGCCGAGATCCCCGTCGGCCTCGATCCCGAGGGCGTCGCCGTCGACTCGCGCCGCCGGCGCGCGTACGTCGCCTGCTCGCGCGCCGACTACGTCGCCGTGGTCGACCTCGAGACGAACGAAGTGGTCGCGCAGGTCGTGGTCGGCAGCGAGCCGATCGACCTCGCGTTCGACCCGGCGACCGACCGCATCCTCACGGCGGACGCGCACTCCGACACCGTCTCGGTCGTCGACGCGGAGACGCTCGAGCTCGTCGCGACGGTCGACGTCGGGATGTACCCGTCCGGGCTCACGGCCGACCACGAGTCCCGCCGCATCTACTGCGGGAACTCACTGGGCTCGACGATGACGGTGCTCGACCTGGACACCCTCGAGACGATCGCCACGGTCGAGGCGGAGGTGGGCGCCGGCGCGATCGCGTTCGACCGCACGCGCAACCTCGTCGTCTGCGTGAACTTCATCGCGGCCTCCGCGACGTTCGTGGACACGAAGACGTGGGAGCCGGTCGGCCGCGTCGAGGTCGGCTCCGGCGCGTGCGCGGTGGGCGTGGTGCCGGAACGCGGCGAGGCCTTCGTCGTCAACTCGCTCGCCGGCACGGTCAGCCGTGTCTCACTCGACGACTTCACCGTGCGCGAGGAGCTGGCGGTCGGGAGCGCGCCCGTCGGGCTGACCGTCGCGCCCGCGCACGACCGCGTCTACGTCAGCAACCGCGGCGCAGGCACGCTCAGCGTCCTCGGTGTCGCGGACGGCGATCAGTGGGCGCAGCTCCCGGTCGGCGAGGGCCCCGGAGGCGTCGTCGTCGACCCCACCGACGGGCGCGTCTACGTGGCGAACGCCGGCACGGGGACGCTGTCCATCCTCGTCGACAGGCTCTCCGGGCCGCCGGCCACCGCCGCGGTGGAGGAGCGACATCCGCTGATCGGCGCGAAGCTGCCCGAGTTCTCGCTCCTCGACTTCCGCACCGGCGAGCGGCGCTCGAGCCGCGAGTGGGCGGAGCGGAAGTACATCGTCAACTTCTTCGCCAGCTGGTGAGGCCCCTGTAATGCGGAAGCGCCGTTCCTCGAGGAGCTGCGTCGCCGTGAGGAGGCCCGGTCGGGCTTCGACGTGATCCTCGTGGACATCTGGGAGGGGACCGATCCCCGCCCCGAGGTCGAGCGGTTCTGCGAGATGTGGGGCATCCAGGGCACGATCCTCCTCGACCCCGACGCGGCGTACGCGCAGGCGCTCGGGATTCGCGGCGTCCCCACGAACGTCCTCGTCGACTCGGACGGCACGGTGGTCGACGTCGGGCTCGTCCGGATCGAGGAGCTCGAAGCCGCAGTTGCTCGGTTGGTCGGCTAGCGGGAGACGCGCGCGAGGACGCGCGCGACGGCCATGCCGCCGCGGGTGACGCTCGCGTAGACGAGCACGCTGCCGCTGAGGAGGTTCAGGAGGTGGGCCACCTCTCGATCATCGCCGACGACGGCCCGCTTGACCCATCGCTCGCCCGGTGGTTCTGTCGCCCGGTTCACCCGGTGGTGCCTGCTTTCAAGCGGGCACCAGTCGTTCAGGCGGCGATGTCCTCGGCCGCCGCGAGGCCCAGCACGAGGGCCTGCGCGAGGCCGCTCGCGTAGCCGCCCGTCGCCACGCCGCCCACGTCGACCCCTGCGGCCCACACGCCCTCGAGCCCGAGCACGCGCGCATCCGTGTCGACGGCCAGCCCGCCGATCGTGTGCGTGACGGCGGGCGCGACGTGCACGGCGATCCGCCCGTCCTCGCGCTCGACGACCGTCGCGCCGACGGCGCGCGCCGCCTCGATGCGCGGGTTCGTCTTTTCGACGACGAACCAGGCGCGTGGCGGAAGCACCTGCGTGAGGTCGCTCTCGTGCCAGGCGATGCTCGGCGGCGTGATGTCGTTGCCGTCGTCGTCGAGCACCTCCGCCTCACGGCCGTACAGCTGCGCGAGCGGGACGAATTCCTCCTCGCGGACGCGCGCCGGCGGCGCCGGCATCACCCGGCCGTAGAACTCGCCCATTCCGGCCGTCGTCTGTGCACCGCGTGGGAGCGCCCAGTCCAGCGCGCCGCCGTCGCTCCACGGGTTCGCGCGCAGGAGCAGCCCGCGCTCCTCCGCGAGACGCTTGCCGAACCCGCCGCAGGCGAGCACGAGCGGCGGCTCGGCGTCCTCCGGCAGCGGCGTGTCCAGCTCGACCTCCCCGGCGAGCAGCGCGCAGAGCCGGTGCGGGTCGAACCGCTTGCCCGTCGTGCGCGGATTCTCCGTGTCGTCCCACACCGGCTCCGCGCCGAGCGAGACGAGCCAGGCGAGCGCGTCGTCGAGCCGCTCCCAGATCAGCCGCTGCAGAGCCGGTTCGCCGCCCGGGCACTCCGCGGCGAAGCCGTCGAGTTCGAGGTGCCGGAAGATCACGCCCGAGGACAGCAGCATCGAGCCGCCGACGCGCGTCCCCTTCTCGACGACGCGCGGCCGGCGGCCGAGCTCGCGCAGCCGCGCCGCGCAGACGAGCCCGGCCATGCCGGCGCCCGCGACCAGCACTACGTGAGTGAGAACGTCGGCTTGTGCTCCACGTACTCGATGCGGACGCGCTCCGGCCCCCAGACGAACACGGCGTAGGTGTTCGCGGCGTCGACGACGTCGTCGATCTCCACGCCGAGGTCGTTCGCCTCGGCGATGTGCTCGTCCGCGGAGTCGACGAGGACGGCGAGGTGGTTGAGCAGCGGCTTCTCCGGGGCGCCCGGGTCGCCCTCGTGGAACTCGACGTAGGCGCCGCCGACCTCGACGCGGGGCGCGCCGGACGGGCCGGGGTCGGCACGCTGGAAGCCGAGCCGGAGGTAGGCGTCCGCGGTCTCGCGCGGGGACGCGGACCAGAGCGCGACGTGATCGAGGTCGTACTCGACGTCCGTCGGCGCCTGGACGAGGCCCAGGCGGACGCCCTCGGAGCCGACGTCGACGAAGGCGTCGTCGGAGCCGAGCTCCGCGCGCGCCGCCGCGAGGTCGGAGACGCGGAGCGCGACGTGCTTCAGCGCACCCTGCTCACGCGGCCCTTCCGCGTCGAAGAGCGTCAGCTTGCCCCGGCGCGCGTTCGAGCCGATCAGCGTGAACGTGTCGGTACGGTCGATCACGTGCATGCCGAGGCGGGAGGTGGCAAAGTCCGCGACCTCGTCGCGCTTCGCCACCCAGAATGCGATGTGGTCGAGCTTCGTGGGGTTCACGCCGCTGACGGTACCCCGCGGAACTCTTTCTATGCCGGCTCTCCGGCTCGTTATTCGAGCGGCGGGTTCTGGACGTTGTGCTCCGTCGCGTACTCCTCGGTGAGCTTGTTCACGACGTCCAGGCTCTCGTTGAACGCGTAGTTGATGCGGACGAACGGCTGCCACTTGTCCGGGAGCGCGTCCTCGGGGAAGATCGCCTCGACCGGGCACTCCGGTTCGCAGGCCCCGCAGTCGATGCACTCCTCGGGGTCGATGACGAGGATCCGGTCGGCCTCGTGGATGCAGTCGACGGGGCAGACGTCGACGCAGGACTTGTCCTTGATGTCGATACAAGGCTCGGCGATGATGTATGTCACGACGCCAACCCTACCGAGCCGATCAGCCGGAAGGTGTCAGTTCCTCGACGAGCTCTCGCGCGCGCTCGACCAGCGCGGACTTGACGACGACCTGGTCGAAGCCGGCGGCGTGCGCCGCGCGCAGGCCGCCCGTGTCGGTGTGGTTCGTGTAGCCGAGGATCGGCACGTCGGCGTACGTGTCGGCGACCTCCACCGGGTCGACGCGCGCGATGTCGACGATCACCAGGTCGGGCTCGTCGGCGCTCTCGACCGTGATGAACCGGTGCTCGGGCAGCAGGGCCTCGAGCTTCCCCCGGAAGAAAAGATCGACCCCACAGAGCAGGATCGTGGACACCCGCGGAACCATACGGCTGATGCCTGACGCATACAAGGAGGGGCTCGAGCATCTGCGCGCCGGCCGCTGGTTCGAGGCGCACGAGGAGCTCGAGCTCGCGTGGCGCGCGGCGCCGCCCGAGGAGCGCGACTTCTACCAAGGGCTCGTCCACGTGGCGGTCGCCTGGTACCAGCACGGGCGCGGCCGGCCCATCGGGACGGAACGGCAGTTGCGGAAGGCCCTGCGGCGGCTCGAGTCGTTCGAGCCGCAGCACCGCGGCGTCGACGTCGCAGCGCTGCGCCGCCAGCTCGCGCAGCTGGTGGAGACGCTCGACCTACGGGGACGTCAGCCCGACGGCGTCTAGCGTCCGGTTCAGCGCCACGTGCAGCCACCAGTCCTTGTGGAAGAAGAGGAGCAGGCCCAGCGCGACGAGGATCATGCCGCTCGCCAGCTCGAGGATGCGATAGCGATCGCGCGCCCAGCGGAACGCGCCCATGGCGCGCGTGAACGCGACGCCTGCGGCGACGAAGGCGACGCCGAGCCCGAGCGCGTAGGCGGCGAGCAGCACGGCGCCCTTCAGCACCGTGCCCGTGTCGCTCGCGAGCACGAGGACCGCAGCGAGCACCGTCCCGATGCACGGCGCGGCGCACACGGCGAAGGCCCCGCCGAGCAGCGCCCCGGAGCCGCGGCGGCGCGCGCCTGCGAGCAGCCCCGGCGCGACGGCCCGCTCCGGAATCGGCAGCGCGCCGACGAACACGAGCCCGAGCACGACGAGCACGAAGCCGGCGATCTCGGCCTGGGCGGACGGCGTCACCACTCCGCCGATCGCCGCCGCGCCCGCGCCGAGCACGACGAAGACGATCGTGAAGCCGACGATGAAGGGGATGCTCGCGCGCACGACGCGCCGCTTCTCCGGGCCGCCGGGCTGC
>Ga0207661_10003835_pt1 | contig 10482 bp, 7 predicted proteins | sample KBSC713LmetaG_FD_184337 | JGI IMG/M metagenome (GOLD analysis project Ga0207661, IMG submission 184337) | Corn rhizosphere microbial communities from Kellogg Biological Station, Michigan, USA - KBS C7.1-3L metaG (SPAdes) (version 2) | ecosystem: Host-associated > Plants > Roots > Rhizosphere ... | reverse complement strand
CCGCGGCTCACCCGGCTGGCAGAGCTTCAACAAGGTCTTCCACCGCACCTACCACCGGATCGTCAAGAGGGTGGCGCCCGGCAAGCCGATGATGCTGGCCGAGGTCGCCTCCAGCGACAAGGGCGGCAGCAAGGCCGCCTGGATCAAGGACATGCTCAGCAAGGTCCGCCACAAGTACCGCAAGATCCGCGCCGTCGTCTGGTACGACGTCGACGACCGCGGCACCAACTGGCCGATCGAGCGCAGCAAGAAGGCCACCCACGCCTTCCGCAAGGGCATCAACCCCTCCGCCTACCGCCCCAACCTCTACGGCGGCATCACCCAAAGCCCGATCCAGCCGCCGCCGCGCTAAGCGCGCAGCACGAACTCGCTCCGGGGAGGAGTGACGGGTGCCCCTCTCACAGAGACCGTCGCGCAGCTGGGGCGCCTTGCTGGGCGCGCCTCGTGGTCTCAGGAGCCCTGTGAGAGGGGCACCCGTCCCTTCTGCAGGTTCGAATGGCGTGCGGGTGGTGCAGGCCACCATCGGTCGCTGATCGAGATCGACAACGCTGGAAAGGGTCGCCGGGATGCGCCGACTTGATTTCAAACGCCTTACGTTCAGCCGGGGGCTCTTGATCGCGTTGGGGACTCTCTTGCTCGGGGCTGTCGCGGGATGGATCGAGGCCCCGCCGGTGGTTATCGCTGGTTGCTTTTCGCTGCCCCGGGCACCGAAGCTCGATCCCGCCTCGAAAGGGTTGAGAAGGCGGCAAGAGCTGTAGAAGGAGAACTCAAGAAGAGCTATCGCCTATGAACAGGCTCTCAACGAGTGCCACTAGGTGCTTTTCCAAACCATCGGTTCACAAAAGCGCCTTGTTCTTGTGGCCTCAGACCACAGATGCGCCCAGCAAGCGGCCCCAGCTGCGCGACGGTCTTCGGGGAAGGGGTGCTGTACCTCCTCCAACCCGCAGGTTAGGGTTTGGAGTTCGACGGCTTCTACGCTGCGGCGCGACTGCGCTCTCGTGCCACCTCGGGTGCCACGTTGTGGCGGGGGTGGCGGAGGCTGCGGCGGCGGCGGGACTCCTTGAAGATGGTGCCGAGGACGCGGAAGCCGTCGCGGAAGGTCTTGAGGTTGCTCTGGCCGGAGATGCGCGCCTTCTCGTAGGAGGGCACCTCGGTGATCTTCATCCCGGCCGAGGCCATGCGGAGGTTGATCAGCGTCTCCACCTCGAAGCCGGGTACGTCGAGGGAGATGAAGGGGAGGCAGCGGGCCCAGAAGGCGTTGTAGCCGTAGCAGAGGTCGGTGAACTTGGTGCCGTGGAGAGCGTTGGCGGTACCGCTGAGGACCGAGTTGCCGAGGCTGCGCAGCCTGGTGATGTCGGCGCTGCCGCCACCTTCCATGTAGCGGGAGCCCTTGGCGAAGTCGGCGCCGGCCTCGAGGGCATCGACGAAGCGGGGGATCTCGGCCGGGTCGGCCGAGCCGTCGGCGTCGAGCATGACCACGAGGTTGCCGGTTACGGCGGCGAAGCCGGTGCGGAAGGCGTCGCCCTTGCCGCGGCCGCTCTGGGTGGTGACGCGGATGCCGGGATAGGCCCGTTGGGCCGTCTCGACGGTGTTGTCCTTCGAGTTGCCGTCGACGAGGATCACCTCGTGCAGCCCCTCGGGCAGTTCGGAGAGGACCTGGCCGATGTTGCCCTCCTCGTTCATCGCCGGCACGACGACGCTCACCCTGGTCTTGCGGGTGGCACGGCGGTCGGGGCCCTTGTAGGGGATGGCGCCGCGGGCGGCCAGCGCCTCGACCTCGATCAGTGGCACGCCGCCGACCCGGTTCGGGGTCGCCGACTGGGCCTCGAGCAGGTCGAGGGGACGAGGCAGCAGGCTGACGGGCACGCCGATCGACTTGAAGGCGCGGACCAGTTCCAGCAGCCCTTCGTCGTCGGCGTTCTGGCTGGAGATGACGACCCGGTCGGCGTGGTAGCGCTCGACCACCTCGAGGGCGGCGACGCGGCCGGCGGTGCCGGGGTCTTTCTCGGCCGGCGGCACGGTGCCGACGACATTGGCGTACTTGCGCAGCGGCGCGTAGGCGCGGAGGCGCTCGGCGACGTCCTCGTCGCCGACCAGCACCCACCGCTCCTGCGGATTGTGGCGCTCCAGGTAAGGGGTGATGAGGGCGCGGCAGGCGCTGTCGAGGGCGATGAAGCCGATCCACATGCCCAGCTGCTCGAGGCTCCCGAGCGGGGTCAGCAGCGAGGCGATCGAGGCGAAGACGCCGGCGACCAGGAAGCGGATGACCGGCCAGCCCGAGCCGCTGTGCTCGGCCCGCGTGGACTGCGAGCCGTAAACGCCGAGCAGGAAGTAGATGAGGCAGAGGGCGAGCGGTGCGAGCGGGAAGGCCGGGAGGAAGGCGACGCCCGCCGCGGCGGTCGCCAGCCCCAGCACCGCCGAGGAGGAGACGAAGTCGGCGAGGGGGAGAAGCCAGAGGCCGGGGCCCCGTTTCGCCATCGGCATCGCGCCGAGCGTGGGGCGGTCCTGGACCAGCGCTTCACGCGTACTCGGCTGCGCTTGGAACGGGGAATCGATCGAGACGTCGGTGGAAGAGTTCATCGAGAGAAGGGGAGTAGGACTGGGTTTACCTGTAAGGCCGAAACGGATGTGGGGTTGCGGTTGTCAACGCAAAGTCCGTATCGGCAACACCTACGGTCGACATGAGCGGCTGCAAGGCGGGAGTACGTAACTCCCAGGTTACGGGATCACCAAATGAAAAAATATGCTTTCCCAATAACTGGGAAAAGCCGCTAATGCTGCCTATGAGCGATACGCCTCGGCGAGCTCTGGATCCTTCTCGGCCAGCATTTCCGCCAGCTCGACCATCACCTTGCACTGCTTCCAGGTGGCGTCGTCCTGCATCTTGCCGTCGATCATGTGGACGCCGCGGCCATCGGGGATCGCCTCGATCACCTTTTTGGCGAACTTGACCTCGTCGGGGGGCGGGCTGAAGACCTGCTTGGCGATCCCGATCTGCACCGGGTGCAGCGACCAGGCGCCGACGCAGCCCATCAGGAAGGCGGCGCGGAACTGGGTCTCGCAGCCGGCCGTGTCCTTGATGTCGCCGAAGGGTCCGTAGAAGGGGAGGATGCCGGCGGCGGTGCAGGCGTCGACCATGCGGGCGATCGAGTAGTGCCAGAGGTCCTGCTGGGCGCTGACGCGGTCGGCCTCGGGGTTCTCCGGATCGGCCGGGTCCTCCATCACGCGGTAGCCGGGGTGGCCGCCGCCGACGCGGGTCGTCTTCATCCGCCTGGCCGCGGCGAGGTCGGCCGGCCCGAAGCTCATTCCCTGCATGCGCGGGCTGGCGTTGGCGATCTCCTCCAGGTTGACCACGCCCTGCGGGGTCTCGAGGATCGCGTGGACGAGGATCGGCCGCGAGAGCCCGGCTTTCGCCTCCAGCTGGGCGAGCAGGCGGTCGACGTAGTGGATGTCATGGGCGCCCTCCACCTTCGGGACCATGATCACCTCGAGCTGCTCGCCGATCTCGCTCACGAGCTGGGTGAAGTCGTCGAGCACCCAGGGGCTCTCCAGCGCGTTGACCCGGGTCCAGAGCGAGGTCTGGCCGAAGTCGTTCTCCTTCGCGGCCTGGATCAGGCCGGCCCGGGCGGCCTCCTTGCGGTCGACTGGCACCGCGTCCTCGAGGTTGCCGAGGAGGATGTCGGTTTTCTCCGCGATCGCGCCGGCCTTGGCGACCATCTTCTCGTTCGAGAAGTCGAGGAAGTGGATCATCCGCGAGGGCTTGACGGGGATCTCGCGGAGGGGCTCCGGGGCGCCGATCGCCTGCGGCAGGAAGAAGTCTCTGGGGTGTCTCAACGTGCTCCTCGGGTGGTGTTCGAAGTTCGGGGCGGCTAAATCTAATCGAGGGGGCGAATTTTGCCGCCTGCGGCGACCGTAAATTGCTCACTCATCGAGGGGACGCAGCGGGACAACACCGAGGACTGGATCGTGCCGCGGGCGGCGGTGCCGACGATCGCGGAGCTGGAAGCGCGGATCGACGAGGCGCTGGTTATTGCGAAGGTTTCTGAAGCTGGGGTTCGGGAGGTTGGCGAGATGGCTATCGATGCGGCGCGGCAGGCGAGGAGGGCTGCTGACGCGGCTGAGGAGGCTGTTCGGGCGGCTGCTCAGGCACCCGCAGCTCGGGACGAAGGTTTCGGGCCGGCGGGTCCTGTCACGGATTTGGCACCACCGCCCCTCGCAACTGGCGAGGGGCGGTCCCCCAAATCCGCGCCACCCACCGGGAGAAGCGCTGATGAGGGGCCGTCCGAGGAGGCGGGGGATGGGGCCGGTGAGCCTCCGGTGCGGTTTGAGGTGAGATTTCGCCGCTTCAGTGAGAGAGCTGATCGGCTTTCGGGGCGGCTGCGGCGGCTTGGAGCGCCCCCGGCAGGTTCCAGCGTTGGTGGAGGGCGGCGGCGAGGCGATGGGTGACGGGACCGGCGCCGGCGAGGGGCTGCTGGTCTAGCTCGATCGCTGGCTCGATTCCTCGAATGGAGTTGGTTAGGAAGGTCTCCTCGGCGGTGTAGAGGTCTTCGGTTCGGAGGGGGCGCTCCGCGGTTGGCAGGCCTTCTTCGTCGGCGATGGCGAGAACGGCCGCCCGGGCCAGGCCAGGGAGGAGGCGGCCGTCGATGGGGGGTGTCCAGAGGGTCTCCTCGCGGACGGCGAAGAGGTTGGCCCAGCCGGCCTCGAGGGGTTCGTCACCGTCGCAGATCAGTTGGCCGGGGCTGTCGTCGGGGTGCTCCATGCCGCGGCGGTCGATCCACTTGTAGGGGCCATGGCCTCCGCGGCGCTCGACCCGCCGCAGCGCCGCGCCGCTGGCAGGGAACATGATCGCGGGGTCGAGTGGGTTGGCCTCGGCCTCGAGGTCGAGGCCCGGGCGTTCCGATCGCGGCACCGCCGTCAGGCGCAGGCGCCCCAGCTCGAAGGGAGCGGCGACTGCTCGAATCTGCAGCCGCGCCTCCGCCGGCAGTTCGGTCCCGTAGAGGTCGAGGAGGCTGCGGCCGAAGCGCGCCAGGTGGCCCTCGAGCTCGACCGCCTCGCCCGCGACCACCAGCAGCGTCTCGAAGATGCCGCAGGCGCGGTCAGGCTGCCATCGTTCCGCCATCGGCGGGATATCTTCCCACCGAGGCTCGACGTGTCGCTGCATGCGTTCCAGATGGCTGCAAAAGTCGACACGAAGCCTCCGGTGGATGCTGACGCTGCTGATCGACAACTACGACTCCTTCACCTACAACCTCTTCCAGCTGCTGGCGGAGGTGAACGGTCGCGAGCCGCTGGTGGTCCGCAACGACGTCGCGAGTTGGGCCGAGCTGGAGCGCCTCGACTTCGACAACGTCGTCATCTCCCCGGGACCGGGGCGGCCCGAGCGGGCCGCCGACTTCGGCGTCTGCGCCGACGTCATCCGCCACTGCGAGAAGCCCCTGCTCGGCGTCTGCCTCGGCCTGCAGGGGCTGGGCTGGGTGGAGGGAGGGCGAGTCGAGCAGGCACCGGAGCCGATGCATGGCCGCGTCGCCTCGATCGAGCACGACGGCACGCCCCTCTTCGCCGGCGTCCCCAGTCCGTTCCAGGCGACTCGCTACCACTCGCTCGCCCTCGCCCGCCCGCTGCCGCCGTCGCTTCGCGAGACAGCCACCGCGGACGGCATTCCGATGGCCCTAGAACATCGCACCCGCCCCCGATGGGGCGTCCAGTTCCATCCCGAGTCGATCGCCACCGAGCACGGCAAGCGCCTCCTCGAAAACTTCCGCGACCTCACGCCGCCGTCCTCGTCCCATCCAACCTTGCCGCCGACGGGCCGAAAGTACCCCCATATGGAGGGAAATCGTCCCGTCGGCGGAGGAGGCGCTGGAGTGGGGGTGGCGGTTCGAAAGATTGACGCGCTTCTGGACCCCGAGGCCGCGTTCGTTTCTCTCTATGCCGAGAGCGAGCACGCGTTCTGGCTCGACAGCAGCCGCGAGGGAGCGCGGGGGCGCTTCTCGTTCATGGGCGACGCGAGCGGCCCGCTGGCCGAGGTGATCACGCACGAAGCGGGGGAGGGGGAGCCACTGCTCGATCGCCTGCAGCGCCAGCTCGACGAACTGCGCCCCACAGAGCTTCCCGACCTCCCCTTCGAGTTCGACTGCGGCTTCGTCGGCTACCTCGGCTACGAGATGAAGAGCGAGTGCGGCTACGAGTCCCCCCACGCTTCCGAGCACCCCGACGCCGCCCTGATATTCGCCGACCGCCTCGTCGCCTTCGACCACGCCGAGGAATGCACCTATCTCCTCGCCCTCCTCACTGAGCAAGGTAAGGAGGGTGAGGAGATAGGTGCCCAGGCCTGGCTCGACACCACGGCCGCCTGCCTCGCGGATCTCGCCGCGGCCTCGGATGGGGAGTCGGGGGACCCTCACCGGACCCTCCCCGCTGTTGTCCGGGGAGGGTCCCCCGACTCCCTCCCTGCGGCCCTGAACCCCACTCGCTCCCGCGAGCAGTACTTGGAGGACGTCGAGACCTCCCTCGATCACCTCCTGGCCGGCGACAGCTACGAGATCTGCCTCACCAACCAGCTCCAGCTCGACTTCGACATCGATCCCCTCGATCTCTACCGCGCCCTTCGTCGCGCGAACCCCGCCCCGTTCTCCGCCTACCTCCGCTTCGGCGGCCTCACGGTCCTCAGCTCCTCGCCCGAGCGCTTCCTCCGCGTCGGCCGCGACGGCGAGGCCGAAGCCCGTCCGATCAAGGGCACCAGTCGCCGCGGCGCCACCCCCGACGAGGACGCCCAGCTCGCCGCCTCCCTCGCCGCCGACGAGAAGAACCGGGCCGAGAACCTGATGATCGTCGACCTCCTGCGCAACGACCTCGGGGCCGTCTGCGAGGTGGGGTCGGTCGAGGCGCCGGAGATGATGGCGGTCGAGTCCTACGAGACCGTGCACCAGCTCGTCTCCGCGGTCCGCGGCCGCTTGCGCCCGGGGGTATCCGCAGCCGACGCCGTCCGCTCCTGCTTCCCGCCCGGCTCGATGACAGGCGCGCCGAAGCGCCGCACGACCGAGATCCTCGACGGGCTCGAGGGCGCCGCCCGCGGCCCCTACTCGGGCGCGATCGGCTGGTTCGGCCTCGGCGGCGGCGCCGACCTCGCGGTTGCGATCCGCACCATCGTCCTTGCCAACGGCCGCGCCACGGTCGGGGCCGGGGGCGCGATCGTCCTCGACTCCGACCCCGGGCGCGAGTACGAGGAGATGCTGCTGAAGGCGGCGGCGCCACTGCGGGCGATCGATCCCGAGATCGACCCCGCCTCTATATTCTTGGCTCTCCAGAGCGCCGCCGCAGCCGCGCTGCCGCGCTGATCCGAACTTCCATCCCGACCGAAGCAGGAGCAATGGCCGTAGACACCGCCGCTTACCGCGAAGTGACCGACGAGCAGGAAGCGATCATCGAAATGGTCCGCCAGTTCGCCGACGAGCAGATCATCCCCAACGCCGAGCACTACGACCACGAGGATTCCTTCCCGGAGCCGATCGTCGAGCAGATGAAGGAGCTCGGCCTCTTCGGGGTGACGATCCCGGAGGAGTACGGCGGCATGGGTCTCGACCTGACGACCTACGCGATGATCGTCGAAGAGCTCTCGCGCGGCTGGATCTCGATCTCCGGCGTCGTCAACACCCATTTCATCGGCTCCTACCTGCTGATGAAGTTCGGCACCGACGAGCAGAAGGAGTACTTCCTGCCGAAGATGGCGACGGGGGAGATCCGCGCTGCCTTCTCGCTCTCCGAGCCGGAGGTCGGCTCCGACGTCCAGGGCATCAAGGCCACCGCCAAGAAGGGCGATGACGGCAACTGGGAGCTGAACGGCCAGAAGATGTGGGTCACCAACGGCCTCGGCTCCAGCGTCGTCTTCGTGCTGATGAAGAACGACACCAAGGCCGATCCTCCTTACAAGGGGATGACCTGCTTCATCACCGAGAAGGAGGCCTGGAAGGAAACCAACGAGGGGGATTTCAAGGGCCTCAACGTCCCGCCGAAGATCAAGAAGATGGGCTACAAGGGCGTCGAGTCGACTGAGCTCGTCTACGACGGCTACAAGTGCCGGCCAGAGCGCATTCTCGGCGGCGAGGAGGCCGGCGTCGGCCAGGGCTTCGTGCAGATGATGGACGCGCTCGAGGTGGGGCGCGTCAACGTCGCCGCCCGCGGCGTCGGCATCGGCCAGCGCGCCCTCGAGCTGGCCCTGCGCTACAGCCAGGAACGGAAGACCTTCGGCAAGACGATCTCCCAGCACCAGGCGATCCAGTTCAAGCTCGCCGACATGGCGACCCAGCTCGAGGCCGCCCGCCTCGTCACCCGCAAAGCGGCGCGGATGAAGGACGCCGGCGAGCGCTCCGACCTCGAGGCCGGGATGGCCAAGCTACTCGCCTCGGAGTGCGGCAAGTATTGCGTCGAAGAAAGCTTCCGTATCCACGGCGGCTACGGCTACTCGAAGGAGTACGAGATCGAGCGCCTCTACCGCGATGCGCCGCTGCTGCTGATCGGCGAGGGGACGAGCGAGATCCAGCGCATGGTCATCGGCAAGAAGCTCCTCCAGAGGCACAAGATTTGATCGCGCGGAGCATCTGAGGTGGCCTCGACCTCGGACCTGATTCGGACTGCCGTCGAGCGGTTCCAGGCCGAAGTTCCCGCCCTGCAGAACCTGAAGCTGGTCTTCGGTCTGCAGTTGAAAGCCAAACACGACATTCAGCTCTACCGGGTCGAGCTGCCGGGGCCGAAGATCAGCAAGGACCTGGCGCAGGACGAGCGGGTGTTGGTCGAAATCGACCGGCCCCAGTTCAACGAGCTGGCGGAGAAAGGGACGCTGAAGAGCTACCGCCGCGCGGCCGAGACCGGCCACATCAAGGCGACCGGTGACTCAAACGTGGTCAAGCTGATCTCCCAGGTCGTCGAGAAGCAAGAGGAACGGAACCGGCTGAAGAAAGTTCACTGACTCCGAGATTTGGGCCCCTATGGGGGACCAAAGTGCGGAGTCGCTAGAGGCGCACCAGGTTCTCCACTTCGATCCCGCGGGTGACGCCGCGGAAGTCGATCGTCAGCGGCGCGACACCGACGACGTGCTCGTAGTCGACATCGGGGTGGGCGGTGACGATCGCGGCGAGGTCGCATCCGCGCAGGCCGTCCTCGAGCCCGACCGAGCTGAGGCCGTGGCCGGGCAGCTCGGGGACGAAGGAGTCGTGGTAGGAGACCTCAGCGCCGAGGTCCTGAAGCCGGCCGATGATCTTCAGTGCCGGCGATTCGCGGACGTCGCCGACGCCGCCCTTGTAGCTGACGCCGAGGACGAGGACGCGGGATCCGTTGACGGGCTTGCGGACCCCGTTCAGTGCCCGCTCGATCCGTTCCACGCAGAAGCTTGGCTGTGCCTGGTTCACTTTTCCGGCCAGCTCGATGAACTCGGGGTAGAAGTCGTGCTGGCGAGCCTTGAAAGCCAGGTAGAAGGGGTCGACGGGGAGGCAGTGGCCGCCCATCCCCGGCCCGGGGTCGAAACGCATGAACCCGAAGGGCTTGGTCGCGGCGGCCTCGATCACCTCCCAGACATCGATCTCGAGCCGGTCGCAGAGCTGGGCCAGCTCGTTGACGAGCGCGATGTTGACCGAGCGGAAGATGTTCTCCAGGAGCTTCGAGAGCTCGGCCGCCTCGGGGCTGGAGAGGACGACGACGGTGTCGCAGATCTCGGCGTAGAGCTGCCGCGCTCGCTCGGTCGAGGAGGCGGTGACGCCGCCGACCAGCTTCGGGGTCGTCTTCACCGTGAAGTCGGTGCGGCCCGGGTCGATCCGCTCGGGGGAGAAGGCGAGGTGGAAGTCGCTGCCGGCGGTGAAGCCGGAGGTCTCGAGGATCGGCAGCAGGCGGTCGCGCGTCGTCCCCGGGTAGGTGGTCGACTCCAGCACCACCAGCTGGCCCGAGCGCAGTACCTGCGCCAGCGCGGTCGCCGATTCGACCAGGTAGGTGAGGTCGGGCTCGCGCGAGTCGCTGAGCGGGGTGGGGACGCAGAGGACGACCGCGTCGCAGCTCGCCAGCTCGGCGTAGTCGCCAGTCGCTCGCAACCGCTCGCCCAGCGGCGCCAGGGCCGCGCCGGGCACGTCCTCGATGTAGCTGCGGCCCTCGTTCAGCGCCGCGACCCTCTCGGCGTCGACGTCGAGGCCGACCACCTCGCAGCCCGCTTCGGCGAAGGCGACGGCAAGCGGCAGGCCCACGTAGCCAAGGCCGATGATCCCGATCTGCATCGCGGGCAGTCTAGATAGAGCCCTCGGATGGGACCGGCAGATAGCATCCGCCGCCCAAAACTTCGAAGGAGAAGACACCCGACGATGACTGACCAGACGTACGAGCTGACCACCGACCAGGCCGAGCGCGAGGCGAGCGGCGCGCACAGCTACGGCCGCTACCTCGAGGAGTTCGAGGTCGGCGCCGTCTACAAGCACTGGCCGGCGAAGACCGTGACCGAGGCCG
>Ga0207661_10003832_pt1 | contig 10485 bp, 8 predicted proteins | sample KBSC713LmetaG_FD_184337 | JGI IMG/M metagenome (GOLD analysis project Ga0207661, IMG submission 184337) | Corn rhizosphere microbial communities from Kellogg Biological Station, Michigan, USA - KBS C7.1-3L metaG (SPAdes) (version 2) | ecosystem: Host-associated > Plants > Roots > Rhizosphere ... | reverse complement strand
CAGCGCAAGATGGTGGCCGAGGCGCGCGCCGCGTACGAAAAACTCGCGACCACGAACCTGAAGAAGGCACGTGCATTCTTCGCCGACAATGGCAAGAAGCAGGGCGTGGTCACCTTGCCATCCGGCGTGCAGTACAAGGTGCTCGACGGCGGCAAGGGTGACAAGAGCCCATCGCTCGACAGCGAAGTCACGCTGCAATACCGCGGCGAATTTCTGGACGGCACGGTGTTCGACAACACCGAGGATCGCGGCAAGCCGGTGGTGTTTCCAGTGAACCAGATGATCCCCGGATGGCGCGAAATCATCACCCGCATGCACGTCGGCGATCATTGGCAGGTGTTCATTCCCCCGGATCAGGCCTACGGCATCCGCGGCTCGCCGCCGCGCATCGGCCCGAACGAAGCCCTGGTGTTCGATATCCATCTTTTGGGCGCCACGCCGTAAAAATCTGCGCGGCCGAGACCGGGCACGCGTATGAAGTGGAAGTTGCACGCGCGAATCGGCGTCGCATGGCGAGGTCCGGCCGTTACGCCTGATCATCGCGTCTGCGTTACGCTTGTCGGATGCCGAATCAATTTCCTGTGCGCGAAGCAACGACACCGACCACGCCCTGCGTGGGCATCTGCCGGATGGATGCGGACGGCTTGTGCGTCGGCTGCCGGCGCAGGCTGGGGGAAATCGCCGCCTGGAGCAGGATGACCGAGGATGAGCGGCAACGCTGGATGCGCGAGGTGCAGCCCTTGCGGTCGCCGGCGCGGCCATGATGGACTGGTTCGAGGCCGTCGCGCGTGCCTTGCATCCGCTGGAATCGCCGCCCCTGCCGCCGGCGTGGAACCACGATCACCTGCTCGATTTGATCGGCGAAGGCCCGCGCGCGGATGCCGCGGTGCTGATGGCTATTCGCGACGTGCCGGAGCCGCGGGTGGTGTTCACGTTGCGGCGCGACGACCTGGTGCGCCATGCGGGGCAGGTCAGTTTTCCCGGCGGGCGCACCGATCATGGCGATTCGGGTGCGATCGCGACGGCGCTGCGCGAAAGCCGCGAAGAAGTGGGGCTGGATTCGGTCGCCGCCGAACCGCTCGGTTTTCTCGATTGCCTTGAAACGATCAGTGGATTTTGCGTGACGCCAGTGGTGGCGCGGATGGCGGGCGACGCCGTGTTGACACCGCAGCCGGAGGAAGTCGCGAAGATATTCGAAGTACCGCTCGCGTTCCTGCTCGACCCCGCCAATCTGCACGAGTTCGCGCTCCATGCGCGCGGCGAAGCGCGGCTGGTGTATGAGTATGTCGGGGTCGAGCCGCGCATCTGGGGCGCGACGGCGTCGATGCTGGTGAACCTGATGAGGCGCATGGAGATCATCAAATGAACGAACGCGAAGTGTTGATCGACGCCACGGCGCTGGCGGCGTTGCCGCCGCACGACGTGCTGATCGTGGATTGCCGGTTCGGCCTGGCGGATCCCGGCAAGGGCGAACGGGATTTTCTGGACGCGCATGTTCCGGGCGCGGTGTATGCGAGCCTCGATCGCGATCTTTCCGATCTGTCGAAGCAGGGCCTGGGTCGGCATCCGCTGCCGGATGTCGAGGCGTTCGCGCGAACGCTGTCGCGATGGGGCTGGCGCAAGCCGCAGCGCGTGGTCGCGTACGACGATGCCGGCGGGGCACTGGCGGCCGCGCGGTTGTGGTGGATGCTCGACAACGTCGGCATCGCCGCCAGCGTACTGGATGGCGGCTGGAAAGCATGGACGACGGCCGGTTTGCCGCTCGAGCACGGCGCGGCCGTGCCGCGCCCGGCCACCTCCGTCGAACTGCATTTCGATCCCGCGCGCGTGGTGTACTACGAGGAACTTGAGGCGCTGCGCGAACAGCCGTCGACCTTGCTGCTGGACGCGCGGGCAGCACCGCGTTTTCGCGGCGAGTCGGAACCGATTGACCGCGCTGCGGGCCACGTGCCCGGCGCGCACAACCGGCCGTTTTCGGAAAACCTCGACGCGGAAGGACGTTTCAAATCGCCGCAAGCGTTGCGCGAGGATTTCGAAAAGGTGATCGCCGATCATCGCCCGAACGACGTCGTGCACATGTGCGGCTCGGGGGTCACCGCCTGCCACAATCTGCTGGCGATGGAAGCCGCCGGGTTGCGCGGCTCGCGCCTGTTCGCGCCGTCGTGGAGCGGGTGGGCCAGCGATCCGGCGCGACCCGTTGCAACGGGCGATTGAGCGCTTGTAGTTTTGTAGGACGGGAGCAGCCGCGCAGCGGCGTATCCCGCCGGCGCAGGGCGGAAATCGGCGGGATGCGCTGCGCTTCTCCCGCCCTACGGTCTTGTTCGCGCCGTCATGGAGCGGGTGGGCCACTGATCCATCACGCCCCGTCGCGACAGGCAACCAAGTTTTGTAGGGCGGGAGCAGCCGCGCAGCGGCGTATCCCGCCGGCGCCGGGCGAAAATCGGCGGGATGCGCTGCGCTTCTCCCGCCCTACGGTCTTGTTCGCGCCGTCGTGGAGTGGGTGGGCCACTGATCCATCACGCCCCGTCGCGACAGGCAACCAAGTTTTGTAGGACGGGAGGAGCCGCGCAGCGGCGTATCCCGCCGGTGCAGGTCGGAAATCGGCGGGATGCGCTGCGCTTCTCCCGCCCTACCATCGCAGTTCGCTAGAACTTGATCCCCGCGAGCAACATCGTCTCGCCGAGATTCCTGCCGCCGAAAAGGTGCGCGTTGGAGATGTGCCGCAGCATCACGACGAAATGGCCGCGTTGCCATCCGGCGCTGGTCATGAACTCGAAGCGGCTGGAAAGTGCGTCGGTGCGCGTGCTGGTCGCGGCGAGTTGCTCGCTGACGAACCAGTGCTGGTTGGCCGTCACCATGCGCACGCCGCCGCCGGCCAGGAACACCTGATGATTCAAATCGTCCGTGCGGGTATTGCGTGCGTCGACCCAGCCGAGCGTGCCGATCGGTTCGAAGTGGGCGTTTCCGTCCTTGGCCCTTTCGCCGAACGTGCTCGCGAAGACCGCGCTGGTGGTGCGCGCGGACGAGGTGATGCTGGGTCCCGCGGTCAGGTCGAATCCGGCCGCCCAGGCGGGTCCGCACGCAATCAGGCAGGCGAGGACGCCGAATCCGCAACGAAGGCCTTTCATGTCGTGCTTCCTGGTTGTTTGTTTTGTCCGGAAACGGGCGGCGCACCGGCATAATGCATGCTTGCCGTAGAAATGATTGCCTTGACAATTAAAGCCGAAACAGTATCATCCTCGGCATGAATCGCGCTGAAACTTCCTCCGACCGTTCCTTCCAGTTGTGCCGACTGATCGGCCGGCTGCGCGCGGAATTTGTCTATGCGGTCGAGCAGGAAATGGGGCACCAGGGTGTCGAACTCAACTTCACGCAGTTCGTTGCGCTCAAGCTGCTCGGGCACGAGGAACCGATGACGCCGGTCGAACTGGCGCGTGCACTGCATTACAACCCCGGCGCGCTCACGCGGTTGCTGGACAAGCTGGAGCAGCGCGGTTACCTGAAGCGGGTCCCCGACCCGGATGATCGCCGCGCGCTGCGGCTCGAGCTGACGACGCAAGGCAAGGCCCTGCGCAAGCGCGTGATCGGATACTGCGATGCCGTCGCCGCTCGCACTTTCGAGGGCACCACGACCCGCGAGCGCGAGCAGTTGCACGATGTGCTGAGCCGGGTGCTGGACGGAATACGCGCACGGCGCGAATGAACGCATCCGGCCAGGTCGCGTAAAAATCCGCGCCGTTCGAACGTCATCTTTTTGGAACGCCATGGTGTGGCGAAGCTGTACCGATCAGGAGTATCCAGTCTCATCCATTCAGGTAATTCCGTATCTGCCACGCGCGACGCTTGAAACACGCGCGCTTGTCCCCAACCCACGAGCAATGCCCTTGAACATTCCGACACGTCGCGGCAATTCTGCCGCCGCGGTCTTCGCCACCGTGTTGCTGGCCGGCTGCGCCAGCACCGGCGGATTGCACCCGACCGCAACGCCAACGAATCCCGCTTCGCTCACCGCGCAGCGCTCTTTCTCGGGCGTGAAAGTGGACGCCGCCACGTGGCCGCAGCGCGGATGGTGGAAGGTGCTGGACGATGCGCAGCTCGACAAGCTGGTCGACGAGGCACTGGCCGACAATCCGGACATGACGCTGGTGGATGCACGCGTCCGCGCCGCGCTCGCCGCCGCGGGCGCTGCCGACGCCGCACGCAAGCCGACGCTGAACGGCGGCGCCAGCATCGCGGGAGCACGGGTTCCCCCGATCCTGCCGCCGCTGGCGTCCGGCCATTTCGGTGTGATTCGTTACGGTTACTTGAGTTTCAAGTGGGATCTGGATTTGTGGGGTGGCAAGCGCGCCGCGTGGCAGGCCGCCGTCGGCAATGCGCGCGCCGCGGAAGTGGACGCGCAGGCCGCGCGCCTGAAACTTTCCGCGGATGTGGTGCAGGCGTACTTTCAACTGGCGGGTGCCTCCGCACAGCGCGATCTCGCCAATGAAGAACTGCAACGCGCCAACGATTTCCTGAAGCTCACCCACAAGCGCGTCGCCAGCGGCATCGACAGCAAGTTCTCGCTGGCCCGCATCAAGGCCGAAAGCGCGAGCGATCGCGCACACCTCGAAGCCGCCGACAATGCCGTGCACTCGGCGAGCCTCGTACTGGCGGCATTGCTCGGGGCGGGTCCGGATCGAGCCTTGTCCATCGAACGCCCGGCGCTGCCGGCGATTCCCGCGCTCACGCTGCCCAGCGATTTGCCGGCCGACCTGCTCGGACGACGGCCCGACGTAGTGGCGGCGCGCTGGCGCGTGGAAGCGGCGGGCCACGACATCAAGGCCGCGAAGACCAGGTTCCTGCCGAACATCGGCATCAGTTCGCTGGCCGGCTTGCTCGCGCCCTCCTCGATGAACCTGTTCTCGCTGCAGAACCGCTTCTACACGATTTCGCCGGCGCTGAGCCTGCCGATCTTCGAGGGTGGCGCGTTGCGCGCCAATCTCGCCGGCAAGGACGCCGCACACGACATCGCGGTCGCGCAGTACAACCAGACGCTGGTGCACGCGATCAACCAGGTCGCGGGCCAGGTCGATGACCTGCAATCGCTGTCGGCGCAGGTGCAGGATGCCGAGGACGCGCGCGCAAGTGCCGATGATGCCTATGCGCTGGCGATGAAACGCTACCGCGCCGGCGTCGGCAATTACCTCGAAGCGTTGAGCGTGCGGCAGGAACTGATCGCCGCCGAACAGCAACTCGCCAGCCTGCAGACCCGTCGCGTCGGTGCGTGGGCCACGCTCAACGAGGCGCTTGGCGGTGGTTTCAAGCCGGCCACCGACGCACCGTCGCTGGCCACCGCGCCCCAACCGGAATCCGAAACCAAGGCACATCGATGACTTCTCCCATCAATCCCAACCCCGTCACCGAAGACGATGTCGCCGCGCAACTGAAGGCGAAGCGATTGCGCAAGCGGCGCTGGCTGCTGCGCGGTCTGGTCGGCGTGGTCGTGATCGTCGCGATCGTCTGGGGCCTGTACCACTTCCTCGTCGGGCGCTGGTACGAAGGCACCGACGATGCGTACGTCGATGGCAACGTGGTGCAGATCACCCCGCAGGTGCCGGGTACCGTGATCAGCATCGGCGCGGACGACAACGATTACGTGCGCGAGGGCCAGACGCTGGTGAAGCTCGATCCGTCCGACGCCGACGTCGCGTTGGCGCAGGCCGAGGCGGCGCTGGCGCAGGCAGTGCGCAAGGTGCGCGGTCTGTACAGCACCGTGCACACGTCGAAGGCCGATGTCGCTGCGCGCGAATCGGCGGTCCAGCAGGCGCAGGCCGACTACAAGCGCCGCAAGGGACTCGCGGACTCGGGTGCGATCTCGGCCGAGGAACTGGCGCACGCACGCGATGCGCTGACCACCGCGCAGAGCGCGCTTGCCGCTGCGCAGGCGCAACTCGCGACCACCAACGCGCTGGTGTCCGACACCGAAATCGCCACCCATCCGGACGTGAAGGCCGCGGCCGCCGCGGTGCGTGCGGCGTGGTTGAACGACCAGCGCACCACGCTGGTGGCACCGGTTTCCGGCTACGTCGCCAAGCGCACCGTGCAGGTCGGCCAGCGCGTGCAACCCGGCACGCCCTTGATGGCGGTGGTGCCTCTGCATCAGGTGTGGGTGGACGCGAATTTCAAGGAAACCCAATTGCAGGACATGCGCATCGGCCAGCCGGTGACGCTGACGTCGGATGTCTACGGCGGCGGCGTGACCTATCACGGCCGCGTGGCCGGGCTCGGCATCGGCACGGGCAGCGCGTTTTCGCTGCTGCCGGCGCAGAACGCGTCGGGCAACTGGATCAAGATCGTGCAGCGCCTGCCGGTGCGCATCGAGCTCGACGCCAAGGACCTGGACAAGTACCCATTGCGGATCGGCCTGTCGATGAACGTGGATGTCAACCTGCACAACCAGTCCGGTCCCATGCTGGCGAAGAATGCGCCGCAGCGTCCGGTGTTCAGCACCGATGTGTATGCGCAGGATCGCGCCGAAGCGAACGCGCTGATCGCCAGGATCATCCACGCCAACAGTGGTCCGATCGCCGACAGCGCCCAGGCGAAGGGCGCCTCGCTAGCGAGGCATTGACGCACTCGTCCATGAGCGCTGTGCGAATTTCTTGCGATCGTCCTTGATCGCTGCATCGTTCAAGTCTTTCGCCAGCTTCGCGATGGCTGCCAACCGAACTTCAGAACGGCCTTCCATGGCCTGATTTTTTCACAAGGCTTTTTCATGGCATCCAGTGCAGCTACGGCGACAGCCGGCAGTTTCGGCGAATTTCGTCCCGCCAGCTTGCCGCTGGCGACGATCGGATTGTCGCTGGCGACGTTCATGCAGGTGCTGGACATCACCATCGCCAACGTGTCGTTGCCGACCATCGCCGGCAATCTTGGCGCCAGCCTCACGCAATCGACGTGGGTGATCACCTCGTTCGCGGTGTCCAACGCGATCGCCTTGCCGCTCACGGGATTTCTTTCGCGGCGCTTCGGTGAAGTGAAGCTGTTCGTGTGGGCGACCGCGCTGTTCTCGATCTGCTCGCTGGCCTGCGGCTTCGCGACCAGCATGGGCGAACTGGTGCTGTTCCGCGCCTTGCAGGGCGCCGTGGCGGGGCCGATGTATCCGCTCACCCAAAGCCTGATGGTGTCGATCTATCCGCGCGAGAAACGCGGGATGGCGCTGGCGATCCTCGCGATGGTGACCGTGGTCGCGCCGATCGCGGGGCCCGTGCTGGGCGGTTGGATCACCGAAACCTATTCGTGGGAATGGATCTTCTTCATCAACGTGCCGATCGGTTTTTTTGCGAGCGCGGTGGTGGCGGGACAACTCGGCAAGCGCGTCGAGCAACTGCGGCAGGCACGCATCGACTGGGTGGGACTGGCCACACTGATCCTCGGCGTCGGCTCGTTGCAGGTATTGCTGGACAAGGGCAATGAACTCGACTGGTTCCATTCACCCACGATCATCGTGCTGGCGATCGTCTCGGCGATTTCGCTGGCGGTCTTCCTGATCTGGGAACTGACCGACGAGGAACCGATCGTCGACTTGCGGTTGTTCCGGCACCGCAACTTCGCGGCCGGCACGCTGGCGCTGGTGCTGGCCTACGCCGCGTTCTTCTCGATCGGCCTGCTGGTGCCCTTGTGGTTGCAGAACACGCTGGATTACACGTCCATCTGGGCGGGACTTGCGACGGCGCCGATCGGCATCATTCCGGTGCTGATGACGTTCTGGGTCGGCAAATACGCGCACAAGTTCGACCTGCGCTGGCTGGCCGCGTTCGCGTTCATCGTGATGGGCATCACCTGTTTCATGCGCGGGCGCTTCACCACCGAAGTCGATTTCTATCACGTCGCGCTCGCGCAGTTGCTGCAGGGCCTCGGCGTCGCGCTGTTCTTCATGCCGATCCTCACGATCCTGCTGTCGGATCTGGAAGGGTCGGAAATCGCTGAAGGTTCGGGCGTGGCGACGTTCCTGCGCGCGGTGGGCGGCAGCTTCGCGGCGTCGATCACCACCTACGTCTGGACCCGCGGCGGCGTGCTCAACCACGCCAACCTGACTGAACACATCAATGCCTATGACGCGCAAGTGCGGCAAAGCATTGGAGCGGTGGGTGGGCATCTGCAGGCGTACGCCGCGCAGGTGAATGGCGTTATCAGCCAGCAGGCGATGCAGATTTCCTTCAACCAGTTGTTCGACGCGCTGGGCTTCATTTTCCTGGGACTGGTGGCAGTGGTCTGGTTGGCCAAACCGCCGTTCGTCAAGAAAGCGGGTCCGGCGCCAACCGGAGGACATTGATTGTAGGTTCATCCGTGAACGCCGCTTCGCTGGAAGTCACCGCGATTTCCATGGTTCCAACTCAGCAAACGTCAGAACGTCCGCCCATGGACTGACTTTTTTCATGCGATCGTCCGCGATCGCTGCTTCGTTCAATTTATCGCAACATCCAAGGCTCCAGTTTTTCGAATTCCAGAGCGGCCATCCATGGCCTGATTGTTCACCCACAGCCGCTTCGATCCAATTCATCGCGAGTACTCATGGCCTCAAGCGCGAGCGCAGCAGCATCAAGGGTCGGCGAATTTCGTCCGTCCAGCCTTGCGCTTGCGACCATCGGCTTGTCGCTCGGCACCTTCATGCAGGTGCTGGACATGACGATCGCGAACGTGTCGTTGCCCACCATCGCGGGCAACCTCGGCGCGAGTCAGGACCAATCCACCTGGGTCATCACTTCCTTCACCGTCTGCCAGGCGATCACGCTGCCGATGACGGGTTTCCTGTCGCGCCGCTTCGGCGAGGTGAAGGTGTTCGTGTGGGCGGTGCTGCTGTTCTCGCTGTTTTCGCTGGCCTGCGGCTTCGCGACCAGCCTGTCGATGCTGGTGTTGTTCCGCGCGCTGCAAGGCGCGGTGTGCGGACCGATGTATCCGATCACGCAAAGCCTGATGGTATCGATCTACCCGCGCGAGAAACGCGGGATGGCGCTGGCGATCATCTCGATGATCACGGTGGTCGCGCCGATCGTCGGACCGGTGGCGGGCGGCTGGATCACCGATTCATATTCGTGGCGCTGGATCTTTTTCATCAACGTGCCGCTCGGGCTGTTCGCCGCCGGCGTGGTTGCGGCGCAGATGGCCGGTCGCGTCGAACAGTTGCGCAGGGTGCGGATCGACTGGGTGGGCGTCGCGACCTTGATCCTCGGCGTCGGTGCGTTGCAGATCTTGCTCGACAAGGGCAACGAGCTCGACTGGTTCCATTCCGGGATCATCGTGACGCTGGCGATCGTCGCTGCCATTTCGCTGACGGTCTGGGTGATCTGGGAATTGACTGACGACGAACCGCTGGTCGACCTGCGCCTGTTCCGGCATCGCAATTTCGCCGCCGGCACCCTGGCGCTGATACTGGGCTTCGCGCTGTTCTTTTCGATCGCCTTGATGTTGCCCTTGTGGCTGCAGAACACGCTGGGCTACACGGCGCTGTGGTCGGGATTGGCGGCGGCGCCGATCGGGGTGATCCCGGTGCTGGCGACCTTCTGGGTCGGCAAGTACGCGCACTTGGTCGACCTGAGGTGGCTGGCGGCATTCGCGTTCGCGGTGATGGGTTTCGTGTGTTTCCGGTTCGGGACTTTCACCACCGATGTCAGTTTCGCGGCGGTGGCGATCACCGAGTTGATCATGGGCGCGGGCGTCGCGTTTTTCTTCATGCCAGTCCTGACGATCCTGCTGTCGGACCTCGAAGGGCCGGAAGTGGCGGAGGGTTCGGGTTCCGCAACCTTCCTGCGCACGGTGGGCGCGAGTTTCGCGGTGTCGATCGTCACCTACCTGTGGACGCGCGGCGGCGTGGCCAGCCACGCGAATCTCGTCGAACACATCAACCCCTTCAGCCCGGAAGTGCGCGACCACATCGAAACGATGGGCGGGCAACTGCAGTATTACGCGGCGGGTATCAACCGCGTGATCACCCAGCAGGCGACCCAGATTTCGTTCAACCAGATCATGGATGGACTCGGCTTCGGGTTTATGATCCTGATTGCCGTGGTATGGCTGGCCAAGCCGCCGTTCATCGCCAGGTCGCGCGGTCCGGGCGCGGGACATTGACGGGCGGTCGGGTCGCCTTCGGGTTTTCTCCACCCTGCGGAGGAAGCAGCGATGAATACAGCGCCAGCGATTGCGTCGACGTCGATCCTGCAGCATCTCGATACGCTGCTGCCGGATCTTGAAACGTTCTACAAGGACGTGCATGCGCATCCCGAATTGTCGATGCAGGAAACGCGCACCGCGGGCCTGGCCGCGGATCGATTGCGTGCTGCCGACTTTGAAGTAACCACGGGCGTCGGCAACACCGGCGTTGTCGGACTGTTCCGCAACGGCAATGGTCCCACCGTGATGCTGCGTGCCGACATGGATGCACTTCCCGTCGAGGAAGCGACCGGCGTGCCGTATGCGAGCAAGCTGCAGGCCACCGATCCGGAAGGC
>Ga0207661_10003829_pt1 | contig 10491 bp, 10 predicted proteins | sample KBSC713LmetaG_FD_184337 | JGI IMG/M metagenome (GOLD analysis project Ga0207661, IMG submission 184337) | Corn rhizosphere microbial communities from Kellogg Biological Station, Michigan, USA - KBS C7.1-3L metaG (SPAdes) (version 2) | ecosystem: Host-associated > Plants > Roots > Rhizosphere ... | reverse complement strand
GGTTTGACGATGCGCTCTTGAATGTATCGATTCATACTCGCGGGATGCTCCGGCGGAATGCCGAGATACTCATCAAGATGGAAAAGCACTACGCGCTCCCAAGGAATCTCAGGTTGTACCACCAGGAGGGCCAGGAACTCCTCCTGGGAAACGCCAGTGGCGGCGACAACGCGAGCCGTACCTCGCTGGGAAATTGCATGACGGATCAACGCGGCTGCGTCAAGGGCTGCGGCTAACGCAACTTCTGCAGGACTTTTTAGAATGAATCGGATCACGGTCAGTGGCTTGATTCCACGGCGCATCTCGAAGGCTGAGAGCCTCGACTCGCGTCCACGGCGGGACGACATGACGTCCGAGGACCAATGCTGTAATAATGACCCTTTGATGGGAGGTAAGTCATGAAATCAGTTTACGTTGTCCTTGGTATGGCTCTGGCTGTCGCCTGTTATGGGCAAGAGATTACAGGTTCCATCCTTGGGACGGTAACGGATCCATCCGGCGCGGGCGTGCCGGGAGCCAAGATCACGATCACCAACATCGATCGGAACTCGGTGATTCGAACCACGGTATCGGACAGCAATGGGAACTATGTTGGAGCCGGGCTGGACGTCGGCCGCTATTCGGTCTCGGTGGAAGCCAAGGGCTTCAAGAAGTCGACGCAGACTGACATTGCACTCAGCGTGAACGACAAGCTTACGGTCAACGCCAAGCTCGAGGTGGGGGACGTGCAGCAGGAGATTACGGTTGCGTCCGCGGGTCAGCAAGTGGCCCTTCAGTCGGCGGAGCAGAGCACCGTGGTGAACGGCACGCAGATCCGTGAGCTTGCGCTGATCACAAGGAACTACGAACAACTGGTAGGCATGATGCCGGGTGTCAGCTCGGCTTCCAGCGATCAGCTTTACGTGGGTGTGTCGCTGCCCTCCGGCGCGACGGCGACGGTTCCGTTTGCGATCAACGGGGCGCGCAACTCGATGAATGCGTGGCTTGTGGACGGCGCGGATAACGTCGACCGGGGGTCGAATCAAACGCTGTTGAACACTCCGAGCATCGACGCGATCGAGGAATTCAAGGTCCAGCGCAGCGGATATGCCGCGGAACTGGGACGCGCGGGCGGCGGTCAGATCAGCGTCATTACCAGATCTGGAACCAAGGATTTTCATGGTGACATCTATGAGTTCGTGCGCAACAGCGCCTTCGCGGCAAACAATTTCTTCGCCAATGCAACGCGCCAGAACCTGGGGTCGGACGGTAAGGCGAACGTCGCGCCGCTACGCTACAACAACTTCGGGTGGACTGTTGGCGGTCCGGTCATCATTCCCAAGATCTATAATTCCGCCAAACGCGACCGTCACCAGACCTTCTTCTTCTTTTCCCAGGAATTTCGCCGGGTGATCACGTATGCGACTGGCACCGCGATTCTTCCCACCGCGGACGAGATCAACGGTACGTTTCCCCACGCGATTTGCGTACAGTACACGGGAAGCACCTGCAATCAAACCTCGACGAACATTTCCAACATCGACCCGGTGGCGCGGCAATACATCAAGGACATCTTCTCCAAACTTCCTCTGGGAACAAGCTCGAACTCACTGACAACCCTTTTCCGCAACGTCTACAACTTCGAGCAGGAGCTGTACAAGTTCGATCACATTTTCAGTCCGAAGCTTCAGGTTTCAGTGCGTTACCTCCGCGACAGCATCCCGACGACCGAACCACAAGGACTTTTCACGGGTGCTCCGGTTCCCGGTGTGTCGATCACCAACACCAACGCGCCAGGCCATAACTGGACCGTCCGTGGGACCTCGATCTTCACGCCGACGTTTCTGAATGAGGTTGGTTATAACTATTCTTACGGAGCCCTGACCAGCGATCCGGTAGGCCTGATTAATTCCACTATCTCGACTGACATCAAGCCAACGCTGCCGTTTCCGGTGACTTTAAACCAGGTTCCGGGGCTTGTGTTTCTGAATGTTGGTACGTCGATTACGGGATTTGGCCAGTATCGGGATTACAATCGCAACCACAATCTGTTCGACAATGCGACGAAGACTCTAGGCAGCCACACGTTTAAGGCGGGTTTCACGTACAACCACTATCAGAAGACCGAAAACGCAGCGGGTGCGAACGCGGGAAGCTTCACCTTCAATCCGGCCAGCGTTCCCGCCGGCGCGACGGCGTATGAGCAGGCTTTCGCGAATTTCCTGTTGGGCAACGTGGCCTCCTTTAGCCAAGCATCCTTGGACGTCACCCCCGACATTCGCGCACAGCAATGGGAGCTGTACGCACAGGACGATTGGAGGATCAAGTCGAATCTGACAATCAACATCGGACTTCGTTATTCGATGTTCCGCCAGCCTATCGACGCCAATAACCAGCTGACGAATTTTAGTCCGGCCGCATTCAACAAGTCCAACGTTCCTCAGCTGACCTCGGGCGGCCTGTTGGCGACAATTCCCTCAATTTCGTATCTAAATGGCATCATCACCGGCGGACAGAACTCGCCCTACGGCGACAAAGTCTCTAATGAAAGCACCGGGAACGCCGCGCCTCGCTTCGGTTTCGCATGGGATCCCTTTAAGAATGGAAAAACGGCGATCCGCGGCGGCTATGGAATCTTCTACGATGCGACTCTGTATGGCACCTTCGAGCAGAATATTTTCGCTAACCCGCCCTTCGTGAATACGGTAACCATTCCCAACGTCTCGCTCGGCAATCCGGCCGGTGGTACGGCAACGGTAAATAATTCACCAAAGATTCTTCGGGGCACTCCCTTCGATTTCCAAACTCCCTACACGCAGCAGTGGAGCCTGGAAATCCAACGTGAGGTTATTAAGAATACTATCGTCAACGTGGGATACGTGGGCACCAAAGGCACCCACTTGCTGGGGATCGTGGACCTGAACTCGCTGCCTCCCGGTTTGGCTTACACATCCGGACTGCTGCCGGCTTCCACCAGCGTGACTTCCGCGAATACGCCTACTCTAAATGTGCTCCGCCCCTATCCCGGCTACAGCTCCATCAACCAGGTTGTACCGTGGTTCAACTCCAACTATCATTCTTTGCAAGTGAGTGCACAGACGCGCTTCCAGACCGATTCGCAATTCAATTTGTCATATACCTGGTCCAAGAACCTGACCGACAATCAGACCGACCGTTCCTCGGCTCCCCAGGATGTGTACAACTTCCACGATGGCGAATACGGTCCTGCGACTTTCGACCGCCGTCATGTCTTCAGCGCGAACGTCATCTACAGCTTGCCGTTCATGAAAACGCAGCACGGGTTAGCAGGAAAGGTGGTGGGAGGGTGGCAGGTCTCAGCGTTCGCCAACTACAGCACCGGACTTCCCTATACGGTGACTACCACCGGCGTCGATCCTGCGGCCCTCGGAATTCTGCCCGGCGCTGCGAGCGGCCGTCCCGATCTCACCTGCGACCCGTATGCGGGTGTGACCAGCACTAGGACATCGTGGTTCAATACCTCTTGCTTCCCGAACGTTGCCGCGGGCGTTCATCGACCCGGTAACGCGGGACGCGGCGTGTTGCGCGGCCCCGGCTATGAAAACTGGAACGTGGCGGCTTCCAAGAACTTTCTGTTTCGCGACCGCTTCCGCTTCCAGTTGCGCGGCGAAGCTTCCAACGTGCTGAATCACACCAATCCCAGCACCTTTGGATCTCTCACTAATACGAACAGTTTGTTCGGCACTATCACCGGATATCGCGATGCGCGAATTATTCAGCTAGCTGCGAAGTTGTACTTCTAAGTTCCGTTGGTCGCTTGTAGCGTGGCACTCATTTCCGCCTTTGAACACGGCGGGTCAACGCTTGGGGCACAATTCCCTTCGGGGTATGGCATCTGCGTCTGACATGTATGTCCGCTGCTTAGTCTTGCAGTAATAACCGTCACTCTCTGTGTGATTTGCCCTTGACGCCGTGACTGCCAACACCATTCCTGATCCGGCGTCGGCGTCGAGACTCGGCTAGAAGACGGGGTTTCTCAGTTCTCGCGGAGTACGGACTCTCTCCTTGTCCGCCTAGTACGGCATGAACCCGAGCGAGTAACTCCTCGGTGCCGATTGGCCGGACTATATAGTCATCCGCCCCTAGCTTCAGCATGTGGATTCTACCGGAGACCCAATCGCGTTCCGACATAACGATCAACGATGTGCGGCGCCAGTGGGCCTTGAATTGCTTTGTGGAAACCCAGAATCCCGTCTACGAACAGGTATTGGAGATGGACGCAAGCGGAGCGGCGGCGTTCGAAAAAGCGTTCTCGACAAGCGCATGAAAAAGCGCAGTGCTGGTATTCTTTTATTCCGGCGCGTCGCCTCAGGATTAGAAGTCCTACTGGTCCACCCTGGAGGTCCATATTGGGCAAAGAAAGACGCCGGAGCTTGGTCGATCCCAAAAGGCGAGTACTTGGACAGGGAGGACCCGCTCGCGGCCGCCAAGCGAGAATTTCTGGAAGAAATCGGTCTGGGCGTTGACGGGGACTTCATAGATCTGGGAGAAATAGAGCAAACAGCTGGAAAGATTGTTCGAGCCTGGGCGTTAGAGGGAGATCTCGATCCAACGCTGCTACGAAGCAACACCTTTGCGATGGAATGGCCTCGGAGGTCCGGTTTGATGCGAGAGTTCCCTGAAGTAGATTCGGCAGGGTGGTTTTCACTAAGCATTGCTCACTACAAGTTGCTTAAGGGGCAAGTGGCTTTCCTTACCCGGCTAAACGACCGGTTGAGAAGTTTCACGTAACCTCACCTCGGCAGCTTTGCACTGCCTATTCGCAGAAAAACGGACCATACACCCTGGCTCACCAGGAGGTACGTCCAGCAAGCTTCCGGTTAATCCTCGGACACCGCGCCGTCATCCTATTCCAGTTCTTAATCTATGAAACACAATGCGGCGGATCGTATCGACGCTGTGGATGCACTAAGCAGCCCAAGGATCGCATGGAACGAGGTCAGAGTTAATGGCACTGAATGATTTGATCGGAGTCTTAAACCAATATCGCGGGGCTTCGGCGTCCAACCCCCCCGCCACCGTAGAACGTGATTACTCTCAAGTTGCGTCCCAAGCCTCACAATCGGACCTGGCCGGTGGGCTGGCTAACGCTTTCCGTTCGGACGAAACTCCGCCGTTCGGGCAAATGCTCAGTTCGCTTTTTGGGAACTCGAACGGCCAGCAACGCGCTGGGATTTTGAATCAACTGCTTAGTGCCGTAGGACCCGGAGTGCTGACGTCGGGCGTATTGGGCAACCTCGCCGCACTGCTGCGCGGTGGAAACACTGTCACGCCCGAACAGGCGGAACAGATACCGCCGGAAACGGTAAAACAGCTAGCGGAGCACGCCGAAAAGCAGAACCCGTCCATAGTGGAGCAAGCCAGCAACTTTTATGCTCAGCATCCCACGCTAGTACAGGCTCTTGGCGCAGGCTCACTGGCGCTAATCATGTCACACCTGTCCAGGAAATAGGGAGTAGAAATGTCATTTCTTGCATGGATCGTTTTAGGACTCATTGCCGGTTTCATCGGCAGTAAGATCGTCAATCATCAAGGCGAAGGAATCTTTTTAGACATCATTTTAGGAATCATCGGAGCGGTAGTAGGCGGCTGGTTGTTCAGCGCATTTGGCGCGAGTCCGGTGACGGGCGTGAATCTCTATAGTCTACTTGTGGCAGTCATCGGATCGGTAGTTGTATTGGTCATTTGGCATGCCTTACGGAGGAAATCTTCATGAGACGACTGTCGTTACATACGATCGCCGTGGCATGAACCAGCGAGCCGGCTGGCGTTTTTGGCATTTTTCAGAAGCGTTTTTCCTCTACGCTAATTCCACACTTTTCGAGTACGACGCCTGCTTTTACCAATTCAGAAGTCGGTCCTCTGTTGGGCGGACTTAGCGGCACTATGCCTTTCGCCTCCCCTGGGAACCTATGTAGTTAACTCAGATTGCACTATTACGGTCGCCCTAACGGACACGTTTGGCAACACGACCTCGTCAATGCTTCAGGGAATCGTACTGAGTAATGGCGCCGAAATCGATCTGGGTGTCCTCTCCAACTCCTCCACATCCAGCGGGACCATCAGCGCCACGGGCAACGAAACTGGCACGACCACCCCGGGGACGACTGCGACAGCGCTGGCTGGGTCGCGCCCTTCGACGATAGGAACTGGTACCGGAACGACGGGAACCGGAACTACCGGAACTGACACACGCACAGGACGGTATAAGCGGAAATTCTGGTGACACCCTTGAGCGGATCCATAACTATCGAATGTGCCGTGATGGAATGGAGGAGCATGATTAGCGCAAATGTCATAAAGGGGGTCCACCAACTACTTGATTGAGCGAGGCATCCGCCCGCGGCCGAACGAAGCCTTTGGCGATGTAGTCGCAAGAGCCCTCGGAATATCACGCCCCCAGAGTGAGATTCTTTTGGAGTCCCTCCACGACGGGGCCCCGGTCGATAAGGCGGCGGTCTGCTGAGGTTGGTGGGCGATTGGTCAGTGCGGACCGATGGCAGAAGAAGAACTTGAAGCGCTTGCGCCTGAAGGCCTCTGACAAACGGAGTCGAAGCTCTTCGGGTTCTTCACGGGTCCAAAACGTTCTTCGCCTCCTTCGTCGCCAGGGAATCGAATAACGCAGAAGGCCGTTCCTCCTCCTGCACCTCCTCCGACTCCGCCGTCTGGCAGAGGATTAGGTATTATGCCCCTAACCCCACAAGTTCTACTTCCCAAACGCGTTCGAAACTATCGGGGAAGACAAACCAACGCGCCTAAATGTTCGGGCGGGAAATAGTTAGGAGAAAAGCCGACTCGCCGACAGATTCCACCGCATGTCTGATCGAGGGACCCAGCGTCAGCAATTGCCCGGCGCGAAGCGAATGTTCTTGATCCTGTGCACGAAAACGGATCTCACCCCGCAAGACGTGTACCGTGATCGGTCCATCGGCCTGATGTTCGTTGATCGTGGCGCCTTGCTCCATGGTGAATAGTACGAGCCGCAATCCGTCTTTGTTGACCAACGTCTTCGCCTGCTTGGCGGATGGCCATGGTTTTCGGGATTCTGAACCGCGTATTTCAGTGTCTAAATCAATTCGGACAGAGTCTTCGGTCATGTATTTTCCTCCGTTCGTTCTGGACCTGCCGCATCTAGTGCCCACAGCGAAATCAGCGCTAGCACCATCAGATTGGGCAGCAGTAGCGGCGCGAACGGGGGCGCTCCATCGATGAAGGTTCGCAGCATATCGGTTGAAGGACCCTTAAGATTAGCCGCTAAGTGAAATGCGAATCCGAGCACACCTACGAACGCCTGCGATAAAACAACGAAAGCGCACACTACCAAGTAGCGACGATTTACGGGAGTAAAAAAAGGAATGGTTAAAAACCCGACTGCAAAGGCGCTGCTGATTACGGGCAGCCATTCCGTGGCGTAAAAGAAGCCGTTGATCGCATGGTCCGTCAAGCTCAAAACGAAATTCCCCGCAAATCCACCCAACGCCAACAGCAAAACCCACTGTGCCCATTCCTTCGACTGAGACGGAATCATGCGATTGAGGATAAGAAGCAGTCCGAGGCCCGCATAGGCCAGGGGCGCGGCAAACGGAGCTGCATAGGTGAGACTCTTTAGCGTGCGTTCCAGGAAAAACGCGCTTTGCAGGTGAAACAAAACACCCGACAGGCCCGTGGCAAGGGCTCCCCATCCAACGATATGGCCCATCAGAATCCATTGCAGCGCCTTCCCCTGGTAGCGTGCTAGAAGTGCCGCCGTCAGAAAAAGCGGCGCGCCAATCGAGAAATAGAGAGGAATGTACTCCGCCCAGTGCCGGAACGCGTTGACGGAGTGAGCCATGTAAATATCCAGCACCAGAAACGCAAAATTCGAAATCACGAAGGCTTCTACCCAAAGAAGGTAATCGCCCCGCCATGCCAGTTTTCCCTGCTCCATGTTCAGCGCTTTCGACGGAGATCGTCAGCCATGGCCCCGAGTTGTACCGTTTTCTGCAACATCGGGTAATTGCCGTGCCACTGCACGAAGTCAGCTCCGCCCATGTATGCGCCGTGTTTGGCGGTGCGTCCATCGTAATGCCAAAGATCGAACATGACGAAATCGATTGGATTTTCAAAGGGCTTGCTATTGAGCACGCCGTCCTTGCGCAAGTTGTCGACAATCGACTGGGCCACTCTCACGCGATCATTCGTGAGATTGACGACCTTCTCCGCCTGTGAATATACTCGCTCGATTGTGCCGCGTGCGTGACACTGGCTACATATTTCCTGCATATTGGCTTTGCCCGCTGCGGCGTTCGGGCGCTCGTTCGTGATCGGATCAGCAAGATACTGCGACAGTCGATCTGAAGGGTTATGCGTTGTCTTTCGTCCGTTCAAGCCGCTCATGTGGCAGGTGGCGCAGGTCGGCACAAACATGTCACGCGTTGTGAGGCTACCAGCGGGCGCGTCGAGGTTAAGCGAGCGTTCCTGTGCGGCGAAGATCACTCCATGTTTAGATTCCTCGTAGATCTCAAGTTGTGAATGATCTGGTCCCATGTGGCACTGTCCACACGTTGTGGGCAGGCGCGCAATAGCTACCGAACTGGTGTGCCTGGTGTGGCATGCAGTGCAGTTGCCGATCGTGCCGTCCTCATTGGGACGTCCAACCGAATGGCACTGTTCGCAGCCACTCTTGATGGCATCCGGTCCTTCGAGCGAAACGAATGGGTGCGGAGGCCGTTTCGCGCGACCGGGCTGATACTGTTCTGCGAAAGAGACCTGCTCTGCACTCAAGCCTTTCTCACCATAGATAGCCGCCCACGATACGGCGGCATGACCGCTTCGCAAAAACTCCTGATAGATCCCTTCGTGACAACTGCGGCAATTGCCCGCAGTCAACTTCGCCGAAAGAGTAAACCCGTGATGTTCCTTTGTTCGCTGATTAGCCGCAGGCTGGTGGCAGTCGAGACATGTGAGGCCACGCCGCGCATGGGCACTCAGCTCAAACTCATGCACCACGGAGTATTGCAGTTGGGAGTGGCATTCCGCACATTTCCCAGAAGCGCGTGTGAACGCCGCACCCTTCCCGCCGACATCGGAGACAGGCCGCCTGCTGTTGATGAGGACTGCACTCACGACGAGCGCGAAGCCGATTACGGTCGCAATGAACACAGCGCGAAACTGCACGACCTATCGTCGCAGGTTTAGAACGACAGCATAGGGCCAAATTGTAGGTGGTTTTGGGTGGATGCCACTTTCTTCAAGGAGAGATCCAATTCACGCGATCTGTCGTGACGTCTCAAAGGTGGCAGGCAGTTTCGTATATAAATCGAAGCTGTTCCAATTCATTTTGGAGAGCCCGAGGATCTCCTCGCCAATCATAGTCAGGTCCGAGCGCCCCGAGTGACGTCGGATAACAAGTGGAGCTGGAATCCGCCGCTTCCCTGGATAATACTTTCGCCGCGGATTCCCAGAAAAGTTGTCGGATCGTCTCTCCGACTCGCCGAGCGTCGTCGAACCACATGAAGGCATTCTTTCTTCGGATCACGGAATTCTCGGTCTTGCTCAGTCGGAACTGAAGCCCTTGCCCCTGAAAATTGTAGAGATGGCTGCACCCGAGAATGACCTGGTTGCCTTTCGCCGCCTTGCGGTCAAGGCTCATACCAAGTCCAACAAACGCGGAGTCCTGATCAAGTGAAGAGAGAACCCATGGTGTTCGCATGCTCTTTACGTAGAGAGCCAAGGGGGAGAGCCACTACCAATGCGGCAAGCGAAGATAGGACCCAAGTTTGTCGGGGGGAACCGATGCGTCTTCCCATCCCTCGTGATTCTCGGGCATGCCCGGGACCTTGGCTGTCGCTCCCAGGCCCTCTTCCCGCAGATGCCATACCAGTTCCTCTTGCGCGGGATCGTCGAAGAGTTTCATTGCCGGAGCATGCTCTCCCTTTTTAAGTTCCGCCATGCATTTGTGGGCGTTGGCGTCAGATTCAGCTTTGTCCTTGCCGCCGAACTCGATCAAAAGCCAGGCATGTCCTTCCGGCATGAAGTCCATGTTTGGCATAGGCAGGCCCTTCTTTTTCATGTAGCCGAGGATAGTATCGTCGAGGGCTTCCAACGCGATCGGGCCAAGCTTCGCGGGCTCGACAACATGATCGGCCGCCGCAAAGATATCGGGATAACCGGCCACCAGTAACGAGCGGGCGGGGGGATTGTAAACCAGCTTCGTCTTCGCCTCTAAGACGAGAGCACAAGTGCATTCTGTGCCAACCAGGGCTTTGGCGACGTTAAACCCCTGCTCCGGCAGCAGAGCGGGAAGGTTAAAGCCGGACACCCGCCTGGAAATCATGGGGAACTCTTTCCGGATCCGATCGGCATACTTGTCGCGCAGTGCTTTGAGCTTTCTGTAAATCCCGCCCTTAGCCCCACCCTCGCGAATGATCCGGTCCAGCTCATCATCGCTCGTGGCGCCGACCGTTATGCGCTCTCCGCGATAAGTGACAATGT
>Ga0207661_10003825_pt1 | contig 10498 bp, 9 predicted proteins | sample KBSC713LmetaG_FD_184337 | JGI IMG/M metagenome (GOLD analysis project Ga0207661, IMG submission 184337) | Corn rhizosphere microbial communities from Kellogg Biological Station, Michigan, USA - KBS C7.1-3L metaG (SPAdes) (version 2) | ecosystem: Host-associated > Plants > Roots > Rhizosphere ... | reverse complement strand
CCGCCCAACGAACGGCGCGGCCTAGTGCTGATCGATCCGGCGTTTGAGGCCAAGGACGAATTCGAGCGGCTGGCGGACGGTTTTACCGCCGCCTTCGAGAAATGGCCGACCGGCAGCTACCTCATCTGGTATCCCGCCAAGAGCCGGCGCGCGACCGACGCACTGGCGCAGCGGGTCGCGCGCGCGGCTGCGTCAGTCAAGCCGGCAGGCAAATGCCTGCGGCTGGAATTCAGTGTCGCGCCGCAGGCCTCCGACGCGGCGCTCGCCTCCACCGGGCTCCTGATCGTCAACGCGCCGTGGACGTTGCAAGCCGAACTCAAGACCATCCTCCCCGAGTTGGAAAAGCCGCTCGGACGGGGCGGCGCCGGCCGCTTCCGGCTGGAGATACCCAAAGCCTGAGCCACGTTAACCAGAAATTCCCGTATTCAATTTTCCGGGAACCGTATTATGCTCCACCCCGGACTGGCTTTACGTTCCGCTTCCGCGAATGGATGCGGCGGAGTGACAAGGCCGAACAAGAATATCCAGGCAGACCGGTGACGTGACACCGGCCGGCCCAGGTGGCCAAGCTTCAGACAACGATTGTCGGTCAGCCGCCGCGCGACGTGCGCGTGGCGGTGGAGCAATACGGGGGAGGAGTTTCCCTATGGCCATGACTGGGACGGTCAAGTTCTTCAATGGAGAACGTGGCTACGGCTTCATCAAGCCTGACGACGGCGGGCGCGATGTGTTCGTGCACATCACCGCGGTCGAGCGGGCGGGATTGAAGGATTTGACCGAAGGACAACGCATCGCTTTCGAGGTCGAACCGGACAAGAAGGGCAAAGGGCCCAAGGCGGTCAACCTGGTGATTCAATCCTGACTTTTCGTATTTGAGGCGTTTTCGTTCGTGCGAAGCGACTTCCATGCGGAGGCCTGCTGTTGCCTGCGCGCCTCGGTACGAACAAAAAAATCCCGGCCACCGCGGTGGCCGGGAGTTTGTGTGTCCATAGTCCAGTTTTTTGCGTCCAGTTTTTTGTTGGCTATCAGAAACGATAATTCACGCCGGCCCTGACGATGTTGGACCGGAAGCCATTTGACACCCCTGTAATTGCGAACGGACTGTCGGAGAGATCGACGTAGAGATATTCGATCTTCGCGCTCCAGTGCGGCGCGAAGCCGACCTCGGCGCCGACGCCCGCGGTCCAGCCGGCGCTGGTGTGGGTCTCCGACAGACCGAAGGTCTCGCCATGGAGCCCGCCAAAGGCGAGACCCGCGGTGCCGTAGAACAGCACATTGCTCACGGTATAGCCGACGCGGCCGCGCACGGTGCCGAACCACGGGTTGGAGAACTTCCAGGGCGCGAAGGTGTCGTCGGCTCCGGTCGCCTGGATATCGCCTTCGACGCCGAACACCCATTGGCTGTTCGGCTGCTGCCAGTTGTAGCCGGCGGTCACGCCGCCGACAAAGCCGCCTGGCTTGGTCGGATTGTTGCTGACAGTGCCCCACTCGTAGCCGAGGGTGCCGCCGAGATAGGGGCCGGCCCAGCTGAATGCATTATTGAGCGGCTGGTAGACCGTGTAGGGCGCGCGCGAGCCGTAAAGATCGGCCGCGCGTGCCGCCGCGGTCCCGGCCAAGGCCAGCGCCATTGCGCCCCAAACGTACCCCTTCATACCCAGACTCCAACGCAACTGCCGTCACCGCCGCGCTACCCCGCGCGCCGCAAAGCGCGCTGGCGGGCCGTTGGTTACGGAACTCCAGCTTTTTCGATAAGATTTATCGGGAGTTTTAAGTTAAAGGCTTGTTAAGGCCTATTACCGCGTTCTTAACGTTCTTAATTAAGTGTTACCGGCGAAGTTAAAGTTCTTAATGAAGTGTAAAGGCCGAGCTCACGTTCTCAATGAAGCGTTACCGGCAAGCATCAGGCGCCAAGCCATCCTGGCCTCCCTACAGACCTGTGCGCGACGGCCTTTGGGACCTTGCCAAGAACTTCAAATCGGCCGCGCCAGCCACTAAATTTAGGCCATGACCACCGACAAGACCGCTCCTCCGGCGCCGCCTTCGCATAAGGCGCAGCACGGCTCCCCAGCCGATTTGCCGCCGCAAGAACTGACAGCCCCCGACATCGACCCGGCGACGTCGGCCAGCGAGGAGGACGAAGAGGGACGGCTGCCGGAACTTGCCGAAGGCACCGCCGAACCGGTCGCCGAGGGCCCGCTCGCGGTCGGACATGCCGCGATCGAAAACGCGGTCAAGCTCGCGCCGACCTCGCCCGGCGTCTACCGCATGCTGAACGTGGCCAACGACGTGCTCTATGTCGGCAAGGCCAAGAACGTCCGCAAACGGCTCGCGTCCTACGCGCGCGTCAACGCCCCCCTGCCGGCGCGCATCCTGCGCATGATCGCGGCCACCACCAATGTCGAGATCATCTCGACCACGACCGAGACCGAAGCGCTGCTGCTGGAAGCCAACCTGATCAAGCAGTTGCGGCCGCGCTTCAACGTGCAGCTTCGCGACGACAAGTCCTTCCCCTACATCCTGATCACCGGCGACCACTGGGCGCCGCAGATCCTGAAACATCGGGGCGCGCAGAGCCGGCCCGGACGCTATTTCGGCCCGTTCGCGTCCGCCGGCGCGGTCAACCGCACCATCACGGCGCTGCAGCGCGCCTTTTTGATCCGCTCCTGCACCGACGGCTTTTTCGAGAGCCGCACGCGGCCGTGCCTGCTCTACCAGATCCGCCGCTGCGCCGGCCCCTGCACGCAGGAGATCGATTTTCCCGGCTATACCGAGCTCGTGCGCGAGGCGACCGAATTCCTCTCCGGCCGCAGCCAGGCCGTGAAGGCCGAGCTTGCCGGCGAGATGGAAAAGGCGTCCGGCGAACTGGAATTCGAGACCGCGGCGGTCTATCGCGACCGGCTCGCCGCGCTGTCGGCGATCCAGTCGCAGCAAGGCATCAACCCGCGCACGGTGGAAGAAGCCGACGTGTTCGCCATCCACCAGGAAGGCGGCTATTCCTGCGTCGAAGTGTTCTTCTTCCGCACCGGCCAGAACTGGGGCAACCGCGCCTATTTCCCGCGCGCGGAGAAGTCGTTCACGCCGGAGGAGGTGCTGTCGTCATTCCTCGCGCAATTCTACGACGACAAGCCGCCGCCGAAGCTGATCCTGCTCTCGCACGAGATCGAGGAAAGCGAGCTCCTGGCCGACGCGCTGTCGGTGAAGGCCGGCCACAGGATCGAGGTATCGGTGCCGAAGCGCGGCGAAAAGAAGGAACTGATCGCGCATGCGCTGACCAATGCGCGCGAGGCGCTGGGGCGCAAGCTCGCCGACACCGCAACCCAGGGCCGCCTCCTGGAATCGCTTGCCGCGACCTTGCGGCTGCCGCAGCCGCCGAAGCGGATCGAGGTCTACGACAACAGCCATATCCAGGGCACCAACGCGGTCGGCGCCATGATCGTCGCGGGACCGGACGGATTCGTCAAAAACCAGTACCGCAAGTTCAACATCAAGTCGGAAGGCCTCACCCCCGGCGACGATTACGGCATGATGCGCGAGGTGCTGGAGCGGCGCTTCAAGCGGCTGCTGTCGCCGACGGACGCCGACAGGGCCAAAGCCGACGATGCGGTCCCGCAATGGCCCGACCTCGTCGTCATCGACGGGGGCCGCGGCCAGCTCAACGCAGCGCGGGAGATCTTCCAGGCCCTTGGGCTGACCCAGGTCTCGCTGCTGGCGGTCGCCAAGGGGCCGGACCGCGACGCCGGCCGCGAGACCCTGTTCATGCCCGACCGCGAGGCGATCAAGCTCGAGCCGCGCGACCCTGTGCTCTATTTCATCCAGCGGCTGCGGGACGAGGCGCACCGATTCGTGATCGGCTCGCACCGCAAGCGCCGGACCAAGGACATCCGCGAGGCCGGGTTGCAGGAAATCCCGGGCATCGGCCCCTCACGCAAACGTGCGCTGCTGCACCACTTCGGCACGCTGAAGGAGATCGAGCGGGCCTCGATCGCCGATCTCGGCAAGGTTCCGGGGGTCAGCGCCGAGAGCGCCCGCAAGATTTTCGAGTTTTTCCATGCCCAGGGGGGCTAACGGGCGTAATGGAGTCATATGGCTGTCGCCTGCGACGGATGATCCAGGTCAACCCGGTTGACCTGGAAGCCGTGGCGGTATTGGAAGGATAGATGAACATCGCAACGACCCGGACGGGAAAAGGCTCGCTGTCCATCCCGAATATCCTGACCTGCGCCCGGATCGCCGCCATCCCGGTGGTGATCGGCTGCATCTATGCGCAGTCCCTCATGGACGGCCCGCTATGGCTGCGCTGGGTGGCGGTGGCCGTATTCATCGCGGCCGGGATCACCGATTATCTCGACGGCTATTATGCGAGGGTCTGGAATCAGCAATCAGCCTTCGGGCGGATGCTCGACCCGATCGCCGACAAGCTCCTGGTCGCCTCCTGCCTGTTGATGCTCGCCGCCGACGGCATCATCCACGGCTGGTCGCTGTGGGCCGCGATCGTGATCCTCTGCCGTGAAATCCTGGTGTCGGGCCTGCGCGAATATCTCGCCGTCCTCCGCGTCAGCGTGCCCGTCACCAAGCTTGCGAAATGGAAGACCACGATCCAGCTGGTTGCGATCGGCTTCCTGCTCGCGGGCGAAGCCGGCGACCTCGTGGTGCCGGTCGTGACGCAGATCGGGCTGCTGCTGCTGTGGATCTCCGCGATCTTCACGATCTACACCGGCTGGGATTATTTCCGCCACGGCATCCACCATGTCCTCGAGGAGGATGGCGGATGAAGGTGAAGTATTTTGCCTGGGTGCGCGAGCGGGTCGGCAAGGCCGAAGAGACGATCGAGCCGCCTGCGACTGTCCGTACCGTCGACGATTTGATCGCCTGGCTCTCGGCGCGCGACGAATCCTACGCCCATGCCTTCGAGCGGCCGAAGGTGATCCGCGCCGCGATCGACCACGCCCATGTCAAGCCGGACGCCGTGATCGCGGGCGCCCGCGAGATCGCGTTCTTTCCGCCGATGACCGGCGGCTAGTCGTGACTATCCCCGTCACCATCCGTATCCAGCAAGACGATTTCGACGTCGCGCGCGAGATTGCGGCGCTGAGCAAAGGCCGCACCGATATCGGCGCGGTGGTGACGTTCTCCGGCATTTGCCGCGGCACCGAGGACGGGGGCGACATCGCTTCGCTGACGCTTGAACATTATCCCGGCATGGCGGAAGCCGAGATCAAGCGGCATGCGGATGAAGCAATCACGCGCTGGCCGCTGCAGGGGCTGACCGTGATCCACCGCTTCGGCCGGATCGAACCCGGCCAGAACATCGTGCTGGTCGTGACCGCTTCAAAACACCGGCAGGCGGCGTTCGAGGCCGCGGAATTCCTGATGGACTATCTGAAGACGTCCGCGCCGTTCTGGAAGCAGGAAGAAAGCGCCGAGGGCAAGGGCTGGGTCGAAGCCCACGCCCATGACGATGCGGCCGCTGCGCGCTGGACCAAATCCTGATGGCCAGGCGCGTCAAGGCGGCGAAAAAGCCCGCGCCGAAATCGCCGAAAGTATCACACGGCGAATTGCTCACGCTGCTCGACTTCGTCCGCTATGCGGTGAGCCGCTTCAACGAAGCCAGACTCGCGTTTGCGCATGGCACCACCGATCCGGTCGCCGAAGCGGCGTTCCTCGTCTGCGAGGCGCTGCAGCTTCATCCCGACCAGTTCGAGAGCTTTGCCGCCGCGCGCGTCACCGCGGCCGAAGGCAAGAATATCCTCGACCTGATCGGCCGCCGCGTCACCACGCGAAAGCCCGCGGCCTATCTCGTCAACAAGGTCTATCTGCGCGGACTGCCGTTCTATGTCGACGAGCGCGTCATCGTGCCGCGTTCCTTCGTCGGCGAGCTGCTCGATTCGCACTTCGCCGGCGAGAACGGCGACGGCGCTTCCCTGATGGACCCGGCCAATGTCGCAAGCGTGCTCGACCTCTGCACCGGCTCGGGCTGCCTCGCCATTCTGGCGGGGCGGCATTTTCCGAATGCCGTGATCGATGCGGTGGACATTTCCAGGGACGCGCTCGCGGTGGCTGCGCGCAACGTCGCCGACCATGGCCTGGAAGACCGCATCACGCTGCACCGCGGCGACCTGTTCAAGCCGCTCGGCGAGCGACGTTACGACCTCATCATCTCCAACCCGCCCTATGTCGACGCGGAGGGCATGGCCGCGCTGCCGCCCGAATGCCGCGCCGAGCCGAAACTCGCCTTTGATGGTGGCGCTGATGGGCTCGACATCATCAGGGCCATCCTGGACGAGGCGGCCGCGCATTTGACGCCCGAGGGCGGGCTGCTCTGCGAAATCGGCCGCGGCCGCGAGAATGTCGAGGCCGCCTATCCGCAACTGCCGCTGCTCTGGCTCGACACGGAAGATTCGGAAGCCGAGGTATTTTTCGCCACGGCCGCCGACCTCGGTTGAAATCCACGCAACATTTCACCGCAAAGGGGCAAAAGATCGCAAGTTATAGGCGTTCCCGTTACGCGGGGAAGCTGGTAGCCTGATGCAAGCCCCCCACTCCGAACCATCCGAAGAGGCCCCGATGCTGGACAAGAGCCCCAACGCCCCCGCCGTCAATGTGCCGAACGATCTCGCCGCGCACTGGATGCCGTTCACCGCCAACCGCGCCTTCAAGAAGGCGCCGCGGTTGCTCGCCGGCGCCAAGGACATGCATTACCTCACCGTCGACGGCCGCAAGATCATCGACGCCGCGTCGGGCATGTGGTGCACCAATGCCGGCCACGGCCGCACCCAGATTTCGGACGCGATCGGCAAGATGGCCGCAACGCTGGACTACGCGCCGCCGTTCCAGTTCGGCATTCCGCAGGCCTTCGAGCTGGCGAGCCGCATCGCCGATCTCGCGCCGAAAGGCCTCGATCACGTGTTCTTCTGCAATTCCGGTTCGGAAGCCGCCGACACCGCGCTGAAGATCGCGATCGCCTATCATCAGCTCAACGGCCAGGGTGCACGCAGCCGCCTGATCGGCCGTGTGCGCGGCTATCACGGCGTCGGCTTCGGCGGCACGGCGGTCGGCGGCATCGTCGGCAACCGCAAGATCTTCGGCTCGCTGCTCGCGGGCGTCGATCACCTGCCCCATACCTATGACCGCGAGAAGCAGGCCTTCACCAAAGGCGAGCCGGAATACGGCGCGCATTTCGCCGAAGAGCTGGAAAACCTCGTCAACCTGCATGGCGCCAACACCATCGCGGCGGTGATCGTGGAGCCGATGGCGGGTTCGACCGGTGTGCTGCCGGCGCCGAAGGGCTATCTGAAGCGGCTGCGCGAGATCACCCAGAAGCACGGCATCCTCCTGATCTTCGACGAGGTCATCACCGGCTACGGCCGGCTTGGACATGCCTTCGCCGCCGAGCGCTATGGCGTGCTGCCGGACCTGCTCACCTTCGCCAAGGGCGTCACCAACGGCGCGGCGCCGATGGGCGGCGTGGTCGTGCGCGACACCATCCATGACGCCTTCATGAGCGGCCCGGAGCACATGGTGGAGTTGACCCACGGCTATACCTATTCGGCGCATCCGCTCGCCTGCGCCGCCGGCCTTGCCACGCTCGACATCTACCGCGACGAAAAGCTGTTCGAACGCGCCAAAACGCTCGAGCCGAAATTTGCCGACGCGGTGATGACGCTGAAGGGCCAGCCGAACGTGCTCGACATCCGCACGGTGGGTCTCACCGCCGGCATCGACCTCGCGCCGCGTGCCGCCGACCTCGTGGGAAAACGCGGCTATGACGCGATGGTCTCGGCCTTCCACGACAACGACCTGATGCTACGCATCGCCGGCGATACGCTGGCGCTGACCCCGCCGCTGATCATCAGCGAGGACCAGATCGGCGAGGTCGTGGACAAGGTCGGCAAGGTCATCAAGGCGGTGGCTTGAACGTCACCTCGCCCCGCTCTCTTGTCCGCCGAAGCCCGCCTTCTGGCGAAGGCGGATGCGGGGAGAGGTCGAAAGCGAAGCTTTCGGGTGAGGAGCACTCTCCACGAGTCCCGATGCCGTGACAGCCTCTCACCCCACCCTCTCCCCGCAAGTGCGGCGAGAGGGTGTCGACCGCCCCCCGGTTCCGGCCGGGCCAAAGAAACACTAGCCTCACGAATCAACATTAGTGCTAAGGTTGCGGCACTCGGGGGAGTGCGCGCGCCATATGATCCGTATTTCTACGATTTTCATCGCCATCTGCATGGTGCTGGTCGCGGCTTCGCTGGGGCTGATCCTGTACTCGATCGCCGGTATCAACGGACCGGAATCGGCCATCGTGGCGCTCACGGCGCTGACCTTCCTGATCCTCTACAACGCCGTCTCGATGCGACTGCGTGACCGCACCGATGTCGGCAGCCAGATCGCCGACCTTTCCCGCGGCACCGCCGACCTCGCCCGCCAGGTCGCCGAATTCGGCCGGCGGCTCGCTGCCGTCGAGGGCCGGGTGGTGTCGGCCAATTCGGCCGGCGCCGACCGCATCCAGTCCGTCGTCAACGAGATCGGCGAACTGGGCGGGCTGGTGAAACAGCTCGCAGCCTCCGTCGCCGGCCATGAGGACATGATCGCGACCATCCATGCCAATGCGGCGGCGGAGCCTGCTGGCGTTGCTGCGTCCGAGGATCCGGCTGACGCTGCCCCCGTTCCCGCCGAGGTGAGACGCGCCGCTGCATCGCCTGCCATGGCGCCGACGCGTCCCCCTACCGCGGCGGCGGCCGGTGAAACCGCACCGACCCGCAACAACACGCAGACGCTGGCCGCCGTGCGCGCCGCGGTCGACGAAAATCGCGTCGATATCTACCTGCAGCCGCTGGTGAGCCTGCCGCAGCGCAAGGTGCGCTACTACGAGGCGGTGACGCGGCTGCGCGACGACAAGGACCATGTGCTCGCCGCCGAGGATTTCATCGGCGTCGCGGAAGCCGCCGGTTTGATCGGGCGCATCGACCACATGGTGATGCTGCGCTGCGTGCAGGTGCTGCGCCGCCTGATGGTGCGCAACAAGGAAGTCGGGGTGTTCTGCAATGTTGCCGCCTCCACGCTGGGCAACACCGCGATGTTCTCGCAATGCCTGGACTTCCTCGACGCCAACCGCGCGCTCGCGCCCTCCTTCGTGCTGGAGTTCAAGCAGGCGACCTTCCGCAACCTCGGCCAGACCGAGACCGAGCATCTCGCAGCCCTCGCGCAGCGCGGCTACCGCTTCTCGATCGACCACGTCACGGATTTGCGCTTCGAGCCGCGCGATCTTGCCGACCGCGGCGTGCGCTTCATCAAGGTCCCGGCTTCGCTCCTGCTCGACCCGAAACAGTCGAGCTCCGATATCCATCCCTCCGACCTCTCCGACCTGCTCGGCCGCTTCGGCATCGACCTGATCGCCGAGAAGATCGAGGGCGAACGCGCCGTGGTCGACCTGCTCGATTACGATGTCCGTTTCGGCCAGGGCTTTCTGTTCGCCCCGCCGCGCCCGCTGCGGCCGGAAGGCGCGCCCGCGCAGAACGGTGGCGCCCCATCGAACAACGCGCAGGAATTGGGGATGGCCAAGGCAGCCTCCATGGAGCCTGCCGCGAGCGATCCGCCGCCGCGCACGACCGGCAGCGCCGCGCTGGCGCGCCGCGTCGCAGGCCCCGGCTAGGCGGATTCGAGCATCATGACGTTGCGTTTTGTCGAGCGGCTGCGCGACCTCGTCGATGGCGTCGAAGTGATCCTCTCGGATATCTGGGGCGTGGTGCATAACGGCCTCGAGGCCTTCCCCGAAGCCTGCGAGGCGCTGCACACGTTCCGCCGCAAAGGCGGCACCGTCATCCTCATCACCAACGCGCCACGACCCGCCGACTCCGTGCAACGGCAATTGCGGAAGCTCGGCGTCGCCGACGACACCTACGATGCGATCGTCTCTTCAGGCGATCTGACCCGGCACTACGTCGCCGACCATCCCGGACGAAAAGTGTTCTGGCTCGGCCCCGAGCGCGACAACTCGATCCATCGCGGGCTGAGCCTGGTGCTGTCACCGCTCGAGGAAGCCGACTACATTGTCTGCACCGGGCTGCTCGACGACGAGACCGAGTCGGCCGAAGATTATCGCGCGATGATGCGAGAGGCGTTGAAGCGGAAGCTGACGCTGATCTGCGCCAATCCGGACATCGTGGTCGAGCGCGGCGACCGGCTGATCTATTGCGCCGGCGCGATCGCCGAGCTCTATCGCGAGCTCGGCGGCGAGGTGATCTTCTACGGCAAGCCGCATCGGCCGATCTACGAACGCGCGCTCGCGCTCGCCGCCGAACATGGCGGCCACGAGATCAGGCTCGACAAGGTACTGGCCATCGGCGATTCCGTGCGCACGGATCTGACCGGCGCGCACGGCTTCGGCATCGACTGCCTCTTCGTCACCAGAGGCATTCATTCCGAGGAGTTCGAGGGGATCGATCAGTTCGACCCGGTATCGATCAAGGAACTGTTCGGCCACCCGCCCCGCGCACTGACGCGGGAATTG
>Ga0207661_10003818_pt1 | contig 10503 bp, 8 predicted proteins | sample KBSC713LmetaG_FD_184337 | JGI IMG/M metagenome (GOLD analysis project Ga0207661, IMG submission 184337) | Corn rhizosphere microbial communities from Kellogg Biological Station, Michigan, USA - KBS C7.1-3L metaG (SPAdes) (version 2) | ecosystem: Host-associated > Plants > Roots > Rhizosphere ... | reverse complement strand
CATGTGAATGGTTTGAGTGCGCCGCGGACTGAAGGCGGGGAGCCCGGGAGTGCGTGGCGCTGCACCGAAAAGACGACCGGGAGCCGCTCCTCGTATCAGCGACGGATGTTTGTATACAGCCGTGGTCCCGAGATGCCGACCCTGAGGAGTGCGACTGCCCACCGGCGGGCGGCGCATCACTACGGGAGGCATTCCAATGACTCGCCGCACACTCGCTGCTGTCGTAGCCACGCTTGCGACGTCCGCCCTCGCCGCGTGCGCCGAACCATCTACCGCGCCTCAGCGCTCGCAGCTCGCGCCGGCTGGTGCGCCCGCGAATGACACGTTCGATTCCTCGCTCTGTCGAGGGGGAACCGTTTCGAGCGAAGGACGCTGTCGCTGACGTGGAGGGCGGCGGGGGTGTCGGGGCGTCAGGCCGGCAGCCCCGCCGCAACGCGCATCTCGGCGATGGCGTGCGCGATGTTCGCTACCTGCTCGCTCGGAATGGGCGCCTGGGGCGGGGCTGGCGACGGCGGCTCGTCCAGCTCTTCCAGCATCGCGTCGGCCCTGATCACATGCTCGTGCAACGAGTGGCGCGCCGCAACGTCGAGCATGCGTTCGACGGCGCGCTTCGCTTCGGGGATTCGCCCGAAGGCGTGTAACCCTTCCGCCGAGACCTGAAGGAACGAGACCTCCACGTTCGGCATCATTGTCTCGCGGGCGAGCTCTCGGCGGTACTGCTCGAACACGAGCTCGCGACGGTCCAGGTGCGCGAGCTCCATCAGATTGATGGACGCAGTGAGTCGCGTCGTTCGATCCTGGGTGGTCGCGACGACCAACAACCCCGCATCGCGCGCGGCCGTGCGTAAGCCCAGCTGCGCGAAGAAGAGCGCAATGTTGGCGAGGATGCGCTCGCGGCCGATCGGATCGGCGTTCAGGTCGAGCGCCTCGTGCGAGCAACGGAGCGACAGCTCCAGGTCGCCCCGAATCGCGGCGACGCGCGCGCGGTCGGTGAGAGCCTTGGAGACGACGACCCAGCACTCGGCCCGGCGCGCCTCCTCGATCGTTCGATCGAGGAGATCGCACGCAACGCCATAGTTGCCGCGCTCCACGGCGACCTTCGCATCGGAGAGATAACTCTCGAGCCGATAGCGCTCGTCGTTCGCCGCCTCCGCCGCCTGACGCAGCGCGGCATACGCAGCACTCGCTTCGTCCAGCCGGCCGGCCATGCGCAGGCTGTACCCGCGCATCAGCATCGAGTCGAGCAGGCGCGCGGTGTCGTTCGTGGTTCGGCCGTAGTCGATGAGCGCGCTGTACACGTCGCCGGCGAGGCCCCACTGCGCTTCATACCGTAGCAGCCGCGCATAGCACTCGACCGCCCGACCGACGGCGGCTCGACGCTCCGCGATGGGACGCGGCGAGGCGACGAGCGTGATCTCGATGCTGTCGACGAGTTGCGTCAGGCAGCGTCGCTCGACGCACGTCTCCGGCACCGCTTCGACGTACCGCCAGATGCGCTGCACCTCGAGCATGCTCGGCGGCGCCGCACCCAGACCGCCCTCCAGCCAGCACTCGAAGAGCTGCAGCGCGGCGTAGCCGGCCACGATCGCATGCCAGGCCGGACTCCCTTCGGAGGCTTCGGCGAGCGCTTCGATGTACGCGCGGTGTGGCAGGTCGAACGCACCAGGACGTGCGGTCACACATTCTCTCCCCGGGCGCGCGTAGGGGACGCGCGACCGTCTCAATCGTCGGGGGATTCTCGTCGCTGCCAACCTGCCGATCGCGCGGCCGAACGGCAAGTAGTCGCCACCGCGTTCACGTCCGATCAGAACGACGCGCGAAGCCCGCCGCTGATCGTGCGGCCTTGGCGGATGGTGAGGTTGTCGGGCTCGCCAACCTGACCACCCAGCAGGTTCTCGCCGATCATGAGCAACGTGAGCCCGCGTCCGACGTCGCGCGACGCGGAGAGACGGAGATGCGTCTGCCCGCTGTAATCGCGCCAGTAGCTGCGCAGCCGCGCGCCGGTGACGTCGCGCTGCGTGCCGTCGGCGCCCGTGTACGCGCGCGCCAGTGCGACGCGATCGTAGTTGACCCAGTCTTCGGCGCGCGTCGCGGTGAGCGCGAGCGTCCAGCGCGGCTGCGTCCACGATGCGGCGAGACTCGACGTGCGTGCGGGCACCGCCAGCATCCGGTCTCCCACGCGAAGGTCGCCGAGATAGCCGTCCGCCACAGTGCGCACGCGGCTGTCGACCGTCGTCAGCGTGCCGGAGACGCCGAGGGCGCCGCGATGGAGCCCCGCCTGCATCTCCCAGCCGCGGTTCGTGATCTCACCGACATTCTCGAGCTGGAAACGCATGCGTCGCTCGAGCGAGCCGCCGCGGAGCTGCGTGTCGACGGCGACGGCGACGTTCTGAATCAGGCCGGTCGCGCGCTGGTCGAAGCGCGTCGCCTGGAACGAGAACAAACCACCGACGTACAGCTCCACGCCATTCTCGATTCCCGTCTGCACCTCGGGATCGAGACCGGCGCGGCCGATGCTCGTCGGCCCGTATTCGCTCCACGAGAAGCGCTCGGGCGTCTGGAATGGCCTGATCCCTTTGCCGTACGAGGTGCGCAGCTTCATCTCGACCGGCCCGAAGGCACGCACGAGGGCACCGCCCAGCAGTGGCAGCACCGGGTATCGATCGTCGCCGGAGAAGGCGTCGTTGCGCTCGACGCGCACGCCACCGGTCACGAACAGCGCATCATGCCATGCCGTACTCGCCTGCACGAGTGCGCCGGTGTTGTGGTTCCAGAGCAGCGCGGTGCCATCCATGGCGGTCGCGTACCGCTCGTCGCCCACTGGCGCGAGGACGTCGGTGACGTTGGTGCGCTGCCGGAGCACGGAATGCTCGACGCTGAGCGTGATCGTCGTCGCGGGCACGGCCGAGTGGCCGCCGACCTGTGCGACGCTGCTGGCGCGAAGCGTCGTCCGATCGCCGCTGCCCGTGGCGCCGCGTCGCGAGGCGTCCACGCCGTCGTCGAACGGATTGGTCGCGTCGGCGACGTTGTCGAGCTGATAGCCGTCGACGCCCGCGGTCAGCGTGTGGGTCCACACGCCATGGGTCGCGAACGTCGCGCTGCCGCCGAGGGTGAAGAGACGCACGTGCTGATCGCCATCGCGAAGCGTCGACATTACCGCGCGGCGGTCGTCGTAGTCACCGCCTCCCGGCCCGCCACTACCTGGGCCACCGCCGGCGCCGTAGCTGGCGCTCGTGTCCACCCACGGCGTGCCGATGCCGGCGAGCAGCGGGTTGTTGCCCACACCGGCACGTCGATCGAACAGCCGCGCCGTGCCGCTGATGATCGCGTTGCTCGTGACGCGGCGGCCGTCGCCGAGGACGGAGAGCTGACGGCTCTGCGCGGAGGGGAAGACCGCGCCCGTCTGCCCGAACTCGAGCGACAGGCCCGCGGAGCCGAGATTGGTGCCGGTGCGAATCGAGAGCCGCTGGTCGTGCGTCGGAACGGGACTCGTCCCGAAGTCGCTCGCACTCGCGCCGGCGAGGCTGCTCACGCGCACCCGCGCGCCCGAGGGCGCCGTGCCGTCGTGCCGCGTGATCACGTTGATCACGCCGCTGATCGCATCCGAGCCGTAGAGCGCAGAGCCCTGCGGGCCGCGGATCACCTCGACGCGATCCACCGCATCGGGATTCAGCTGGGTGACGAGCAGCGGGTTCGCGACCTCGATCCCGTCGATGTACATCTTGGGGTAGCTCGTCGAGAACGAGCTCGCGCCGCGCACACCGCCGTATTGCGCGACGAGGCTGCCCGCCGACGGCGACCAGATCCACATCCCCGGCACGTAGGTGTCGAGCGCGGAGGCGAGGTCGGCGTAGCTGCTGCGGCGAATCTCGTCACCGTCGATCACTTCGACACCGACGGCGAGTGGTCTCCGGGTCGCGGCGATGGCGCTGCCGGTGACGATCACGCGTTCCAGCACGCTGACCTTCGGCGCTGGTTGTGGCGTCGCGCTCGTGGACGGCGCGAGCACCACCTTGCCCGCGACGAGCAGCGCCTCGACGTTCGTGCCCTCGAGCAGCGTCGCCAGCACGCGGCCGAGCGGCTGACGATCGGCGACGACGCACACGGGTCGCTCGAGTGGGAGCAGATCGCTGGAGTACGCGAGCGGCACGCCGCTCTGCGCGCCGAGGCGATCGAGCGCGTCGCGCAGCGAGAGTCCACGCGCGTGGAGCGTCACGGTGGCGGCGAGCGGGCCGGTCCAGGCGCCGGAGTTCTCCACCAGCTCGGTGGCGGCCTCGGAGCAGGCGCGCGCGGGCTGTGCGTCGGCGCGAGCGCCGATGACGAGGGCCGCCATCGCGGCCACCGCAGTGTGCGTCGCGCGACGTCCCGCCGTGCTCAGTGGCATCGCCTCCGGCTCATCGAGCGGGTGAGCGCGCGCCGAGACGGAGGGTATCGCCGGACCGGGTCGCCGAACCGCCGACCACCGCGGCCAGCACGCGGCCCACGTCGTCGGCGCCCGCACGATCGAACGTCGCGGTGAGGCGGCGCGTGGCGAGCGTGCTGTCGTCGATCACGAGCCGGATGCCATACCAGCGCCGCAGCTCGGCGGCGACGGTCGGCATCGACGCATCGCGGAAGACGAGCGTCCCACGCGTCCACGCCGTCGCGTCACCGCTGACCACGCCCCGCTCGACCGTCATGCGATCCCCGTTGACCTCGGCCCTGTCCCCACCGTGCAGCACCGTCGGCTCGCCGTCGCGTGCGGCAAGCGCCGCAACGTCGACGGCACCCGATGTTACCGCGATGCGCGTGCCGAGATCCCTGTCGCTCTCCACGGTGAACGTCGTCCCGACGTCGCGCAGCGTGGCGCTGGCGGTCCGGACGACGAAGGGACGCGCGTCGTCGTGCACGACGTCGAAGAAGGCCAAACCATCAAGTGTGAGCCCCCGCGCCCGGCGGCCGTAGTCGGACTCGAGGCGGAGTCGGCTGGAGGGGCCGAGCACGACGGAGGTGCCGTCGGCGAGCCGGAGCGTGTCGACGCGGCCGACCCCGGTCGTGTACTCCATCTGGGCGACCTGCACGGGCTGGGTCCGCTCGCCGGCCTGGGTCGCGCGCCAGAGCAGGCTGGCGCCGGCGACGACGATCACCGCCGCGGCGGCCAGAAGACCGGACCGACGCCAGCGCGCCGTGGTCGCCGCGAGCCGCGGCGGGGTCGGTCGGCCACGCAGCGGGATGATGTCCGGGGCGGGGGCGCTCCGCGGATCGGCCAGATCGCGCCGCGCCATCACGGACGCCAGTGCGCGCTCGACTTCCTCGGAGGTGAGGGGAGCCTCGTCGGGCGGAGTGAGCGCGGCGTCCAGCGCCTGAACGAGTGCGGCGCGCTCGGGATCGCGCGCCAGCCGCGCGCGCAGCCGGCGCTGCTCGGCAGGGGAGCTCTCCCCGGACAGGAAGCGAGCCAGCTCCTCCCAGTCCGCGTCGAGGTCCGGCTGTCGGGCGCTATCGTCGGTCATGCTGCTGAGACACCGGAGTGGAGGGATACCCTACGCGCACTGGCGCGCCGCTTCGACTCGTGCGTGGCCGACCCAGGATTAGATTGGTCGCCCATGCCCGGCATCCGCCAGCAACGATACGCCAGCCGTGGTTGAATCGGAACTGCTGGCGCGGCTGCGCCAGGGCGACGACGAGGCGTACGCGACGATCTTTCGCGAGCACTACTCCTGGCTCGTGCTCTCGGCGACGCGTCTGCTGGGAGACCGCTCGCTCGCCGAGGAGGTCGTGCAGGACGTGATGCTCGAGCTCTGGCGCCGGCGCGAGGCGCTCGCGCTGACCGGTCCGCTGCGAGCCTACCTTCATCAGTCGGCGCGCAATCGCGCGCTGAACCACCTCCGGCACGGACGCACGGTCAGACAATCCGAGCCGTACGTGCGCCCGCCGAGTGCGGCGCCCCGTCCGGACGCCCGCGTGTCGTCGCGCGAGCTGCAGGATGCGGTGGCCGAAGCGATGGCGGAGCTGTCGCCGCCGCAGCGCGAGGTGTTCGAGATGAGCCGGCGGGACGGGATGACGTACCCCGAGATCGCGAGCGCGCTGGACATCTCGGTGAAGACCGTCGAGGCGCGGATGGGTCGCGCGTTGCGTCACCTGCGCGAGCGTCTCGCGGGGTGGCTGCCACCGGGCGGCGGATGGTGATCCGGTCGCGCGATCGGGGCGATTCGCGCCGTCGCGCACGCCGCGAATCGCGTCGGCGCGCGATGGGTCAACCGGGCTCTTGACAGAGCCGAACATCAACCCTACCATGCTTGTGTCGCGCGCACGCGCGGCCCACACACGCTGACAATGTCCAATAAGCGCGCGCTCAAGCCCGGGAATAATATTAATCGGAGCCTCTCCGGGAGACTTGGCTAGCGCGCGCGTGCAGGTTGCGCAGAAGAAGCGCCCGCCAGGTCAAACCTGGCGGGCGCTTTTGCGAGGATCGGCGGGACGAAATTAGTACGGTACCGATATACAAAGCCGCGGGTCGTATGCAGCATCGCGGTAAGACGCACGATGGGGTGTAGGTCAATTGGCAGACCGCCCGACTGTTAATCGGGAAGTTGCAGGTTCGAGCCCTGCCGCCCCAGTTCTCAATTCCACGCGCCCGCACACACCGGAGAGCCCGCGCATGACACCGCCCGCCGTCGCCCCGCATCCGCTCGACGACATCTCGCTTGGTCTGATCGTCGTCATCCGTGAGCGGCTCCTGAAGGCCCAGGCGGCCGGCAAGAAAGTGTACCGGCTCGAGTCGGGCGACCCGAACTTCTCGGTCGCACCGCACATCCTCGAGGCGGTGGAGAAGGCCGGCGCGGCCGGCAAGACGCACTACATCCCGAACAGCGGCATCCCGGAGCTGCGGAAGGCGCTCGCCGAGAAGGTGGTCCGCAAGAACGGGCTCGCCGGCGTCACCGACGAGGACATCTTCCTCACGAACGGCGCGATGCACGCGCTCTACGTCGCGTTCGGCGCGCTGCTCTCGCCGGGCGACGAGGTGATCCTGCCCGACCCGATGTGGACCGAGGTCGGTGAGAACATCCGTCTCGCCGGTGGCGTGACGGTCGGTGTCCCGCTGCGGGCTGATCGGGACTTCGAGTACGATCCCGCGGAGATCGAAGCCGCGATCACGCCGCGCACGGTCGCGATCTTCCTCAACACGCCGCAGAACCCGACGGGTGCCGTGCTCTCCGAGCAGACGCTCCGCGAGATCGCCGACATCGCTCGGCGCCACGATCTGTGGCTCGTGTCGGACGAGGCGTACGAGGACGTCATCTACGCGCCGCACAAGCACTACTCGATCGGCTCGCTCGTGCCGGCCGAGCAGTCGGAGAAGGTCATCAGCATCTACTCCTTCTCGAAGAGCTACGCGATGCCCGGCCTCCGCACGGGCTACATCGTCACGAAGTCTCCGCTGCTCCACGACCGCATCCCGAAGCTGCTGCGCTGCACGATCAACGGGGTGAACAGCCTCGCGCAGTGGGCGGCGCTGGCCGCCGTCACGGGTGACCAGTCGCAGCTGGCGCAGATGGTCAGCGAGTATGTCGAACGCCGTGATGCGCTGGTCTCCGCGCTGTCCACGATCGAGGGTGTCCGTCCGTTCACGCCGCGCGGCGCGTTCTACGTGTGGGCCGAGCTCGATCCGGCCATCTACGAGCGCCTCGGCGTCACCGACGCCGCCGACCTGTCGGACAAGCTCGCGGCGATCGGCATCGGCAGCGCGCCGGGCATCGCGTTCGGCACGACCTGCGACGACGCGATCCGGTTCGCGTACAGCTGCGCGACGCCGATGGTCAAGGAGGGCGCCGAAGCGCTGAAGAAGGCGCTCACCGATCCCGACGTGCTCCACGGGAGGAAGTCGGCGTGACGAACGAGCTTCGTGTCGTACTCGGGGAGTACGACACGGGCTGGCACGACCCGGCCGTCTCGTTGCAGCGGGCGGCGGATCTCGTGCAGCGCGCGGCCAGCCATGGCGCGCACCTCGTCGCCCTGCCGGAGATGTGCCTGTCCGGCTTCACGATGGAGCCGAAGGACCACGCCGTCGGCCTGGATTCGCCGGAGGTGCACGCGCTGGGCAAGATCGCGGCGAGCAACGGCGTGCACGTGCTGGCCGGCGTCGCGGCGCGCGAGATCGTGGACGGACGCGAGGTGTTCCAGAACACCGCGCTCCTGTTCGGTCCCGGCGGCGAGCTCGAGGCGTCGTACCGCAAGCAGAAGCTGTTCGCGTACGCGAACGAGCACGCGAGCTACGAGCCTGGCGAGGGGTCGGCGATCGCGATGGTGCGCGGCGTGCGCATCAGCCTGTTCATCTGCTATGACCTGCGCTTCCCCGAGCTGTTCCGCGCCGTGGCGCCGGACGTGGATGCGATGTTCGTGATCGCGAACTGGCCCGCGGGGCGCCGGCCCCACTGGGACGCGCTCCTTCCGGCGCGCGCGATCGAAAACCAGTGCTACGTCGTTGGCGTCAATCGCACCGGAGAAGCGGGCGGTCTGTCGTACAACGGCGGCTCCGCGGCGTACGATCCGTGGGGCGAGCGCCTCGCGCCGACGACGAACACCGACGGTGCGCCGGGCTACGTGGTGCTGAGCGCCGAACGCGTCGCGGAGATCCGGTCCCGCTTCCCGTTCATCCGCGACCTGGTTCGCGAGCAGAGCACGGTCGGCGCCTGACGAACGGCAGGACGAGCGCAAGTGAACAGGGCGACGCCGCGCGGCGTCGCCCTGCTTCGTTCGTCGGTGTCAGGACGCGACGCGCAGACGCGCTTTGGCCGCGTCCACCGGCGCGGTACGCACGGCCGGCGCACTGCCGCGCGTCAACACCACGGCGGCGATCACCAGCGCGGCGCTGAGCACGATCCGGCCGGAGAGGGCGTCGTCGCCGACGGCGACGCCGAGCGCGAGGGCGACCATCGGGTTGACGAAGGCGTAGCTGCTCACCGCCGCGGGCGACGCGACGCGCAGCAGCCAGGTGTACGACCCGAAGGCCAGCACGGTACCACACAGGACGAGGAAGAGCAGCGCGAGATCCGCGCGCAGGTCGAGCCGCGCCGCGGAGAAGTGCGCGAGATCGCCGTGCAGTGCGCTGGCCGCGAACACCCAGAGGGCGCCGCTCGCGAGCTGCATCGCGGTGGACTGCGTCGCGCTGTGCGGCCGCGCACCGTGCCGACCCACGAGGGAGCCAGCGGCCCAGCAGAACGCGCCGATCGCCACGAGCGCCCGGTCGCTCGCGAGGCCGGCGTTGAGCGCAGTGCCGCCGGCAAGCACGCCCACGCCGACGATGCCGAGCGCCATGCCGAGCAGCACGCGGGCGATGGGGATCGCGCGCGCCTTCGCCGCTTCGATGAGCACGATCCAGAGCGGGATCGTCGACGAGAACAGTGCGGCCTGTCCGGACGACATCCGCTGCTCGGCCCACGCCAGCGCGACGTGGCAGCCGAGGAAGAGCAGGAGGCCGGCGATCGCGGCCGTGCGCCACTGGGGCCAGGTGGTCCGCTCGAGCTCACGGCGCCACGCGAGCCACCCGAAGAGGATCAGCGCTCCTCCCGCACATCGGAAGAAGATGATGAGCATGGGGGGCACGACGAGCACCGCGTACCGGACCGCGAGGAAGGTCGCGCCCCAGAAGAGGTAGATCGCCGCGAAGGCGGCGAGCAGCGTCAGGCGACGCGGAGCCGCGTGACTCACGGCGTGTCGGGCTGCATGTCGACCACCTCGAAATGCGTGACGTGCTCGTCGCGGGCGACGAGATACCGATCGTCCTCCGGGTAGAAGACGGCGCGCTCCGGATCGTCACCGGCGAACCGCCGCACAGCCTCCATCGAGTCCCACAGCGTGACGATGAGGAACTCGGCGCGCCCCTGTGCGATGCGCCGCAGCGTCAACGTGCGCCGATGCCCGGGGATGCGCGCGTACTCCGACAATCCCGTCTCCCGAAGGTACTCGAGGTAGTCCGCCGCGTCGTCGGCACGTGTGGCTCCCCACCAGGTTCGCGCGATCATGATCCTCCCGTGGCACCGGTTATTGCCGCAATACTGGTGCACAGTACGGGCCACGGATTGCACCTGTCAAGGCCGGAATACTGGTGCTAGCTTCCGGTCATGCCGACCGTGCCCGCGCCGCTCACCCTCGCGCCGCATCTACCGCTCAAATACGTGGGCGGCGACCCGTCGATCGACCTGATCAACACGGTCGACTGGACGGCGCGTGGACTGGTGGACGACCGCCTCACGGACTACGAGCGGCTGACGCGCTGGGCGGAGGGCGCGGGGCTGGTGAATGCGCGGCAAGGCGCTCGCCTTCGTGCACGCGCGCTCGAGCATCCGCGGCTGGCCGAGCGTGCACATCGCGACGCCATCACCCTGCGATGGCAGCTGCGACAGCTCTACGTCGCCGTGGTGGAGGGAAGATCCCTGGGCGCGATGCGGGAGCTCGCCGACGTGAACGCCGCGCTCTCGGCGGCGTTGGGCCAGCGCGAGCTGGTGCCGCGCGCGGCCGGCGACG
>Ga0207661_10003814_pt1 | contig 10509 bp, 5 predicted proteins | sample KBSC713LmetaG_FD_184337 | JGI IMG/M metagenome (GOLD analysis project Ga0207661, IMG submission 184337) | Corn rhizosphere microbial communities from Kellogg Biological Station, Michigan, USA - KBS C7.1-3L metaG (SPAdes) (version 2) | ecosystem: Host-associated > Plants > Roots > Rhizosphere ... | reverse complement strand
GCGACTGTTGGCGGGCACGCTGTGGGTGCGCACGATTGCCGCTCCCCCGGCGGCGGCATAGTAATTGATCGTGACATCCATCGCCGACGACTGCGGGTTGAGGATCGTCAGGAAGGTATCATGCACCGCGCCGCTGGCGTTGGTCGTATCGAGGTAGCCAAAGTCAAACTGGGTGCCCAGCGCCGTCGCGCCCAGCACGTCCGTGCCGCCCGGGATGGAGAGATTGGGGTGGCCGGTGTAGAAGAAATACATCGGCCGCTCGGCCACAATCGGCACATTGGCGGTGACCACCATCGAGACGCCACGTCCAGCGGGCACCTCGCCGTTGACGTAGACCGTATACCGGCTGTTGGCGGCCACGGTGTACACCTTGACCACCGGGCTCCCCACATCCAGCAAGTACTGCACCTGGACCGTGGCCGCTCCGCTGTTGGGGTTGGCGAGGGTGAGGAACTCGCTAAAGCCGGTGCCGGTATAGCCTTCGCCAAAGTACCACGTCTTCGAGATGTTGGGCGCAGGGATATAGCTCGCGCTATAAGTGGCGGGTGTACTTCCCGCGACGATAGTATGGCTCTGCGCTCCGTGATCTGACCACGCGCTGAAAACGTAATCGCTGCCGCCGAGTGACTGCTGATCGGGCGCGCTCACACTGTTGTTCGAGCCGACGATGACACCATAGGTGAACGGCGTAGGGCCGGTGAAGCCATCAACGGAGAGCGAAGCGCCTGGCGGTGTTGACTGGAACGTCAACGTTACTGTCTTCGGGTCGAGCCGCTCGCTCACCGTCGCCGACAACCCGTTCGATGGATCGGTTGCGGTGAGTTGCAGCTCCAGATAGGAGGGATATTCGTGATCGGGCGCGGTAAAGGAGCCACTCGCCATCTGGCTGAAGGTCTGGACGAAGTGGACGTGGCAGTCAGACGTATTGCCGATGCAGTGGTGCATCAAGACGTTCCAGGTGAGCGCAGAGTCAGGCAGCGGATTGCCATGCCCATCTACGGCCGAGCCGCTGAAGCTGATCGTATCGCCGACCTTCCAGGTGAACGAGGAGGACGGCGAGATGATCGTCGGAACCGGCACCGCACCGACCGTGACGACGAGTGGATTACTCACATTCGAGGCGCCATTGGAATCAGTGATCTTCAAGCGGACGGAGTATTGCTTCTCGGTGGTGTAGGTAAATGACGGTGTAGGCGAGGTCGAGTCCTCGAAAGTGCCATCGCCGTCGAGATCCCAGGAGTAGGTCAGCGTCGCGTTCGGGTCGGTATCGGTGGATTGTGTGCCATCGAACTGGACCGTTAGCGGGCTGGGGCCGCTGGTTGGGGTAGTCGCCGCCGCGATAGCATTCGGCCCAACCGCCTGAATTTCGCGGATTTGGCCATCGTTCATATCCACATAGAAGAGATCACCACCTGGGCCAGTCTCAAGGTCCACTGGATGACCCGCATTACCGACGATAATGCTGATCTGCGAGGGATCTGGAAGCTCATTGCTTCCGAGTTTCATCGCCCAGATGCAATTGCGCGTGTAATCGGCAAAGAACAGCGCGCCATGGTAGGCGGCAGGATAAGCGTTTCCCTGATAGAAGGCCAGGCCGCTAATCGCAGAGCCATTCGCCGTCGTGCAGTTTTCGCCAGGGACCACCGCCACACCATGCTGGTAGGCATAATACGGCACGGCAGATGTTTGCGCCGTATACAGACTGGTACACAAGTTGAGACCGGTGCTTTGGAAACTCGGCTGTGGATTGGCGCCCTCGTAGCAGGGCCAGCCGAAGTTCAGACTCGGCTGTGTGGGGTCGGTGACGCGGTTGATTTCCTCCCAGTCACCCCAGCCGACATCGCCGATCCAGACCTCGTTGGTGCCCGGGCGGAAGGTGAAGCGGAAGGGGTTGCGCATCCCATAGGCGTCTATCCGTCGGGCATTGAGATCGCTGCTGCTGAAGTTGGGATTATTCGGCAGGCCATCGCCAGTGGCCGGATCAATACGAATCAGCGTCCCGTTCAGGACAGCGGGCTCTCCCGAATTACGACGCAGGCTTTGCGCACGCAACGAGCCGCCTTCGGCCGAAGGTGGGGTCATCGCGCCGCCGACTCCTCCGGGTGGGTCGCCGCAGGGATTGCGAGTATCGCCCGCGTAGGTATTACCATACTGGCCGTAATCCACAGAGTTGAAGTTGCTACCTTCGCCTGCGGTCACATAGAGCGCGCCATCAGGGCCAAAGACAAGGTCATCAGTCGAGTGGCTGGGGAACTGCTGACACCAGGCATTGATAATTACGTTCTCACTACCCGGTACCATTGTATAGGTTGAGGTATCCACAGTTAAACGTGAGACCCGCCCACTAATGACGCAGCCATCGGTCGTGGGGCCTGGTGGCGTCGGGCAGGCATCGTTCCAGGTAGGGGCGACGCCGCCGATAGGGGCGTCATAGGCATAGATCACATAGACATAGGGGCTGGCAGGAAAATTGGGATCAAGCGCCAGGCTCATCAGCCCGCGATCCCAGTAGTCATCCACCTCGGAACGCAAATCGGCAAACACTGTCGGGGTCGTATCCGTGAGGCTGTCATAGACCAGTATGAGGCCATTCTTCTGGGTGGCGAATACCCTGCCATCAGGAGCGAAATGAACGCTTGTCGGCTGAGTCAGACCCGTAATGGCAATCGCTTCTTGGAAGCCAGATGCCAGCGTCGAATTCGGTGTCACTACGCGCGGATTGGCTCACTTTGTCGGTGGCTGCTGGCTGAACAACTGATCCGCGCATGATCCTGATGTAGTTCCCGGTGCGCCAAGTCCTTGCAATGTGGCGGCCGCGGTCGTGATAAACGTCGGTAGCACGGCTACACTGGAGATGATAACTGCAAGGAGACTGCAAGCGATGAAAAGTCCGCGAACGGCCGGTTTAGCCAAAAATCCCTGGGTCATCATGCGCCGTACGCGCAGTCTTACCTTCCTCACCGGCAGACCGGTCTGCAAGCTCCTCATGAGATTGCGAATCATCAGATGTCACCTCGGCTTGATGCATAAAAGTCCAATATGATGCTCCTTGACATTGCAACGAGCAAAAAGACCATTAGTAATTGCACCGATCGGTTAGTACCGGGTCGTACCAGGACGTGTCTGAGGAACCGGGAGAGGCAGGGGGTGCCAGGGCTAACGTGCGCCAACCAACTCGACCGCTGGCGCCGCGACGGCATGGGGGGACCGCATCCTGGCGCATGCGCAAATCAGGTCGGAGGCCACGGGTGAGGCAGTCTGTGAGCTAGTCTAGGAAGTAGTGTGGAAGGCCAGCGTGGTCCGTTCCATCACGGGGCGCACAGCGTGCGTGCGAGTGGCGCCCACCGCCGTCGCCCCAGTCGGGACGACAAACAAGGGGAACACACCCGCACCCGGCCGACGAGGGACTCGGACGCCGCCGTGACCGTCAACGCGCGGCGCAACGTGGGCGAGCGCTGTAGTAATCTCATCGGCTCAAGCCGTGGCGTGAGGCGGCTACCCGCTACGAGAAACGCACCGCCAACTCTCCCGCGATGGGCGCTATTGCTTCCACCGCCATTTGGCTCGCACCTTGATTCATCTCGCAGACTCTAGGTCGAGCACCGGCTCCTCGATCCCGGCGGCGAGTGACGGGAGAGACACCGCTGCCGTCTTCTCGGTCGCGCCAGCAGGGGCAGGCTCCGGCACATGTGGCTTGACGCCCCAGAGGCCGAAGGCCGCGAAGAGCGCGCCAGCCAGCGCGATAAGGCCCGCGCCGGTAAAGATGGTGTCCACCGGGCCAAAGTGGATGCCCAGCAGCGTCGCCGAAAAGCCGCGCAAGACTGTGCTGTCGAGATAGCCTCCCAGCGCCGCGCCAACGAGCGTCGAGATTGTAATCGTCGGGTTGAGAATCGAGGAGACGCGGCCCACCATCTCGCGCGGTGTGCTTTGCAGCAGCAGCGGTCCCGCCGCCACATTGAGCGCGGCCTGGGGGATGCCCGCCACTCCGATGATCGCGATGGCCACCCAGATGTCAGTCGAGCGCGCATAGGCGGTGATCAGCAGCGCCATGCCCAGCAGCGAGAGCCAGAGCGTGCGCGTCAGACCAATCTTCTGGGCGAAGGCTCCGGCGAGAATCGCGCCCAGAATCATCCCGACACCCATCACGCCCTGAAGCGCGCCAAAGTAGCTGGTTGGCGCATGCAGATTCCCGGTGACGAAAAAGTAATCGAGCGTATTGAGCGCGCCACCGCCAAGCATGACAATTGTGGCCGAGATCGTGAGGACGACTAGCACCCGCGAGCGGAGGAAGTACCGCAGCCCTCCGCCAAACTCGCGCCAGAAGTGTGGACGTTCCCCATTGGCGACACTACGGGCGGCTGGCGGGGCGGCAACGGTGCGGATGAGCAGGTACGAGGCGACGAACGAGAGCGCATCGATGCCCAGCGCCCACTCTGGCCCGAAGGCGACGAAGAGCGGCGCGGCCAGCGTCGGGCCGAGAATCATGGCGATGCTCGCCGAGGTCTGGCTCAGCCCCATGGCCCGCGCCTGCGTCTCCTCCGGCACAATGTCGCCGATGAGAGCCAGCGAGGCGGGCCGGAAGAACTGACTGAGGGTGTTGAGCAGGAAGACGACGCCATAGACAACGCCCAGATGCCAGAAGAGCGGCAGGCGTCCGCCGGGCAGGAAGGGCAGCGGCACGACGCCCGAGATGAGGATCAGAAGCGCCACCAGCACCGCACGCAACGCATCCATCGCCAGCATCGTGCGCCGCTTGTTCCAGCGGTCGACGAAGACGCCCGCAATCGGCCCAACGATGAGCACCGGAACGGTGGTCGCGATGAAGACGCCACTGACCGCCAGCGGTGCCCAGGTCTGGCCGCGGGCGATGACGGCGGCGATCCAGATGACCAGTGTCGTGTCGAAGATGAAGTCGCCAAAGATCGAGATGGTGTGGCCAAACCAGAGCCGCCCAAAGTTCCCGTTGATGAATAGACCGGGCTTTCTGGGCAATGGCGCAGACGTTGCAGGGCTGGTTGTGGTAGGATCCATAGTACTCTCCTCCGGTGTGTTGCCAACTAAACACATTCTCTGGGATTGCGAGTGGGAGTTCGGCGCGCGGACCGTTCCAGCGGTTCGCGTGTCCTTTTTTTCCGCCGACGCCGCGCTGTGGATTCGTAAACGTTCTCAGCTGGCGGGGTTGTCACTCCTTTCGCTTGAGCGCCTCACGCACCGCTGGCGAGGCATTGAGCACACCTCGATGGCGGAAGTGGCTAATCGCCTGTTCCACCAGCTCAGGCGTAATGTCGTCGGCAAAGGTGCAGGCGCCGAGGGCGCTGATGCTGATCTGCCGATGTTGGGCGATGACTTCCTCCAGATCGGACCGCTTGACGGTGTACAAGCCTGCGATCACCATATAACGCGGGCGGGTCCAGCCCTGTACTTTCCTGGGCGGCTGCGGCTTCTGCGGCTTCTGCGGTGGCGGGGGCGCATCCGGTGGCTGCCGCGAGAAGGAGTGGGCGGGTGGCGGCGCATCGGGCGGCGACTCAGGCTCAGGCTCAGGCTCAACGCTGCTCTGCTCGGCAATGCGCGGGTCGTAGCCCATCATGACGAAGGTACGCTCCTCCTCACCCTCGACGCCGCGTGGGACCGAATACCGGTCGAACTCCACCTGGACGCGCCTGGCCAGCTCCTTCATCTCGTCATGTGTGATCCATATCTGGGTAGCGCTCACCCCCCAGATTTTGGGATTTTCCCACAACTGATTGCGGACGGTGTACTCCGTTGCCCGCAGAAACCCCTGGGAGGCGTTGTCGAGAAATGCGCGCATGGTTGCGATCGTCTCGTCGGAAGGGGCGCCGCTCAAGAGCGCCTTCGCAGCGGTAAAGCTCCGGGCGACGGCACGGTAATACTTCTCCAGAATGCCGCTCTTCTCGCGTGTGGCCACCAGCCGGACCAGCCCGACGCGCTCCAGCTCGCGGACGTGGTAGTGGATCTTGGCGGGCGCCTGGCCGAGCATCTCGCCCAGCTGGGTGACAGTCATCGCGCGATGGGAAAGCGCCTCGACGATGCGCGTGCGGAGCTCGTCGGCGATGGCGCGGAGCTGTTCGAGCGTCTCCAGCTCGTAGGTCTCGGCAATATCGTTTGCCTCGGCGCTGCCGCCCGGCTCGTGTGGTGTTGGGTTGGGTGTGTCGTCTATCGGCATATTTGTGTCTCTTACTCATTCAAATTTTCTTGATAGGTCAAATAGTACCGAATGAGTAAACATTTGTCAAGGGGATCCTTACTAGCCAATTTGGTCGTGCATAACCCCGTGGATAAAGTCGTGGATAACTCACAGAGTGCGCCGAAAAGATGTGGATAACGCTCCACTGCTCAGATCGCGATAGGAGAATCCGCGAATTCGGTCCGCGGCCATCCACCAGGTTATCCACATGTGGGCGGATGGTGCAAAAGTCCTCGTTTGCCATTCGCCATTTCTTCGGGTATTCTGGCGGATGCGACCTGTCGGCCACCGTCAGATTTGCCGATGACGGAACGCTGTTCCGATGCTATACTCTCTTGAAAGAGTGTTCTAGTCACTGCCAGCAGCACGGCCACTACCATCGCTCGGATTCATCCCAACTCATTCATCAGTCATGCATCCGCTACATCAGAAATCGTCGTGTTTTTCCGCGCCAGTGCGAGCGAATCGCTTGTCACGGGAGGTTCTTCTATGGCCGTCGAGAAGCTGCTGCCCCAGAATATCGAAGCCGAGGCGGGCGTGCTTGGCAGTCTGCTGATCGACCCCGGCGCTATCGTCCAAGTGGCCGACTTTCTGCGCGCCGATGATTTCTATCGTGAGGCGCATCGCGAGATTTATCGCGCCGCGCTGGACCTCTACGAGACGAGCGATCCCGCCGACCTTATTACGCTGACCGACGAGCTGCAGCGCCGCGGCAAGCTGGAAGAGGTGGGGGGCATCAGCTATGTCTCGTCGCTGGCCAATCAGGTGCCGACCAGCGCCAACGTCGAATACTACGGGCGCATCGTGGAGCGCACGTCGGTGCTGCGGCGGCTAATCTCTGCCGCGGGCCAGATTGCCGCCGTCGCCTATAGCGAACCCGACGCGAGTGTGGCGCTGGACGAAGCCGAGAAGCTGGTCTTCAATGTCAGCCAGCGCTTCACCCGCGACGACCTCGAGCCAATTCGCGAGACGTTGCGCGAATACATCGACAAACTCGATCAGCTCCACGAGCATCGCGGCACGATTGTCGGCGTCGCCACCGGCTTCTCCGACCTGGATAAGATGACCGGCGGCCTGCAAAAGTCTGATCTTATCATCTTGGCTGCGAGACCTGCTGTTGGTAAGTCTGCGATGGCGCTTTCGCTGGCCCGGAATGCTGCGCTACGATCCAACCGCAAGATCGCCCTCTTTAGTCTAGAGATGAGCAAAGAGCAGCTTGCCGCTCGTCTACTCTCAATGGATGCTGGCGTTGACCAGCAGAAGCTGCGTTCCGGCTATATCAACGACGAGGAGTGGGACCGCATCAGCGAGTCAGTCGGGCGGCTCTCCGAGGCGGATATCTACATTGACGACACCCCTGGCATCACGCTGGTGGAGATGCGCAGCAAGGCGCGCCGCCTGATGATGGAGCACGGCTTCGACCTCTTGATCGTGGACTACCTGCAACTGATGCAGGGGAGCCACAGCGGGCGCGGCCACGAGAACCGGGTGATGGAGATTTCCGAGATCAGCCGCGGACTGAAGGGGATTGCCCGTGAGTTGAATGTGCCGGTGCTGGCGCTGGCGCAACTCTCGCGCGCGGTGGAGAGCCGCACCGAGAAGAAACCGCAACTCAGCGACCTGCGTGAGTCTGGTTGCCTGACCGGCGAGACACCTGTCTATCTGCCTGATCTGGGCGTCTATCGGCCAATTGAGCAACTTGTCGGGCAATCAGGCTTCCGCGTGCTTGCGCTCAATACCGAGACATGGAAGCTCGAGCCTGCCACTGTCAGTAATGCCTTCGCCACTGGCCACAAGCCAGTTTTTCGCCTGACGACGCGACTGGGGCGCACGGTGCGCGCTACGGCAAATCATAAGTTCTGCACGATTGCTGGTTGGCGGCGGCTAGACGAACTCGCGCCGGGAATGCGGTTGACACTGCCGCGCATGGTCCCTGGACCCGAACAGGCAACGATGAGGGGTGATGAGCTTGCCTTGCTTGGGCATCTCATTGGCGACGGCTGCACGCTGCCCCGACACATCATCCAGTACACGACCCGCGAGCGCGACCTCGCGGAGACGGTGGCGACGCTGGCGACGAATGTCTTCGGCGAGGCGGTTTCACCGCGCGTCTCAGAAGAGCGCTCCTGGTATCAGGTATATCTGGTGGCAAGCGAGCGATTGACGCATAACAAGCGTAACCCCGTCGCGGCATGGCTTGATGAGCTAGGCGTGTTCGGGCTGCGCTCATACGAGAAGCGTGTGCCAGAGAAGGTCTTCATGCAGCCTGCCGAGGGCATCGCGCGCTTCCTGCGCCACTTGTGGGCAACTGACGGCTGCATCCACTTCAGTCAGGGCAAGTTACACTACGCCAACGTCTACTATGCCTCCAGCAGCGAGCGGCTTGCTCGCGATGTGCAGTCATTGCTTCTGCGTCTCGGTATCAACGCGGCGCTGGCACGGCGGGATCAGGGTGACAAAGGACGCGATCAATATCATGTGATTGTCAGCGGTAGGGCAGACTTGGATCAGTTCATCACAACTGTGGGCGCGCTCGGCACCTACAAGCTATCTCACCAGGCCGCTATCGTTGAGCACATGGCAGATCGAGTGGCGAACACAAACCGCGATGTCATCCCACGTGAGGTATGGCGTATGCATGCTGTACCCGCGATGGCTGCGGCAAACGTCACTTCGCGTCAGATGCAGGCAGCTATCGGCAGTGCCTATTGTGTGACGGGGCTTTACAAGCAAAACATGAGTCGTGAGCGCGCTGCCCGTGTCGCCACAGCTGTCAAGTTCTATGCGCTAGCCCAACTGGCAGGCAGTGACGTGTATTGGGACGAAATCGTCTCGATAGAGCCGGACGGCGAGGCGGAGGTCTACGACCTGACGGTGGATGGCCTGCACAATTTCGTTGCGGCGGATATCGTTGCTCACAACTCAATTGAGCAGGACGCAGATATAGTAATGTTTATATACAGAGATGAAGTTTACAATCCAGATAGTGACCGGAAGAACATCGCCGACATCATCGTCGCCAAGCACCGCAATGGTCCTATCGGCCAGGTCAGCCTGTATTTCATGGCAGCCCAGACGCTCTACCGCGATCTGGACCTGCGCACCGCCGACGACGAGTAACCGGAGAGGAGCCTACCCATGCCTGCGTTTACCGGGTTTCCCTCCGGGAAAAATCCGTTTGTGCCGCTGCCAGAGACGTTCTTCTCGGCAGTTCTGCCAGAGATCGAGGATCTTGGCGAGCTGAAGGTGGTGCTGCATCTCTTCTGGCGGCTCTACCAGAAAGAGGGCAGTCCGCGCTGCGCCAGTGACCGCGAGCTGCTGGCCGATCCACTGTTGCGCCGGACACTGCGGCGGCAGGGCGATCCGCGGCCCATCGAGGAGCGGCTGCGCGCGGCGCTGGAGCACGCCCAGGCCAACGGCATCCTCCTGCGGGTGCGCGTGCGGGTGGATGGCGAAGTCGTCAGTTGGTATTTCTTCAACACCGACCGCAGCCATCGCGCGGTCTCTCGCTTGCAGCGCGGGGAGCTTTCACCCGAGGTATTGCTGGATGCCGAGGGGCCAGCTGGAGCGGGGCAACCACCCGGCGGCGCGGGCGATGTCGGCGCAATCCACACGCTGGCGCTCGAAGTTGACCGCCCGAACATCTTTACGCTCTACGAGCAGAATGTCGGGCTGCTGCTGCCGCTGGTGGCCGAGGAGCTGCGCGAGGCGGGCGAGCGTTATCCGCGGGAATGGGTCGAAGAGGCATTCCGGCTGGCGGTACAGCAGAACAAGCGCAAGTGGAGTTATATCCGGGCAATCCTGCACCGGTGGGAGATAGAGGGAAAGGGAGCTTAGACCATGGAGCGCATGAACGAGATTCTTGCGCGAGCCGCCAGCCGCCGCATCAGCACGCGCCGCGCGCCGACTCCCGCGCCCTCTGTCACACCTGTCACTAGGATGCCATCGGCTGCGCCATCGACGCCAGCAACGCCATCTACATCGTCGCCGCGACATATCGCGCCGCGCCGCATCATCACGGGGCAAGCGACGCAGGCACCCGGCAAATCAGCCGCCGCCATACCGCCTCGTCGCCCCGCCGCCGACGCCGACACCAGCCAGCCCACACCGCCCGCCGCCGACGTGCTGGAGAGCGACCGCATTCTGGAGCTGCCCGCGCGCCCGGCAACGGGGATCGTCAGGTCGGGGTCGGCCAGATCGGCAGGCGCGCGTCCCCGCGAGATGACCTCCCTCCGCGAGATCGCGCCGACCTATGCCGCGCAGCTTGGGCCGCGCCGCCAGGAGCTGAGCGTCCCATCGGCGAG
>Ga0207661_10003810_pt1 | contig 10514 bp, 11 predicted proteins | sample KBSC713LmetaG_FD_184337 | JGI IMG/M metagenome (GOLD analysis project Ga0207661, IMG submission 184337) | Corn rhizosphere microbial communities from Kellogg Biological Station, Michigan, USA - KBS C7.1-3L metaG (SPAdes) (version 2) | ecosystem: Host-associated > Plants > Roots > Rhizosphere ... | reverse complement strand
ACGTGGCCATCGCCACCACGCAGGTCCTCGACCACGGAACGGACCCGTGAGAGATCGGCGTCGCCCGACACCGTGGGAGGGGTGTCGACACAGACGAAGAGGAGGCGCGCCCCCCCGAGCAGCTCGGACATCTCGGTGGTGAAGGCGAGGCGCTCGGCGTTGCGCTCGAGCAGCTCGGGGAGGCCGGGCTCGTGGATCGTCGTCTCGCCGCGCGAGAGCGCCTCGACCTTCCCGGCGACGATGTCGCGGGCGATTACGCGATGGCCCAGCTCGGCGAAGCAGGTGGCGGTGACCAGCCCGACCCAACCGACCCCGATCACGCCAATCGACTCCTTCTCTTCCATCATCGTCTCGCCCCTCCCTTTCTCCGCTTCTCGTTCGGGATCTTCACCTTTGCCGAGCGGGCGATCCCGACCATCTGCTGGTTGCTCAACGTGTTGAGGAGGTCATTCGAGACCCAGTAGCTGTTGTCCCCCCGGTGCCACGCAACCGCCGAGATGCGGTCGCCGTCGACGTAGATCTCGTACTCGCGCCCGTTGAGCGTCTCGGTCACGCTGGGATTGTCGAGGATCGGCGGGTCCGACCATCCCTGGATGCCCTGGACCCCGAAGTAGTGGATGCCGTCGGAGAGCGGCAACTCGGCGACCATCCGGTAGGCGCCATGCCGGTGGTTGTCGGCGTCCCTCAGGTGGTAGACGCGCGGGTCCTGGACGTGTTCGTAGGGATTGCTTTCGACGTAGAAGGCCCCCGACGGGAGCCGCGTCGGGTAGAAGACCGGGAAGCCGGAGCTGACCTTGCGGACCACCGGCTTCGCCTCCGCTTCGCCGGCTTCGCGCGCCGGCACGAGGCCGTCGTCGCCCGCCTGGGGCTTGGCGATCTTCGGCTTGGAGCGCTTCTTCGAGTTGCCGCGCCTCCCCCCGCCGGAGCCCTTGCTGCGGCCTTCGTCGAGCACGCCGCGCGGACCCCTGCTCGCTTCGATTCCCATGAACTTGTCGATCGCGCCGTGGATCGCGCTCTCAGAGGCGTAGACGTAGCTTGGACCGAGTTCGGCCGGAAAGTGAACCTCCTTGATCGGCGCGTTGCGCGATTCGATGAAGAGGTCGAGCACCTGGATCATCGTGCCGGTGTCGCTGATGTCCGAGGTCGTGTATTTGGTGAAGATGTCGAGCAGTTCGTTCTGGCCGAGCAGCAGGTCCTTGATCGGCACCCGCTGGCGCGCCGAGCTGAGGAAGTCCTGCTGGCGCGCCGAGCGCACGATGTCGGTGTCGGTATGCCGGTAGCGCACGTACTCGAGCGCCTTTTTCCCGCAGAGCAGCTGGTAGCCGGGCTTGATGTTGATTTCCGAATACTGTTCGGAGGGCGGCACGCCGACGTTTGAGTGGTAGTAGCGGCGGTCGACGTCCGTGTAGACGCAGCCGATCGCGTCGACGGCGCGGACGAAGCCGAGGAAGTCGACGTTTACCACGTGGTTGATCTGCAGCCCGGTCAGTTCCTTGACCACCCGCAGGGTCAGCTTCGGCCCGCCGTAGGTGTAGGCGGCGTTGAACTTTTCCGTCCCGTAGCCGGGGATTTCGACCTTGAGGTCGCGCGGGATCGACATCACGGCGATCGCGTTGCGGCCCGGGTCGAGGCGCAGCAGGATCGTCGTGTCCGAGCGCCCGGGGTCTTCCTTCAGGTTGGCCCGCTTGTCGGAGCCGAGGATGAGGATGTTCTCGGGGCCTCCGCCGTGGACCTTTGCCAGCTTGTTGGAGAGCTGGCGCTTGTAGATGTCGTTGTGGGAGAGCGCATCGGCGATGCTGCCGACGTAGAGAAGGATGCTGGTCGCAGTCGCGGCGGCACTGACGGCGACGATCAGCAGCGAGCCGAGTGTGAAACGCCACCAGTAGCGCTTGCGCTTGGGCGGCGGCTCGTGGTCGCCGGATGGCGGCGGCTTGCTGAGGACGCGCTCGCTCACCGGGCGCTCAGTCGTCGTGCCGGGAGGGAAGCGAGCGCAGGAAGGTTTCGAGCGCCTGCCGGTAGGTGTGCAGCGAGCGGACCGAGACCCACTCCTCCGGCCCATGGTGGCCTTCGCCGCTCGGGCCGAACTCGACCGCGGGCACGTCGACGCGGAGGAAGGAGACGGCATCGGAGGCGCCGTCGCGACCGACGCTCATCGGCTCGCCGTCGTGGTGCGCCGAGATCGCCTCGCGCAGCGCCCGCAGGTAGGGCAGGTCGCGATCGACCACCGCCGGCGGGCGCGTGAACAACGGCTCCACCGTGGCACCGTCGATCTCCCGCACCTGTTCGAGCACCGAGGCGGGATCCTGGTCGGGCAGGTAGCGGATGTCTACGTCGATCGTGCATCGGTCGGGCACCTTGTTGAGCGCGTCCCCGCCCAGGATCCGGCCGAGATTGATCGAGGGGCGGTCGAAAAGCTCCGAGCTCTGTCGTGCGAACGGTAGCGACTCGATGCTGCGGAAAACGTCGAGCGCCCTCAGCACGGCATTGTCGCCGAGCCAGGGCGTGGCGCCGTGGGCGGCAACTCCCCCCACCTCGACACGCAGGGCGAGCACGCCCTTCGCCTCGACCCCGATGTGAAGGTCGGTCGGCTCGCCGGTGATCGCGAAATCGCCGAGGAAGCCGCTGTCGACCAGGTGGTCGCTGCCGCGCTCGGCTTCCACCTCGGCCTCCTCGTCGCCGACGATGCCGAGTCGCACCCGCACCTCGTCCTGCTCGCACATCGCGGCCGTCGTCAGCATCATCGCCGCGATCGCGCCCTTCATGTCGTATGCGCCCCGTCCGTAAAGGCGGTCGCCCTCGAGCCGCGGCTCGAACTGCCCGGGCCGACCCGGGACCACGTCCAGGTGCCCGTGCAGGACCACCGTCGGCGCCCCGTCGGGGCCCACCTCCGCCCTCAGCACCGGCAGCCCCCGCACCTCGTCGGCCGCCGCCTCGATCCCCCGCGCCTCCAGCCACCCTTTGACGAACCCCGCGCATTCGAGCACCCCCTCCGGGTGCGCCGTCTCGTAGCTGACGAGCCGGCTCGCGAGAGCCACCAACTCCTCGCTCATCGCAAGCCCCTGATCCGCGCTTCCGATATTGACCACACTGGACTGGGGTCAATGTCGGCTACGCGCTCCGGGAGGAGCTTCGTCCCGAGCGAGCGCTCGCGAAGAGCCGATCGAATGCGCGTCCGGAGGAATGTCGCCGAAGGGCGGCGATATGCAATCTGTCTCTTGCGCGGCCACAGGCCGCGCTCATCGATCGGAGCGAAGGCCGTCAGGCCGAGCGACTCAATTCCTCCGGGCGGGCATTCGATCGGCTCATCACCCCTGCGCGATCGCGAGAAACGCCTCAGCCCGCTCGCGGTCCTTCTGCGCGCGCCGGTTGGCGCCACTACCTTCGTCGGACTCGGCAAGCCGCTGCTCCGCATCCGCGAGCTGTTCTTTGAGCATCCCCGGGTCGAGGTCCTCAGGCGCGATCGCCTCCTCGACCAGGAGCTTCGCCTTGTTGCCGAACACCTGCAGCCAGCCATGGGCTTGGGCGTAGCGCTGAGGCTCGCCCTGAGCGGTGTGCAGGCGCAGCTCCGCCGGCCGCAGCGCGGCCAGCAGCGGGGCGTGGTTGGCGAGGATGCCGATCTCACCGGCCGCGGTCCGGGTCGAGACCTGGCGCACCTCGCCGCTGAAGACCTCCCCCTCCGGGGTGAGGACTTCGACCTCGAACTGATGCTCTCCAGCCAAGGCGCCCCTCCTAGGCGGCCGCTGCCGCGCCGGCGTCAGCCGTGACCTGGTCGATGCCGCCCTTCATGTAGAAAGCGCCCTCGGGCAGCTCGTCGTGCTCGCCGTCGAGGATCTCGCGGAAACCGCGCACGGTCTCCGCCACCGGCACGTACTCGCCGCTGCGGCCGGTGAACTGCTCGGCGACGAAGAACGGTTGCGAGAGGAAGCGCTCGATCTTGCGCGCGCGCGAGACCGTCTGCTTGTCCTCGTCGGAGAGCTCGTCGATGCCGAGGATGGCGATGATGTCCTGCAGCTCCTTGTAGCGCTGCAGCACCTCCTGCACCTCGGTCGCCGTGCGGTAATGGTCCTCGCCGACCACGTCCGGCTTGAGGATGGTCGAGGTCGAGTCGAGCGGGTCGACGGCCGGGTAGATCCCCTTCTCCGAGATCGCCCGCGAGAGCGTCGTCGTCGCGTTGAGGTGGGCGAAGACGGAGGCCGGCGCCGGGTCGGTGAGGTCGTCGGCGGGCACATAGATCGCCTGCACCGAGGTCACCGAGCCGCGCTCGGTCGAGGTGATCCGCTCCTGCAGTTCGCCCATCTCGGTCTCCAGCGTCGGCTGGTAGCCGACGGCCGAGGGCATGCGCCCGAGCAGGGCGGAGACCTCCGAGCCCGCCTGGACGAAGCGGAAGATGTTGTCGATGAAGAGCAGCACGTCCTGGCCGCCCTGCTCGCGGAAGTATTCGGCCATCGTCAGGCCGGAGAGGGCGACCCGCAGGCGGGCACCAGGCGGCTCGTTCATCTGGCCGAAGACCAGCATCGTCTTGTCGATGACGCCGGACTCCTTCATCTCAAGCCAGAGGTCGTTGCCCTCGCGCGAGCGCTCGCCGACGCCGCAGAAGGCGGAGAGGCCTTCGTGCTCTTCGCCGATCGAGCGGATCAGCTCCTGGATCAGGACCGTCTTGCCGACGCCGGCGCCGCCGAACAGCCCGACCTTGCCGCCCTTGGCATAGGGCGCGAGCAGGTCGATCACCTTGATCCCCGTCTCGAGGATCTCCTGCGTCGGGGCCAGGTCGGAGGCCTCCGGGGCCGGGCGGTGGATCGGCCAGCGCTCCTCCGTCTCCACCGGCTCGCCGAGGTCGATCGGCTCGCCGAGCAGATTGAAGATGCGGCCGAGAGTGGCGTCCCCGACGGGGACGGTGATCGGACCGCCGGTGTCGACCACCTTGTCGCCTCGGCGCAGGCCGTCGGTCGCGTCCATCGCCACCGTTCGCACGCGGTCGTCGCCGAGGTGCTGCTGCACCTCGCAGACCAGCTCGTTCGCCTCGCCGTCGCCGCCGTTCATCTCGATCTTCACCGCCGAGTAGATCTCGGGCAGCTGATCCGGGAAGACGGCGTCGACGACGACTCCCGTCACCTGCTCGACGCGCCCTACATTCGTTCCGTTGTTGCTCTCAGCCATGGTTCCTTTTCTTTGTTTTAGGGCCGCTAGCCAAGCGCCTCGGCGCCGGCGACGACCTCCAAGATCTCCTGCGTAATCTCCGCTTGGCGGACCCGATTCATCTCCAGGGTGAGGTCGCCGATCATCTCCTCCGCGTTCTCGGCGGCGCTGCGCATCGCCGTCATCCGCGCCCCCAGCTCCGAGGCGGCGGACTCGAGCAGGGCCCGGTAGACGGAGATGTTGACGTACTCCGGGATCAGCTGGCCGAGCAGCTCCTCGGCCTCCGGCTCGTACTCCCAGACCGAGTTGCGGTGCGCCTGCTCGATCTCCGACTCCTCGCTCTGCTCTTCCTCCGCTTCGACTCCCTCGCCGATCACGTCGGCCTGCTGCAAGGGCAGCAGCGTCTGTCGCCAGACGTGCTGGGTCAGCGGCGAGACGTAGCGGTTATAGACGAGCTCGACCCGGTCGAGCTCGTCGTCGACGTAGCGGGCGGTCAGCTCCTCGCCGATCTCGCGCGCGTTGGCGAAGGCGGGCCGGTCGGTGAAGCCGACATAGGAGGTGCGGGGCTCCTCCTTGCGGAAGGTGAGCGCCGAGACGCCCTTGCGACCGACGGCCGAGAAGAGGGGCTCGGCGCCGCGGCCGCGCACCTCGTCGCGCAGGCGCAGCCCGTCGCGGATGATGTTCGTGTTGAAGGCGCCGGCGAGGCCGCGGTCGCCGGTGACGAGGACGATCCCGACCCGCTTCTCCTCCTCGCGCTCGACCAGGACGGGTACGCGCGGCACCCCGCCGGCCTGCTCGGCTGCGCGGCGAGTCAGCTTGCGCATCGCCTGCGCGTAGGGGCGCAGCTCGTCGATCCGCTGCTCGGCACGGCGCAGCCGCGCCGCCGCAACCATCTCCATCGCCCGCGTGATCTTGTTGATGTTCTTGATCGACGCGATGCGATTCTTGACGTCCTTCTGGGTTGCCATGGGAGAGACCGGCGCCGCGGGCTAGGCCGGGGTCGCCTCCTTCTCGGTCTCCGCCTCGGCACCGTCCGCCTCGTCGGCCGGAGCGGGCTTGGTGCGCTCGTCCTCGGAGCGGACGCGGTCGGACTCGCCGGCCTCCAGCGGGTCCCCGTGCTCGTCGAAGTCGGGACCGAAGTCGTCGACGAACTCCCGGATCGCGGCACCGAGCTCCTCCTCGTCGGCCTCCTCGAGCTTGCCGCTCGAGCCGATGCCGTCGAGCAGCTCGGCCTTCTCGGAGCGCAGGCGAATGCGGAGGTCGCGCAGGAACTCGGCGACCCGCTCGGTCTTGATCCGGTCGAGGAAGCCGCCGGTGCCCGAGTAGATCGCCGCCACCTGGTCGGCCACCTCGAGCGGCTCGCGCTCTTTCTGCTTCAGCAGCTCGACCAGCCGCTCGCCGCGGTTCAGGGCCTTCTGCGTCTCGGGGTCGAGCTCCGAGCCGAACTGGGCGAAGGCCTCGAGATCGCGGTACTGGGAGAGGTCCAGGCGCAGCTTGCCGGCGACCTTCTTCATCGCCTTGGTCTGCGCGTTGCCGCCCACCCGCGAGACCGAGATGCCGACGTTGATCGCCGGCCGGACGCCCGAGTAGAAGAGATCGGACTCGAGGAAGATCTGGCCGTCGGTGATCGAGATCACGTTGGTCGGGATGTAGGCGGAGACGTCGGAGGCCTGCGTCTCGATGATCGGCAGCGCCGTCAGCGAGCCGCCGCCGAGCTCGTCGTTCAGCTTCACCGCCCGCTCCAGCAGGCGCGAGTGCAGGTAGAAGACGTCGCCCGGGTAGGCCTCGCGTCCCGGTGGGCGCCGCAGCAGCAGCGACATCTGGCGGTAGGCATAGGCGTGCTTGGTGAGGTCGTCGTAGACGCAGAGGGCGGCCTTGCCGTCGTAGAGGAAGTGCTCTCCCATCGCGCAGCCGGCGTAGGGAGCGATGAACTTGATTGGCGCCGCCTCGTCGGCGGGGGCGGCGACGATGATCGTGTTCTCCATCGCCCCGTTCTCCTCCAGCACCTCCTTCAGCTGGACGACCGTCGACATCCGCTGCCCGATCGCGACGTAGATGCAGACCATGTCCTTGTCGCGGCTGTTGATGATCGTGTCGATCGCGATCGCCGTCTTGCCGGTCTGCCGGTCGCCGATGATCAGCTCTCGCTGGCCGCGGCCGATCGGGATCATCCCGTCGATCGCCATCAGGCCGGTCTGCACCGGTTCGGTCACCGGCTGGCGCTGGACGACTCCCGGCGCCTTGAGCTCGGCCGGGCGCGTCTGCGTCGTCGCGATCTCGCCCTTGTCGTCGAGCGGGCGGCCGAGCGGGTCGACCATGCGGCCCAGCAGCTCCTCGCCGACGGGGATCCGCAGCAGGTGCCCGGTGCGCTTGACCGTGTCGCCCTCGACGATCTTGTCCCACTCGCCGAAGAGCACGGCGCCGACGTTGTCCTGCTCGAGGTTGAGCGCGAGGCCGGTGACCCCGTGCGGCAGGTCGAGCATCTCCAGCGCCATGCAGTTGTCGAGGCCGTGAATGCGGGCGATGCCGTCGGCGACGGAGAGCACCGTGCCGACCTCGGCAAGGTCGGCGGACTCGGTGTCCAGTCCCTCGATCCTCTCCCTGAGAATCGATGCGATCTCGTCTGGCTTGATCTCCATTGGTGTGCTCTCTGCCTCCTTACGCCGCCGCCTGGGCGACGCTCTTTCGAAGTTTCTCCAAGCGACTGTGAATGCTCGCGTCCAAGACCATGTTGCCGACCTGCAGCACGATGCCGCCGATGATGTCGCCGTCGACCCGGGTGACCGGCGAGACCTTCTGGCCGGTCTGCCGCTCGATCTCGGTGCCGATCTTCTCGACCACGGCCGGGTCGAGCTCGACCGCGCTGGTGACGGTGACGTCGATCCGCCTGTTCTCCCGCTTCCAGAGCTCGTCGAGCGTGCGGCGGATGCGGAAGATCTCCGGCATCCGCTGCTTCTCGATCAGGAGGTCGAGGAAGTTGAGGAGCTCCGGGTCGGCACCGGTGACCGCTCGCTTCAGCCCGTCGGACTTCTCGGCCGAGGAGAAGTAGGGGCTGAAGAAGAAGACCTGCAGCTCGCGGTCGCGGTCGAGGGCCTCGACGAACTGGCCGAGCTCGTCGCGGACCGCGTCGAGCTTGCCCTTCTCCTTGGCGACGTCGAAGAGCGCCTCCGCGTATACCTGAGCTGCGTCCTGCATCAGTTGCCGGACCCCTCCGCGCCGGCGAGCGCCGAGAAGTCGACCTCGCTCAGCGCCTCCTCGACGAGGCGGCGCTGGTCCTCCTCGCTGAGGGCCTTGCGGGTGACCTTCTCGGTCGCCATCACGGTCAGGTCCGCGACCTCCCGGCGGATCTGCTCGAGCGAGCGGCGCGTCTCCGCTTCGATGTCGCGCTTGGCCGCCGCGACCAGCTCCTCGCGCTTCTCCTTGCCCGCCGAGGTTCCCTCCGCTTCGGCCGTCTCGGCCGCCTTGCGGGCGCGGGCCATGATCTCGTCGGCCTGCTCGCGGGCCTCGGCGAGGCGGCCGCGGTACTCCTCGAGCAGCTCGTCGGATTCGCGGCGCTGGCGTTCGGCCGCCTCGATCGAGTCGGCAATCGCCTTCGCGCGGCGATCCAACGCTTCCTGGATCTTCGGGAAGGCGACCTTGTTCAGCACCCACATCGTGAAGAGGAAGAGGACGAGGGTCCAGATCATCAGGCCAAGGCCGGGCGAGACGAGGAAGCTGCCACCGCCTTCTTCGCCCGCCTTCTCCGCGGCGAGGGGGATGAGTCCCGCTATTTGGCCAAAGAGCTCCACGCGATCGACCTAGAGGAAGAAGGCGATCAGGCCGAAGATGAAGGTGTAGAAGGCCACGGCCTCGGTCAGCGCGAAGCCGAGCCAGCGGATGCTCTGCAGCTCGTCTTTCATCTCGGGCTGGCGGGCGACCGACTCGATCTCCTTGCCGAAGATGATGCCGATGCCGATGCCGGCTCCGATCGAGCCGAGACCGGCGCCGACGCCGAGCGCGATCGACTTACCGGCGGCTTCGATCCCTTCGTCGGAGATCGCGGCGACAACTGGGGACAGGTCCATAGAGATTGAGCTCCCTTTCTAATGACTGGCGGAGGTCGCTCCGCCGAGGTAGATGGCAGTGAGGGTCGAGAAGATAAATGCCTGCAGGGTGGCGATAAGGCCCACCTCGAGGATGAAGAAGAAGAAGGCGAGCGGGAAGGTGAGCGCGCCCAGGGCGGCGATCCCGAGCAGAACCGCAAGCCCGCCGCCCATGAACAGCAGCAGCAGGTGGCCGGCGAGGATGTTGGCGAAGAGCCGGACGGAGAGCGAGATCAGGCGGGCGAAATGGGAGATCGCCTCGATCACGAAGATGAACCCCTTGGCGATCGGGTTCATCTCCTCCAGGCCCGGCGGCAGCCAGCTGGCCAGGTACTTGAAGAAGCCCTTCGCCCTCACCCCTTCGACGTGGTAGGAGATCCAGACGACGAGGGTGAGGACCAGCGGGATCGAGAGGTTGGCGGTGGCGGCGTAGATCGCGAAGGAGGGGATCTGCAGGCCGAAGACGGTGATCTCGTGCTCGGTGTTGGTCGGCAGCGGCAGGAAGCCGATCATGTTGGAGAACCAGATCCAGAAGAAGAGCGCGGCGAGGAAGGGGAACCAGCGCACCGCCGTCGCACGGTCGAGGTTGCCGCCGGTGATGTTGTTCTTGGTCAGGTCGTAGGCGGCCTCCATCGCAGCCTGCACGCGGTTCGGCCGCTCCTCCATGCGGCGCGAGATCCAGACCATCGTGAAGATCGTGAGCGCGCTGGCGAGGACGAGGTAGAGAACGGCCTTGTTGATGCTGAGGTCGAGGCTGCCGAGGTGGAGCGAGACCCACGGTTCGAGCTTGAACTCGTTCTGCGGCTGGAAGCCTTCGTTCTTGCCGCTGCTGCCGAAGATCAGCAGCATCAGGATCGCGATCCCGAAGTAGACGCCGAGGCCGACGAAGACCTTGTTGCGGGTGCTCATGCCCGGCCCGCTTCCGGCTCGAGCAGATGGGCGATGCCCTGGGCGGCAAGGGAGACCGTGAAGAGAACGGCGACGAGCACGGCCGCGGCGAGGCCCGCTTCGCGTTCGACCAGGCCGGCGATCAGCACCGCGGCCGCCATCAGCCAGACGCGGCCGAGCGTCGTCGCCCCGACGATGCCCATCGCCCGCCGGCGCTCGCCGGCCGCCAGCTCCGCCTTTGCCCGGCGGGCCGCGACGAGCTGGATCCCGCGCTGCAGGAGCCAGGCGGCGGCGCCGGCGGCGAAGCCGAGCATGGGCAGTCCTCCGAGCAGAAAAACGGCGAGCGAGGCGGCAAGGACCACGAGGTCGACGTACTTGGGAGGAGACATAAAATGCGCCCGTCTCTGA
>Ga0207661_10003809_pt1 | contig 10514 bp, 4 predicted proteins | sample KBSC713LmetaG_FD_184337 | JGI IMG/M metagenome (GOLD analysis project Ga0207661, IMG submission 184337) | Corn rhizosphere microbial communities from Kellogg Biological Station, Michigan, USA - KBS C7.1-3L metaG (SPAdes) (version 2) | ecosystem: Host-associated > Plants > Roots > Rhizosphere ... | reverse complement strand
AACACAATCAAATCGAGCGGCACGTTCCACCTCATCACAGTCAACGCAAGCCCGAATGAAAAGCCGGCCATTCTGGTGACACCGGCTGCAACCGCAATCACCTGCGGAGGCCTCAGCACCGTCAACGTGGCGGGCAACGTCATCGGGACAATCACGAGCCCGGCTTGTGGAGTCGCATCGAACAGCATGACCATCAAGTTCAGCGCGACTGGCCCGACCCAGGCACACAAGGCCTACACAGGGGTCAACTACAACCTGACCTCCCAGACAGGAACCGGCACGATCAAGGAAGCCGGCCTGGTCTCGGAAAGCACGACCACGTCGTCACAACCGCGCACCCTCGACTGCACATAGGTCCTAGGCACCTGAGGTATCTGGTACAAGGGCGCGGGGCTTCGGCTCCGCGCCTTCTTCATCCGTTGAGCCTGATGCCAAGCCTTGCACAGATATACGCACTCGCTTCTCTGCTTAGCGGGCTTATGCAGGGAAAACTCTGGCCAGGCGACGAGCAGGAACAGAGCCAGGATTGTCCATCCCCTCTCTTCGTATACACAGGGTGCCTTAGCTGGTATGAGTTCCTGGTGGGTGGTGCGGGGTTGTCGCCCACCCGTGGGAGACATCGACGCTGTAGGAGGGGGAGCAAGATGGCACTAGGTCGAGCTGGCCGGCCGTTCGCACGACTGGTGGTAGGGGCATGGCTCATGCTCGTCTGTCTGGTCTTCTGCACGGGAAGGGCCGCTGCATCGCCGGGCGAATACCTCAAATCCTTCGGTCCCAACGGGACCACTGCCACCCAGTTCTCAAGGACTGCGGCGCTTGCGGTGGACGAGAATACCGGCGCAGTCTACGTCGGTGATAGTGGAACGCAGGCGCTCTACAAGTTCAATGCCGAAGGAGAAGAACTCAACTACGGTGGTACGTCGCTGTACATCTCCGGCAACGAAATCACCGGCCTCTCACTGAACGAAGGGGAGCCCGGGAAAGTTCAGGTGGCGGTCGACTCGGAAACCCACGTCGTGTACGTGGCCAGCGCGAACAACATAAGGGCCTTCGAGGCAAACGGAGAAGCGCATGAATTCTCCGCTGGACCGGGAGCGGGAACCAGCGAAATCCCAGGAGCTACCGAACTTGTGGGTTTGGCAGTCGACAAGGACGGGAACATCTACGCAAGCGATCTCGCCAGTAAGAAGATTCGGATCTATGCTCCCTCCGGAGCCTTGCTGACGGAATTTGTTCCCATCGGCAACAGCTCGTCACCGCTGGAACCGGGACCGGGCACTCTGGCGGTCGCTCCCGATGGGACCCTATACGTCACCGACTTCAATGGCCTTGTCTTCGCTTTCGAGCCGTCGAAATTCCCGCTGACGGCAAAAACGACTTATGGAGCGGGTAGCCCGGTGAACACCCAGTCATTCTTTGGCCTGTCTGTCTCCGTGGCGGTCGATCCGGTAACTCAGTACGTCTACATCAGTGAAGTCTGCGAACCCGGAGTCTGCCAGAACCCGATTGCCTCTCAGGTTTCGGTCTATGACGAACTGGGAGGATTCGTCGGGATGATTGCCGGCGAAGAACCGGGAGAAATGAGGGGGGCCGTCCCGGGCTTGGGCGTGAACGGTGCAAATAAACGGCTGTATGCAGCGGTGCGGGGCGAAGCCGGTGGGCTGTCGCAGGTCTTAGTCTTCGAATCCCTTCCCATCCCGGAAGGGCCACCCACGATCCAGGGGCCCTCCGTTACGGACCTGACTTCATCCACGGCGGTTCTGCGGGCTCGAATCAACCCGCATACGCTGGATACGACGTATTGGTTTGAATACGGCCTTGCCGATTGCGCCGCGGAACCCGGCTCATGCACGAAAACTCCGATCAACGGCGCCTCCATCGGCTCGGGCCACAACCCGGTTTCGGTCTCCGCCGCCCTCAGTGACTTGACGCCGGGAACCCGGTACTTCTACCGGGTGCTAGCTGAAAACAGCGCCAGCCTGGAACCTACCGCGAGTCCAACGAGAACGTTTACGACCCAGGCCGGCAACCTTGGCTCACATCTGAGCGACAGCCGCGTATGGGAGCTGGTCACGCCGCCGAACAAGTTCGGAGGCGTGCCGACCAACTCTGGTCTGTTGCAGGCGGCTCCTAACGGAAACGGTATCGCTTTTCAGGCTCTCGGATCGCTTGTGGAAGAACCCGAAGGCAACAGGACCTTTGAAGGTTCGGCGACGCTGGCAAAGAGAAGCGAATCCGGCTGGAGCGTGAGCGACCTGGTGCCACGCCACACCGAAGCTGGGGGCTTTGGCTTCGGACCCGAATTCAAATTGTTCAGTAAAGACCTCGCCCGGGCCGTTCTGGAGCCGAGGGACAACACTCCGCTCTCGCCGGAAGCATCAGAACGCGCACCCTACTTGCGTTTCAATACGAACCCGCCTTCCTATCGTCCGTTGGTTACCTCCAAGGAAGGCTTCGCGAACGTACCGCCTGGCACGGTGTTCGGCGGAGAAGCCAATGGAGAACGCAACCCCGTATCGATCAGCGCCGCCAACGGCTCGCTGACCGATGTGGTGCTGTCCTCCAGGACGCCTCTGGTGCCAGGCGCGGCAAACAGAAGTATCTACCTGTGGCACGAAGGGGCCCTCGAGCCAGTCAGCGAACTGCCGGCCAACGAAGGTGGGGGTATCGTGGCAGCCCAGCCAGGTTCCGGAACCCTTTCGGTTCGCCACGCCGTCTCGGAAGACGGTTCGCGGGTCTTCTGGGCTCCGGGCGACCCGCTCACGGCTTCCCTGGACTGGCCCGCCCTATACCTGCGGGACACGGTCGCCGACGAAACCGTTCGCCTCGACGTCCCGGAGGCCGGAGCAAGCGGAGCCGGGGAACCACATCCGGCGTTCATGGCGGCAAGCGCCGACGGCTCGGTCGTCTTCTTCACCGATTCCCAGCAGCTGACCGAAGACGCGAGCCTCAGCGGTCGCGACCTCTATCGGTGCCAGATCGGCGATGTCGGGGGATCATTGGGCTGCACCGACATCGAAGACCTGAGCGCACCGCTCCCGGGCTCGGGGGAAAATGGCGACGCAGAGGAGCTCGCGGTCGGGGTCAGCGAAGACGGAAAAACCATCTACTTCGTCGCCAGGGCGGTTCTCGATCCCGCGCCGAATGGTGCCGGCGAAGACGCTGTGCCGGGAGACGCGAACCTTTACCGCTGGCGGGAAGGGCAGGGCACTCGGTTCATCGCCACCCTGTCCGAGAGAGACGCCCCCGATTGGGGGAAAGCGGGCACTCCGGTGGCACATGCCGCCCAGGGCGGTGCCACCAGCTCCCCGAGCGGCAGGTACCTGACTTTCATGTCCCAGCGAAACCTTGCCGGCGCGGAAACCAGCGATCCCGAAACCGGCGGACCGGTCGAGCAGGCCTTCCTCTACGACTCGACGGCGGATCGTCTGATCTGCATCTCCTGTGACCCGAGGGGCACCACCGATGCCGGCCACCTCATGGACAGCCGTAGCGGCTTCGTACTTCCCGATCGGCAAGGAGAGTGGGGGGGGCGACTGGCGGGAGCGACCCTCCCGGAGCCCAGCGAAGGTGAAGCTACCGTGGGCTTTGCTCTCTACTGGCCACGGGCGGTCCTCGACAACGGGCGCACCTACTTCAACTCGTTCAACTCGCTGGTCACCGCCGATTCCAACGGCACCTGGGACGTCTACCAGTACGAGCCGTTCGGAGCCGGGGACTGCGGCCCCTCGGCCGGGAGCGGAATGGTGGCAACGACGGAAACGGGTTGTGTGACTTTGGTCTCGTCGGGGACCGACTCGCAGCCGTCGGCGTTCATGGACTCGAGCGAAAGCGGCGACGACGTGTTCTTCCTCACGTACGGCCGCCTGTCCCCTCTCGACACCGATGAAGTGCCTGACGTCTACGACGCTCGCGTCGGCGGGGTGCAGGCAGTCCTTGAACAGCATTCGGAATGCAGCGGCGAAGCCTGTCAGCAACGAGGCCTCCCGCCCGATGAACCGGCTCCAAACAGTTCGACTTTCAACGGCGCCGGGAACGTGAAGACCAAGCCGGCCAAGCACTGCCCTCATGGCAAAAAGAAGGTCCGCAAAAAGGGCAAGCTGAAGTGCGTGCCTAAACATAAGGGCAAGCGCCACGGGAAGCAGGGAGGCTCGCGATGAAGCCGCACGCTGAACGCCAACGTCCTGCTGCTCGTCCGCCAAAGGAGAACTCGAAAATGCCCAGCCGCCTTGGAATCGCCCTGGCAGTCGTCACTGTTGCGCTTACGCTCGTCGCGGCGCTGCCCGTGGCGGCGAGCGCGACGACGCCCTGGTGGCAGATCCTCGACGGCAGTCGTCCGAGCAATCTGTGGGAACCGACCGACAGCGTGCAGGAAATCATCGCCACCCCGGAAAGCACCGAATTCGGTGAAGCCCTCACCCAAAGGATGGAAATCAACCGCGAAAGCATCGGTTGCCTCGCCAGCGAAACCTTCATCGGCGAACTGGGGTGCCTCTTCTTCGTCGGTGCGCCCCCTACGTCAAATGCCGCACAGCTCGAAACCTTGTTGGAACCGATCTACGGCAGCGACGTCGAAGTCACGGGCGGACCGGTGGGGGTGGCTCCCCTTGTCGTCACCGTCCCGGGACGGAGTGTCCCGCCCATCTTCTTCAACGAAGACAACAACCAGCAAACGTTCGGTACGGCCGAAAACAAAGTAATCTCGCAGGGCGGCAGCGGTCGACTCATCGTCACCGTCACCAACCTCGGAGACGAAGCGGTCGACGCGACCGGTGAAGCGGTGACCATCGTCGACGACCTGCCCGAGGGCGTCGTCGCAACTGGGGTCGAAGCGTTTGCCGGGCAGCGGAACAGCGATGGCCCCGTAAGTTGTGAAGTCGAAGCAGCTGGAGCCAGGGTTACCTGCACCTTCGAAAACGAACTTCCGGCATACGAATCCATCGAAATCGACATTCCGGCGAGCCTCACCGATCCGCCGGCGGCAGGGGAACCGGGCACCATCAAGGTCTCTGGGGCCGGAACGCCGGAAAAGGTCGGATCTCAGGAAATCACCGTCAGCCCCGAAAAAGTCTCGTTCGGCATCGAGCGCTTCTCGGCAGTCGCTGAAGAAGAGGGTGGGGCAATACCGACCCTCGCCGCCAAGCATCCGTTCCAGTTCACGACCACGCTCCAGTTCAATGCCGGGCAGTACCAGCCCGGACCCGAACGCGGGAAGAGCTCGGTGGAACAGCCGGCGCAGCCGCGCAACCTTCGCTTCTCGCTGCCGGCGGGATTCATCGGCAATACGAGATCGGTTCCGCAGTGCACCTTGGCCGACTTCTACGACGGCAGTCGATTCCTGACCAACCAGTGTCCGGACACGACGGCGGTCGGCATCGCTGCGGTGACCATCGTCGAAAAAACGAACGTCGGCTTCACCCGCTTGGCGGTCCCCTTGTTCAACCTGACGCCGGGTCCCGGGGAGCCGGCGCGGCTTGGCATCACCGCGGGCGGCGCCCCGGTGCTGATCGATACCGAAGTCGACCCGAACGACGACTACCGCATCATTGCGATTGTCAGGAACGCCACGCAGCTGGTGCAGCTCCTTTCCAGCACCGTGACGGTCTGGGGGACGCCGGGCGACCCCGCGCACAACGGCCAGCGCGGCTGGCTCTGTGGGTACCACCTGCAGAATTACGGGGAATGCCAAAACCCCCCGGGGGCGACCGAAAACGCCTTTCTCCGCTTGCCGGTCAACTGCGTCAACCCGATGACCACGGAAACTGAAGTGGAACCGTGGAACGTTCCGCTGCGAACCGTTGTGGCCAGCGAAGAATCTACTTCGCCCCCCCTCGAAGGTTGCGCATCCGTCCCCTTCGAACCCTCCATCACGGCAAACCCCACCAACAAGACGGCGGGCAGCCCGAGCGGGTTCGACGTGAACCTGCAGATGCCCAACAACGGCCTGTTGTCGAAAGACGCGACGGCGGAATCGCAGGCGAAGAAGGTCGAGGTGACCCTGCCCGAAGGGGTGACGATCAACCCCTCTCAGGCTGAAGGCCTGGCGGCATGCTCGCCGTCTCAGTACGCCGCGGAGACGGCCACCTCGCCGGCCGGGGCGGGTTGCCCGGAGGCCGCCAAGGTCGGCAGCGTCGAGGTGAAGACGCCGATCCTGGAAGAGGAAGCGAAAGGCTCGGTCTACGTGGCGACGCCGTTCGACAATCCGTTCGGGTCGCTGGTCGCACTCTACGTCGTGGCGAAGATCCCCGAGCGAGGAATTCTCATCAAGCAGGCCGGGAAGGTGGAGCTGAACCCGCAGACCGGGCAGCTCGTCAGCACCTTCGACAACCTGCCGCAGGTTCCATTCGAAACCTTCAAGCTGCACTTCAACGAAGGCAACCGGGCGCCGCTGGTGATGCCGGATCAGTGCGGGACCTACGACATGGTCACCAAGTTCACGCCCTGGTCGGCTGAAGATCCGAACAACCCCACCCCGAGCGAGGTCGTGACCGAACCGAGTTCGTTCTCGATCGACCAGGGTTGCCCGAACGGCGCCCCCGGGTTCAGCCCGGGCTTCGTCGCCGGGACCACGAACAACTCGGCAGGCAGCTACTCGCCGTTCACCATCCGGCTCACCCGCAACGACAACGAACAGGAGTTCAGCCGCTTCTCGGTGAAGCTGCCGAAAGGCGTGATCGGGAAACTCGCCGGGATCCCCTTCTGCTCCGACGCCGCGATTGCCGCGGCACGGGCGCGGACTGGGCCGAACGGCGGCCAGGAAGAGCTCGACAACCCGAGCTGCCCGAGTGCTTCGCAGATCGGGCGGACCCTCGCGGGAGCAGGCGTCGGGCCGGACCTCACCTACGTGCCCGGCAAGGTCTACATGGCCGGCCCGTACAAGGGGGCGAAACTCTCGATCGTCGCGATCACCCCGGCCAAGGTCGGCCCGTTCGACCTCGGCACGATCGTGATCCGGCAGGCGCTGCGGATCGATCCGACCACGGCTGAAGTCACCTCCGACGGCATCAGGTCGGACCCGATCCCGCACATCCTGCACGGGGTCGTCGTCCACGCCCGGGACATCCGGGTCATGATCGACCGGGACAACTTCGTCCTCAACCCGACCAGCTGCGAAAAGATGGCCGCGACCGCGACGGTGATCTCGGGCGGCGGCGCCTCGGCGAACGTCAGCTCGCCCTTCCAGGCGGCTGACTGCGCCAGCCTCGGCTTCAAGCCGAGCCTCTCGATCCAGCTGCTCGGCGGGACGACGCGGACCGCGACGCCGCGCTTGAAGGCGGTGGTCAAGGCCCGTCCAGGCGACGCCAACATCGGCCGGGCCCAGGTCACCCTGCCGCCCTCGGAGTTCCTCGAACAGAACCACATCCGCACCGTCTGCACGCGGGTCCAGTTCAACGCCGGCGGCGGCAACGGGGAACAGTGCCCGAAGGCGTCGATCTACGGCAAGGCGAAGGCGATCACGCCGCTGCTCGACGAGCCGCTCAGCGGCCCGGTGTTCCTGCGCTCCTCCGACAACGAACTGCCGGACATGGTGGCGGCACTGCACTCGAGCAAGGTCGACATCAACCTGGTCGGCCGGATCGACTCGCAGAACGGCGGCATCCGCAGCACCTTCGAAGGTGTTCCCGACGCCCCGGTCAGCAAGTTCATCCTCGAAATGCAGGGTGGCAAGAAGAGCCTGATCGTCAACAGGGAAGACATCTGCAAGGGCAAGCACCACGCCCTGGCCAACTTCAAGGGCCAGAACGGCAAGCGCCACGAATTCAAGCCCGTAGTCAAGGCTCAGTGTGGTGGCAAGAAGGGGAAGGGCGGCAAGGGCAAGTAGCCCCTGCCGCCTGTAGGGGCGCCTGCGGGCGTCCCTACAGCCCCATCGTCTTGCCGACGATCTCCTTCATGATCTCGTCGGTGCCGCCGCCGATCGGGCCGAGGCGGGCGTCGCGGACGGCGCGCTCGATCCCGTACTCGCGCATGTAGCCGTAGCCGCCGTGGATCTGCAGGGACTGGTCGGCGATCTCGAGCACGGCGCGCTGGGTGAGGAGCTTCGCCATCGAGACCTCCTGGATGCAGTCCCGGCCTTCGTGGAAGAGGCGGAGCGCGTTGTAAGTGAGGGCGCGGGAAGCTTCGGCCTTGGTCGCCATCTCGGCGACGTGGTGGCGGATCGCCTGGAACTTGCCGATCGGGCGGCCGAAGGCTTCGCGGTCGGTGGCGTAGGCGACGGTGGTCTCGATCAGACGCTGCATCGCACCGACGGCGCCGATCGCCATCAGCAGCCGCTCCCAGGCGAAGTTGGCCATGATCAGCTTGAAGCCGCCGTTCTCCTCGCCGAGCAGGTTCTCGGCCGGCACCTCGACGTCGGAGAAGGAGATTTCGCCCGTGTCGGAGGAATGCCAGCCCATCTTCTCCAGCTTGCGGCTGACCTCGTAGCCGGGCATCTCGCGCTCGAGGACGAGGAAGGAGATGCCGCCATGGCCGCCCTCCTCGCTCGTCTTGCAGGCGCAGACGAGGAAGTCGGCGCGGACGCCGTTGGTGATGAAGGTCTTGGCGCCGTTGACGACGTAGGTGTCGCCTTGGCGCACCGCGGTGGTGGCTAGGGAAGCGACGTCGGAGCCGGCGCCGGGCTCGGTGATCCCGAGGGCGCCGATCTTCTCGCCGGCGATCCCGGCGGGCAGCCAGCGCTGCTTCTGCTCGGCGGTGCCGAACTTGAAGATCGGCGGCATCGCGATCGAGGTGTGGGCGTTGAGGCCGGCGGCGACGCCGCCCGAGCCGCCGGACCGGGCCAACTCCTCGACCCAGACCGCGTCGTGCAGGTGCGTGCCGCCCTGCCCGCCCAGCTCCTCCGGGAACTTCAGCCCGAGGAAGCCGAGCTCGGCACAGCGTGCGAACAGCTCCCGCGGGAATTCCCGCGCCGCCTCCCACTCGTCGACGTTCGGCGCGATCTCCTTCTGGACGAAGCGGGAGACGGTTTCCCGCAGCTCCTCATGCTCCTCCCCGAACGGCGGCAGAATGGCGCGAGCGCCGCTGTCCTTGACCACGGTCATCATGAAGACAAAAACATCCCTACAATTGAGGTGTGCTTCGGGATTGGCTGAAAGAAGCAATCGAGGACAGCAACACCTTTCGCCAGCGCGCCAAGGGGGCGGTGGCGATCCAGTGGGTGCTCCAGCTGGGCACGATTGTCTTGATCCTGCTGACGCGCTAGCCGCTACAGCCCGTAGCTCCGCCCGATCACGTCGAGCATCACCTCGTCCGTCCCCGCGCCGATGCGGTTGAGGCGGACGTCGCGGTAGGCGCGCTCGATCTCGTACTCCTTCATGTAGCCGTAGCCGCCGAGGATCTGGACGCACTCGTCGGCGACCTCGCAGGCGATGCGGGAGGCGTAGAGCTTGGCCATCGTGATCTCGCGGACCGGGTACTCGCCGTTGCCGAAGCGCCAGGCGGTCGAGTAGGTGAACTGTTTCGCCGCTTCGATCTTGGTCGCCATCTCGGCGAACTTGTGGCGGATCGCCTGGAACTTGCCGATCGGCCGGCCGAAGGCTTCGCGCTCCTTCGCGTACTCGAGCGTCTTTTCCATCATCCGCTCGGCCCCCGCGTGGCAGCCGGCGGCGGCGACGAGCCGCTCGCCCTGGAGCTCCCAGGCGATGTGGTAGAAGCCCTTGCCGACCTCGCCGAGCACGGCGTCGGCCGGGACGCGGACGTCTTCGAAGGCCAGTTCGCCGGTGTCGGAGGCGTGCATCCCCATCTTCTCCAGCTCCTTGGAGACGGTGAAGCCCGGCACGTGCTCGCCGTTCTCATCCTTGAGGTCGACGACGAAGAGGGTGATGCCGGCATGGCGCTCGTTCGGGTCGGTCTTGGCGACGAGGACGATGAAGTCGGCCCGGGTGCCGTTGGTGATGAAGGTCTTGGAGCCGTTGATCACGTATTCGTCGCCCTCGCGGATCGCGCTGGTGCGGATCCCGGCGACGTCGGAGCCGGCCCCCGGCTCGGTGATCCCGAGGCAGGCGACCTTGTCGCCCTTCAGCCCCGGTTCCAGGTACTTGCGCTTCTGCTCCTCGCTGCCGAGCAGGTATACGGGGGGGAGGGCCATGTCGGTCTGGACCGCGAAGCCCATGTTGGTGCCGCCGGAGCCGGAATAGCTCATGCACTCGGCGCGGACCAGCGAGTAGAAGTAGTCGCCGCCCTGGCCGCCGTACTCCTCCGGGAAGCAGAGGCCGAGGAAGCCGAGCTCACCGGCGCGCTTCATCGCCGAGGTGGGCCAGTAGGTGTCCTCCCACTCGTTGCGGTGGGGCCAGAGCTCCTTCTTCACCCAGGCCTGCATCGACTCGCGCAGGTCTTCGTGCTCCTGGCTGAAGATGAAGTGCTTGCGCCCGGACTCGAAGTCGGGCTTGATCACGCTGGAGCCGTTGGTCGTCGCGGTCGCCACTGTATCTCTCCCTCTTAGATGGTCCCGAAAAAGGCAAGTGGACAGTAGCACTTCCCACTTTCAGCGATGCTATGGTGCCATGCCGATGACCCAGGGA
>Ga0207661_10003808_pt1 | contig 10516 bp, 10 predicted proteins | sample KBSC713LmetaG_FD_184337 | JGI IMG/M metagenome (GOLD analysis project Ga0207661, IMG submission 184337) | Corn rhizosphere microbial communities from Kellogg Biological Station, Michigan, USA - KBS C7.1-3L metaG (SPAdes) (version 2) | ecosystem: Host-associated > Plants > Roots > Rhizosphere ... | reverse complement strand
GGCGACGACCACCGCGGCGCCCTCGGCCGCGAACCTGACCGCGCAGGCGCGCCCGATCCCGCTCGCCGCGCCGGTCACCAGCCCCGCCTTGCCGGCCATCAACTCGCCCATCGCGTCCTCCTCGTCGTACCAACGTCCTCGTCACCCACGACTGGCGGCATCTCGCGTAGGCCAAGTGTGAGGGCCGGTCACAGGGCGATCAAGCCCTCGCGAACGGCCCGGACCACCGCGCCGGCTCCGCCGAAGTTTTCTTCCACCGGACGGAAGGTGCCTGTATTCGCGTCGGCACGGGTGGCGAACCTGGATCACGTGAGGTGACCCGGTCACCTTGCGAGCCCCACATAACCGCATCCCCATCAACCGGGCGCTCTACCTCTGACGCGGGCGCACGTGCGCTCAGGCCGGCCGTGCGTCCGCTGTGCGTGCTCTGAGCTGACTGATTGGATGGAGGGGGCGAACGGATATGCAGAGGAACGGCGTATTTGCTCGGCTCACACTCGTGCTCGTGGCTTCGACTGTGCTCGTCGCCTGTAGCTCACATAAGAACGCGGGTACCACCGCGAACTCGACGACGAGTCCCAAGTGCGGCGCCGGCACGGGCCAGAAGGCCACCGGCGAGCCGATCAAGCTCGGCGCCATCGCGACGAAGCAACCTGGTACGGACTTCACCGACATCCCGAACATGGCGAAGGCGTTCTTCGACTGCGTCAACGACAACGGGGGCATCAACGGCCGGCCCATCCAGTACATCATCGAGACCGAGCAGACCGACCCGGGCCAGGTCGCCTCGTTGGCCAAGAAGCTCGTCGAGAGCGACAAGGTGCTCGGCATCGTCGGCAACACCAGCATCATCGAGTGCGCGGTCAACCACAGCTACTACGAGCAGCAAGGGTTCTACATCATCGACTCGGGCATCGCTCCGGAGTGTTACTCGACGCCCAACAGCGCCGCGGTGAACATGGGCCCGCGCTACAGCGTGGACGGCGCCACCCAGTACCTGCTCCGTCAGGGCGCGAAGAAGCTGGTGCTCGACCAGTCCAACGTGCCGGGCACGGGCTACATCGAAGGCGGCTTCCTGCTGATCGCGAAGGACGCGGGGATCCCGACGGAGTCGCTGAAGGACAACGTGCCGATCCAGGACGCGAACTCGGTCGCGCTGAAGCTGGTACAGGCGGCCGGGAAGGATGGCGGGGTGGTACTCAACTTCACTCCGCCGGAGGCGTTGAAGATTCTGCAGGCCGCCCAACAGCAGGGGCTGCAGGACCGCGTGAAGTGGGCCTGCTCGACGCCGTGCAACACCGACTTCCTGTCCAACGCGCTCGGTCCACAGTGGAACGGCAAGCTCGGCGTCAACGCGGAGCTGAACCTCACCACCGCCACCGGCCCCGACAGCGAGCTGTACCGGGCCGTGCAGAAGCGCTACGCACCGAACATCGCCCTGGGCAGCTTCAGCCAGATGGGCTTCGTCGAGGCCAGCATCGCCGTCAAGGCGTTGATGAGCGTGTCCGGCGACTTCACCGTCACGAGCGTCAACGAGGCGATCAGGAACATCAAGGACTTCAAGACGGACATCCTCTGCAAGCCCTGGTACTACGGCACCGCCTCGCTGCACATCCCCAACAACACGGACCGGACGGTCGTACCGCAGGACGGGAAGATGGTCGAGAAGGAGGGGTGCTTCGCCATCTCCGACGTCGACCCGGCGATCGCGCAGGTCCGCACGGCCGAGTCCGCAGGGTAGGTACTGGGTGCCCTCCTGGCAGGACTTCCAGCCGTTCATCGTCACCGGCCTGGCCCTGGGCGGGGTGTACAGCCTGTCCGGGGTCGGGATGGTGGTGCTGTACCGCACGACCGGCGTACTGAACCTCGCGTTCGGCGCGGTGGGCGCCATGGGTGCGTTCATCGCCTGGTCGCTCATCAACACGCTCAGTTGGCCGGCGGCGCTCGCCTATCTCGCCTGCGTCGGCTTCGGCGCCGCCATCTCGTTGCTGTACGGCATGTTGACCGGTCCATCACTGGCCGGTCGCGATCCCCTCGTCAAGGCGGCGGCGACGATCGGACTCGCGTTGATGCTCCTCGGCGCGATGTCGTGGATCTGGAGCGACAAGGCACGCTCGATGGTGCTGCCCACGACCAACTGGCAGTACTCGGTCGGCGAGGTGCAGATCAACTGGACGCAGATCATCGCGCTCGCGCTCGGCGTGTTCGTCACGCTGGCCACCGCCGCGTTCCTGCGGCGAACCGGCCTTGGTACGGCGATGCGCGCGCTGGCCAACGACCGGGAAATCACGGCGGCGTTGGGTGTACCGGTACGGCGCGTCGAGGCCACCACCTGGCTGGTTTCCGGCGCGCTGGCGGGCGGGGCGGGTCTACTGTTGTCCAACCTCGTCGGGCTGGACGCGGCGACTCTCACCTTCCTGGTGATCTCGTCGCTGGCGGCGGCGTTGATAGCGCGCCTGCGCTCGCTGGTCGTGACGTTGCTGGCGGGTGTCGTGATCGGTCTGGTCAACGCCATGGCCACGCCCATCTTCTCCATCTCCTCCTACCGGGACATGACGCCGTTCGTGCTCGCCGCCGTGGCACTGCTGTTCCTCGCGCGTCACCAGCAGATCTCGTTCGCGCGGAGGAGCAGGTGATGCGCGTGACGCGCCCCCGCATCCGGGTGCGGCATCCCGCCACGGCGGTCGTGCTGCTGCTCGTCGTCCTCCTCGCGATGCCGCAGGCGCTGAGCACGTACTGGATCGACGTGCTCACCGCGGTGGCGATCTACTCGGTCGTCGCGCTCGGGCTCGGGCTTCTCATGGGCCGTGTCGGGCTCGTCTCGCTCGGACAGATCGCGGTACTCGCGCTGGGCGCCTGGGTGGCCGCCAGACTCGACTTCGCGACGTCGATCCCGTTCCCGCTCGTACTTCTGATCGCCGGCACGATCACGATGGTGCTCGGGACGCTCGTCGGCCTGCCGGCGCTGCGCCTCAGCGGGCTGTACCTGGCGCTGATCACCTTGATGCTCGCCGGTGCGATCACCGTCGTACTGACGACCACGAACTTCCCGAACGGCGGTCCGGGTTTCCTCGGCCACACCGAGTCGTCGTTCGGCAATCCGGCGGTACGCCGTCCGGGAATCGCCGGCGGCGATGCGGCGTACTTCCGGTACACGGTGATCGTGGCCGCGCTGATGTTCACTCTGGTGTTCTGGCACGTTCATTCGCGTCCCGGTCGGGCCTGGGCGGCGATCCGCCAGAGCGAGCCGGCCGCACTCGCCGCCGGGGTGAACATCACGACCTACAAGCTGTGGGCCTGGGCGCTGGCGTCGTTCGTGACGGGCGTGGCCGGGGGCCTGTTGGCCGGGAGCGTCGGCAAGCTCTACACGTACCAGTTCCCCACGCGCGACTCGATCATCCTGCTCGCGGTCGTGTTGATGGGTGGGATCTACAACCTGTGGGGCGCGGTCGTGGCCGGCGCGTTGATGAAGCTGTTGCCGGCGTTGCTCGACAACTGGGGACTGCCACCCGATCTGCTGATCATCCTGTTCGGCGCGGGCGTGCTCCAGGTGTTGCTGACGGCGCCGGGTGGCCTGGCCGGGCAGGTGCCCAAGGACCTCGCGCGCCTGGGGCAGAGGCTGGCGACGCTTTCGGGACGCCGGGCTCCGGAGGGCGAAGCGCCATGATGGAGGTTGCCGGTCTGACCGTACGCTTCGGCGGTGTCACGCCACTGGATGGCATGACGGTAACCTTCGACTCGGGTACCTGCGGGTTGATCGGGCCGAACGGCGCCGGTAAGACGACGTTCTTCAACGTACTGAGCGGGTTCGTGCGGCCGCTGCGCGGCAACGTGCGCGCGCTCGGCGACGACCTGCTCGCCATGCCGCACTACAAGCGCGCGCGTTGGGGCCTACGGCGTACGTTCCAGACCGAGCAGGCGATCGAGGAACTGTCGGTCGCTGACAACGTCGCGTTGGCGCACGAGCACTCTCGTCAAGGCAGCCGCGCGTCCAGGCGCGCGGATGTGCGCAGCGCGCTGGCGTTCGTCGGCCTGGAGGTCGCGCCGCACGCCAAGGTGGAGACCCTGGGCGCGCGTGACCGGCGCCTCGTGGAGATCGCGCGTGCGGTCGTGGGCCGTCCACGCGTGGTGTTGCTCGACGAACCGGCGGCCGGCCTGCCGGACGAGGAGACCGAACACGTCGGCCGCGTCATCCGCGGCATCCCGGAACACACCGGTGCGCTCGTGGTGCTTGTCGACCACGACATGAGCCTGGTCTCGGCCTGCTGCGACACGACCGCGGTGCTCGACTTCGGCAAGCTGATCGCGGCCGGGCCGACCGCCGAGGTGCTGCGTGACGAAAACGTCGTGCGCGCCTACCTCGGTACGGAGCCGGTGTCGTGAGCGCGCTGGCCCTCGACAGCCTCACCGTCCACCGCGGCGGTCGGCCGGTCGTACACGGTGTTTCGATGGACATCCCGCCGGGCCAGGTGACGGCTCTGCTCGGGCCCAACGGTGCCGGCAAGTCGAGCCTGGTGCTCGCCGTCGGCGGAGTGCTGCGGCCGGCGGGCGGCAAGGTGACGTTGGGCGAGCGCGACCTCACCGGCAGCCGACCGGAGCGCATCCGGCGGGCGGGTGTCGCGGTCGTACCCGAGGGCCGACGGGTGCTTTCGGAGCTCACGGTGGAGGACAACCTTCGCGTCGCGACGTTCTCCCTCGCGCCGAGCGCCGCGCGGGCCGGACGCGACTACACCCGCACGCTGTTTCCCGAACTCGAGAAGCGGCTGGACGTGCCGGCGCACGCGCTGTCCGGTGGCGAACAGCAGATGCTCGCGCTGGCACAGGCTCTGGTCTCGCAGCCACGGTTCGTGCTCATCGACGAGCTGTCGCTCGGGCTCGCGCCGCTGATCGTGCAGCGCCTCATCCCGACCGTCCGTACGGTCGCGGAGTCCGGCGTTGGCGTGCTGCTGATCGAGCAGTTCGCCGCGGTGGCGCTCGGCCTCGCCTCGCACGTGTACGTGATGGACCGGGGCCGCATCCGCTTCTCCGGCTCGGCGAGCGAGCTGAGATCGGCACCGGAACTGCTGCACTCCGCCTATCTGCCGACAGCTCACTCGTAGAAGCGGAAGATGGTCTGGGCGACGCAGACCGGTTTGTCGCCGCCGTCGCGTTCGATGGTGGCGTCGATGGTGAGTTGGGCGCCGCCGGGGACGTCGTCGAAGGCGGCCAGGTCGGCGATGAGGCGGAGCCGGGATCCGGTCGGTACGGGAGCGGGGAACCTGACCTTGCCGAGTCCGTAGTTCACCTTGGTGCGTGCCGAGTGGACGGTGAGGATGTCGGTCCACAGTGGAATGAGCAGGGACAGGGTGAGGTACCCGTGCGCGACGGTGCTGCCGAACGGGCCGCTCGCGGCGCGCGCCGGGTCTACGTGGATCCACTGGTGGTCACCGGTGGCGTCGGCGAACGCGTCGATGCGGTCCTGGTCGACCGTCACCCACGAGCTGGCTCCGAGGCGGGTACCGACCAGGGGTCGCAGCTCGCCCAGGGTGGACACCGTGGTGGTGTGACGGGCGTCTGTCACGTGCCCTCCTCTGACAGCAGCGCGTGTAGTTCGGATTTGCGGACCTTCCCGCTCGCGGTGCGGGGCAGGTCGGTCACGAACCGGATGTGTCCGGGCAGCTTGTAGCGGGCGATGTGGGCGGCCAGGTGGGCGAGCACGGTGGCCTCGTCCAGGGCGGCGTCCGGCCGGGGTACCACCAGCGCGAAGCCGGTCTCGCCCCAGCGCGGGTCGGGGACGCCGACCACCGCGCAGCCCGCGACCCCGGGCAGCTCGGCGAGCGCGGCCTCGACCTCGGCGGGGTAGACGTTCTCGCCGCCCGAGATGTACATGTCCTTGACCCGGTCGACGATGTCGATCCAGCCGTCGTCGCCCTCACGGGCGACGTCGCCGGTGCGGAACCAGCCGTCCTGGAAGGCGTCGCCGGTCTCGGCCGGCCGTTGCCAGTATCCGGGTGACACGTTGGGGCCGCGGACGAGCAACTCGTCCAGAGCGCCCAGGCGGACGTCGGTGAAGAAGTGCGGCACGCCGGGCGAGGTGGGCCGGTCGGTGGCACCGTCCACAGTGGCCAGTAGTACCCCGGGTGAGGCCTCGGTCATGCCGTACCCCTGCAGGATCGGCACGCCGCGGGCCTGCCAGGCGCGGGCGACCCACTCGACGACGGGGGAGCCGCCGTAGAGGACGTACCGCAGCGAGGTCAGGTCGGCGGTCGGCCAGTCCGGGTGCTCGCACAGGGCCTGCAGCATCGTCGGTACCGCGGCGAAGGCCCGGATCTGTTGCTTCGCGACGGTGTGCAGCAACCAGCCGGGATCAAACCGCGGCGCGACGACGACGGTACCGCCCTTGAACAGGGTGGGAAGGCTGACCTGACCCAGCCCCGCGGCGTGGAACAGCGGCGCGGCGCACAGCACCACGTCGGTGGACAGCACGTCGACGTGGGCCAGCTGGTTGATGGTGTTGAAGGTGAGGTTGCCGTGGGTGAGCACGGCCCCCTTGGGCCGGCCGGTGGTGCCGCTGGTGTAGAGGATGACGGCCGGCGCGTCGAGGTCCACCTCGGCCGGCGTGCCCGGCTCGCCGGCCAGGGCCGCGAACTCGTCGAGGGTCAGCGCGGTGCCCGCGAAGTCGGGTGGCACCGCCTCGGGCGCGGGCGCGTGCACCAGGACGGTGGGCTGGCAGTCGGCCAGTAGCCGGGCAAGCTCCGGGGTGGCGAGCCGGGTGTTGAGGGGTACGAAGACGGCGCCGAGCCGGCAGGTCGCGAACAGCGCCTCGAACGTGGTGAGCGCGTTGGGCCCCAGATACGCCACCCGGTCGCCGGGACCTACGCCCAGCCGGGCGAGCCCGCCCGCGAGCCGGTCGACCCGGTCGGCCAGCTCGGCGTAGGTCAACGACCGGTCGGCCTCGCGCAGCGCGACCCGGTGCGGTGCGATGCGTGCCCGGCGCTGCGGCCAGCTGCCCAATCCGATGTCACTCATGTGTCAGCCCCAGCAGGCGAGCGGCGTTGCGCTTCAAGATGAGCGGCCGCGCCTCGGATCTTACGTCGAGCTGGCCGAACTCGGCGAGCCATCGGTCCGGCGTGACGAGCGGATAATCCGTGCCGAACAGCGCCTTGCGTCGCAGTGGACCGTCGAGCGCGCGGACCAGCTGGGCCGGGAAGCGGTGCGGCGCCCAGCCGGAGAGGTCGACGAAGACGTTCGCCTTGTGGGTGGCGACCGCGATGGCCGCGTCGTGCCACGGTAGGCCCGCGTGGGCCAGGACGACGGTGAGAGCCGGCAGGTCGGCGGCGACGTCGTCGACCAGGAGGGGATCGGAGTAGCGCAGCCGGATGCCGCGCCCGCCGGCCAGCCCGGCCCCGATTCCGGTCTGTCCACTGTGGAACACCACGGGCAGGCGCAGCTCCATGGCCGCTTCGTAGAGGGGGTACACGGTGATGTCGTTCGGCGCGAACCGCTGCAGGGAGGGGTGCAGCTTCAGGCCCCGGGCGCCGGCGGCGGCGAGGTCGCGCAGCAGGGCGACGGCATCGGTACCCTCATGCGGGTCGACGGACGCGAACGGTACCAACACGTCCGCGTGCTTGGCGGCCTGGGCGAGCAGCTCGTGGCCGTCCAGCGGCGGGTGGCCGGTCGCCGTGCGCGCGTCCACGGTGAACACCACCGCGGCGAGCCGCCGTTCCCGGTAGTGCTCCGCGATGGCGTCGACGGTGGGCGTGCGGTCGTTGCCGGCCTTGAAGTACGCGGCCGACGCCTGCGTCAGCTCGCGGTCCAGCGAGTAGTGCCCGTGCCCGTCCGTCTCGATGTGCACGTGAGTGTCGATGGCGTCGAGCGCGGTGACGTCGATGCTCATTGCGGCGCCTCGGGCAGTTGTTGACCGACGGTTTGCCGGTGTGGGGCGAACCGCGAGGGCCACGCCTTCGCGATCGCGTCGGGGGTCCAACCGTCTTCCGCGAACTCGACGACCGTCTCGCCAGGGTGCGTCCACAGCGCCAACCGGTCCCCGCCGATGCCGACCGCCTGCCCGGTGATGCCGGCCGCGGCGTCGGAGGCGAGGAACACCACGAGGCCGGCGGCGTCGTCCGGTGTCCCGAAGCCGAGGTCCCGCCGGGCGAACTCGGGTAGCGGACCGCCGCCCGCGAGCGTGTCGAGGTACGGGCGCAGCGACGGAATGGTGGCGGTCATCGCGGTGGCGGCGACCGGTATCACGGCGTTGACGGTGATGCTCGACCGGCTCAACTCCATGGCCCAGGTGCGGACCATGCCGACGATGCCCGCCTTGGCGGCCGCGTAGTTGGTCTGGCCGACATTGCCGACCTGCCCGGTGGGGGAGCCGACGCAGACGATCCGGCCGCCGTAGCCCTGTTCGCGCATCCGTACCGCGGCCGCCCGCACACAGGTGAACGTGCCCCGCAGGTGCACCCGGATCACGTCGTCGAACTGTTCGTCGGTCATCTTCCAGAGGATCGCGTCGCGCAGGATGCCGGCGTTCGTGACGAGGATGTCCAGCCGGCCGAACTGGGTGACCGCGCGGTCCACCAACGCCTGCGCCACCTCAGTGGTACCGACCGCTCCGGACGCCGGTACCGCGCGCCCGCCGGCGGAGCGGATCGCCTCGACGGTCGGGCCGGCGGCCTCGGCGGAGACGTCGTTGACCACCACCGCGGCGCCGTGCGCGGCGAGCGCGCGGGCGTAGGCGGCGCCCAGTCCGTTGCCCGCGCCGGTCACCAGGGCGACCCTTCCGTTCAGCTCCATGTCGGCTCGTTCTCCTTCTCGGCGGCGGCGCGCGGGACCGCGGGCGGTGCCGGACCGCCACGCCGACGCGGTGGCGGGAACGAGTCCGCAAGGCGGTGCGGCACGGTGCGGGGGCGGTCGCACCGCGCGACGGCGGGTGTGCCGTCCGTGGGTCCCGGAAGTGGCGTATCGATGAAGTTAGGCGGTTGGCTGACGCACGTCAAGAATCCGCCTATCATCCGGCGGTCCTCAGGTGCCGTCGTGCCGCAGGGCCCGGGCGCACTCGGTGAGGCTCTCGGCGAGGGCCTTGCGGGCGGCGTCGTCCACCTCGCCGAGCATCGTGTCCTCGATGCTGTCCAGGGCACGGTCGCACCGCCCGAGCGCGGCCGATCCGGTGCGGGTGAGGCTGGTGAGCAGCACCCGAGGCTGGGTGGAGTCGGGTGTGCGCCGGATCAGCCCCCGCTTCTCCAGGTCGCGTACGACCAGGCTCATCGCCTGTGGGGTGACGAATGCGATGCGGGCCAACTGCGCCGAGGACAGCCCGTCGCGCAGGCGCAGCTCGCTGAGCGCCATGTACTCGGTGGTGGTGATGCCATGGCGGGCCAGGGCTTCGTCGAGACGGGCGCGGATGCGGCGTTCGAGCCGGAACACCAGGTAGCTCACGCGGGGAGCGGTCACAGCCGACAGTGTAACTTCCATCAAGCTACTTGATAACAAGTGCCTTGATAATGGCACAGGACGCCTTTGTGTAACCGGTCTTCGGTTGACCGGTCAGCTACGCGGAACCTAGCGTCCAGCGGCAACTGTCAATTTCATGGAAGAGGTGAGCGCGATGAGACGACTGACCTCGCTGCTGGCCGGCGCGGTCGCCGCGGCGGCCGCCGCGGCGACCGCCGTCCTGGTGGCGCATCCGGCGGCTGCGGCGAGCCTGGTGCAGGTGACGAACTTCGGCAACAACCCGGGCGGCGCGCAGATGTGGGTCTACGTGCCGGACACCCACCCCGCCAACCCGGCGATCGTCGTGGCCATGCACGGCTGCGGCGGCTCGGGTCCCGGGTTCTACTCGTCCAGCGAGTTCGCGTCGCTGGCCGACCGGTACGGCTTCATCGTCATCTACCCGACCGCCGTACAGCAGGCCGGGTTCGGCAACTGCTTCGACACGTGGTCGGACGCGGCCAAGGTCCGCGGTGGCGGAAGCGACCCCGTGTCGATCGCGTCGATGATCACGTACACCGAGCAGCATTACGGCGGCGACCCGAACCGGGTCTACGCGACCGGCAGTTCGTCGGGCGGCATGATGACCAACGAACTGCTCGCCCTGTACCCGGACGTGTTCAAGGCCGGCGCCGCCTTCATGGGCGTGCCGTTCGGCTGCTTCGCCAACGCGGCGGACTACGCGCCGAGCACCAGCAAGTGCACGACCGGCCAGCTCGACCTGACGCCGCAGCAGTGGGGCGACAAGGTGCGCGCCGCCGACCCGGGCTACAACGGGCCGAGGCCACCGATGCAGCTGTGGCACGGTACCGCCGACACCCTCGTGCCGTTCTCGCGGCTGAACGAGGAGATCGAGCAGTGGACGAACGTGTTCGGCCTGAGCCAGACGCCGACGTCCACGGACACTCCGCAGTCGGGCTGGACCCGGCGCCGGTACGCCAGCGCCTCGGGTGCGGTCGACGTCGAGGCGTACAGCATCGCCGGTGCCGGGCACGTCCTGCCGCAGGCCGGAATGGCGGCCTACGCCATCCAGTTCTTCGGCCTG
>Ga0207661_10003805_pt1 | contig 10523 bp, 5 predicted proteins | sample KBSC713LmetaG_FD_184337 | JGI IMG/M metagenome (GOLD analysis project Ga0207661, IMG submission 184337) | Corn rhizosphere microbial communities from Kellogg Biological Station, Michigan, USA - KBS C7.1-3L metaG (SPAdes) (version 2) | ecosystem: Host-associated > Plants > Roots > Rhizosphere ... | reverse complement strand
CGCCTTAACCCCGGAATCCGTCAGCTTGGTATCTAGTTTGTAGCGCTCGTTGTAGCGCTTCAGGAAATAGTGAACCAACAGCGGAATGTCGCTGGCACGTTCGCACAGCGGTGGAACGGTCAGACGCACTACATTGAGCCGGTACCACAGGTCCTCGCGGAATTTGCCTTCGTCCACCAGCTTCTGAACATCTTTGTTGGTGGCCGCGATCACCCGCACATCGACCTTTTTGGCACGCGACGATCCCAGCGGACGAATTTCCCGCTCCTGCAGGAATCGTAGAAGTTTTAACTGAAATCCGAGATCAATATCGCCGATCTCATCCAGAAAGACGGTCCCATTATGCGCGGCTTCGAATACACCCATGCGATCGCGGTCCGCCCCGGTGTAAGCGCCCTTAAGTGTGCCGAAGAGCTCGCTCTCGAGCAGCGATGGCGCAATGGCGCCGCAGTCCACTGGAACGAACGGCTGCTGCGCGCGCTTGCTGTTGGCGTGGATCATTCGCGCGATGAGTTCCTTGCCGGTCCCGGTTTCGCCTTCGATCAGAACCGTCGCATCCGTCGGCGCAACCTTGGATAAGGTCTTATAGATCTCGATCATGCGCGGCGAGCTGCCGATCATTTCGGTCTCGGGGAGATCGTCGATCGACGCCGCTTCGTCGTCGTCCGGCTCACCTAGCGATTTCTCGGCGCGGCGAATCGTGTCCACCATCTGCGCCATCTCGAAGGGCTTGGCCAGGTATTCGAAAGCTCCGCCTTCGGTCGCCGCCATCACCGTTTCCATGCTGCCGCGCCCCGTCATCAGGATCACCAGGCAATCGGGATTCGTGCGGCGCGCGGTGCGCATCACATCCAGGCCGGTACGTTCGTCAAGGTAAATATCGGAAATTACGATAGGATAACTTTGCTTTTCCAGGCGATCCAGTGCCTCACGCGTCGAGGACACCGCTTCGACGGCATAACCTTCCAGCTCCAGGCACGTGACCATGGTGGTCCGCACGGACTGGTCATCTTCGACGATCAGCAGTTTCTGCATCAGTTGGGGCGCTCGCGTGTGCCTTCATAATCATGGTAAAGCAAGAGCCTTCGCCGGGAGTGCTGGTCACCTCAATGCGGCCCCCGTGCCGGAAAACGATCTGCTCCACAATCGAAAGCCCGATGCCCGTGCCGGTTTCACCGGAAGCCTCGGCGCGCTTGGTCCGATAGAATTTCTGAAAAATGCTCTTGATCTCCTTGGCATCCATGCCGATTCCCTGATCGCGAACGGCCAGCCTTAATTCGCCGTCGCGCAACTCGGAATATACGTGAATTTCGGTATCGGGCGGCGAATACTTTACAGCGTTGGTGAGCAGATTGTAAAGCGCATACTCGAGCAGTTCGCGATCCCCCAAAAGCCGGCCTTCGACAGCGCTGTCGAGGGACATCGCGATACGCTTGCGTTCAGCTAATGGCGTTGCCCGGCGCATGCATGTATCGACCAGCTCGGCGACCACGATGGGCTCCTGTTTCAGCTCCATCTGGCCCTCGGCCAGCCGTTCGACGTCGAGAAAGGTTGAGATGATACGCGCCAGCCGTTTCGATTCCGAGTTGATCATCTCCGTTAACTCGCCGCGCTTCGCGTCAGGGAGATTGTAGCGAGTCATCAGTTCGCTCGATCCCTGAATCGCCGTAAGCGGCGTGCGCATTTCGTGGGCGGCCCAGTGAATCGCCTGCTGATATCGCGACTTCTCGGACTCGGACTTTCGAAGTTCCCGCCTCACTATGAAGTGCTGGTAGCTGGCGGCACTAGCCGCACTTAACCAAGCTACGGCCAAGAGAGAGAAATAAGGGAAGACGATTCCATGATTGAAGAATTGAATGGGCATCCACAGGGCTGCTCCCAGTACGACTGCCGCAGCTGCGTATGCCACCCATCCCGAAAGGAAACCGAAGATAAGGCCCGCCGCTATGGCCAGACCGGCGCAAACCAGGAGCACCGTACTATCCGCCGCGCGGGTCAGAAACTGCCCGCGCGCCAGGGTCTCGAACGCCTGCGCGTGGACTTCGACACCGGGTACGTCATTTCCAGACGGACTGACCAGTCGATCATGCGCCGCCGAAAGCGCCGTGATCCCTAGAAAAACAGTCTTGTCTCGTATCAGGTCCCGCTGCTGGTCGATCTGGAGCGGAGAAATAGTTGGAATCCACCGGGGCGGCAGGTAGCGAATCAGCATCGGATATTCAGGGCCCTGTTGCGAAGGAAGAATCACCGTGCTACCGATCTGAAGGTCGCTTGGGGACTCAACAATCTCTGCTCGGCGCGCAAGGCGGAACGCTTCCAGCGCGAGTGCCCATCGGCGTTGTCCCCCGGCTACTCGCGCCAGTTCAATCTGGCGGCTGACGCCATCCGCGTGGTCTCTCTCTGTATGAACATGTCCCAAAGCGAGAGCGAGCGGTTTGAATCGGGCCGCTGGGTCCTCCCATTTCCCTTCGGCAATCTGGCTACCCAGGACAAGGTTGCGCGTGTCTCGCAACGCGGCTTCCAAACGGGCGTCTTCGACAGGATCCACATCATCGGCCAGAATCACGTCGAGTGCAACGGCACGCGGTGATGCGCTGTTGATCGCGTCAAGGGCCTCTGCCAGAATCGGCCGAATGTTGCGCATTCCGCCCTTCGCCCGCAGAGTCTCTTCATCGATGCCGACGACCACCGACTCGGTCGGCACTTGCGGCGAGGGATTCCGAACCCCGCGTGTATAAGCGTCCATCAGATCGTACGTGTAGTTATCGATCCGATTCGCGATAGGGGTCCACCCAGCCAATATGCCCACCGTCCACGATGCGGCGAGCACGCCCACGTATCCAGCAACCTGAAGTCTATTTGCCAACGAGCTTCTCGATATCAGCGATTTCACGTGGCAGCGCGGCGCTCAGAACCTTGCATCCAGTCTCCGTCACCACCACGATATCCTCGATACGAATGCCGATATTCTCTTCAGGAATATAAATGCCCGGCTCGATGGTGATCACCGTGCCGGCCTTCAGCGGAGCAGCGGGATCGCCCGGATCGTGAACGTCCAGACCGACGTAGTGTCCCAGCCCGTGAACGAAATACTTGCCCAGCGGTTGGCCGTGCAAGTCGTGGCCGTGGCTGTTGATATAGTCATAGGCGATCTGGTGCAGCGTCTGTTGCGACGCGGTCCCGTCGACGCGTAGCCGCATGCCCGGCTTGATCGCGGCGATGGCGGCTTTCTGTGCACCCAGCACGATTTCGTACAACTCGCGCTGGCGAGCGGTGAACTTGCCTCCCGCGGGAACCGTCCGCGTAACATCGGTAGCGTAATCCGAGCACTCCGCGCCCACATCGGCCACCACCGTTTCACCTGAATCCAGACGGCGATGGTTGGCTGCGTAATGCAGGATCACGCTATTCGGTCCGCTGCCTACGATTGGAGCATAGGCGTTCCGTTCGCAGCCTCGCTCGAAATAAACATTCGTCATGGCCGCGGCGATCTCGTATTCCCACACGCCCGGACGAGTCTTCTTCCAACCCGCCAGGTGTGCGGCGACGGTGGCGTCCGTCGATTTCGCGATCAGCTCGATCTCAGCAGGCGATTTCACCATACGCAGGCGCGCGATCGCTGGAGCCGCATCCACCTCATCGTGGAACACCGCTAGTGATTTGAGCTTTTGTCCTCGCACATCACCGGGGATCAGATAAACCCGCGGCGCGGTTTCGAGCACCTTGAGAAAAGCCGATTCCAGCGCCGCTTTCGGCATCACCCGATCGAATCCCGCGAGCTTAGGGGCATCCGGATCGTCCGGCCCCAGCTTGCGGCCGGTGTACAATTCCCGGTGCAGATCGCGGCTAGGCATGAATAGGATTTCCGTCTGCTGCGTGAGCAGCATGACCGCACCGGGCTCGCGCCACCCAGAAAGATACAGAAAATTCGATTCCTGGAAAAAGCTGGTGTGCAGATCGTCGGGCTCTTCGGCTCCGAACAGAACCATCACGCCGTCCAGCGATTTGCGCAGCTCGGCGCGGCGTTGCTGATACTCCTGGGGCGTTATGCCGGCCGCCATCGTGGCCGTGCCGGACATCGCGCAAAAGAGCACCGAAACAAATGCCAGCCGCACGTTTAAAGTTTAGCGAAGCCGGATGTTGTTGGTATCGAGGATGGTTCCCGTGGCCAGTTCGAAGGTCGCGATGGCTTTGCCTAGATCGGCTTCCGCCCGACGCTCCTGGCTGCGCGCTGTGATCATATCGCTCTGCCGCTGCTGCACCAGGAACAGGGTCGACGTACCGGCGCGGAACTGGCGTTGCTCGCTTTGATATTGTTCCTCCGCCGATTCGCGGGCCACGCGGGCTGACGCCAGCCGCGCTCTAGCCGATTCCACCGATTGCATGGAGTTTCGAACGCTGGCCTCGATCGACTGTTCTGTCTGCTGTCGCTGATTGCGGATCCGGCGAGTCTCCGCCAGTGAGTTATTCAGATTGGCCTCAGCGGTCCGATTGCGAAGGGGCAGGGAGATCCGCAGTTGAACCAGTGTCGTCGGGTAACTGTTATTGAAAAGCCCAGTGAGCGATTGTCTGTAACTTCCCACCAGCTGTGGTGGAAGGCCGGTAGTGGTTCCTCCGCCAGTGGTCGCTAGAGGTTGCAGTCCCGCCAGGAGGGAGAGGTCATTGATCCGATCGCTCAAAGCACCCAGACCTGCCGTAAACGGATTCGGCGCAGGTGGAAGCTGGATTCCAGCCAGCCCGGCATTGGTGTGCGTCGCGACCAGATCCACTTGCGGTTTCGTCTGTTCGCGATAGAAGCGATTGTCGGTTTCGTTGATCTCGCGCGCGATTAGCACCTCTGCGAGCTCGGGTCGCTTATCCAGCCCTTCTCTGACGGCGTCCTGCAAAGGCGTGACCGGCGGCGACACATTGACCGGCGTGATCGGAATTAACGCGCTGGACCAGATAGGATCGGTTCGATCCGGAAGGATTAGCGTCTTCAATGCGTTCTCGGCAGCGGTCAGTGCTTCCTGCGCGCTATACACGTTTTCCTCAAATGTTGCGAGCTGCCGTTGCGCCGCAACCACGTCGATTGGCGCGAGCAGTCCCTGTGCCTGCTGCCGGCGATTACTCTCGTCCTGATCGCGGCCGATGCGGACAGCATCCAGCTGCACTGCGAGGTTCCCGTAGGCGAACGCCAGATCCCAGTACGCCTGCTCGGTTTGCGTGACGATTTGCATCACGCGCTGGCGGAATTGCTCGTCCGTGAGCGCCACGTTTTTCTTGGCGGCTTCCAGGCGGTGGCGGTTATCGTCGTAGCGCAGATTGCGCCACAGCGGCTGCGTGATCGAGAAATTCACCGATGTCGGATATTGCGGATTGAGCTGGGCAAAGGAGTTATTCGTGGCCGTCCGCGACGATGAAAAATCCAGTTGATAGCTGGTACCGAGCCAGGGCAAGCTCCCGGAGAGTGTCGGGTCGGCGAGAGCGTTGCGGTTTGTGACCGCGCCAGTGGTCGATCCGCCCAGCGACGAAGCCACCGGAGTCACGTTCTTTTGATACGACGTGGTGCCACCCACCTTGGGATCGAAGTATCCCTTCGCGCCCGAGACGCTATTGATGGCTTTATCGCGATCGATGCGCGACCCGTCAATATCCTTGTTATTGGCCAAGGCCATCGCCAGAGCGTCTTGCAGCGTCAGTTCCTTGTCGGTGGTTACCCCGATGCGCGGCGGCAGCACGAAGGGCCGCGATGGAGGGACGTGCGTAACCGCTTGGTCGGGTTCAAGCGGCTGCTGCGCCCGGAGAAGAAGACCTGTCAAATAACATGTAAACAGCAACCGCCGAACCATTAAGCTTCGCCGCCTTTTCTGTGAACCACCGCCCGGACGCCGGCTCCGGCATGTTGTATCACCTCTCCCAGGAAATCCAGCTTGCGGCCTATGGCGCGCGCCAGACGAGACTGTTTTGCTTCCTCGAACAGGGAATAGAACACTGGCACGGCCAGGAGCGTCAACAGCAAGCACATCGATTGCCCGCCCACCACCAGCACGCCGATCGACCGGTTGCTCGCTGATCCCACTTTGCTCGAGATGACGACAGGCAACATTCCGGCGACCAGCGCCATCGTGGTCATCAGAATCGGCCGGAGCCGGTCGCGATTGGCCTGCATGATCGCGGAATAAAGATCCATGCCAGATTCGCGCAAAGTGTTGGTGTGGGCGATCTGGAGAATCGCGTTCTTTTTCACGATTCCGAATAGCAGCAGCAATCCCAGGCCAGAGAAAATGTTGATCGTCTGCCCGGCGATCAATAGCGAGAGGATTCCGAAGGGCACCGCCAACGGTAGCGTGAGAAGAATCGTAAACGGGTGCAGGAAGGACTCGAACTGAGCTGCCAGCACCATGTACATGAAAATGAGTGTCAGCGACACGGCGATGATGAAGTAATATCCCGTGCGCGCCAGTTCTTTGCTCGTGCCTACACTGGAGCCCGTGTACCCGGTATCCATGTGCAGATCCGCTGCGAATTCGTCCAGCTTAGCCAGCACTGCGGCTTGAGAACCGCCCGGCAGCAGGTTGGCGCTGATGGTTACCTGGCGCTGCCGGTCCAGACGATCGATGCTCGAAGGCGCCGTTCCGGGCTTGATGCGAACCACTTGATCCAGACTGACCGGGCCGGCTTTGCTCGAAGAGACCGCCAACAGCGTCAGCGCGTTGGTATTGGTGCGGAACTCCTGCGTTGCGCGCAACCGCACATCGTACTGTTCGCCGCCTGAGGGAAAGCTGGAGACCACCTGGCCGGCGATCATGGTGTTCAATGCCGTGGCGATGTCGGACACGCGAACGCCCAAGTCCGCCGCGCGTTGCCGGTCGATTTCGACGCGCAGCTCGGGCTTGCCGTATACCAGCGAAGTATCCGCGTCCACCACGTTCGGCACGGTCTTTAGCCGCGCGATGATCTGCTGCGAGTATTGCGAGAGCTTGTCGAGGTCCGGGCCACTGATCGCATACTGGATGTCGGCGCTCCCGCTCCAGCTCTGGATCCCCACGCTGGTGCGCAGATCGGGCGGATAATTCTTGAAGACGTCCCGCGTCTTGATCATCATCTCCTGCTGCGATTCGCGGCGCTGATCCTTAGGGGTCAGCTTGACGTAAATGGTGCCGGAATTGGCCGCGCGGTCCGAGGTGCCGCCTACCGTGGTCAATGTCGCCAGCACGTGCGGTAACCCCCGAATGTCGCGCGCGATGCGTTCCATTACGTTGGTCGTGGCAGCGAGCGAAGTGCCTTCGGGAGTGCGGATGGAAACCAGGTATTCGGAGCGGTCGTCCACCGGCGTAAAGCTTTTCCCCACCACTTTAAACAGCGGCACAATACTGAAGACCACTAGCACGCTGATCGTGACGATGGTCTTGCGGTGCGCCATCGACCATGCCAGAACTCTAGTGTAGTGCTGGTCGAGGAAGCGGAAGAGCCACGAATCCTTGGAGGCTTGTTTGTGATCGCCAGGAGCTTTCGGAGCCTTCAGAAAACGTGAGCTCAGCATGGGCGTCAGAGTAAACGACACCAAGAGCGAGACGGCAATGGCGAAGGACGCGGTCATTCCGAAGGACGCCATGAAGCGTCCCACGATGCCGCCCATGAACCCGATCGGCAAAAAGACCGCCAGCAACGATAAGGTGGTGGCCATCACCGCCAGACCGATCTCTTTTGTGCCTTCCACCGCAGCCATCATCGGACTCATGCCTTTTTCTTCGATGAAGCGGTAGATATTCTCGAGTACGATGATCGCGTCATCGATCACGATACCCACCATCAGCGTCAACGCCAACATGCTGATCTGGTTCAGCGTGAAGTTCATGGCCGCCATCAAGGTGAACGTGGAGATGATCGAAACCGGAATCGCGATGGCTGCGATCAGAGTAGTGCGGATGTTGGCCAGGAAAAGGAAAATGACGGCCGCGGCCAGAAGGCTTCCCTCGATCAGGTGAGACTGAATCGCATCAATCGCCGCCTTGATAAAAACGGATGTATCGTTTACCAGCTCCACATGGATATCTTTAGGGAGCGTTTGCTGCAGTTCCTTCAGACGCTCTTTGACCAGGTCTGAGGTCGCCACCGCGTTGGTTCCGGATTGCTTCGAAACAATCAATGTGACCGACGGTTCTCCGTTCAGCCGCGAGGAAGTGGTTGCTTCTTCCTGGCTGTCTTCCGCATGACCGATGTCGCGCAGCTTGACCGGATAGGGGCCGCGCGTCGCGACGGCGATTTCGTTGAACTGCGATGGATCCGCCAGGCGGCCAAGAGTCCGGACTGTTAGCTCGTTGGCTCCCTGGGTGACGCTTCCCGCCGGCAACTCAAGATTCTGCTGACGTAGCGCGTTCGCCACGTCCGTGATCGAAAGACCGTAGGCGCGCATCCGTTCCGGATCCACCCACACCCGAATCTCACGCTTCAAGCCGCCGACCAGGCGAATCTCACCCACCCCTTTGACGTTCTCCAGACGCTGCTTGATCTGCTTATCCGCGATCTCCGTCACTTCGCGTAGCGGCCGCGTGGAGGAAACCACCAGTTGCAGGATGGGCTGCGCATCCGGATCGAACTTCTGAATCACCGGGGCTTCCGCCGTCTCCGGCAGATCGGCTACAGTCGAGGCGACCTTGTCGCGAACTTCCTGAGCCCCGACGTCGCCGTTCTTGTCCAGCGTGAAGCTGACGATGACCGTTGATAGTCCCTGGACCGAGGTGGAGCGAACTTCATCCAGATCGCTGATCGTATTGACCGCGTCCTCAATGCGCTTGGTGATATCCGTCTCGATTTCCTCGGCCGTAGCGCCCGGATTCACCACAATTATGGATACTGTCGGAATGTCGACCTTCGGCGTCAGATCCACACCCAGCGAGAAGTAGGAGAAGCCTCCCACTACCACCAGGGCGAGAATCAGCATGGTCGCGAAGACAGGACGCCGGACGCAAAGTGCTGCTAGTTTATGCATGCTTCAGGCTCCTGTAACGCGCTTTGTTTCGGGCGTCTCGGACATCTTCACGTTCTGGCCATCGTACAAATCCTGTAAATGATCGGTGGCCACCAAGGCGTCGGCTGGGATGCCCGTCAGAATCCGAACCTGATCGCCATCGCGCTCGCCTAATTGCACAACCGCCAAACGCGCCTTGCCTTCACGGATCAGGAACACTTGGGACGAGTTGGTGGTCGCGTCCGTGATCAACGCGCTCGAAGGTATAAAGATGCCTTGCGTGCTTCCGGGCAAAACGATACGAGCTGTCGCGAACATTCCGGGCCGCAGCGCCACATCGGTGTTGGGGAAGGTCACTTCCACTATGAAGGTGCGCGAGTTTGGATCCACGGCCGGATTGATGGCGGTTACCATGCCGTCAAATACTCGTCCCGGGTAGCCCGTGACACTCGCTCCCACGCTGAGCCCCTTTTTCATCTGCTGAGCGTACAATTCCGGAACCTGCAATTCGAGCTTTATGGGCGTGACGCGTAAAATGGTCGCAATCTTGGAACTGGTGGAAACATATTCGCCGGGCGTGGCCGCGCGTGCGCTGACGTAGCCCGCGAAGGGCGCGCGGACTTGGGTATCGGCTAAAACCTTTTCGGCCATCGCCAATTGGGCGCGCGTGCCGAGCTGGCCGGCTTCCTGGGTCGCCACCCCTTGATAGTTCTGGCGAGCCGTGTTAAGCGCCGCCTCGTACTGCTGCCGCGTGGCGTTCACCTGCGCGTCAGCCGTTTCCACCTGGGTGTGAGCCTTATCGAAGGCGCTACGGGAAACGTCGCCGCTGTTCACCAGATTTTCGTACCGCTTCGCGTCGGCTTGTGCGAGTTTCTGTTGAGCCACCGCGGATTCGTAAGCGGCTTTCGCCGAAAGGACTTCGGGAACCGTGCCTGGGTCGAACGTCTGGTTCTGCGCCAGCCCGATTTTGGACTGCGCTTGGCGTACGGACGCTTCCGCCTGCTGCTGACTGGCGCGCGCCTGATCTACCCGCAGCTTCGCATCACGGTCGTCCAGACGTGCGATTACTTGGCCCTCCTGGACGAAATCGCCGACGTTCACCAGTGTGGCAACGATAATGCCCGCCTCGTTAGGAGCGACATCGGAGGTGTCGTGCGCAACAAAACTGCCAGTGGCTTGGACAGTTGCCGACACCTCGCGCGTAACGGCGCGGACGGTAGTGACCGTGGGTATCTGGACAGCCGCCTTTCCGGCAGCTGGAGCAGTGGAGGCGCTAGTCTCCGAGCGTTGGCAAGCAGCCAGTGCCACGGCTATTAGGATGATCGATAATACTTTGAATCTCATGTCTTATACTTTTCGCTTGCTGGTCTTCTTCTTAGGGGCCGGCGCCAGGGCGGCGACCAGGAGCTCGGCGAATTCTTCGGCCGCCTGTTTGTCCGTCCCGGGGAAAGCCTTCAGGCCGAAAATGTACTTGCTACTGGCGTACTGCAGCGCCGGCGCGGCCAGCAGCATCACTAGAGCGTCCGGACTGCCTTTGCGGAAGGCTCCTTCCCGCTGCCGGAGCACGACG
>Ga0207661_10003804_pt1 | contig 10523 bp, 8 predicted proteins | sample KBSC713LmetaG_FD_184337 | JGI IMG/M metagenome (GOLD analysis project Ga0207661, IMG submission 184337) | Corn rhizosphere microbial communities from Kellogg Biological Station, Michigan, USA - KBS C7.1-3L metaG (SPAdes) (version 2) | ecosystem: Host-associated > Plants > Roots > Rhizosphere ... | reverse complement strand
AACTCGGCTGGATCCGAACCAGCTGCTTTTGGAATCAGGAAGAAGATCGCGAAGGTCACCATGGAGACGATCACCAACAAGATCGCCGAAACCACCAGGCGCCGCAGAATGTAATTAAGCACTTCTTCGGCCCCCCGCCGGCCGGCCCGGGGGATCACTCCCCCGAACCGGCCGGCGTGATGGCCTTCACCTGCCTTCTTGGACTCGTGAAGTTATGACGTAAGGGCTAGCTGACGCCCAGCGCCGAGAAGTCCCACATACCGAAGTAGCCGTTGACGAACACGTTGGTCATCCTCGGGTTGCGGTAGTTCAGCGCCTTGTCGAACACGAACGGCAGATAGACGGCCAGCTCGGCGACCTTCTTGTCGATCTGCGTCCAGATCTGCGCGGCCTTGTTGACGTCCGATTCCTTCTTGGCCTGGTCGATCAGCGAGTTGATCTCCGGGTCGTTCAGCTCGGCGTAGTTGTTGTTGCCGGACGGCTTGATCGCCCGCCCGTCAACCAGCACCTGGTCGAAGCCGTACGCGGTCGGCCAGTCAGCACCCCAACCGGCCTGCATGAGGCCGTAGCCCTTGGCCTTGACGTTGGAGGGCGAACCGATGGTCGTGCGGTAGTAGCCCGACGCGTCCGTCGCCGCGATGGTCGCCTTGATGCCGACCTGCGCGAGCGCCTGCTGCAGTGCCTCGGACACCTTCGGCGACTTGCCGGTGTTGGTGCCCACGATGGTCGTGGTGAAGCCGTCCGGCTTGCCGCACTGCTTCAGCTCGTCCTTGGCCTTGTCGACCTGCGGCTTGCCGCTCTTGGTGTTGAACGGGTCGATGCTGTCGTCGTGGCCGTTGATGTTCGGCGGGATCAGGCTGGTGGCGATGTCACCACCGGCGTCGGCCCCACCACGCGCGGTCTGCAGGGCCACCTTGTCGGCGGCGTACTGCACGGCGATCCGGCAGTGGATGTTGTCGAACGGCGGAACCTTGGTGCCGATCGCGAAGTACCGGGTGAAGCCGGTGATCGGCTCGTCGGCATTCTTCTTCAGATCCGGGTTGAGCAGGATCTTGGCCTGCGCGGCCTGCTGCACGCCAACCTGGGCGGTGTCGATGTCCAGCGAACCGTCGAGCAGTTCGTTGTCGATCTCGTTCGAGTCGAGCTTCAGGGTGAGGTCGATCTCGTCCGGCAGCGCCTTGCGGTTCGGGTCGGTCGCCGGGTCCCAGTTCTCGTTGCGCACCAGGACGACCTTCTTGCCGATGTCAAGCTGCTGGAACTTGTACGGACCCGAGGAGACCGGCTTGTTTCCGTAGCGCTCGCCGGTGTCCTTGTCCTTCGGCACCGGGCCGGAGCCGGGCATCGAAAGCAGGTACGGGAAGTCCGCGAAGGGCTCCTTGAGCTTGAACACGATGGTGTTGTCGTCGGGCGTCTCGACCGACTTCAGGCCCAGCTTGGCCGGGTCGGTGTCCTTGTACGGGCCCGGGTAGTTCTGGCCCTGGTCAAGGAAGTCGATCAGGTAGGTCGGGCCACCGGACAGCACGTCCTGCGCGAAGATGCGCTCGATGCCGTACTTGATGTCCTTGGACGTGATCGGCGTCCCGTCCTCGAACTTGATCCCCGACTTCAGCTTGAACGTGTAGGTCAGCTTGTCGTCGCTGATCTGCGGCAGGTCCTGGGCCAGGTCCGGCACGAGGATGGTGCCGTCCTTGCCCGGCTTGGCCGAGTTCGTGACCAAAGTACGGACGTAGAACGACTTCTCGAAGTTCCAAACCCACGCATAGTACGAGCGGGCCGCATCGTACGAGTCCGCGTCGTCGCTGTTGCCCATCTTGAGCGTGCCGCCCTTCTTGTCAGAAGGGTTGACGATGCCCGAGGAGCCGGCGTTGAAGCCGGATGCCCCCTTCGGGCCGCTCGACGGGTTGGTTGACGTGCCGCCGCCGCCTCCGCAGGCGGACAGCACGAGCGCGAAGGCAGCCGAACCGGCTACCAACGCACCTGTCTTCAATCTCACTGGGTTTCCCTCCTTGTGGGGCACGGTCGCTCGAGGAGCGAACCGTCGGGGCTGTACATCGGGTGGAGTCAGGGTTGTTCGGCCGGCCGTTCGGTTGCCGGCTGGATCAGCGGTTGGCCCGCGGGTCGAGGGCGTCCCGCAGCCCGTCACCGAAGAGGTTGAAGGCCAGCACGGTGATGAAGATCGCCAGTCCGGGGACGATCATGAACAACGGGTCGAACTCGTAGAACTGCACCGCCTCGGAAAGCAGCCGCCCCCACGACGGGGTTGGCGGAGGAACGCCGACACCGAGGAAGGAAAGAGCCGCCTCGAACAAGATGTTCGTGGGGATGATCAGGGTCGCGTAGACCAGAATCGGGGCCGCGAGGTTGGGCAGCAGTTCCCGGAAGAGGATGCGGGGACTGCGGGCGCCGATGCTCTTGGCGGCCTCAACGAACTCTCGCTCGCGGAGTGACAGCGTCTGACCACGGACGATGCGGCCGATATAAGGCCAGCTGAAGAAGGCGATGATGCCGATCACAACGCTGATGCGCCAGCCGAAGCTGGGCGGGAGCACCGAGATCAGGGCGATCGCCAGGAGCAGGTAAGGGAACGACAGCACCAGGTCCATCAGCCGGCTGATCAGGCTGTCGACCCAGCCACCGAAGTATCCGGCGACCACGCCCAGCACCACGCCGATGACCACCGCGACCAGGGTCGCCGCGAGGGCGACCACGAGCGAGACGCGCGAGCCGTAGATGATCTGGGTGAACAGGTCACGACCGAAGGGCGGCTCGACGCCGAGGAGGAAGTCCCAGCTGATCCCGCCCCACGTGCCCGGGGTCGGGATCCCGCCGAGGTTCGGGTCGACCTTCTCCGGGTGGAACTCGTTCACCGGATGGCCAAGGAACTTGTTGATCACGCCCGCGAAGACCGCGACCAGGACCAGGAAAATGATGACGACGGCGCCGGCCAGGGCAACGCGGTCCCGCTTCAGACGGGTCCACGCGATGCGGCCCAGCGACCGCCCCTCGATTTGCTTCGGCTCTACACCTGGTGGAGTGGCAGTCGCTTCGTCGACCGACACCGGAGTTTCATCGGCGCTCGACGTCACGGGTCCCATCGTCATGGGCGTGATGCCCCTCTCCCCGGCCGCCGCTCGGTAGCCCGCCAGCAATGGCCGCCGGACACACATGTCCCGTCGGCCAAACCGGGGCCCGTGACAGTCAGCAGCCGATCGGCTGTGTCTTGCGTGGACTCCTGAGCTCTATCCGAGGGTTCGGTCCACAGGCAGAGCGCATACACGAAGGCGGCAGGTGATGTCGTCTTCGTTGGCGCAACCCTGTCTGTCGCTACGCGAATCGTCAAGGGCCGGGGCCCGTCCTGTAACCAACTTCAGTCCGCACCGTGATGGTGGCGTGATCCAAGCCTGGGGACAAAATCACCCTAACACCGGTATAAACGACGATTGCCCGACAACGGGTAACGATGTCATTACGCTCTGCAACTAACAGATTCCGCGAAACAGCCCGAGGTGGCCGATTGTGGGCCATCCCGTCCCCGTCCGGCCGGTCAGCTATCGACGTCCGGGAATGTATGAGGTGCGGCGGGGGACACCCTACCCAAGATCGACTGGTGACGGAGGGTATTTTCTCTACAGGATGAACTCGACGACGACCGGCGCATGATCCGACGGGCCCTTGCCCTTGCGCGCCTCGCGGTCGATGTAGGTCGAGCCGATCCCCTTGGCGATCGCGTCGCTCACGCAGACCAGGTCGATGCGCATGCCCTTGTCCTGGTGGAACATCCCGGCGCGGTAGTCCCAGTACGTGAACGGGTTATCGCCCTTCATCGGCTTCGCAATGATGTCGTGCAGCCCGGTCTCCAGCAGTGCGGTCACCGCGGCCCGTTCGGCCGGGGTGACGTGCGTCTGGCCGATGAACGCCTTCGGGTCGAAGACGTCGGCGTCGGTGGGGGCCACGTTGAAGTCGCCACAGACCGCGAACGGCCCGTTCGGCAACTCCGTCGTGACAACCTCGCGGAAGGCCTCGAGCCACGCGAGCTTGTACCGGTAATGCGGAGAGTCCGGCACGCGGCCGTTGGGCACGTAGACCGACCAGACGCGCACGCCGTCGCAGGTCGCACCGATCGCACGGGTCTCGTGCGGGGGCGGCCCGTCGGGCGGTGTCGGGAAGAGAGCGTCGTTGCCATCCTCCGGCTCGCCGGCGTAGCCGGGATCACCGGCGAAGCCGCGCGTGACGTCCGCCAGGCCGACCTTGGACAGGATCGCCACGCCGTTCCAGCGGCCGTCGCCGTGGGCGGCGGTCTCGTAGCCGAGCTCACCGACCTCGTCGGCCGGGAAGGCGGCCTCGGCGCACTTGATCTCCTGCAGGCACACCACGTCGGGCTGCTTGTCGGCCAGCCAGTCAAGCAAGCGGGGAAGCCGGGCCTTGACCGAGTTGACGTTCCAGGTCGCGAGGCGCATCCCGCAACCCTACGACGGCCATCAAGCCGACTCGCGGATCACCAACTCCGTCGGCAGGACGACCACCCGCTCGATCTCCTTGCCCTCCACCACGCGCAGCAGTTGGCGGGCAACCGTCCGACCTATCTCCATGATCGGCTGGCGGACCGTGGTCAGCGGCGGCTCGGTGTAGCTCGCGAAGTCCATGTCGTCGAAGCCGACCACGGCCACGTCGTCGGGAATCCGCCGACCGGCCTTGCGCAGCGCCCGCAGCGCTCCGGCGGCCATCGGGTCGTTGGCCACGAACACCGCGTCGACGTCGGGGTCGTCGGTCAGCAGCTGGGTCATGGCCGCCTCGCCGGAGGCCCGGGTGAAGTCGCCGATCGCGATCAGGCAGCGCCGGTCGGAGGCGGCCATCTCGGCCCGGTAGCCCTTGAGCCGGTCGATCCCGGCGCTCATGTCCTGCGGGCCGGCGATCGTCGCGATGCGCTGGCGGCCGCGGCCGAGGAGGTGCCGGACGGCCGCGCGGGCTCCATTTTCGTTCTCCACGTCGACCGATGGCACCGAGCTCGGGGTCATCAGCCGGCCGTTGCAGACCACCGGCACGCCGGCCCGGCTGAGCCGCTCGGGCAGCGGGTCGGCGCCGTGCATCGAGAAGATGATCACGCCGTCGACGTGGCCGCCGGAGGCGTAGCGCTCCATCCGGTCGTGGCTCGGCCCGGACGGGCCGACCATCATCAGCACCAGTTGCTTCTCGGCCTGCTCGAGCTCGAGGCTCACGCCGCGGATGATGCCGGCGAAGAACGTGTCGTCGGAGAACACGCGGCTGGCGGTCTCCGAGGCGACCAGCGCGATGGAGTCGGTCCGCTGGGTCACCAGGCTGCGCGCAGCCAGATTGGGAACGTAGCCAAGCGCCTCGACTGCGGCGAAGACCTTGTCGCGGATCTGCGGGGCGACGGAGGTGGACCCACGCACCACCCGGGACGCTGTCGCACGGGATACGCCGGCCCGCTCCGCCACATTTTCCAGCGTGGGCCGCTCACGGCTCGACAATCCCATCCGCCAATCATGAACCACAACAGACAGGCGGCGAAGCATGTTGCCTCGCCGCCCGTCACACCCTCACACCGTGACACCCTGAGCTCACTGACCCGCAGCAGCTGGGAGAGCGCTCTCAAGATTCATCACCAGCCTGCTACGCGGGCGGGGCCGTGTCAAGACGGCGCATCGTTTCCGTTTGGGGTCTTGACATTTCCGGGTGACGGCCGCCACGCTCAAGGCTCCCTTTGAGAGCGCTCTCTGGAGCGCACATAAGCCGGCCTTGTCCGCCCGACGTTGGCCGGTGGAGTGCTGCCCGACGCTATTTTTTTGGCCAACTTTGAGAGCGCTCTCTGGGAAGTCCTGCCCATCACCCCCAGGAGAATTGAATGAGCACCGCCTTATGGAGGCGTTCGGCTGCCGTGGCCGGCGCCGCGCTCCTGCTTGCCCCGATCGCCGCCTGCGGCGACTCGTCCGCTTCCGGCAGCTCCGGCAGCGAGAAGATCACACTCACGGTCAACCTTTTCGGCGACTTCGGATACAAGGATCTCTATGCGAAGTACTCGCAGGAGCACCCCAACATCACGGTCAAAGAAAACGTTACCGACTACGGCACGCACCACAAGAATCTGCAGGCCCACCTGATCGCCAACGCGGGAGCCGCGGACATCGAAGCCATTGAGATCGGCCAAGTTGCCGGATTCACCGGAATGGCGGCGAAACTGGTCGACTTCAACAGCCAAGGGGTCGACAAGAACCAATGGTCCGAGTGGCGCTGGCGGTTCGGCTCGAGCGCCGACGGCAAGCAACTCTTCGGGGTCAGCACCGACATGGGCGGCCTCGGCCTGTGCTACCGGTCCGACATGTTCGCCAAGGCCGGCCTGCCGACCAAGCGCGAGGACGTCAGCAAGCTGATCAACAGCTGGGACGACTACTTCACGGCGGGCACCCAGTTCCTGGCCAAGTACCCGGACAAGAGCGTCAAATGGTTCGACTCGGCCAGCAACGTCTACAACGCGATCCTGGCCCAGGCGCCGCAGGCCTCCTACGACGAGAGCGGCAAGGTCATCGTCGATTCCAACCCGGACCTGAAGAAGGCCTGGGACCTGACCGTCAACGCGGTGCAGGCGGGCCAGTCGGCGGCGATCCCGGCCTTCACGCCGGCCTGGAACACCGGCTTCGCCAAGGGTCAGTTCGCGACCGTCACCTGCCCGTCCTGGATGATGGCCGAGATCAAGACCAACGCGCCCGACACCAAGGGCAAATGGGATATGGCCACCATTCCCGGCACCCACGGGGGCAACTGGGGCGGCTCCTTCCTCACCGTCCCCAAGAGCGGCAAGCACACCAAGGAAGCCGTCGAGCTGGCCAAGTGGCTGACCGCGCCGGACCAGGAGGAGTGGCTGTTCAAGAACAAGGGCAACTTCCCGTCGGACATCGCCCTGTGGGACCGGCCGGACATCGCCAACTACACCGACCCGTTCTTCACCGACGCGCCGGTGGGCCAGATCTTCTCCGACTCGGCCAAGAACCTGAAGCCGCAGCCGTACGGGCCGCATTCGGGTGACATCGGCAACGCGATCGGCAACGCGCTGGTCTCGGTCGAGCAGAAGAAGGCCACCCCGGACCAGGCGTGGACCAAGGCGCTCGCCGACGTCAAGAACGTGACGAGCTAGTCGTGACGGCTCTGCTGGAGCGTCCCTCGGTGGTCAAGCGACCGCCGAGGGCGCCCGGTGTCAAGGCCGGGAAGCGCGCCCCGTACGCGTTCATCGCGCCGTTCTTCGTGGTCTTCGGCATCTTCGGGCTGTTCCCGCTCGTCTACACCGCATACGTGTCGCTGACCGGGTGGCGGGCCGACCAGCCGGGCAGCGAGCACAGCCTGGTCGGCTTCGACAACTACGCCAAGCTGCTGCACGACCAGTTCTTCTGGAACGCCCTGAAGAACACGGTCGGCATCGGCATCCTGGCCACCGTGCCCCAGCTGCTGCTCGCACTCGGGGTGGCCCACCTGCTCAACTACCGTGTCCGCGGCCGGACGTTCTTCCGGATGGGCGTGCTGCTGCCCAACATCACCTCGGTGGCCGCCGTCACGATCATCTTCACCCAGCTCTTCGGCCGCGACTTCGGCCTGATCAACTGGGTCCTGGGCCTCTTCGGGGTGCACCACATCGAGTGGCAGGCCGGCACGGCCTCGTCGTGGATCGCCATCGCGACGATCGTGACCTGGCGCTGGACCGGGTACAACGCGTTGATCTACCTGGCCAGCATGCAGGCCATTCCGTTTGAGTTGTACGAGTCGGCCGCGCTGGACGGCGCCTCGAAGTGGCGGCAGTTCTGGTCGGTGACCGTGCCCCTGCTGCGCCCGACGATCCTGTTCACGATCGTCGTGTCCACCATCGGCAACCTGCAGCTCTTCGGCGAGCCGCTGCTGTTCAGCAACAGCCAGTCGCCGACGAACGGGGGCTCCCAGCACCAGTTCCAGACGCTCGCCGTCTACACGTACGACCAGTTCTGGCAGAAGTTCAAGTACGGCTACGGAGCCGCGATCTCATGGGCACTGTTCTTGGTCATCGTCATCATGGTCGGGTTGGCGCTCACGCTCAGCCGGCGCCTGCGCGGGGTGAGCGACGAGTGAGGCGGGCCGCACAGCGCTCGCCGGGCGTCTATGCCCTCCTCACCCTCGTCGTGCTCGTTTCGCTTTTCCCGTTGTACTGGTCGTTCGTCGGCGCGTCCCGCGACAACGCGGCGATCAGCAAGGTGCCGCCGACGCTCGTGCCCGGCGGCAACCTCCTGCACAACCTGGAGACCGCGTTCACCGACTTCGACATGCGCCTGGCGCTGTTCAACTCGTTCACCGTGTCGACGATCGTAACGATCTCGGTCGTGCTCACCTCGACCATGGCCGGGTTCGCGTTCGCCAAGCTGCGCTTCAAGGGCCGAAACGGCCTGCTCATCGTGGTGATCGCGACCATGATGGTGCCGACCCAGCTGGGCATCATCCCGCTGTACATCATGATGGCCAACTGGTTCCACCTGGCCGGCAGTATCTGGTCGCTGATCCTGCCCGCGGCGACCAGCGCGTTCGGGGTCTTCTTCATGCGCCAGTACCTGGTGACCGCGCTGCCCGTCGAGTTGCTCGACGCCGGTCGCGTCGACGGCTGTTCGACACTGCAGTTGTACTGGCACCAGGTGCTGCCGGTCGCGCGACCGGCGATGGCGGTGCTCGGCATGCTCACGTTCCTGGCGACCTGGAACGACTTCTTCTGGCCCTTGGTGGCGATGAACCCGCAGAACCCTACGGTGCAGGTGGCGCTGTCCGCGTTTGCCGGCGGGTACGTCACCGACTACTCGCTCGTGCTCACCGGCGCGCTGATCTCGACGCTCCCGATGCTCGTGGTCTTCGCGGCGATGGGCCGGCAGATACTCGACGGCATTACCCAGGGCGCGCTGAAAGGATAGATCTTGAGCAGCTTGACCGAACCGCTCGTCGGGACGTCCCCGCTGATCTTCCCACCGGATTTCCAGTGGGGTGCGGCCACCGCCGCTTACCAGATCGAGGGCGCGTCCACTCTGGACGGTCGCACGCCGTCCATCTGGGACACCTTCTCGGCGACCCCGGGCAAGGTGTCCGGCGGGCACACGGGGGCGGTGGCGACCGATCATTACCATCGGTTTGCCGAGGACATCGACTTGATGGCGCAGCTGGGTCTCCGATCCTACCGGCTGTCGGTCGCCTGGCCACGGATCCAACCCGGCGGTCGCGGCCCGGCCAACCCGGCCGGGCTGGCGTTCTATGACCGGCTCATCGACGCCCTGCTGGCGGCCGGTATTGCCCCGGCGGTCACGCTGTACCACTGGGATCTGCCCCAGGAACTCGAGGACGCCGGCGGCTGGACCGAGCGGGCCACCGCGCACCGGTTCGCCGAGTTCGCGGCGCTGGTCGGGGACCGGCTCGGGGACCGGGTGGCGCTGTGGTCGACGCTCAACGAGCCGTGGTGCTCGGCCTTCCTCGGCTACGGGGCCGGCGTGCACGCGCCCGGGCGCACCGACCCGGCGGCCGCGCTGCGGGCCGCGCACCACCTCCTCCTCGCGCACGGCCTGGCCACCCAGGCGCTGACCGGCCTCTCCGGCGCCGTGTCGCTCGTGCTCAACCTCGGGGCGATCCGCGCGGTCGCCGACACCGAGGCCGACCGGGCGGCCGCCCGCAAGATCGACGGGCTGATCAACCGGATCTTCCTCGACCCGGTGTTCCGGGGCCGGTACCCGGCCGACGTCCTGGAGAACACCGCGTCCATCGTGGACTGGGCGGCGCTCCTGCACGACGGCGACCTCGACGTGATCTCCAAGCCGATCGACGTGCTCGGGGTGAACTACTACCAGCCGTCGCTGGTCGGCGCCGGCCGTCTCGAGCCGCCCAACCCGTGGCCGGGCTGCGCGGACGTCGGCTTCCCTCCGCAGTCCATGCCGGTGACCGGGATGGACTGGCCGATCGACCCGACCGGCTTGCGGGACATCCTGGTGCGGGTCCGGGACGACTACGGCGACGTGCCGATGATGGTCACCGAGAACGGCGCCGCGTTCGAGGACACGGTCGTCGGCGGCGCGGTCCACGACGGCGCGCGGATTGCTTACCTGCATGATCACCTCGCGGCGGTCCACGAGGCGCTGCGGGCCGGGGTCGACGTGCGCGGCTACTACGTGTGGAGCCTGCTGGACAACTTCGAGTGGGCCTACGGGTACTCGCAGCGCTTCGGCCTGATCCACGTCGACTACGCAACCCAGGCGCGGACCTTGAAGGACAGCGCGCACTGGTACCGCGACGTCATCGCCCGCGGAGGACTGAGCTAAGCCACCTGCGCCCACCACGGCGAGGCGAGCTGCCGCCGGCGGCACGCCTCGGCGTGGGCGGCGACGATCGCCGCGCTGTGCGTTCGTACGCAGGCATCGGCGCCGGCATCGAGGACCCGCACGACGTCCTCGTGGTCGCTGAACGGGCTGAGCACGGTGATCACCGCCGACGTCGGCTCGGCCAGGCAGGCGGCCGACACC
>Ga0207661_10003803_pt1 | contig 10526 bp, 7 predicted proteins | sample KBSC713LmetaG_FD_184337 | JGI IMG/M metagenome (GOLD analysis project Ga0207661, IMG submission 184337) | Corn rhizosphere microbial communities from Kellogg Biological Station, Michigan, USA - KBS C7.1-3L metaG (SPAdes) (version 2) | ecosystem: Host-associated > Plants > Roots > Rhizosphere ... | reverse complement strand
GTCCTTGGGGATGATGGCCGTCAGTTCCAGCTTGGTGGCATCCGGCAGAAACTTTTTGATGGCGGAGAGACCCCCATCGAGTTCAAGGAGGCCGATGACAGTGAGGCCGGCTCCGATGGACTGGGGTGGGAATGGGAAGCCGGAGAAGGCGCTGAGATCGGAGGCATCGATGCTGGCAAAGAAGGCTCCAAACTCACCCGATATGGTGAGGCTGCTGAGTACCGGGAAGTCCTTGAACGGCGTCCAGGAGCCGGACGCCATGAAGCCGCCTACATAGCCGAGGGTCTTGCCATCGTAACTGACCTCGAGCAAACCCGTGCCGAGGGGCTGGCCTTCAAAGCTGACCGTCGGGGTGATCACAAGGTCAAGCGTGGTTGCCTTGGGATCTACATCGAGCTTAAGGCCGCCGCCGGTCAGGGCAAGTTGGTTGAAGGGAAAGAAGTTCAGCTCGGAAGGCCACGCATCAGACAACAGGACTGTCGACTGCAGAGTGCCGGTAAAGTTCAGGGTGACATCGTCGCTGGTCGCAGTGAAGACAGCTACAACCTTGATCGACTGCACCAGCGGCGCTTTGGAACCCTCGCCGGATATGGTCGCCACAGCGGAGTCGCCGGTGAGGCTGAAGTTGGCGCCGTTGACATCGATACCGCCACTGAAGATCTGGGCGACGGCATTGCCGATCGCTGGACCGAAGACGGTGGCGATATCGGGCGTGATCGCGATGGATTTACCATCGGCGGCCAGGTACTTCTTGACTGTTGCGAGGACATCCTGACTCATCGAAGTCGCCTCCTGCAAAGCTCTGGAATAAAGGTGTAGGGTCTAAATCTTCGGATTGCCGGACTGTTCGACAAGGGCCAGATTCATAAGCCTGCTCATCTGCATGAGCAGCCCGGAAGACTGGAGGGTCGAGGCAACACGCTTGCCGAGAAACGACTTGAGGAAGCGCGCCTTGTCGACTGCGGTCACCAGCTCCGGATGCAGTTTGCCGGGGAAGACCCCAAGACGCACGGCGACCTCCGGGTAAGCCGCCTCCGCCGAGGTGAAGGACACGTTAGGCACGCCGCCATCGGGGGATGGCGTAACCTTGCCATGGAGGGTGAGCGTCGGAAGAGAAAAGTAAGAGTTGAACTGCCCCTCGATCGGTGCCCCGGTCTCCTCGCGAAGAGTGATGCCACGCAACTGATCGTCCTTCGCCTTGCGAATCTCATCGCAGTGATCTTCGAGCTCGGTGCGAAGCTTCAAACGCCACAGAGGTTCAGCAGCCTGCGTCGCAGTCAATCTCCCCACCTGAGAGGAGGGGGTAGTTTTGACGATATTGAGCACGCTGTCGACGGTCTGGGACTGCTGAGCCGGCTGCTTTGTGGTGTTGTCAAACTGCGATGCTGCGGTTGCGGCGTCCTCGTCGGAGACTGCAGCAATCAAAAAGAGCTGCATCGTGAACGCGTGACGGTTGTAGGCAGAGTCACCTCCCTGACCGTTTACCGGAACGCTGCTGGTATTGCCTGGCAAAGCCGCGGTGTGGGTCTGCTGCGCATAGAAGGACGTATTTTGACCGTCGGTGGGATAGTTAGCCCACTTGCTGGAGAACTTGCTGATGTCGAACGCCGCGCTATACGAGTTGTTATAGCGATAGTAGGTGTTGAGCATCGTGCTGCCGTTCGGGCCGGTCTGTGTGGCCAGCTGATCCTGATAGCTTTTGGCGAGCGTAATGGAATCGGTGGGGGCAGCGGCGGCAGCGAGATTATTGCCGCTTCCGCTCATCTGCTTACTCGCAATCTTGAGGGCGGAGGCGGTAGCACGTGAACGACGTGCCACATAGCTGCCGGCGTACTTGAGCTCATGAAATTTGACGGTTGCGGTGATCTCGCCGGTAGCCGCGTCATAGTTGAAGCTGACGGGATGAATGGTCTCAAGCTGCGAGACCGATGCGGCTTTGAGGTCAAGACTGACAACGCCCCATGTCTCGCTGTTCAATACGACCACGGGTCCTGTGTCGGCAAGAGGGATTTCACCGAGAGGCCGGAACCATGTGAGACCGATACGGTGACGGCCCTTCAGGGTGGGTATCAGTTCATAGGTTCCGTAGCGCTGCCAAAGTGCATTCCAGGACGAAACAACGGCAGAACCGATATCTTCAGGCATATCACTCCTTGAGCGGAGAGTCGATACTCTCCGATGGTCACTCGATACTCTGCGTTTTGGACCAATGCAGCCACTTTGTTGTTGCGCGGCTTGGATGGATCGCGGGGGTGAACTCTGAAAGACGGGAGAAATGATAGTGCTAAGACAGTGAAAACTATAGCATGTAGCTCGAAAAGAGTTGCCTTCTTGTTGTAATTTTTTTCAAGAGAGCTGTTTTACAGCTAGCCGAGTTGACTTACGTGGACTGGGACGCCAGACTAGGGCTCGTCCCGCCGCAAATCCTTGCTCTTATTCCACCTGGACGAAGAAGGTGACTTTTTGAAAGATCCTGTAAGTCGTGCCAGAGATCTGATCCACGACGATGTCGTACGTTTCCAAGCCACGCTTGAGGAGACCTTGAAGCCACAGGCCGACTACCTGACAGAGACCGAGTACGAGACCTATCGCCGTGGCAAAAAACTGAGACCCATCATGTTGATGCTGGCAGCTCGGATGGTATTGCCGGACGGCGTGGCGGAGCTGCCGGAGAAAGTGATCAAGGCCGCGGTCTCGCTGGAGATGCTGCATGTTGCGACGCTGATTCACGACGACATTGTGGATGTGGCCCCCGTACGGCGCGGATTGCGGACAGTCTACTCCGAACGAGGCACGGAGATGGCCGTGCTGCTTGGGGACATGCAGTTCATTCAGGCGATACGCTGCTTTGTGGATGGGATCGACACGCAGGAAGACATGTATCTGATCAAGATGGTCCTCGATGTGGGATTCGATATCTGCCGGGGCGAGCTGGATGAGATCATGACCGATCCGCACAGCGACCCTGTGCTGTTGCGGCAACGCTACTACCGGACGATCGACCGCAAGACTGCGACTCTGTTTGCCCTGGCATGCGAGTCCGGCTGCATGTTGGCGGGAGGAACAAAGCGGCAGGCGTTCTACTTGAGCCGTTATGGGAGACGATTCGGGACCGCCTTCCAGATCATGGACGACATCTTCGATCTCGTTCGGCCCGAGCATCTTGCCGGGAAGTCGCCCGGGATCGATATTGAGCAGGGCCGGCTGTCGCTGCCGATCTTGTATGCGCTGGAGGAGTTTGAAGAAGATCACATCCTGCGGAGGATACTGCGTAAGGAACCACATACCGCGGAGGATCTCGCCATCGCCGTGGAGTGCGTGGGGGTCTCTGCGGGGACGATGAAGGCCTACTCGAAGGCGCGGGAGTATGCGTTGGAGGCGGTGGACTTCCTGTCGGAGTTTCCAGTTTCGGCGTACAGAACAGCGCTGGAAGAGATCGCCACGCACGCTGTGGACCGTGACTTTATGGAGCCGGACTAGGGCCGCCCTCCATCTTGCGGCGGGCGAGTATGGCGAGCTCGCCAGACTCATCGCCTCCAAGAGAGCGAAACATCTTCATCCAGCGTTGCACATTCGGGCCAGCCAGCGGTGGCGAAGGAGCGCGTGCGACGAACTCCAGACCGTTGGATTCGACGAGATGGCGCAGCGAGCGCTCGTTGAAGAACTGAGGGTGCATGATGGGGTGAACCGCGTCCCAGAGACGCCCGAAGAGCTTGAACTGAAGAGCCTCGCTGTCCGGTACCGCGATGTAGAGAAGCGCTCCGGGCTGAAGAGCCTGGACGACAGCGGGCATGGAGCGCGCCGGTTCGGCGAGATGCTCCAGCACATGGCTCATCACAACATGATCGAAGCTGCCCCAGGGCAGGGCCTCCATCGGGAGTTGGCATTGCTGCACATGGTCCCCAAAGACCGCGCGGAGCGTCGCACAGTTACGTTCGTCACGGTCGATGCCGTGGACATGGAAACCATAAGCGCGGGCTGCGAGTATAAGGTGACCGCTGCCGTGGCCGATGTCGAGCAGCCTTCTGCCGACGCCGCTGGTGCTCAGGAGACGGCAGATGTGGTCGGCGTAGATGGTCTGCGATTCAAGGAACGGGTCCGCAGCCTGGCTGGAATCCTCGGCAAGCATCTGCTGCAGGATGGGATCGCGGAGCCGTGGGCTGACGTAGATGTGGGTGCAGACGGAACACCGGTTGTATTGGAAGCCGTGCTTGCGAAAGATGGCGGTAAACGCATCGGCATGGCAGACCGGGCAGACGGAGGATTCGACCGCGTCGACGCCGTAGCGCTGGAGGAATTCATCGACGGTGGCGTGCCACGCAAGGCCTCCACGATGAACGCCAACGCGGAGATGGTCGGGTTCAGCAGAGCCAAAGACCCCCAGCTTTTCCATCTGTGTGCGAGATTGCCCGAGGAGCTTGAGTGCAGCGAGCTTCTCTGCCGGCGGCAGTTCGTGCGTATGGGCATAGAGGCGAAGAAGATGGGAGGTGACAGACGCTGTGACCGCGGGAAGAGTTCGTTCGCCGGGCTGCACCGAAGATGCGCCGGCATGACGAAAGACCGAGACAAGGTTCGGACGGCCCTGGGCTTCGTCGCGAGCGACATCTTCGAGGTCATTCAGCTTCTGCGCCAGGGCGTAGTAGTCGCACAGAAACGGGTAGAGCGGTGAGGACCGGGCCGGATCGAGGGCGTCGTAGAGGATGCGCCAGTAGTCTACGTTCTTGAGCTCGATGAGGCTTTCGTAGAACTCCGGAGACCACATTTGCGGCGCGCTGCGGTCCATGAGAATGCCGGTAAGCAGACGCCGGAGCGAGGTGATGACCTGGCGCTGCACATTGCCGGAGCCGGGCGGCAGTTGCTCGAGGCCTTCCATCGTGAGGAGCAGGGCAAGAAGGACGGTGAGGGCGTCGCTTTCGGCTCCTGCGCCTCGCTGCTCGGCAAGGGAGCCAAGGAGCGTGACGCGGCGCCCACGATAGAGATGATGGCGATCGAGGAAGTCATCGAGGATGCGGCCTGCAAAGTAGACGAGGGCGCAGGGGCCGATGCGCCCCGTAACGGATTGCGGCTCCGCACGAATGGCGACGGCAAAGATGGCAATATCGCTGAGCGCCCATTGCATCCACTCGACGTAATCCGCGGTGAGCGCTGCCAGGTGGACGCAAAGCGCGTTCCCGGACGAGGTATGCGCCATGTTGCCCTGGAAGCGTTCAATCGCGCGATGGAACGAGTCCTGCACGAGCGTTGACCACACCTCCATTTCGACGGAATGGTTGTGGTCCCAAGTCTCTGCGGCCAGGATGGATTCGGTCCGCAACGCTTCGATGGCTCGTTGTTGCTCCAGCGTCAACATGGGAGTACGCCTCGTTCGAGAGACTGGCCGACGGCGTTGACCAAAAGCGCAAGTGTGAACGCGGGACAGAAGGCATCACCCAGCAACGGCACAGGCTGCCAGTACCACGGCGGCGTAGGGTCCAGAAGCAGCAGAGAGAGCAATTCGAGCAGTTCGTCGCCCCGGTGTTGCAGGATAAGCAGTGTCTGCACCGCGAGAGTCTGCGACAGCGGGTTGTTCAGCGATGCCCCGGCGAGTGCGCCGAGGATCTCTGCGAGGAGCGCTTCGTGGACCGATACAGCCGAGAGGCTGTGGATCTCGACATAACAGCGAGCAAAGATCCAGCACGATGCGATCCGCACGACTCCCTGCTCGTTGCTTTGCGCGAGAAGGCCTGGCACCTGGTCGAGGATATCCTTGCCGGTACATGCAGACAGGTAACAGAGGGAGGCTTGCGCGAAAAGACTGCCGGCACAATCGTTACCTAGATCGGCAGCGATCTTGCGGATGGAGGCGGTGTCGGCGCCACGGTCATCGAAGAAGGTAGCCAGAGCGAAAGCCGTCGTAGCAATATCGACGGGAGTATTCCCGTCTCTCCCATGGAGGCGCCACAATCCGTTGCTCTCCTGCTGGGAGGCGATGTAGCCGCGCAGACGCCACCGGAGTGTCACTGCGGCGGAGGTCAACTGTCTGCGATCGACGCCGGGAATCGCCTCATAGAGACGTCGCGAGAACCTGCTCGTCTGGGGATCGGCGCAGGTCAACAGATCCATACTGAGCAGCGAGTACAAGGGAGTGGGCCAGCAGTGACGGCTTCCAGGCATAGCTCTGTACGTCGAAAGTTCGCCGGTAGGAAGCTGCTGGCTGTAGAGCCATCGCAATGCCGGAGCGACAAACTCGCGTGCGGAGCGGCGGAGGTCAGAGGGCGCAAACGGAACGGAGGTCAAGCGGATGCTCCTTCTACCCCAGGCCACAAAGCGTATTTGAGCAGGTTGCTGTTGCACCACTCCGCGACGCGGCAACGCATATGCAACAGGGATGCGGAAGATTCGGTATCGGCGGGCGGATTCGGTGGCAGTAGGCCGTGATATTCGTTGTCGGCAAGCAGGATGGAGTAGCCGTAGGGCCATGTCGCTGACTCGGTAAGCACAGCGAGAGTAGCCTGATGCGCGTTGGCCCACTGGAGGCGAAGGGCTTCGCCGTCAGGCTGCACGCCGTTCTGGTGCAACGTGCGATGCAGCAACCGGGCCGAGGAGCGGAGCGCGCTGAGAGCGGGACTACCCGCGATGCTGCCTTCGACGGGATGGAGATGCGCAAGGTCGCCCAGCAGGACACGAGCCTGAGCGATGAGTTCCGCGATGGGCGCGCCAGCCCGCAGGTAGAAGTTGCCAGGCGCCGGAGCCCGCCAGTTTTCGACACCGTCCCGCGCCAGGACGAGCGTGAGCTTGCCGTAAAGTTGGCCAGCGTGTGCTGGAAAGGAGTCCGAGGTGACGATGATGTCAGCGTTCGCGATACGCTGCATGGCATCAGCCAGACTGAGCAGGCTGCCCGCAAGGCCGATGGTCGAGGCGGCCTTTGCGCTAATGCCGGGCCTGCCTGAGTTGTCGATCGACCTGGCAAGTTCCAGCGCGAAGGCGCGTGTGGCATAGTTGGCACCGGAATCGACGTGGATGGAGACAGTGAGTCCGGCGGAGAGCTCTTCCTGCAGCATCGAGAGCAACAGTTCCAACCAGAATTGTTGAGACGGGTCCTCCTTTGAGGTGAAGGGACTGGCATATACCACGATCTCGCGCGCGCCTTGGTTTGTGAATGCGCCTGGGAGCGACTTCGCAGGCTGCTGCCGATCGCCAAGCCAGAGCCTCATGCGCTCCATATGGTGATAAAAGTTAGCGTCGTACGGATCGGGGTGCTCGAGTTTCCAGACACGGCCTTCCGGCTTGTCCAGAACAGATAGCTCACGGAGACCCATGGCGAGTTCAATGTAACGCGTGACGGCTGGCTCCGCGCAGAGCGTACTCAGCAACCCGGGACGTTCGAAATCCACCACGACAACCAGGTCATAATCGCCTTCGCGGACCGCCTCGACTACCTCCCCGAGCCCGTCGTAGAGGCCCTGTGAGTCGACTCCCGGGACATCACGCCATAGGTCGCGATAGCTGGAAAGGACAGTGAGCGTCGCATCGTCTGACATGCGGCTGCGAAGCGTGGTGGCAAGGGGAAAGGTGATGATCTCGTCGCCGATGCCGATTCCCTGCCCCAGAATCAGTAGAGCGCGCTTGACGCCGTCAAAGAAGCAGGCAGGCGGTTGCGCCGTGGAACTGACGATGTGGCGAGGAAGCGGGGGCTCCTTGTGCCGCTGCAGGAGACGCAGAATCTGCGGAGCGAAGCGTGCCAGGTTGGTGGTGGTGAGAGCACGGAGCATGGTGACGCATTGTTCCAGATCATCATCGGGATTGGAAGCAAGAAGCGGGGCGAGTGTCTGTAAGCTGGCGATGCGGCCGGCCTTGAAATGAAGGTTGCTTCCGCTGATGGGACGGCGCGAGAGAAAGTGCAGGTAGTTCTTGAGCAACAGGACGGGAAGCAGCGAGCGAGAACGCGACGAGTTGGATGCGTTCATCTAGTCCACCACGGAGAGCGAGCGAATCAGCCAGAGGTTGGCGCGGTCTTCCGTAAACCAGATGACATAGCTCATGAGACTGGTGAGCAGGGACCCGCTCGCTTTGTCGCGGTGATCTATCTGCAACGTGACACGGATGAGGATGCCTGCAAGGTGAAAGACAGGATCAGGTATCTCAGTGAGCGTGATGCGGAGTTCAGGGCCACGCCAGGAGTCGATCATGGCATCGAGGCGAAGGCGTAGCGCGTCGCGGTCCATATCGAGATCCCTGTGCATGGTGTGATAATTCGCCGAGACACACTCCATAGCCAGATCGACGTCCATGGATTGAAGGGCGCGCACAAACCGATAGAGCGTGTCGACGGCAACCGATGCGGCAGCGGTATCCCATGGCTCCTTCGCCAAAGGCGCGGACTCGGCCGTCGCAACCGGCTGGCGAAGAGCATCCTGGAAGTAGCGAGCCCAGGCGTCGGGCTGAGGGGCGCCAAGCGTTGCGGCTTCCGGGTGCCAGGCGATCAGCAGATCCGTGGCGCTTGCGAGCCAGGGCTGCTCGGTGATGTCACCCTCCGCCTCATACCAGGGCTTGGGAGCAAGGCGGGGGAGGTTGTCTTCGACAAGGACCTGTTGCTCAATCTCTTCACTGCGCATGGTGAGGTGCTCCGCATCCTTTGCTGTACAGCAGTGAGTCTACATTCTGTTCAAGCTGCATGGGGAGAGTCCGCATCATGCGGACGCTCTGTTCCTTGACATGGTCGAGGTCCACTTCTACTATCTCAGCACAGATGCATCGCGATCCTTATGCAACCACTGCAGCCCCTATTGAGCCGTCCCCTGCAGCATACCTCCTCTGTGTTTGCCACAGGCCTGCGTATTGCCGTACTTGTGTCTGACCTGCCTCCAGTCTCGCGGTCGGGGATCGGCGTCAGCGTCGCCTCGGAGTGCCAGGCTCTGGCACAGGGAGGTTGCGCCGTCCATCTCTTGACGGCCTCCCGCTCTGTTAAGAACCTGCCCGGGGTCACTGTCGAAGCCTTGCCAGTCGATAGGTTTCCCCTGCGGGCGACAGATTGGGACATTCTTCACCTGCACTCACTGGGAATGGCCGCCGTTGCACTGGAGGCGGCAGAACGTCTCGAACTGCCGCTTGTCTATACCGCGCACTCGGTGGTGGAGGATGAGCTTCCACAGGCATCCTCGTGGATCGCGCTCCAGCGTCGGGTATTCAGCGCAGCACATCATGTATTTTTTCTGAACGCGACAGAGCGCAAACGCGCCGTGATGCGCGATCCCTCCCTGCTGCTGCGAAGTTCGGTGAGGCACCACGGCATGGCTGCGATGGTCGGGAGAGAAGACGTGCCGGAGCGAGAGCGCGTGATCGTGGTGGCGGGACGGCTTTGCAGGAACAAGGGTACGGATGTTGCCGTCGTGGCGTTGCATGAGGTCATGCGAAATAAACCCGACGTGCGCGCGCTCTTTGCGGGGGATCGTGGAGACAAAGATTGCGAGGCTGCCGTTGCCGGACTGGTGGCTGAATTTCCAGGACGCGTAACGCGCAGTGGATGGCTGGAAAGGGGCGAATTGATGCGCGCCCTCCGCCGAGCGAGACTGGCGCTGTGCGCATCGCGTTATGAGCCGTTCGGCCTGTTGCCGCTTGAAGCCCTGCAATGTGGCACTCCCGTGCTTGCCGGCTGTTCGGATGGTGCCCGGGAGACGTTGCTTGGGGCCCCTGGCGTGGAGTTAATCGGAACCCATGATGGACACTTTTGGGCGAAGGCGATACAGCGCGAGCTACACGAGGGAAGGCTGATGGCAACACTGGACACGTCCCAGATGAACTGGGTGCAGGCGCGGTTCGAGCCTGTTCATCAAGCGGATTTGCTGAAGCGCTCCCTGCTGGAGGTCCTGCGGAGGCACGGGCGGGGTGTCGATCGCAAAGCACGGGTGTTTCGCGATGTGGCTTGAAGGACGAGTGGCGTTTATTACGGGTGGGTCCCGAGGGATTGGCCGAGCTACCGCGCTACGTCTGGCCGCGCTACGGCCAGCGCATATTGCGGTGGGCTACGTGCTCGATCATAGTGCCGCGCAGGGAACCGTGGTGCAGTTACAACAACTCGGCGTCTCAGCTTCGGCGCACTGCGCGGATGTGAGCGACGAGGCTGCCTTCCGGGAGGTGTTTGCAAGGTTGCAGAGACAGCATGGCCGGCTGGACCTGTTGATCTCTGCCGCGGCCCGCGCGTCCTTCGGCCCTCTGATGGAGGTGACTCCCCGAAGCTGGCAGCGTGTGATGGATTTGAACGCACGAGCGTTCCTGTTGGGGTCGCAGTGTGCCGCGCCTTTGATGATCGACGGCGGACGAATTCTGGGAGTCAGCAGCCTGGGAGGAAGAGGGCACCTGCCGCAGTATGGGTTGCTGGGCGCCGCCAAAGCTGCGATCGAGAGCCTGACGCGGTATCTCGCGGTCGAGCTGGCGGAACGAAATATCCGAGTGAACTCAGTGTGCGGCGGTTTTGTGGATACGGACAGCACGCGGATGCTGCCGGATTTTGACGAAGTGGCAAGTGCGGTTGCCAGCGGGACGCCTGC
>Ga0207661_10003802_pt1 | contig 10531 bp, 9 predicted proteins | sample KBSC713LmetaG_FD_184337 | JGI IMG/M metagenome (GOLD analysis project Ga0207661, IMG submission 184337) | Corn rhizosphere microbial communities from Kellogg Biological Station, Michigan, USA - KBS C7.1-3L metaG (SPAdes) (version 2) | ecosystem: Host-associated > Plants > Roots > Rhizosphere ... | reverse complement strand
ACCTTCTCGGCGGTTGAGGTAGCCTTGACTAAGAGAACCATGTCCATCGATTCCTGGGCGTCGGCGGTCGGTTTGCGCAGGTGGTTGAGGCAGCGGTTGCGGGCGATCCGGTAGAGCCACGGGCGTAGGTTGATCTCGCGCTCGTCGGCCAGCATCGCCCGGTAGGCGTTGACGAAGACCTCCTGCAGGACGTCTTCGGCATCCTCGGTGGAACCCAGCATCTGGCGGCAGAAGCCGAGCAGCCGTCCCTGGTAGCGGTCGACGATCGCCTCGAAGGCGCCGGGGTTGCCGGCGCGGGCCATCGCGATCAGGTGCTCGTCCCCTTGAAGTTTGAGCAGCGGCGAGCGCCGGGCGAGGAGTCCGCGGCGACTGGCGTGTGTGAGAGCTGAAGCCTCCAAGCGAATCCTCCGTTAGAGCCGGGGAAGGCGTTTGTCTTCTAGCTCAAGGACACCGTAGCAGCGGGCTAGTTGCGGTCCCTCGTGATTTTTTAGTGCGGGTTTAGAAACCCAAACTCAACAAAAATGCCCGGGGCGGGATTCGAACCCGCAAGCCCCCCAGTGGGGCAGCGCCTTTTAAGGGCGCCGCTTTTGCCAATTTCGCCACCCGGGCAGGGCGATGGTAGCCATGAACCACCTATAGGCTCAAACAATGGAGCACGGCGGAAGGATCGTCGCGAAAGCGCTGAAGTCGCGCGGCGTGACGCACCTCTTCACGCTTTCCGGGGGACACCTGTTCTCTATATACGACGGCTGCAAGGCCGAGGGCATCGAGATCGTCGACGTGCGCCACGAGCAGACGGCGGCATTCGCGGCCGAGGGCTTCGCCAAGGCGACCCGCCGCGTGGGCGTTGCCGCGCTGACGGCGGGACCAGGCGTGACCAACGGCATCAGCGCGATCGCCGGGGCGCAGGCCAACGGCTCACCGGTCTGCGTGCTCGGTGGGCGGGCGCCGGAGATGCGCTGGGGGTCGGGCTCGCTGCAGGAGTTCGACCACGTGCCGGTCGTCTCGCCGCTGGTCAAGTCGGCGGAGACGGTGAAGGAGCCGGGCGAGATCGGGGCGCGCACGGCGGCGGCGCTCGACCTGGCCATGGCGATGCCCGGCGGGCCGACCTTCCTCGACTATCCGCTCGATGTCGTCTTCACTGAGGCGGAGGCGGGGATCCCCGTGGCCGCGCCGGTCGAGGCTGGTCCCGCGGAGGGGATCGAGGAGGCAGCGGCCCTGCTCGCCTCGGCGGAGCGGCCGGCGATCATGGCCGGCTCGGGCTTGTACTGGGGAAGGGGAGAGGAGGAGCTTCGCGCTCTGGCCGAGGCGCTGGGGATCCCGGTTTTCCTCAACGGCCTCGGGCGCGGTTGCCTGCCCGCCGACCATGAGCTCGCCTTCAGCCGCGCCCGCGGCGCCGGTCTCGGCGGGGCCGACGTGGCGCTGGTGATCGGCGTGCCGCTCGACTTCCGCCTCGGCTTCGGCGCCGGCATCGCCGAGGAGGCGAAGCTGATCCGGCTCGACGCGGCGCCCAACGAGCTGAGCGCCAACCGCGCGCCGCAGGTCGACCTCGTTGGCGACGTGGCCGCCGGCCTGGCGGCCATCCGCGAGGCGCTCGGGTCGCCGCAGCGCCGCACCGACCCCTGGCTGGCGCAGCTGCGCAAGGTCGAGGAGGAGAAGCGGGCACTGGAGCAGGGCGAGCTCGACGACGGTCGCTCGCCGCTGCACCCGGTGCGGGTCTATAGGGAGCTGGGCGAAGTGCTCGAGCGCGACGCGATCGTCGTCGGCGACGGCGGCGACTTCGTTTCCTACGCCGGGCGCTTCGTCGACACCTACCAGCCGGGTTGCTGGATGGATCCGGGTCCCTTCGGTTGCCTGGGGGCGGGCCCGGGCCAGGCGATTGGCGCCAAGCTGGCGCATCCCGATCGCCAGGTTTGCCTGCTGCTCGGCGACGGTGCCTTCGGCTTCGCCGGGATGGAGTTCGACACGATGGCTCGCCACGGCCTGCCGATCGTCGGCGTGATCGGCAACAACGGCATCTGGGCGCTTGAGCACCACCCGATGAAGTTCCTCTACGGCTACTCGGTGGCGGCCGAGCTGCGCCCCGAAACGCGCTATGAGCAGATGGTCGAGGCGCTCGGCTGCGAGGGGATCCTGGTGCGGGAACCGGCCGAGCTGCGGCCGGCACTCGAGCGCGCCTTCGAATCGGGCAAGCCGACCCTGGTCAACGTCCTCACAGATCCAGGGGTCGTCTACCCGCGCAAGTCGAACTTGGCCTGACACGGGCTTACTGCGCGTTTCCCCAAAGAGAGAAACGACCGCCATCGCTGGCGGTCGTTTCAAGTTGGTCCCTCAGGACGGGCAGGGGTACGTCTTCAGGGACCAGTTCTTATTTGGTGGACCCAGACGGCGGGAGGCGCCATGATGCGGCAATCGTCCGAGTCCTTTTACCGAGTCTGAGAGGGTTGCCCCACCTCTTTCTCGATGTGGCGATTATCTGCTCGCCTGTCCGATACGTCTAGCTGGTGCTAGGTCCGCTACTCGTAATCGATGACCCCTAGCCTACCGATTTTTGGGGGTTCAACCGCTTGTTTAACCCAAATGTCCGGGCAGGCGAAACACGACTGTCCACCTAGGAACAGGTAATTACCCTCAATTGAGAATGTGGCGTTACCCGCAGTCCAGAGCCGATACGGCTGATATTGCGCTGCCGTAGAGGATGTCGTGCTCGGAGACCTCGATGCGGTCGAGGGCAAATGCGCGCATCGTCTCGACCAGGATCACCACTCCGGCGACGATGTTAGGCGCGCGGTCGGGGTGCATTCCTGTTATCCCTGCCCGTTTGGACAGTGGGGCAGAGGCCAATTGCGAGAGAAGACGCTGGATCGTGCCCAAGGTCAGCGTATGCCCGTGTACTTGCTTCGGGTCATAGGGCTCGAGGCCGATCTCGATCGAGGCCAACGAGGTGGGGGTCCCGGCGACGGCGATGCCGGCCGCGGCGCGGGCGCCGGGCTGGTCGGCGATCGCACCCTCGATCAGGCCGCGCACGTCGCGGGCCAGGGCCTCGAGCTCGAGCGTGCTGGGCGGGTCGCCGGTGATGTGGCGCTCGCTGTGGCGTACGACGCCCGCCTGCAGCGAGGCGTGGAAGGCGACCTCTTCGCCGGTGCCGACGATCAGCTCGGTCGAGCCGCCGCCGATGTCGACGACCAGCGTCGGCACGCTGGGTGAGTTCTCGCAGGTGGCGCCCATATAGGTGAGCCGAGCCTCTTCCTCGCCGTCGAGCACGCGGGCCGAGAGCGCGAAGCGCTCCCGCAGCTCGGCGGCGAAAGCGCTGCCGTTGGAAGCGTCGCGCACGGCGCTGGTCGCGATCGCGTCGATGTTCTCGACCCCGTCCTCGCGGCAGATCGCCACGTAGTCGGCGATCGCCGCGCAGGCCGCCTCGATCGCCTCGGCCGAGAGCTGCCCTGAAAGATCCACGCCCCGGCCCAGCCGAGTCACCCGGCTCTGCCGCTCGACCTCCGTCACCCGCCCCTCCACGACGTCGGCAATCAGCAGCCGCGTCGAGTTGGAGCCGATGTCGATCACCGCCACCCTGTGAGAGCCCGCATCCATGCCGGCGGCACTCTATGAGACAACGGCCTCCACGTTGCTAGCATGCCCTTCACGCCGCGGGGTGGAGCAGCCAGGTAGCTCGTCGGGCTCATAACCCGAAGGTCGCAGGTTCGAATCCTGCCCCCGCTATCGAGAAAGGCCCTGCATTGGCGGGGCCTTTTTTGTGCGCCGGGCGCACCGTTACGCTCGCCACGAAGAGGTCGACTGAGGAGCGTCCAATCAAGACCCACGCCAAGCACAAGGCTCATCTAGCGGCGGAGGATCCGAGGATGGCCCGTGCGATCTTCACGCTGCGCGAGACGGCTGGCTATCTCGACGTCCCGAAGTCGAACATCCAGCGCTGGGCGCGGCCGCCGGAAGCCATGCATCCGCTGATCACCTGCTTTCCGCCGCAGGGCCGGGAGGCGACGGTGCCTTTTATCGGCTTTGCCGAGGCGTTCGTGCTGTCGAGTTTCAGGCGCGCCGGGGTGCCGTTGCAGCGGATTCGACCCGCCGTAGAGGTCCTGGAAAAGGAGATCGGCGTCGATCACGCGCTTGCCTCCAAGCGCCTCTACACCGATGGGGCCGAGGTCCTCTTCGATTACGCGAACAAGCGTGGCGAGCGCGAGGTGATGGATCTGGTCGTCGTCCGTACCCAGCAGCGCCAGTTCTCAGGGGTTGTGAATGACTATCTGAAGTGCATCCACTACGGAGGCGACGGCTGGGCGGACTCCGTGCGACTGCCGACTTACGGCAACGCGAAAGTGGTGGTCGACCCAAAGGTCGCATTTGGCCTCCCGATCGTCGCTCACGGCGGCGCTCGCGTAGAGGATCTCGTCGACCGGTTCCAGGCCGGCGATTCAGTGGCGGAGATCGCAACGGACTTCAGCGTCCCCCCCGATGAGGTCGAGGACGTGATCCGGCTCGCAACCCGGACAGCAGCCTGATCGGGTGAGACAGGGACGCTGCGTCAGATAGTCCGCAGCGATGACCCGCCACAGAGAGCAGAGCCCCGAGTTCTTTGTCGATCGCAGCCTCGGTAAGAGCATCGTTGAGGGCCTCCGCACTACCGGACTTACCGTTCATTCGATGGCCGATGTCTACGGCGAGAAGCGCGCCCAGCTCCTCGCCGATGAGGTTTGGCTTCGAAATGCAGGTAAGAACGACTGGATTGTTCTCACAAAGGACGACGCGATCCGCCGCCGCCCAGCTGAGCGCGACGCTCTGATCGAAGCTGCAGTTCGCGTCTTCTGTCTGACCAGCCGCAACATGCGCGGCGCCGAGCAGACCGCGCGATTCGTGATGAATCGTCACCGAATCCTGCGCCAGGCCCGTAAGACCGGCCCTTATATTTATGGCGTATACGAGAAATCGCTCAGACGACTGTGGCCTTGACGCTGTTGCACGAGCGTCCTCTAGTCAGATTTGCGGAACGATGAACACGCTTGAGAACTGAGGCGAAGTGGGTCGGGATCACGACTGGCGAAATACCTCCTCGTAATGCCACTCCAGGAGGGCGGGGTCCGCTCGATCTCCTGGATGAGTAGGGTCGCTGACCCTCGTACCGTCCATTTCGTAGTAGATGCGACCGTTCTCGTATTCGTCGCGTAGCGCTCGGCTGACTGCGAACGAGCGGTCGGGTCGCACGCTGACGTAGCCGAGGTCGAAGAGCCGATGGATGTCGCGGCGCAAGGGCAGGCCATTGGGCACGGTATGTGCCCCTCCGTGGGAGAAAGGCCGGATATGGGACGCCTCGACGACGGGCAGGGAACGCTCCCCGGTGATCGCGCAGCGCCGAGAGTAGGCATCGAGGACTGCAATTCGGAAGGTTGCCTGTCCCAATCGTGGCCGCACCTCCAAAGGCTTGCCAAGACGTGCAGCCGACAGCGCTTCCGCGCTCCACTCGGCGACCCGTTCGGTGGCTGCCGCGGCTTCGAGACATGCCTCATACAGTCGACGCCCCTCACCGGTCATCAGGTCGTATCCCTTTCCGGACACGATCGACCTACTCCAATCGGAAGGAACCGGCACCCAGCTGTCTGGGGGGAAGAAGACCGGCTCGGCGATCGCCAGGCAGCCGATCCAGTCGTCGATGGTGATGCCCTTTCCCGCGCTGTGGCTAAGTCGCCCCAGTCTCACCAGGAGGGAATCACGATCTGCAACGCCGTTCGCCAGCCCGAAAACATCCCAGGCCTCCCAGATAGGTAGAACCGCTGCCCGCGTGAAGAGCCCGAAGCCACCGATCGCGTTGTGCGGTGCCTTCAGCTTGAAGAAAAAGAGCTCTCCGGATTGCAGTGCGCCAAATCGACCCTGGCTCGGCCGCCAGAAGTTGACCTCCCGCAACTCCGGCCGTGCACGCAGGAACTGGTACCAGTCGAAGTCGGTGTTTGCCACGAAGCCCCGCACGGTGAAGAGGAGCGTAATCGCCAGTGCCGACCTTGTATCGACCGCTTCAGTCGGGCGCACGCCGAGGCGATGACGTCCGTCTGGCTGAGCAGAATGCGAGCGTGCCAGAAATCACGAGTACCAATACGCGCCCACCATTACGTCGTTTTCACGAAAAGGCGGATGCCGCTCGCGCGGCAATGCGGCCCGCGCCATCCGCTCGGTGGCGCGGGCTTGGCGGCCACCGCGGCACCCTTCACCCGACAAGGTGACCCACGATCCACTCGACTTCGCTGAGGAGCTCGGACGAAAGCTCGCCACCCGTTCGCGCCATGTCTGCGCCCTCTTCGGGGCCGGAGTCTCCCGCGCCTGCGGCCTGCCTGATGTGTCCGGGCTGCAGAAGGCGGTCGCCGAGAAGCTCGGCAAGACCGATCGTGAGGCCTTCGGAGCGCTGCTCGAGGATCGCAGCCTAGAGGAAGGCCTCTCGCACCTGCGGCGCGTCGCGGCGCTCCTCGGCGACGGCCAGGAGCTGGCCGGGTTGGACAAGAAGGGGGCCGAAGAGCTCGACGCAAAGATCTGCGCTGCCATCGTCTCCAGTCTCGACCACGAGGACGAGAAGATCGCCCCAATGCAAAAGCTCGCCGCCTGGGCGGTCGGCAGCTCCTACCACCGCGCCCTGGAGCTTTTCTCCGTCAACTACGACTTGATCCTTGAGACCGCACTCGAGCAGCGCAAGGCACTCTGGTTCGACGGCTTCGTCGGGGCGATCAAGGCGCCCTTTCGCATCGACCTGGTTGAGGGCTTCTCGGCCGACACCTCGCTGCCGGCCGAGTTCCTCCGTCTCTGGAAGCTTCACGGCTCCCTCAACTGGGCCTGGGAGGGGGATCCCGGCTCGATCATTCGCCTCGGGCGCCCAGCCAGCGGCTCGGAAACCGCCGCGATTTATCCGGCCGACACCAAGTATGAGGAATCGCGCCGGGTCCCTTTCGTCGTCCTCATGGACCGCTTCCGTCGTGCCCTGAACGAGCCGGAGACCCTGCTGCTCGCCTCGGGTTACTCCTTCAACGACCCCCACATCGACGAGCTGATCTTCGAAGCCGCTATCCGCCACCCTCGCTCGGAGTACGTCGTCTTCTGCCATTCGACGATCCCCGAGCAGCTCGCTAAGACCGCCGAAACGACTCCCTCGCTCTCGGTTCTGACCAAGACCGAGGCGATCCTCGGAACCCAGCGCGGCAAGTGGCAAACCGAAAAGGATGAGGAGGGCGCGGAGAAATCCGCCCCAGGCGTCTGGGAGAGCGGCGAGTTCGTTCTTTCGGGATTCGAGGGCCTGGCTGCATTCCTGGCTCGCTCCGCGCGTATCGCAGCCGACGACGACGATGAGTGAGAGCGATCCGACCTGCATCGGGCGCGTCCGCCACGTGCTCGGCTCCGACGTCACCGTCGCGCTCGATCCCGCGCTGGCCGGCGTCCAACCGATATTTCGCGGCAAGCTGCAATCCGTAGGTCAGATCGGCTCGATCGTGCGCTTTCCGCAGGGGCCGATCAGCCTCGTCGGCGCCGTCACTTTGGTCGGCATCGCCGAGCTCAACTCACCGTTGCCGCCGGTAGAGAACGTCCAGGTCGGCGAGCGCTGGCTGAAGGTGCAGCTGCTAGGAGAAATCAACAGCCTCGAGCGCTTTGAGCGCGGCATCTCCAGCTACCCCGGGCTCGATGACCCGGTGCACTTCTGCACCCCCGAGGATCTGCGCCACGTCTTCCCGAGTGAAGGGGAGGAGCTGATCCGCTTCGGTTCGCTCTCTTCGGCCCCAGACATACCGATTTGTCTTGACGCAGCCAAGCTCGTTCTCAGGCACACCGCCGTGGTCGGCTCGACCGGGGCTGGCAAGACCAGCGCCGTCGCCGAGTTGTTGCAAGGGATGATCGCCGAAGGTTGGCAGGGGGCAAACGTCGTCGTCATCGACCCTCACGGCGAGTACGCGAGGGCAATCGGGGAGAAGGGCAGCGTCCGCAGCGTGCTGAATCCGAAAAAGCGCCTGCGCGTTCCCTACTGGGCGCTCGAGGCCGAGCAGGTGCTGCGGGTCTTCACCGGCGCCAAGATCGGCAAGGCGGTCCTCGATCGCTGGAGCGATCTCGTCGCGCAGGCTCGGGTCGAGTTCGTCGAGGCCGCCGAGTGGCTCGACCTCGACCCTGCCGCGGTCACCGCCGACACCCCCGTTCCCTTCGAGATCCGCGAGGTCTGGCACCAACTCGACTACGAGAACAACGAAACCCGGGAAGAGAAAGGCGATCCGAGCACGGTGAGGATCGAGGAGAAAGGAGACCCGGTCGCCCTAAAGCCGACTCGCTTTACCCCCTACAAGCCGGCGGGCGGCAAGCCCGATCGCGGTCCTCGCTACGAACACTTCGGGCAGGTCCCCGAGCAGCTACGTCTCGCCCTGTGCAACCCCGATTTTGCCTTCCTGCTGGAGCCCGCGGCCGATCCCAAGGGGAAGGACCCTTTGGAGGAGGCGATGGTCGAGTGGCTTGGTGGGGACGCGCCGATCTCGGTACTCGACTTCAGTGGTGTCCCCGCCTCGGTCACCGACCGGGCGATCGGCGTCGTCCTCGGCCTCCTCTTCGAACTGGCTCTTCGCACCGAGGAGAAGGGCCCGGGAATCGGTCGACCTCGCCCGGTCCTCTTCGTGCTCGAGGAGGCACACCGCTACCTCGGCGAGGGTGCCAATGAGATCACCCACGAAGCCGCCGCCCGCATCGCTCGCGAGGGTCGCAAGTACGGCGTCGGGTTGATGATGGTGACCCAGCGCCCTAGCGAGCTGCCGGAGACGGCGCTCGCCCAGTGCGGGACCCTCATCGCCCTGCGTCTGACAAGCAACAAAGACCAGAGCCAGATCAGGTCGGCGCTGCCCGACAACGTCACCGGTCTCGGGGACGTGCTTCCCTCGCTTCGCACCGGTGAGGCCGTGGTCAGCGGCGAAGCAATCGTGCTGCCCGTTCGCACCACGATCCGCAAACCCAATCCCTTCCCAAAAGCTGAAGACCCTGAACTCGCGCCCTGGCGCGAACTCTCGGGCGCTCCGGATCTTGCCCCAGCCCTTGCCAAGTGGCGGGGCCTCTACGACGAGGAAAAGGAGGATGAGGAGGAGTGAGCGAGATCGAGTGGATTGAGGTCGGCGACTCCGAGCGGATCGTTGCCATGGCCTACGACGAGGAGTCCGAGGTGATTTACGTCCGCTTTCCGGATGGGGTGGAGTGGCTCTATGAAGCCTGTCCGCCGCCAGTCTGGAGCGAGTTCACCGCCGATGGGCAGAGTAAGGGCCGGTACATCTTCAGCGAGCTCAACCACAAGCCCAACCGCCGCCACGGCTAGGCATGGCGGCAGCTCACCCCGTAGGGAGGGGCGCTGGGTCGCGATTGACCTTGAGCCAGCCTCGACACGGGTTGGAACGGGGGCAACATGCCCCACGGATTGCAGCCGATCTCCACGTAGCTCGATCACGCAGAAACCGCTTGAAACCGGGCTCCACGTAGTCCAGCCGACCTCACGGACCAGCCTCATAATCCGAAGGTCGCAGGTCGAATCCCGAACGATCTCTCAGTATTCGGTGGGGTGGCGCGCGGTGAAGGGTCCCGAGGCCGCCGCCTTGGTGCTCCTGTACCAGCGGGGACCGTCGGCACCGGTGCGGCTCGCGGTGTCCCAGCGCAGGCCGGCGATTACTGCGTAGGCATGTCCACCGTTGGCGTAGATGGTGATCCAGCTACCGGTTCCAGGTGAGCCCCAGGCTTCCAGTGAGGTTGAGTCGAGGGGGGAGCTCAGCAGCTTGCCTCCGTGCAGGGCGAAGCTCACCGCCCCGGAGCAGTCATAGCCACGATCGGCCCAGTGGCCGTGGCCGCCGCCCCACACGTACGGCTTGGTGCGGATCTTGTTGGCAGCGGCGATCACTTCCTGCACCGCCGGCGGCGCGCCGGCAGGCGCGATCGCTTCGCCGTGCACGAGGCGGGCCTTTGCACCCGGCACCGTCGCGGGGACCGGATGGGGATCGACTCCGCCCGGACCGGAGGCCAAAGCGATGCTCGGCGCCGTGAGCGCCAGGGCGATGAGGATGGGCGCAAACGCAGCTCGCCCCTTGCGGTATTCCAATGCCATCTCCTTTGACGGCCTACGGGGTTAGCTGTCGGGCTGGCGCTAAAGGAGTTCGCGCCTCCACTGAAGGTGGACTCGCCCCAGAAACTTGGTTCCCCCGCTCCCCGGCCGTACGCGGCCGGAGACTCGGCGATTTTTGGTCTGAAGGCGCGGCAGTGTAGCGATCTCACCTCGCGTGAGTCGCCGGTGGCGCTTGTATCGGGCTCCGAAGATGCCTAAGAGCGGCCGATAGCCTCGGGCGATGCCATGGGGACCGCTTCACGCCGAGAGGCATCGCAGTCTTCGCTCGAACTGGCTGCGCGCGGCCGTGCTGGGCGCCAACGACGGCATCCTCTCGACCTCCAGCCTCGTCCTCGGTGTAGCTGCGTCCGGCGCCTCGCGCAGCGCGATCCTCACCGCCGGCGTTGCCGGCCTGATGGCCGGTGCCGGCTC
>Ga0207661_10003799_pt1 | contig 10536 bp, 3 predicted proteins | sample KBSC713LmetaG_FD_184337 | JGI IMG/M metagenome (GOLD analysis project Ga0207661, IMG submission 184337) | Corn rhizosphere microbial communities from Kellogg Biological Station, Michigan, USA - KBS C7.1-3L metaG (SPAdes) (version 2) | ecosystem: Host-associated > Plants > Roots > Rhizosphere ... | reverse complement strand
CTTATGATGAGCTGCTGCGCGATCCGATTCGAGACCGCTTCACGGGACACGAATCGGCGTTCTTCCATCGGCGCAAAGCGGACTTGATCCGGCGATTTTTCCGGCGCCAGGGACAGGCCTCCTCCAGTCTTCGTTATCTGGATGTGGGCTGCGGAAAGGGCGAGCTACTCCAACTGCTTCAATCGGATTTCAAACAGACGGCTGGGTGCGACGTTTCCTCGGGGATGATGAAGGGGATCTCGGGAATCGAAACCCGGGTTCAAAAGGACCCTCTACAAATTCCGTTCGGCGACGCCGAGTTCGATCTGGTGACGGCTGTTTGCGTATATCACCACGTCCTACCAACCGCCCGGCAGACGCTGACCAGAGAAATTCAACGAGTCCTGGGGCCGGGCGGAATCTTCTGCATGATCGAGCACAACCCCTACAATCCCGTAACACGGCTGATCGTGAGCCGGACTCCAGTGGATGCCGATGCGATCCTTCTTCCGGCGGCAGAAGCCCGGCAATTGACCGCCGGCGCTGGACTTGCGGCACTCGAACAAGATTACTTTCTGTATTTCCCGCAGACGATCTACCGCTACCTGGGTCCACTGGAAGCAGTGCTCAGCAAGATTCCGCTGGGCGGGCAATATGCGGTCTTCAGCAGAAAGAATGCCTAGCGCAGAATCCGGATACGGTTGGCTTCGCTGTCCCCGACGTACAGGACGCCATTCGCGAACAGCACTGAGTGCGGACGGTTCAACTTGCACTTCAGCGGATCGGGCTCCGGACCGTCGCCAATCTGGCCCGTTCCTAGCACCGTGGAGATGATCCCGGTCTTGAGATCGATCTTACGGATCGCATGACTTTCGGTATCGGCCACATAGAGACTCTCATCAGATCCGAGCGCCAAACCCTTGGGGCCCGCCAGCCGTGCCGCGCCGCCTGTCGCCGAGCCGCCGAATTTGGCTTGAAGGGCCGGTCCACCATCGCCGGTGAAGCCCAATTCGCCCGTGCCGGCGAGGCGATGATACGTCTGGGTCCGGGAGTCGATCCGGTAGATGGCGTTGCCCTCGCGTAGCGCCAGGTACAAGTCGCCATTGGCCGCCCGCACGATGGTGCGGGGCCCTGTCACAGGCGTACCCTTTACCGGCGCGCCCTCTGGAGTTTCTTTCGTCTCGCCCGTGCCGGCATACGTCTCGATAATTCCCGTATCCAGATGCAAGCGGCGAATTCGATGATTTCCGATGTCGCAGATCAGGATGGAACCGTCGCGATCGAGGACGATACTGTGCGGCTGGTTGAGCTGCGCCTTGGCACCCGGCCCTCCATCGCCCGCAAATCCGCGCATTCCGGTGCCGGCCGCAGTCGAAATAATACCGGTCTTCATGTCAACCTTGCGGATGACGTGGTTATCGCGCTCAGCAATATACAGGTCGCCCTTGGCGTCGAACAGCAACTCATGAGGCATGTTGAGTGAAGCCTCGACGGCGGGGCCGCCATCGCCCTTGTACGCCTTCTGACCGTTCCCGGCGATGGTGGTCACGCGCTTGGTGGCGAGGTCCATCCGCCGGATGCGGGAATTCTCCAGGTCACAGAAGTACAGCGCGCCATCCGGTCCGATGGCGAGGCCGTAAGGATTATTCACCTCGGTATCGGAGAATCCAGCCTTGCCGGTGCCGATAAGAGTGGTGACCGTGGCGGCGAACGAATGGCTTCCGGCGACGATCGTCAGAGCACAGAGAAACAGCGGGAGCCTCATCAGTAATAATGTATCGCCGCGGAAGGGACGGTGTGAGGTTCGGTGTGAGAAGATGAGGGCGGGAAGTCACCGGGCGGCTCGGGCGTCCATACCGGGCCTGTGGGTGGCGACGTTCTCGCCCTCAAGTTGCAATCATCGGCAAAAACTGCCGGAACCCCTATAGGAGATTGGTACGGATTGTACTAGACCGGCCTAAGGCCGATACTAGTCCTTTCCTACGCAATTCGTAGGAGACCAAGCCCTAGCAATGTTTCGAACAAACCCTACGCTTCTGCTGCTTTGCCGCCTCAATTCCGAAGGCTATAGTGCGCGTTAGCGCTCTTAAATACCCATTGCCTGGAGAAAAAATGATGGCTTTGAAGCCCCTTGTGTTGATCGCTGGCTTGGCGTTCGCGACAACCGTATCCGCACAGTTTGACCCGCAGGGGTCGCAGGTAACCTCCTATTTCCCGCAAGTGGCGGATGGCGGATCCGCAGGCCAGCATTGGATCACAAGCCTCACGTTCGTTAATCCGAATGCAACACTTTCCGTGACTGGAACGGTGAACCTCTACGCCAACAATGGCAGCGCACTCGCGCTCGATTTCGGCGCGGGTCCGGTAAGCAGTTTGCCCCTTGCGATCCCGCCACAGGGCACGGTGGTTTTCACGACCACAGGCGCGCCGGAAAGCGTCGCCATCGGGTGGGCGGTAGCCACATCGAATTTGCCGGTGCAAGGAGTCGTACAGTATCGATACTCGGTCAAAGGCGTTCCCCAGCAAGGTGTGTCCGCCCTGGCCACGGAGGCCTCCGCGCTCTTCCGGTCGCCGGCATCCTCCACGACCGGATTGGCGATCGCCAATCCTTCGCTGAGCGCCCTGGGAGTGAAAATCTCGGCGTTGGACCCGAGTGGCGCTACCGTTACCAGTAACACCGTAACTCTTGGACCGCTGGGCCATGTGTCGGTTACTCTCAGCCAGGTTTTGACGGACCTTCCGCCCAACTTTCGGGGAACCGTGATCGTTTCGACTACGGCTCCGAATACCTACGTGGTTGCATGGACGTTGAGCACCGATCTGGGCGTTCTCGCCAGTTACCCCCCATCCGCCTTGAACTGGCCGATATCGCAATACGAACGGATCTCCAAGGTTTGGCAGAAGGTTCTGGGCGTCGCGGCGGCGAACTTTCCGCTGGGTACCGCGCCGCGGCTGGTGATCGATCCCTCGGTGGGGCAAATTAATTCCTTCGCGAACACCAGCCTGAATGAAGTTCACATCTTTATGAACCTGGCAGAGCTGATCAGCGACTCTGAGAGTGAATTGGCGTTTGTTCTCGGCCACGAACTCGGGCATATCATCCAAACAGCCAGCGGAGGCCTGCAGTTCTCCTCAAATACGGAAAGAGACGCCGACGGTTATGGTTTGCAGCTCGCTCTCGGCGCGGGGTACGACCCGTATGGCGGAGCAGGCGCGCTGGCAAAACTTGCGATGGCTTCCGGCACCCCAGGTCTCATTAATCCCGGCTTCGACAACATTCAAGCGAATCTCGGCACAGATCCGCACAGCTCCTTCCTGGATCGCCTCGGGGTCATCTTGCAGACCGCGCAATCGGTCTGCCTGCTGCCACAGAACCCAGCCGTCTGCAGTATGTATAAGGCTACCGTCCACTCGCACTTCCCGGTGAACGCGCCGCTCTAAGAACTCGGCGGCGGGGATAGCGGCGAAACAGCCATTACGTACAGTACTTTTCGAACCACTTGTGTCTTAGATTCTGCTTGTCCAAGTGTCGAAACTCTTGATCGCGAAAGGGACCGCGGTGACAATCGAACAGTGCGTCCTGCCGTTATTCTTCTCGCGGCCACAGGTCTGTGCTTCGGACAGGTGTCTGTCCCGATGGCGCAGTATAACTTCGATCGCACCGGCGCCAATTTAAGCGAATCCGTCCTCAGCACCGGCAACGTAAATCCGGCCCAGTTCGGAAAGCTCTTTTCGCGGGCCGTAGACGATAGCGTGTACGGATTGCCGTTAATCATCCCCAGCCTGACGATTGCGGGCGGCGTTCACGACGTGCTGTTCGTTGCCACCATGAACAATACTGTCTATGCATTCGATGCGGCCGATGCATCGCGCACGCAGCCCTATTGGTCGGTGAATCTCGGAACGCCGGGCGTGGGCGATTCCTGGATCGGTCCGGTCCACTTTGGGATTCTCAGCACCCCATTCATCGACCTCGCCACCAACACGATATACGTGGTTGCCAAGATTCAGAATGGCGCGGATGTGGGCCTGTACATTCATGCGCTCGATATAACAACGGGACAACAGAAATACGGCTCTCCGCGGCGGATGTCGTTCTCGTTTCCTACCGAGGGCGTCACGCTGACCAACGTGGCTGGAGGCATTCAACGCGCCGGCCTGCTCGTATCCAATGGCGTCTTGTATATCGCGCTGGCGAACATCCGCTCCGGCGATTACGATTCGCAGGAAGGATTTGTGCAGTCGTTCGACGCGCATGACCTGACGCACCAGTTGGGAAATTTCCAGGCCACGCCCAAGGCCCCCGAAGGCAAAGGCGGCATCTGGGAAGCCGGACGGGGTTTGCCGGCCGATGCATCCGGGGTTTATTTCTCAGTTGCCGGTGGCGCCTACAATTCCGCGGGAACCCTGCAGGACTTCGGCAGCAGTATCGCGAAGGTGGCTCCCGGCACTTTGAGCGTTCAGGACTGGTTTACTCCTCAGAACTGGCAATACCTTTCAGATAACAATCTCGATCCGGCCGCCGCCGGCGTAACGCTGATACCCGGGACACAGTTCCTGTTCGCAGGCGGCAAAGAGGGAGTCATCTACCTTCTGAATCGAAACAGCATGGGGCATCTGGAGGGTACCGATGGACAGGCCATCCAGCGGTTCCAGGCCGGTTTCGGCTGCGCCCAAAATACAGCCGCGCCGGATTGCTCCCAATCCTTGGGCACCGCGTATTGGGATCGTGGCAGCGATGGGATGTTGTACGCCTGGGACAAAACCGGCGTCCTGCGGGCGTATCACTTTAACGGGCAGATCTTTGACACTGCAACGCCCCAGGTGGGCACTCTGGCGGTTGGCATGACGGGTGGTCCTTCTGTATCCGCCAACGGCGCCGACCTCTCCAGCGCCATCGTGTGGGCGGTGACGACATCTAACGTCGACAGCGGTACACCCGGTCCGGGCACCTTGCGGGCTTTCCGAGCTGATGACATTACCCATGAGCTCTACAACTCGGATGTCCATCAAGCGGCAGACGGCCTGGGAACGATGACCAAGTTTGCGCCCCCGATGGTCGCGAACGGAAGAGTCTACGTCGCCACACAATCGAACTCCGTTCAAGTCTACGGCCTGCTCCCTGCGGGCGCCAACACGACCATCGCCAGTTCGCCCGCGGGTTTATCCGTAACCGTCGATAACGCAGCTTGCATCACCCCCTGCGTATTTCATTGGTCTTCGGGATCGAACCACACCATCGCGGCGTCCACTCAGGTGGCGACAACCGATACCCGGTACACATTTGAGTCGTGGTCGGATGGCGGCGCGGCGTCGCATGTGATCACCGTCCTGTCCGCAGCCACCACCTACACGGCGACCTTCGCCTTGCAGGATCTGCCAAGCACGAGTTTCGTATCCGGCGTCGCATTGAACTCGCCACCGCTGCGGAACGACTTCAGCGGCTGGATCGGGATGAAGCTGACTGTCGGGGCGTCGCCGCTAACGGTGACAGCGTTGGGCCGCATCTTTCTTGCCGGCAATAGCGGGATCCATACAGTCAAGCTGGTGCGAGCCGGCGATGGAGTGGATGTTCCAGGCGGATCTGTCTCGGTCGCAATGTCAGGTGGCACCGCGGGCCAGTTCCAATACACTCCTCTGGCGGATTCTGTGACGTTGTCCGCCAACACTGCTTACTACCTTGTGAGTCAGGAAACCTTGGGTGGCGATAAGTGGTATGAACATGGCGCGCTGTCTTCGACCAGCGTCGCCGCAATCAACAGCTCGGTGTATTCCTACAACGGTTCGTGGTTCTCCGTGGATGCGTCGAACACCTCGTATGGGCCACCGAACTTCCTGTACTCGCAGGATGCGTCGCCGCCACCACCGCCGCCGGATCCAGGTTCACAGTTTGTGACCAGCTACAACCTGAACAACAAGCCGCTCAGGAACGACTTCTCGGGCTGGGTCGGGATGAAGCTCACAGTGGGAGCGAGCGCATTGACGGTCAATTCCCTCGGCCGCGTCTTTGTGCCCGGCAACACAGGCTCGCACGTTGTGAAGTTGGTGCGCGCCTCGGACGGGACAGACGTGCCGGGCGGATCGGCATCGGTAAGCATGGTGGGAGGCACGGCCGGCCAGTTCCGATACACGTCCTTGGCCAGCTCGATCACCCTGCCGGCCAACACCGCCTACTATCTGGTCAGCGAAGAAACGGCGGGAGGGGACCAATGGTATGACCATGGCTCACTCTCGTCATCTAGCGTGGCCGCGGTGAACAGCTCCGTCTATTTCTATAACGGCTCCTGGGTTCCTCTGGATGGACCGAACACATCCTACGGGCCGCCAAATTTCCTGTACGGACCAGCGGCCGGAACCATTCCAGTGACCGTACAGATGAATCCACCGGGGCTTTCGTTCAGCGCGGACGGGACAGCTTACACCGGCACGCAAGTGTTGAACTGGATACCGGGATCGACGCACACGATCGCCACCGCCACGCAGCCTGGCGCCAGCGGGACACAGTATGTGTGGAATACCTGGAGCGACGGCGGCGCGCTTTCTCACACCGTCGCACCCGCGAGTGCGACAATGCTTACGGCGGACTTCGCCACGCAGTACCGGTTAACCACCGGCGTGACCGGGAGCGGCAGCATCGCGGCGAATCCGGTCTCAGCCAGCGGGTATTACAACAGCGGAACCTTGGTCCAGTTGACGGCGGCCGCCAGCGGCGACAACACGTTCGCAAACTGGAGCGGCGATTTGAGCGGCAGCGCGAATCCGCAGGGCATCACGATGTCGGCGCCGCGAACCGTGACGGCGAACTTCCAGGCCCCCGTGGGCTCCTCCACCAGCTTCCTGACTGGCGCCGCGCTGAACTCGCCCCCGCTGCGAAACGACTTCGGCGGTTGGATCGGCATGAAGCTGACAGTGGGAGCTTCGCCGTTGACAGTGACGGCTCTGGGCCGGATCTTCCTGACGGGCAATAGTGGGACTCACATCGTCAAGCTGGTGCGAGCCAGCGATGGCGCTGATGTGCCCGGCGGCTCCGCATCGGTGCCCGTGGCGGGCGGCACGGCCGGCCAGTTTCAATATGTATCGCTAGCCAGTCCGATCACTCTGTCGGCCAACACGGCTTACTACCTGGTCAGCGAAGAAACGCTCAGCGGCGACAAGTGGTACGAGCATGGAACGCTCTCTTCGACCAGTGCCGCCGCGGTCAACAGCTCGGTGTACTTCTACGGCGGATCCTGGATCTCCGTGGACGGGCCTAACACTTCCTATGGACCGCCCAACTTCCTGTACTCGGCGATCTCACCGCCGCCACCGGATCCGAATCCTCAATTCGTGACTGGCTACAACCTGAACAACAAGCCGCTCAGAAACGATTTTTCCGGCTGGGTCGGCATGAAGCTCACCGTGGGATCCAGTGACTTGACGGTCAAAGCGCTGGGCCGTATCGTTGTCTCCGGCAACGCCGGTGTTCACTCGGTCAAATTGGTGCGTGCTTCCGACGGCACGGACGTACCGGGCGGATGGGTATCTATCGCGACGGTGATCGGAACTCCGGGCCAGTTCCAATACGTGACGCTGCCGAGCCCGGTGACGTTGACGGCGAACACTGCGTACTATCTGGTCAGCGCGGAAGTGAATGGAGGCGATACCTGGTATGACCATGGCACGCTCTCATCGGCCAGCGTGGCCATCGTGAACAACTCCATCTACTTTTACAACGGCGCCTGGATCTCCGTGGATACGTCCAGCACGTCGTATGGTCCTGTCAGCTTACTGTATTGAGGTGCGGGCCTTCACGGCCGAACGATGCCGGCGAATGCAGGGATGAATTTCGCTTTCCGAACATCTTACCCTTGATTCCCATTTTGCGGTGATGTATAGTCCCGTGACTAGGATCAAGCAAGGGGCATAGGGAGACATTCATGCGTTCTTTACTAGTCTTCGCTAGTTTTTTCATCATCACGTTGACTGCGTTCGCCCAGGGAGACCGTGGCAGCATTACCGGCACCGTTTCCGACCCTGCAGGGGCGCTGGTCGCCAACGCAACGATTGAAGCCAGGCGCATCGAAACCGGGGCCGTCTATCCGACCCAGAGTACATCCACGGGCAATTACACCATTTCCCAGTTGCCAGTGGGCACCTACGAAATCACGGCCACGGTACCCGGATTCAAGAAATACGTGCGTGGCGGCCTGACCGTGCAGGTAGCGGCCACCCTGCGCATCGATGTGCCGCTGGAGGTGGGATCGGCAACCGAATCGGTCACTGTTACGGAAGCCGCCACTTTACTCAAGACGGAAACTGGTGAACTAAGCCATAACGTAACCACGGAAGCGGTGAACAATCTTCCCATCATGGGGATCGGCTCGGCAGTCGCGGGCAGTTCCGCGATTCGGAACCCGCAGGCGGTCGCGTACCTGCTTCCCGGCGCCTACGTTCAGGAAAACTCGAACCTGCGTGTGAACGGGGCTCCCGGCAACACGGCTTCGTACCGTCTGGAAGGGCAGGATGCCAGCAATGGCCAGGTTCCGGCGACGCAGGCGCAAGTGCAGCCCAGCGTGGATGCGATCCAGGAGGTTACCGTTCAGACCAGCAACTTTTCCGCCGAGTACGGCCAAGTGGGCGGCGGATTCTTCAACTACACCATGAAGTCGGGCACCAACCAACTTCACGGCAGCGTTTACGATTACGCGGTGAACGAGGTTTTCAATGCCAACACGCCTTGGGTGAACGCCAAGCCGGTTGCGCGCCGCCATGACTATGGCGTAACCGTTGGCGGCCCCGTGTATCTGCCGAAACTGTATGACGGTCACGACAAGACTTTCTTCTTCTTTAACTGGGAGCAATACCGTGAGACGCAACAAGTCAACAACCTGCTGATTACGGTTCCGACGCCGGCTTATCGGAGTGGGAATTTCGCCACCGCACTGACGGGAAAGACGCTGTGCCCCTCGGCGAGCTGTGCAGCTGACCCGTTGGGACGTCCGATTCTGGAGGGAGCGATCTACGATCCCAACTCGACCCGCGCGGCCCCGGACGGGCGCATCATCCGCGATCAATTCGCCAACAACCAGATTCAGCCTGTGCAGTTCGATCCGGTGGCGCAGAAGATCCAAAGCATGATCCCGAATCCGAATCTGGGCTCGGGCTTGATCAACAACGCGGTGTTTCCATTTCCCAGCACGCGGCACACGTCGATTCCGGCGTTCAAGCTGGATCACTCGCTGGGTTCGAAGTCGAAAATCTCCTACTATTGGTCGGAAACCATAACGGCCAGCCAATACTCGCCACAACTGGGCGGGGCGGATGGATTACCCGATCCAGTGTCGGCCGAAATCGGGACCTTTATCACCGGGCGTGTGCAGCGCGCCAACTTTGACCACACGCTGACGCCGACCCTTCTGTTGCATTTCGGCATCGGGTATCAGACCGACTATTTCACCGACGATCCCTTAGTGACCAATTTCGACCCGCTCAAGACTTTGGGTCTTAAGGGAGTGCCGGCTAGCCGTTTGTTCCCCTTCATGACGGGATTGTGTCCTGGCGGCACCAGCAACGGCACCGTAGTCTCGACGTGCAGTGGCCAAGGCGGCATGAAGACCATGGGGCCAACCACAAACCGTCACCCGCTGTTGTACGAAAAGCCCACTGCCAACACCAGCGTCACCTGGGTCCGGGGCAATCACACCTATAAGGCCGGCGGCGAGTTGCGCATCGAGAGCAACCAGTCCACTTTGTACCGGTACACCGGCGGCAGATTCGATTTCAGCCCGAATGAGACGGCGCTGCCCTACAATCAATCGGCCAGCATAGGCGGCGGCACCATGGGATTTTCCTACGCCAGCTTCCTGTTGGGTCAAGTGGATGCGGTGACCGTCGCTCCAACCAACAATATGAAGATGGGCAAGCACATGCTGGGCCTGTTTGTGCAGGACACCTGGAAGGTGACACGCAAGCTAAGTCTGGACTACGGCATCCGCTACGATTATCAAACCTATCTTAAGGAGCAATACGGCAGATTCGCGCAGTTCGCACCTAACATTCCCAACCCGGCCGCAGGCGGGATGCCGGGCGCCGTGGAGTTTGAGGGCTACGGACCGGGCCGGTGCAATTGCAACTTCGCCAACAATTATCCGTTTGCGATTGGGCCACGCCTGGGAGTCGCTTATCAGATCACGCCCAAAACCGTGCTTCGCGGAGGATGGGGCATCGTGTATGCGACCACTGGAGACTCCAACGGATCCACGGCTGGGGGCCTCTCCATCCCCGCGCCCGTCAACTCGCCATCCTTCGGTCAGGCAGCCATGACCTTGGCAGGCGGCATCCCGTTCGCACCCCTTCCCTTCCCGAACTACGATCCGGGTCAGTATCCACAGGCTGGCTTTGCGACGACTCAGGCTCCACTGACCTGGTACGACCAGAACGCCGGCCGGCCGGCTCGTCAGATGCAATGGAGCTTTGGAGTACAGCGTGAGATCTCAAGGGACCTGGCCGTGGAAGTAAACTATGTTGCCAATCGCGGCGTATGGTGGAATGCACCGGGCCTGATTGACGTCAATGCGC
>Ga0207661_10003798_pt1 | contig 10536 bp, 9 predicted proteins | sample KBSC713LmetaG_FD_184337 | JGI IMG/M metagenome (GOLD analysis project Ga0207661, IMG submission 184337) | Corn rhizosphere microbial communities from Kellogg Biological Station, Michigan, USA - KBS C7.1-3L metaG (SPAdes) (version 2) | ecosystem: Host-associated > Plants > Roots > Rhizosphere ... | reverse complement strand
CTCTTGCGGATCGATCGGCATCTCGTTTTTTCCGGAAACCACCACGCTGACGCATCAACGGCGCGGCGGCCGCAAGGTTCCCTCAGATCTCGGGCGCCGGTCATTGTCGCACCAATAGCGTATTGCTGCGGGTCTTGCCGGTTTGCGCGTAGCCGCGGCCGAGCATGTCGGCAATACAATCGTCGAGCCATTCGTGCCGCGACAGATGCTCGATCACGACGGCGCGTGGCCATAGCGATGGCGGTGCTTGCCCGAAGAAGCCGGTCAGAACACGGTCCTCATAGCCCTCGACATCGATCTTCAGCGCATCGACATGCGACACCAAGGCGTCGCCGAGAATGCGCTGCAGCCGCAGCGACGGCACCTTGATGGCATTGCCCGAGAGCTTTCCGGTGACGATGTGGCTGGCGCCGAGATTGTCGCCGTCGGTCTCGATCATCAGCTCGCCGTCGGACGGCCCGGCGGCCGCGGCCACAAGGATAACCTGGGCGTAGCCGGACGCGGCACGGTTGAAGGCAAGCCGCGCGTGCGTGACCGGATGCGGCTCGATCGCGATCACCTTTCCGTTGGCGCCGACGTGACGCGCCATCACCATGGCGTAGGTGCCGACATTGGCGCCGACATCGACGAAAATGCCGCCGGCAGGCGTGTGCGCGCGCAAGAAATTCAGCTCCTCGAGATTGTAGTCCGGATTGAACAACGCGCCGCGCTCGGTGGCGCTGGTCTGATGATAGAATCGATACGACGCGCCCTGATACTGGACATCGACCGGACCTGCGCGCAACAGGTTGACCAGCCGCGACAACATCGGGCGGAACGCGCCGCGCTTCAGCCGGGAGCGTTGCGCGAGCGCGATGATCGCAGCTTGCGCGCGCGTAGGTGCGAACGCGCCGTAAGGTGCGGGTGAAAGGTCGTTGTCGGGAATCAAACGATCACCTCGAGGAAGGTCCGGGAAGCGGCGCATGCATAGCCGAATTTAGGCGCGACTCCAATCATCGCGTCGTCCCGGCCAAGCAAGTAGCGCGAGTGGGAGCCGAGACCCATAACCGCAGCGGTGGTGTTTAGGCATGGAGCTAGCTCCGAGCCATCCTATGAACATCGGTGGTTATGGGTCCCCGCTTTTCGCGGGGACGACGAGGAGTCACGCCGCCTTCTGCGTCGTCGCCCTGTGGTGAGGCAGGAAGCGGCCGATGAGCCGGCGCTTGCCCTTGCGCGGAATGAGATCGACGTCGCTGACAAGCTTTGCGCCGCCCTTGCGCCGCTCCAGCACGATCTTGCGGCTGTGGAAGGCTTCAAGTTCGGCGCGATGGGCGACGCTGACCACGGTGGCCTTGGGCAGCTCTTTGATCATCAACTCCATCATCTGGTCCTGGCTCTTCTCGTCGAGCGCCGAGGTCGCCTCGTCGAGCACGATGATGTCTGGGTGGTGCAGGAACAGCCGCGCGAAAGCGAGCCGCTGCTTCTCGCCGCCGGACAATGTCTGGTCCCACGGCGCGTCTTCCTCGATCTTGTCCTTGAGATGGCCGAGGCCGACCTTGTCGAGCGCTTCGCCGATCTGCTCCACGGTCCAGTCTTCGGCGGCTGCCGGATAGGCGGCGGCGCGGCGCAGCGTGCCCGACGGCACGTAGGGCTTTTGCGGCAACATGAACAGCCGGCGGTCGGGATGGAAATTGACGCTGCCGCCGCCCCATGGCCAAAGCCCCGCGATCGCACGCACCAATGTACTTTTGCCGGAACCGGATTCTCCCGCCACCAGCAGCCGTTCGCCTGGCTCGATCACGACTTGCGCTTCGCCGACCACGGCGGTGCCGTCGTCGAGCGTCACCGATAGATCGTGCAAACTCAGGATGGCGTCGCCTTTGGTCTCGCCGCGCTGAATGCGGCCGAAGCCGTCACCGCGCTCGGCACGCTCCAGCCCATCCAGCGACATCATCAGGGAAGCAATGCGCCGCGCGCCGGCATTCCAGTCCGCAAGCCGCGGATAATTGTCGACCAGCCAGCCGAACGCGGTCTGCACGATGGTGAAGGCGGACGCCGCCTGCATCACCTGTCCGAGCGTCATGCTGCCGTCGAGAAATTTCGGCGCACACAGCAACAGCGGCACCACCGGGGCGATCAGGCTCGATCCCTGCGACACCAGCGTGGTGCGCATGTGCTGGCCCGCGAGCCGTGCCCATTGCCGAAGCACGTTGCTGAAAGTTCTGTCGATGCCGTCGCGCTCTTCCTGCTCGCCGCCCAAAAGCGCGATGCTTTCGCCGTTCTCGCGCACGCGTGTCAGCACATAGCGATACTCGGCCTCGGCCTGGTTCTTGTCTTCGGAGATTTGCACGAAGCGACGGCCGATCGTCATGATCGAGCCTGAAGCGATGGCGGCATAGAGCACTGCGGCGATCACCAGAAAGCCCGGAATGGTAATGGTCGATCCCGCGACCGTGACCGTCAGCGCGCCGCCGATGGTCCAGAGCACCACGATGAAGGTCGTTGCCGACAGGAACGCCGAGGTAACGCCGGCGGCAAAATCCACCGGGGATTCGGTGGCGATCCGCAAATCCTCGGCGATGCGATATTCCGGATTCTGATGGTCACCGCCGACAAGATTGAGTTGGTAGTAGCGGCCGCTGGTCAGCCAGCGCGACACCACGGAATTGGTCAGCCAGGCGCGCCAGCGGCGCTGGATCCCCATGCGCGCGAACACCTGCGCCACGCCGAGCACAACGCTGCCGATCGCCAGCGGGAAAAACACCGCGGTCAGGTAGAACACGGTGGCGGAATCGCGTTTCTCGATGGCGTCGAAGATCGCGCGATTCCAGACATTGATGCCGTATTGGAAGCCGACATTGGTGACGATCAGGATCACAAGGCCGATCGAAAATATCCACGCCAGCCGGTCGCCGCCCTTTCCCCAAAATCCCCTGGCGCTGATCCAGAACCGCGTCAGCAGATAATCCTTCCGCGCCTGCTCGGCGTCTTCCGGAGACTGAGCCGGATCGGGTTCAAGCACTTCGGGCGGAGGCGGTTCGCCATCGTCACCGGTTTCGGTAACCACTTCGATATTCGACGATTTATTGGTGGCGGGTTTGCCGGCGGGATGATTGACCATGATGCGATAACGCGAGGGATTTCATAAGGTTCCCTTGGGTTCCAATCGCGTTGTCGCTATTGCGTCATCGCAGCTAACTTCTAGCTTAGATCTGCCGCTCGACCATCTTCAGCTTGAGTTCGGCAATGGCTTCGGCAGGATTCAGCCCCTTCGGGCAGGCCTTGGTGCAGTTCAGGATGGTGTGGCAGCGATAGAGCCGGAACGGGTCCTCGAGATTGTCGAGCCGTTCGCCGGTGGCTTCATCGCGGCTGTCCTTGACCCATCGGTTCGCCTGCAGCAGTGCGGCCGGGCCGAGATAACGATCGCTGTTCCACCAGTAGCTCGGGCAAGCGGTCGAGCAGCAGGCGCAGAGAATGCATTCGTAGAGGCCGTCGAGCTTCTCGCGGTCCTCGTGACTCTGCCGCCATTCTTTTTGCGGCGTCGGCGTGGTGGTCTTCAGCCACGGCTCGATCGAGGCATATTGCGCGTAGAAATTGGTGAGGTCGGGCACCAGGTCCTTGACCACCGGCTGGTGCGGCAGCGGATTGATCTTCACCGCGCCATCCTTCACGTCGTGCATCGACTTGGTGCAGGCCAGCGTGTTCTGGCCGTCGATGTTCATGGCGCAGGAGCCGCAGACGCCCTCGCGGCAGGAGCGGCGGAAGGTCAGCGTCGGATCGATGTTGTTCTTGATCCAGATCAGCGCGTCCAGAACCATCGGACCGCAATCATGGGTATCGATGTAATAGGTATCGACGCTGGGATTTTTGCCGTCGTCCGGGTTCCAGCGATAAACCTTGAATTCGCGGGTCTCGGTCGCGCCCGCCGGCTTCGGCCAGGTCTTGCCGCCGGTGATCCTGGAGTTTTTCGGCAGTGCGAATTCAACCATTTGTCTTTGCCCTTGCGGTTCAACTCGTCATTGCCGGGCTTGACCCGGCAATCCATCATCTTTCGAAGATGGATGGATGCGCGGGTCAAGCCCGCGCATGACAAGCACTCAATACACCCGCGCCTTCGGCGGGATGTATTGAACGTCATTGGTCATGGTGTAGTCGTGTACCGGGCGATAATCGATCGATGTATTGCCGCCATCGCCGATCCACGCCAGCGTGTGCTTCATCCAGTTCTTGTCGTCGCGGTTGGGGAAATCCTCGCGCGCATGCGCGCCGCGGCTTTCCGAACGGTTCGCTGCCGAATCCATCGTCACCACCGCCTGCACGATCAGATTGTCGAACTCGAGCGTCTCGACCAGATCGGAATTCCAGGTCAGCGAGCGGTCGGTCACCGAGATGTCACTGATGCCGCCATGCACTTTGTGAATCAGGTTCTGTCCTTCCTGCAGCACCTCGCCGGTGCGGAACACCGCGCAATTGTTCTGCATCACATGCTGCATGCTGTCGCGCAGCTTCGCCGTCGGCGTGCCGCCGGAGGCATAGCGATAGTGATCGAGCCGCCCCAACGCCTTGGTGGCCGAATCCGCCGGCAGTTCCGGCTGCTTGCCATTCGGCGTCAGCTTTTCGGCGCAGCGCAAAGCCGCGGCGCGGCCGAACACCACCAGATCGATCAGCGAATTGGAGCCGAGACGATTGGCGCCATGCACCGAGACGCAAGCCGCTTCGCCCAATGCCATCAATCCGGGCACGATGGCATTGTCGTCGCCGTTCTTCTTGGTCAGCACCTCGCCGTGGTAATTGGTGGGAATGCCGCCCATATTGTAATGCACCGTCGGCGCGATCGGGATCGGTTCGCGGGTGACGTCGACATTGGCGAAAATCCGCACCGACTCCGAAATGCCGGGCAGCCGCTCGTGGAGGACCTTTGGATCGAGATGGTCGAGGTGCAGGAAGATGTGGTCCTTCTTCTTGCCGACGCCGCGGCCTTCGCGAATTTCGATGGTCATCGCCCGCGAGACTACGTCGCGCGACGCCAGGTCTTTTGCCGACGGCGCATAGCGCTCCATGAAACGCTCGCCTTCGGAATTGACGAGATAGCCGCCTTCACCGCGTGCGCCTTCCGTGACGAGGCAGCCAGCGCCGTAAATGCCGGTCGGGTGGAACTGCACGAATTCCATGTCCTGCAGCGGCAGGCCGGCGCGTAGCGCCATCGCGCTGCCGTCGCCGGTGCAGGTATGCGCCGAGGTGCAGGTCGCGTAGGCGCGGCCGTAGCCGCCGGTGGCGAGAATGGTGGTTTGCGCGCGGAAACGATGCAGCGTGCCGTCGTCGAGCTTGAGTGCGATCACGCCGCGGCAGGTGCCCTGGTCGTCCATGATCAGGTCGATGGCGAAAAATTCGATGTAGAATTCCGCGGCGTGACGCAGCGCCTGGCCGTACATGGTGTGCAGCATGGCATGGCCGGTGCGGTCGGCGGCGGCGCAGGTGCGTTGCGCCTGGCCCTTGCCGTAGTCCAACGTCATGCCGCCGAACGGCCGCTGATAAATCTTGCCGTCTTCGGTGCGCGAGAATGGCACGCCCCAATGTTCGAGTTCGTAGACGGCCTCGGGCGCGTTGCGCACCATATATTCGATGGCGTCCTGATCCCCTAGCCAGTCCGAACCCTTGACGGTGTCGTACATATGCCAGCGCCAGTCGTCCGGATGCATGTTGCCGAGCGCGGCCGAGATGCCGCCCTGTGCCGCCACCGTATGCGAGCGCGTCGGAAATACCTTGGTGATGCAGGCGGTGCGCAAGCCGGCTTCGCTGCAGCCGACCACGGCGCGCAGGCCGGCGCCGCCGGCGCCGACGACGACGACGTCATAGGTGTGGTCTTCAATCGGATAGGCGTGGCCGTTGGTGGCGGGACCACCATTCCCCTTGCCATTTCCGCCTCCGGCCATGGGCTACACTCCCGATGAAAGTTTGAGGATGGCGTAGATCGAGGCCAGCGCCACCGCGATGGAGAAGAAGTTGTTCGCCATGATGGAGGCGAGCTTCAGCTTCTCATTGTGCACATAGTCCTCGATCACCACCTGCATGCCGATCTTCATGTGCCAGGCGCTGGCGATGATGAACAACAGCATGATGATCGCGATCGGCAGCGAGCCGAGGATCTGCGCGGCGCCGGCCTGATTGCGGCCGAGCAGCATCATCACCACCACGATGACGGGCACGATCAGAAGCGTCATCGCCACCGCGGTGACGCGCTGGCGCCAGAAATCCGAGGTGCCGGAATGCGAGGCGCCGAGGCTGCGGACGCGGGCGAGCGGCGTGCGCATCGAGGAGGACCCGCGCGCCGGGCCGTGCGATTCGTTGATGCTCATCGTCCGCCTCCGATCGCGTAGGCCGCGATCCACAGCAGCACCGTCAGCGAGATACCGCCGATCAGCGCGCCCCAGGTCAACGCTTCGCGTTCGCTTGCCTTGAAGCCGTAGCCGAGGTCCCAGACCAGATGCCTGAGACCGCTGAGCAGATGATGCAGCAGCGCCCAAGTATAGCCGAATACGATCAGCCGGCCGACGAAGCTTGAGGTAAAGGCCTGCACATTGGAATAGGCGGTGGGCCCCGACGCCGCTGCGATCAGCCACCACGCCAGCAGCAAGGTGCCGAAATACAGCGCAATGCCGGTTGCGCGATGGACGATGGACAGTGCCATCGTCAGGGTCCAGCGATAGGTCTGCAGGTGCGGCGAAAGCGGTCGTTCGATCCTGGTGGTCATCGGCGGCTTTGACGGTTTGCGGGCCCGCGTGGGGACCCTTCGGGGATCGCGGTACAGGAATCCTATTTACGAAGTCGAAACAGTGAGCGCAACGGCCAAAATCACCAATTACGAACCGCGGTTCACACCTACGGATGAGCCTTGCAATTGTGGCCATTGACACGATCGGCGGCCGCTGCAGGCTGGTATACCTGAAGCACGATTCAGGAACGCGCGTATTCGACGCGAGTCAAAGGAAACTTGGGGAATGGCAATCGCCGGGCTTGATGCCTCCGAGCTTGTCGAACTGGCGCTGTTGCTGGTGGCGGTGGGCATGCTGTCAGGATTTCTCGCCGGTGTGTTCGGCATTGGCGGCGGCGCGATCCTGGTGCCGGTGTTTTATGAATGCTTTCGGCTCGCCGGCGTGCCGCTGGAGGTGCGAATCCCGCTGTGCATCGGCACATCGCTCGCCATCATCATTCCGACCTCGATCCAATCCTTTCGCGCCCACTATGCCCGTGGCGCGGTCGACATGGACATTCTAAAGGTGTGGTGGCTGCCGGTGGTGACAGGTGTGATCGCCGGCAGCGTGACCGCGCGCTACGCGCCGGAACGGCTGTTCAAGATCGTGTTCGTGGCCGTGGCCTGGTCCGCCGCGGCGCGCCTTTTGCTGGCGCGCGAGACCTGGAAGTTCGGCGACGACTTTCCGCGGGGGCCGCTGATGAAGATTTACGGCTTCTTCGTCGGGCTTCTCTCCACGCTGATGGGCATCGGCGGCGGATTGTTCTCCAACCTGTTGATGACATTCTATGGCCGGTCGATACATCAGGCGGTCGCGACTTCCTCGGCACTGGCGGTGCTGATCTCGATTCCCGGCGCGCTCGGCTATGTCTATGCCGGCTGGCCCGCGGCTGAGCGTTTTCCCGATGTCGCCGCGCTGCAATTGCCGTTTGCGATCGGTTACGTCTCGCTGATCGGTGCCGTGCTGGTGATGCCGACCAGCCTGTTGACCGCGCCGCTCGGGGTGAAGGCCGCGCATGCGATGTCGAAGCGCACGCTGGAAATGGCCTTCGGCTGTTATCTGTTTATCGTCGGCAGCCGGTTTGTGATCAGTTTGCTGTAATGGCTTTCACGGGCTTGTAAAGTTCCATGCGGTTGTGGGGACAGCGAGGCGCTACGAGCACAACCGTTGTATTGTGATTTGATTCGGCTCAAAATCGATGTGGACCCGGAATATTCAGCATGAAACGGCGCGAGTTCATCACGCTTGCCGGCGCAGCGGTTGCCTGGCCGCTCGCGGCGCGTGCGCAGCAGCCCGCGATGCCGGTTATCGGATTCCTGCGTAGCACGTCGCGCGCTGACGCAACGGAACTCGTAACTGCGTTCCGCCAGGGTCTGAAGGAAGCAGGTTTCGTCGAAGGCCAGAACGTCGCGATCGAATTTCGCTGGGGGGAGGGTCAGAAGGACCAATTGCCGGCCTTGATGGCTGATCTGATCCGTCGGCCGGTGGCCGTGATCGCCGGGGACGCCGTTGCGATGCTGGCGGCCCAAGCCGCAACCACGACGATACCGATCGTCTTCACGGCTGGAGGCGATCCGGTCAAGGAGGGACTGGTCGCCAGCTTGAACCGGCCGGGCGGCAACCTCACAGGCGTACACTTCTTTGGCGGGGTGTTGGGGGCGAAGCGGCTGGAATTGCTGCGCCAGTTGGTGCCAAACGCGGCAACAATTGCTGTGCTAATATATCCCAACACGCCGAATACCGAGGCGGAACGAAAGGATGTACAGGCCGCGGCGCAGGCGATCGGACAGCAACTCATCATTCTTGATGTCAGTAGCGACCACGATATCGATACAGCCTTTGCAACGTTGGTCCAGCGCGGAGCCGGTGCGGTGCTCGCGGGTTCTAGTGCTTTCATGGCCTCCCATCGGGAACGGCTGATCGTGCAGGCGGCTCGTCATGCGCTCCCGGCGATCTATCACCTGCGAGAGTTTGCTACGGCCGGAGGCCTGATGAGTTATGGCGCCAGCCTTGCCGAGGCCTATCGCCAAGTCGGCATTTATGCCGGGAGGATCCTCAAAGGCGAGAAGCCGGGTGAGTTGCCGGTGATGCAGTCAACCAAATTCGAATTCGTGATCAATCTCAAGACCGCCAGAGCACTCGGCCTCAGCGTGCCGCCGACTCTGCTCGCGACCGCCGACGAGGTGATCGAATGAAGCGGCGCGCGTTTTTCGCCCTTGCCGGATCTGCCATGGTGACGTGGCCGCTCGCGGCGCGCGCGCAACAACCCGCAAAAATCTATCGCATCGGAATCCTGGAGACGGTATCGTCATCGTCGAACGCAAAAAATCTCGACTCCCTTCGGCGAGGCTTGCGCGAATTGGGCTACGTCGAAAACCGGAATTATGTTCTGGAATACCGGTCGGCCGATGGCCATGCAGAGCGGTTTCCGGCCCTGGCCGACGAATTGGTCCGGCTTCATGTCGATTTGATTGTCACGCGCGGCACGCCGGCTGCTCAGGCCGCGAAGAATGCCACGGAAACGCTTCCGATCGTGATGGCCGCCATTGGTGACCCGTTCGGCGTGGGCGTTGTCGCCAGCCTGGCGCGGCCGGGCGGCAATGTGACGGGCCTCAGCGCCTTCGTGACCGAATTGGCGGGCAAGCGCGTCGAATTGGCCAAGGAGCTGTGGCCGGGAAGCTCGACCGTGGGCTTACTCAACAACATGGGAAATCCCGTCGTCCCTCCGCAGTGGGAAGCGACCAAAAAGGCGGCAAAGGCACTCGGCATCGAGGCTGTTCTTCTCGACATCAGAAGCAGGGACGATATTCCGCGCGCATTTGAGACGGCGAATGCACAGCACGTCGACACCCTGTTGGTGGGAATCGAAGTCCTGATCCAGGAGAACCGGCAGTTGATCACCGATCTTGCGGCAAAGCACCGCCTGCCAGCCATTTATGCATCGAAGGAGTTCGTCGACATCGGCGGATTGATGGCCTACGGCGTGAGCTATCCTGACCTTTACTTCCGCTGTGCGACGTTCATCGACAAAATATTCCACGGCGCCAAGCCCGGGGACCTGCCCGTCGAACAACCGACAAAGCTCGAGCTCATCGTCAACCTCCAGGCCGCCAAGGCATTGGGTCTTGCAGTGCCGGCAGCTTTGCTCTCCCGCGCCGATGAGGTGATCGAATGAAGCGGCGGCGCTGACCTCATCCTGAGGTGCGCGCTCTTGCGCGCGTCTCGAAATGATTCGGCTTCATGGTTCGAGACGCGCGAAGACGCGCTCCTCACCATGAGGTTATTTTTTTTCCGTAAATGTCCGAGTAGGTATCGCGCAAAATATTCTTCTGCACCTTTCCCATGGCGCCGGCGCGTCAGCTTCGCGCCGCATATAGAACTTGCGATCTTCTCTTTGCAGCTAGATCGTCTTGCTGCGCGCCAGTTCCTCGACTTCGCTTGCGCTATAGCCGAGCAGGCCGGTCAAAATCTCGCGCGTATGCTCGCCGAGTCTGGGCGGAGCCGTATAGGTATCGAGCGGCGTATCGCTGAGATGCATCGGGTTCTTGATGTTTTTGACGAGGCCGGCGCTGGCATGCGGCATCTCGGCGATCATGTCGCGCGACTTCAGCAAGTCGCTCTCGCAGACTTCGCCGACCGTCCTGATCGCGCCGCTCGGAATACCGGCGGCATCCATCAAGGGCAGCCATTCATCGCGGGCGCGCTGCTTGATGATGTCCTTGACGATAGGGACCAGGATCTCGCGATTGCGCACCCGGTCCGCCGCTTTGGCGAAACGGGGATCGTTGGTCAGTTCAGGCCGCTC
>Ga0207661_10003797_pt1 | contig 10536 bp, 12 predicted proteins | sample KBSC713LmetaG_FD_184337 | JGI IMG/M metagenome (GOLD analysis project Ga0207661, IMG submission 184337) | Corn rhizosphere microbial communities from Kellogg Biological Station, Michigan, USA - KBS C7.1-3L metaG (SPAdes) (version 2) | ecosystem: Host-associated > Plants > Roots > Rhizosphere ... | reverse complement strand
ATGTGTGGAATTTCCCGGGTTACGGGAGCCGGTGGTACTACTCCTCGGGCTGGGGCTGCGCGCGATGGAACTGCGGTCATCACGGGCGTCGCCACCACCACCACGACGGCCACGATCCGGTAGCGTCGGGTTCGCCGCGTCCGGTTCTGACGCCCGATCATCCGCCCGTGCCGCCAGGCTCGCGTGGCGCAAAACCGTCCGACCGCGAGCCGGCGCGGGCGATGGAACGCTTCGCCAACCGCCGGGCGCTGCCATCGGCGCGATTCGCACACGATTTCGTGCACGCGCCCGCCGATCGCATGGGGAGCCGCCGGACGTCCGACCGCTCTCCGGCCCCTGCGGTGGCGTCGCCCCAGATGACAGCCGAGACCGGATTCGCCAATCCGCGTCCGCGGGCCACGCCTGCCCCGCCTGACTTCAGGGCGCCGATACCGATGGTTTCGCGCCCGGCACCGCGCGTGGCATCGGAACCGGAATTCGCCGGTCGCCGTCCCATCGCGATGCCGGCCCAATCCGGTTTCCAGGCGCCGGTCCCGGTTTCACGGCCGGCGCCGATGGTTTCGTCCCCGGCACGGGCGGCGCCACCGATTCGTCCGGCACCTTCCGGCCGGGCGGCGTCGACCAAGGTCGAAATCCCCTGATTCCAGCCATGAAAAAGGGAGCGCATGGCGCTCCCCTTTTCCCCCCAAAAAGATGGACCGGACGTGCGCCTCAGTGCGGGATGATGGCGCTGTCCAGCTCGTGCAATTGCAGCTCGACCGGCTTCATGGCATGCGGCGGCGCCCCGGCAGGGCGCACTTCGCGGATCTCTTCGGTCCGCAGTTCGAGCTTGGCCATCTGGACCAGTTCGTCATGGTGCCGGTACACCTCTTGCCATTCTTCATTGGTCATTGCGACGTAGTTCATCACACGCTCCCGAAGTCTTTTCGTGAAAGTCCGCCTGAACCTGAATGCTTCAAGTGGCGTTCATCCACAGCCGCTGATACTCTTCGCCGAAGGGGCAGTTGCGGGTTGATTTGCCGCTTCGACGCCCGATATTTTTCCTAAATCTGGCGCCCGGAACTCGGTTACTCTGGATTCCCCCTGTTCCTGATGACCGCCGGGCGCCAGTTCCTTTTCGCACCAATCCGTGGTGCTTCCCGCCGATGCAAGACCGGTCCCTGTACCCGGTCCCTGTCGCGTTCGCGACTGCATCGGCGGGAGCGCACAGTGTTGGTGCACGGCGCATGCCAATCCATCGGGATCCGCAGCCGAAATTTGCAAGAGATTGTGACGTTGCCGGGTAGGCGAAGGATTACGTGCGCAACGCTCGCGCGCGGTAACGTTTCGCAATGATTGCCACGGGGATTGCAAACGGGAATTGACAATCGCGCCGCCCAAAACGGCGCACTGCACGTTGCAATTGGAAACAAGTGACAGCGCATGACCAGTTATGACGTGACCGGTGACGACGTGATCGTTGGAGGCGGTGGTCACGCGGGGCGAAACGGAGTTCTCGCGAGTTGCCAGTGGCAGCTCGCGCCGTTGAGCGCCCGAGGCAGGGAGCCGAGGGCCGGGTCACTTGGCGAGAACAGGATGTTCGAGCGTAGTGACCGACGGTGCCCACAACACAGGTCGAGTATCTCAAGATGGTGAAGTACGACGTAGTTGTCGTAGGCGGTGGTCACGCGGGCACCGAAGCCGCGCTCGCATCCGCGCGCTGCGGTGCGCGCACGCTGCTGCTCACCCACAACATCGAGACGATCGGACAGATGAGTTGCAATCCCGCGATCGGCGGGATCGGCAAAGGGCACCTCGTGAAAGAGATCGATGCGCTGGGCGGCGCGATGGCGCACGCGGCGGATCTCGCGGGTATCCAGTGGCGCACATTGAATGCGTCGAAAGGCCCCGCCGTGCGCGCGACGCGCTGCCAAGCCGATCGCGCGTTGTACAAGGCCGCGATCCGGCGCATCGTCGAGCGGCAACCTAATCTCGAAATCTTCCAGCAATCGGTCGACGACCTCGTGATCGAGCACGGCCGCGTCGCCGGTGTCGTCACGCAGATGGGTTTGACGATCCGCGCGTCGCGCGTGGTGCTGACGGTCGGCACGTTCCTCGCCGGCAAGATCCACATCGGTCTGGAAAACCACGCGGGCGGTCGCGCCGGCGATCCTCCCGCAACGACGCTCGCGAAGCGCCTGCGCGAATTGCCGCTGGGCGCCGATCGCCTGAAGACCGGCACGCCGCCGCGCATCGACGCGCGCACGCTGGATTACTCGGTGTTCGAGCAACAAGCAGGTGACGATCCGTTGCCGGTGTTCTCGTACCTTGGTTCGCGCGACGACCATCCGCGCCAGGTGCCGTGCTGGATCACGCATACCCGCGAACGCACGCACGAGATCATCCGCGCGGGGCTGGATCGCTCGCCGCTCTACACCGGCAAGATCGAAGGCACCGGCCCGCGCTATTGCCCGTCGATCGAGGACAAGGTGGTGCGTTTTGCCGACAAGGCGTCGCACCAGATCTTCATCGAACCGGAAGGGCTGGATGCGATCGAAATTTATCCGAACGGCATTTCCACCTCATTGCCGTTCGACGTCCAGGTGGAACTGGTGCATTCGATTCCGGGCTTCGAGCGCGCGCACATCACGCGGCCGGGTTACGCGATCGAATACGACTACTTCGATCCGCGCGGCCTGCAGCCGTGGCTGGAAACCAAAGCCATCGCCGGTTTGTATTTCGCGGGCCAGATCAATGGCACCACCGGTTACGAGGAAGCCGCGGCGCAGGGCTTGATTGCAGGTTTGAACGCCGCGCGCGCCACGCGCGACGAACAACCCTGGTGGCCGCGTCGCGACGAGGCTTATACCGGCGTGTTGATCGATGACCTCACCACCAACGGCACCATCGAGCCGTACCGGATGTTCACGTCGCGCGCCGAATACCGGCTGCAACTGCGCGAAGACAATGCCGACCTGCGCCTCACCGAAAAAGGTTTCGAACTTGGCATGGTGCCGCAGCCGCGCTTCGATGCGATGCGTGCGAAGCGTGATGCGGTGGAACGCGAAACCGCACGGCTGAAATCGATCTGGGCGGCGCCTTCCAACGCGCTCGGCATGGCGGTGCAATCGCAGCTCGACATCGCGCTTGGGCACGAAGCCAACGCACTGGACTTGTTGCGTCGCCCGGAACTCGATTACACGTCGTTGACATCAATCGCCGGCTTCGGTCCCGCGGTCGAACGCGAAGACGTCGCCCTGCAGGTGGAAGTGCAGGCGAAATATTCGGGTTACCTCGATCGCCAGCGCGATGAAATCGAACGCCAGCGCCGCCACGAATCCACGCCGATCCCGGAAGGTTTCGACTACGATCGCGTGCGCGGTTTGTCCGCCGAAGTTTCCGCCAAATTGAAACGCGTGCAACCGGCCACCCTGGGGCAGGCGCGCCGCATCAGCGGCGTCACGCCCGCGGCGATTTCGTTGCTGCTGGTGCACCTGCGCCGGCAACCTGATCCGCGCGCTGCCTGAAGTCCGTTCAACTCCGGTCCAGCGGGCTCAACACCCCGCGCCCGCCGCGATTCAGCACGTGCGTGTAGATCTGCGTGGTGGACACATCCTTGTGGCCGAGCAGTTCCTGGATCGTGCGGATGTCATGGCCTGCTTCCAGCAGGTGCGTGGCGAATGAATGGCGCAGTGTGTGGCAGGTCGCCGGCTTGTCGATGCGCGCGCGACGCACGGCCTGTTTCACCGCGCGTTGCAAGACAGTTTCATCCAAATGATGCCGGCGTTCCACGCTCGAACGCGGATCGATACTGCGCGATGAAGCCGGGAACACGTACTGCCACGCCCATTCGCGCGCGGCATTCGGATACTTGCGCGCCAGAGCGTTCGGCAGCCACACGGCGCCAAAACCCGCCGCAAGATCGCGTTCGTGCACGCGTCGCGCTTCCGCAAGCTGGCCTTGCAATGCATCCACGATGATCGCTGGCAACATCGTGCGGCGATCCTTGCCGCCCTTGCCCTGCCGCACAGTGATTTCGCGGCGCACGAAATCCACGTCCTGCACGCGCAGCCGCACGCATTCCATCAACCGCAAACCGGCGCCGTACAGAAGGCTCGCCATCAGCCACGTCACGCCGTTCATTTCTTCCAGCAGCGCGGCGACTTCCTCGCGGCTCAATACCACCGGCAGGCGCTCCGGCCTCTTGGCGCGGCGAATGTTCTCCATCCACGGCAGTTCCTGCTGCAATACTTCCCGATACAGGAACAGCAGCGCCGATAACGCCTGGTTTTGCGTGGACGCCGCCACGCGCCCGTGCATCGCAAGGTGCGTCAGGAATGCCTCGACTTCGCGCGCCCCCAGTTCACGTGGGTGCCGCTTGTCGTTGGCAAAAATGAAACGTCGCACCCAGCCGACATAGGCTTCCTCGGTGCGGATCGACAACCCGAGTCGCCGTACGCGCGCTCGCATCCGGTCCAGCAGGCGAGGTGGACGCGTCGGGGGAACCTTGCTTGCACCTGTCGGTGCCGGGTGGGAAGATCGCATGGCCCCGATCCGCAGTCTGGGGAAAGGCGGTCAGATTAGGCGGCGGAATTAGATGGCGCGAGTGGTCCAAGCCTTGGATTCGTGTAGGGATATTCCGACCGGGCAAGACTCGCGTTCGGGATTAGACGGCGGAGTTATGCTTCACTTTCAAACCGACTTGTAGTTAGGTGTTTATGCACGCACTGTTTTTGCCGCTGTTTGCGCTGCTCTGCGCGAGCTTCGCAGTCGGCTTCGCGTTGCAAACCGTGTTTCTCTCACGGCTGCGCGCACGCCATAGCCCAACATGGGAGGCTCTCGGCTGCCCTAAGCTATTCGGCAACAGCATGGGCAACTCGTTTGTGCTTTTGCGGTTCATTTGGCGGCGCAAATACCGCCAGCTCTCGGACAGTACGCTTGTAAGGCTCGCAAGCTTCCTTCGCGTGTATCTGGCTGCTTATGTGGTGCTTTTCGCGCTAGTGGTAGTAGTGTTCTTGGGCGGCAACTGGGTCAAGTGGTAGCTCGGCCACCTAACTAGTATTCCAGCGGACGCGCTGCGCGCGCCGCTAAATTCGAGCGTTATGCTACTTTTCGGACAATACGTCCAACACAAGGGGATACACCATGCTTAAGAAGCTAGTTCTTGCCGTTGCAGCAGCCGGGGTGTTGAGTCTTGCGGGTTGCGCTTCGGTACCTATGGCCAACGCGCCTGCGGTAGCAACTGCGAAGGCCTTTCCAACGCCAGACGCTGGCAATGCCGGCTTGTACATATATCGGGATAGCTTTGCTGGCCAAGCTCTGAAGAAAGATGTCTTTGTAGACGGGAAGTGCCTTGGTCAGACTTCTAACAAGGTATTTTTCTACACACAGGTTAAGGGCGACCAAAAGCATACCCTTTCTACCGAGTCAGAGTTCTCGCCCAACGACCTCGTGCTGTATATGAAGGCTGGCGTAAACTACTTTGTGCGTCAGGCCATCAAAATGGGAGTGTTCGTCGGTGGCGCAAAGCTGGAGAGCGTAGACGATGCTGCGGGCAAAGCCGAGGTTGCAAAGCTCGGCATGGCAGCGCCAGGACAGTGTAGTAAGTAGCATAACTACTCCGTAAGAGACTCCTCGTCAATCCGGTGGACATAATCGTCTTGCCTGAGCTTTTCGGCCATGCTGGCTGCTGGGTTGTACGGCGAGTTGCATCAATGCGCGGCGGTGACGAACGATTGTCAGACTGCATTTCCGTAAACGGTCTTGTTGCACCGGTGGTGCTGGCGCGGACCAGGGTATAAACCGCACCCGGCGACCTCTTTCGTTCAACGGTGTCGCCGATGTCCGGGGATCAGCCGAGACATCCGGATGGCGTCCGCCTAGTTAGTCAGGTTCTCGCTGGGTGGGTCTGACCCGTTGTCTACTGCTTCGCGCTGACGAGGAATCGAAGGTTGCTAGGCAGCGGTGCGCTGCTGCATCGTGCGGTTGAGGCTGGCCGTGGGGTCGTAGTCGAGATCGTGCGCGAGCATGGCCCAGAGCTGTCGGGCGTGTTTGTTGGCGATAGCGACGATGACCTTGCCGAAGGGCATGCGACAGGCGAGCGATTGGATCCAGACTTGCTCGGGGGTGGCCTTGTCCAAGCTGACCCGTTTGGCGCGTTCAAGACTTGAGCGCGCGCCTTGGATCAGCAGGGTGCGCAGATAGCCATCGCCGCGGCAGCTGATGGCGCCAAGGCGGGCATGCCCGCCGCTGGAATGCTGGGTGGGTACGAGGCCGAGCCATGCCGCAAGCTGGCGTCCGTTCTTGAATTCGCGGGCGTTGCCGATGCTGGCGACCATGGCGTCGGCAGTGAGGGGGCCGACGCCGACGATTGCACGCAGGCGAGCGCAACGGGAATCCTGGCGTGCATGGCGTTCGATGCGGGCATCGCACGCCGCCATGGCGGCATGGACCTGCACCCAATGCTCGGACAGCGAGCGCAGCAGTTCCTTGAACTCGCCAGGCAGTTCGGGATGGGCGTCCAGATCACCCAGCACTCGATGCAGCGCCGCATCGCGATTGGGCACCACGATCCCGAATTCGGCCAGCAGACCGCGCAACCGATTGCCGATCGCAAGGTGTTCGGCCTTGTAGCCTTCACGCACCCGATGCCAAGACAACCGTGCTTGCTGGTCGATGTCCTTGACCGGCACGAAGCGCATGTTGCCTTGGCGCGCCGCCGTGGCGATGGCCTCGGCGTCGTTGGGATCGTTCTTGGCGACGGGGTTCTTGCGGAACGGGCGCACGAACTGGGCCGCGATCAGGCGCGGAACGAGTCCGTATTCGCGACAACGCCGCGCCCAGTGATGCGCGCCGCTGCACGCTTCCATCGCCACCACCGTGCCCGCCGGCAACTGCGCGAGATACGTGGCGAACGCATCGCGCCTGAACTCACGCCGCCGCAGCACTCGCCCGATGCCATCCATCTCGCACACCGAGAATATGCACTTTGCCAGGTCCACACCGAGGGATATAGTGCCCATGGAGACTTCCTCCTCTGCTGACGGTTACGACCATCATGGCCCTCGAGGCCGAATGACGAGGAAGTCTCTTTTTACTCATTCCAGCGGACGCCGGTCCATCGCTCACGTTCTTACAAACCTTGCGGCCGGCGCCGCTAAATTCAGGCGTTAACTGTACAGGGGGAACTATGCGCGCGTACATCGCATATGACGAGGGCGGCATCGAAGAGTTAGGCGATGTCGGCAAAGATCAGGTACTCATCCTCATAGACAAAGCGGAAGCCTCGCTCTCCTCAGCTAAACAATTTGGCGTAGGCTTCTGTCGGAGCGAGAAAGACTTCCTTGAGGTAAGGCCAGTGGGAAAATCTCAGTACATGTTATGGTCCGACCTCATCATAAAAGCACAAAGCAAAGGGCTTGGCAGCTTCTTTTCACGGCGCAAAACGCACATCGACACTATCGTCGATGGCCGTGAAGCCGCAGCCGATGTCGTTGACAACTACATGAATTTCTCGCGTGAAGAGTTTGAGCGCAAGTACAGCTAACTACTCATTCCAGCGAACGCGCTGCGCGCGCCGCTAAATTCAGCGTTAGCCCGCACCCGAACGTTCATGGCCACCGTTGCGTTTCTTAAAGGCGTCAACGTCGGGGGACATAGGCGTTTTCGTCCTACTGTACTGGCGGCTCAACTGAGACGCTTCGATGTCATCAACATCGGCTCTACCGGTACCTTCGTCGCGCTCAAACCGGTCGACGCGCCTAACCTATGTGCCGAAATCACTAGTCAGGTACCTTTCGAGGTTGAAATCATGGTCTGCAACGGGCGCGATATCCGTCGTCTCGTGTCCGACAACCCATTTGCTGGTTATGCCGCGGAGCGGGACGTCGTCTCGTTCGTGGGCGTCATGGCTACGCGCAAATTGCTTTCGATTACATTTCCGCTCAAGCTTCCAGCCGAGAATGACTGGTACGTAAGAGTATTTGCCTGCCGAGGTCAGTTCGTTTTGGGCTTGTACCGCCGCCAGATGAAAACCATTACCTACTTGAGCCAGCTTGAGAAGTTGATTGGCGTATCATTGGCAATCCGCAACTGGAACACGATTTTGGCTGTCGAGAAAGCGCTACGGAGGTAGGTGCTTAGGTGCAGGCCAACAACGCATTCCAGCGGACACGCTACGCGCGCCACTAAAGTCGGGAGTTGGACGGCGAAGGACCCGCCCATGAACTGGAAGTTTGCGTACGCCATCGGCTTTCACCCCTGGGAGGATACCGACCAGGAGTTCTTTCAATCCCTGGCGTCACTGCTTGAACGCGAGGAGCAGGGCCGTGAGCCACCCTACGGACGCGCCTTGGATGTCGGCACCGGCAGCGCCATCTGGGGCATCGAGTTGGCCAAAAGGGGCTGGGAGGTTACGGGGGTGGATTTCGTGGAGAAGGCCCTGGAGCGGGGACGCGAGCGGGTCCGGGACTCCGGTGTGGAGATGAAGCTGGTGCAGGGAGACGTCACCCGGCTTTCAGAGGCTGAAGTGGGTTCCGGCTTCCGTCTTGTCCTGGACACGGGCACCTTCCATGACTTCGATACCGAGCAGCAGCGAGGGTTGGCCCGAAGCATTGACGGCTTGGCCACCGGGGACGCGACGGTACTATTGCTGTGCTGGCCGCGGCGCATTCGTCCGTTGATCCGGGGCGTCAGTCGCGAAGAAATCCAGGCCGCCTTTGCGGGTTGGAAAATCACCGATGTGGAACCGTCCTTGTTCAAGCTGCCGCGACCCTTGGAATGGGTGTTGCGGCCGGACGAGCACTGGTACCGCCTGCGTCGTGCACGAACTTGACGCCGTTTGATAACGGTCCAGGCCCGCGCGCCCTCACGCGGCTCGACTCAGGCGCCCGCCGCCAACGCCGCGACATGCGCCGCGGTGCATTCGCGCAGCGCGGCGAGGTCGTAGCCACCTTCGAGCGCCGAGGCGATCCGACCGTCGGCGTGGCGGTCGGCGAGTTCACATAGCCGCTGCGTGATCCACGTGTAGTCGTCGGACACGAGCTGCAGTTCGGCCAGCGGGTCGCGCGCATGCGCGTCGAATCCGGCCGAGATCAGCAGCAGTTGCGGCCGGAACAGGTCGAGCTCGGGCAGCAACCGTTTTTCCCACGCCGCGCGGAACTCGATCGACCCCGCGCCCGATGCAAGCGGCGCGTTGACGATGTTGCCGTCGCCATGTTCGTCGGCCGCGCCGGTGCCCGGGTACAGCGGCATCTGGTGGCTGGAGGCGTACATCACCCGCGTGTCGTGCTGGAAAATATCCTGGGTGCCGTTGCCGTGGTGGACGTCGAAATCGACGATCGCGACGCGTCGAACGTCATGGACCGCCAGCGCGTGGGCGGCGGCGATCGCGACATTGTTGAACAGGCAAAAGCCCATGGCCTGATCGCGCGTCGCATGATGGCCCGGCGGGCGCACCGCGCAGAAGGCGCGCCTGGTTTCATTGGTCAGCACGGCATCGGTCGCGGCACACACGGCACCCGCCGCGCGCAAGGCGGCCTCCAGCGAACCGGGTGACATCACGGTGTCGGGATCGAGGCGCGCCTGCTCTTCGGCGGGGGCGCTCGCGACGATGCGTTCCACGTATGCGGAATCGTGCACGCGTTCCAACTGTTCGCGTGTTGCGCGCGGCGCTTCGATGCGCTGCAGCGTTGCAAGACGCGGGTCATCCAGTGCCTGCAGGACGGCGCGGAGCCGCGCCGCCGATTCGGGGTGGCCCGTGCCGGGGTCGTGGCCCGAACACGCCGGGTGCGTGTAGATCGCTAAACGCGTGCTAACCATGGGCGCGATCCAGCACGACAGCCAACGAAGCACATGCAGCGGGTTCGTCGAGATGCCTGGCCGCCGCCAGCACCGGCGCAGGCACCCAATCCGGAAACGGCACCGTGTCGACACGATGCGTGCCGCGTTCGGTGTGGCGTTCGCGCAGGCGGGCGAGCCCACTTCGCGGCAGCCGGCCGGAAATGCGCACGAGCGCGGGCCACAGGCGCGCGTGTACGAAGCTGACCTTTCCGGCGATGAGGCGGCAGACGAGCACGTCCGGCGAGGTGCGCACCGCGCGCGTGGCCGCGAAGATTGCGTGCCCGTTGGGATGCGACCACCAACTCCCCCGTAGTGGTCCACCCGCGATTTCTTCGGCGAGCGAAGCAATCCGCACGTGGTGCGCAGATTCGAGCACGACGCCATGCCGCTCTACGAACGCGAGCGCCTCCGCCGCGGTCATTTCCCGGCGTGCTTGCGCCGCTCGTGCTGCCACAACACCTCACCGTGTCCGCTCGCGCGTGCCAGCACGCGACACAGCACGAACAGCAGGTCCGACAGCCGGTTGAGATAATGCACCACTTCCGCGCGCACGCTTTCGTTTCGCGCCAGCGCGACCACCCGGCGTTCGGCGCGCCGGCACACGGTCCGCGCGACGTGGCATTGCGCGGCCGCCATGCCGCCGCCCGGAAGGATGAATTCCTTGAGCCGCGGCAGGTCTTCATTGTAGTGATCGAGCGTTTGTTCCAGCACGGTGAC
>Ga0207661_10003795_pt1 | contig 10538 bp, 10 predicted proteins | sample KBSC713LmetaG_FD_184337 | JGI IMG/M metagenome (GOLD analysis project Ga0207661, IMG submission 184337) | Corn rhizosphere microbial communities from Kellogg Biological Station, Michigan, USA - KBS C7.1-3L metaG (SPAdes) (version 2) | ecosystem: Host-associated > Plants > Roots > Rhizosphere ... | reverse complement strand
TGCGCCACCATGCGGACCAGGCGCACGGGGTGGAGCGCGATGAGCAGCGCCATGCGCGTGCCGCCGAGCCGCTGGTACAGTGACGTCCGCTCTCGCGTCGCGGCGGTGAAGGCAACCGTCTGGGCGTCCCCGTCCAGCAGATTCACGTAGCTGGATCCGCCGGCCAGCGCGCCCGGCACCTGGATGCGATCGCAGATATATTGAACCCCGTGCGGCGCGTTGCACGTGATGACGCGCCGTTCCGCCCGATCGTAGAAGCGGAATGCCGGAATCCCCTCGTTCCGGCCGTACAGGATTCCCGCCTGTGCGTAGGGGGTGGCGGATGGCAGCCCGCAGAACCAGCGTCGCAGGTGAAAGCCGTCGCCGTGCAACAGCCGGGAGAGCGTGGGGCAGTAGCCAAGCTGCATCGCGCGGCGCAGGTCCTCGTACGCGAGCGCGTCGATCTGGAGCGCGACCAGTCCGCGCCGGTCATCACGTGGCCGGCGCTCATGACGAAAGGCGAAATACTTGACCGCATAGTACCAGCGGAGCAGCGGCCCCATGCGCGCATGGGACCGTCGATCCTCACGGTGAACCGGCATGGAAGGCACCACCACACTGGGTCTGGCCGTCGCGTTCGGCGCGGGCGTCATCAGCTTCCTCTCCCCCTGCGTGCTGCCGCTCATCCCGAGCTACGTCACGTTCCTTACGGGAATGACGCTCGACGAAGCCGCGCGGTCGCGCCGCACCGCGCTCGTGCACGCACTGCTCTTCGTCGTGGGCTTCAGCCTCATCTTCCTCGCGCTGGGTGCGAGCGCGAGCGCGCTGGGACGCGTGCTGCTGTTTGCCCGTGACTGGATTGCCCGCGTGGGTGGCGCGCTCATCATTGTATTCGGACTCTACCTGCTCGGCGTCTTCAACATACGCGCGCTCTCCACGGAGCGGCGCGTCCATCTCGCCCACAAGCCCGTGGGCTACCTGGGCAGCGTGCTCGTCGGCATCACCTTCGGTGCGGGGTGGACGCCCTGCATCGGTCCCATTCTGGGCGCCATCCTCATCTACACCTCGAGTACTGCAAGCCTCGGGCGCGGCCTCGCGCTGCTCCTCATGTATTCCCTGGGGCTCGCCATCCCGTTCCTCGTCGCGGCGCTCGCCATTGATCGCTTCTTCACCGTGTTCGCGCGCTTCCGCGGCGCCATGCTCTGGGTGAACCGCGTAGGGGGCGTCGTGCTCATCCTGGTTGGCGTGCTGCTCATGACGCGCTACTTCACGGTGCTCGCCGGCTATCTGCAGGCGTTCACCCCCGAGGTCATACGCGGGCGCATCTGAGCGCGCGGCGCCCGGCGCGCCATCACTCCTGCAGCCAGGCGTCGATGCGCGCCGAGAGCTCCGCCCCGCTCACCGGCTTGACGAGCACGTCGCGGCATCCCGCGGCCAGGCAGCGCTCATGCACCTCCGGCGAATCATGTCCCGTGAGCGCGACGCTGATGCGAGGCGCGTCACCGGTGCGCTCCAGCTCCCGCAGCACATCCAGCCCGTCCTCCTGTTGCAGCGTCACGTCCAGCAGCATCACATCCGGACGCGTCGTGCGGGCCGTGCTCACCGCGTCGCGCACGGTCGCGGCGACGCTCACGCGATGCCCCGTCACCTCGAGCAGCAGGCGCAGCGCGTTGGTCAGGAGCGCACTGTCCTCGACCACCAGCACGTGCGACGCCACGCGTCAGGGCGCGGCGCGAAGCGGCACGGTGAAGAAGAAGCGGCTCCCCTCGCCCAGCTTGCTCTCCACCCAGATCTGCCCGTGATGCAGTTCGACGAACTTGCGCGCGATGGCCAGCCCGAGCCCGGTGCCGTGGTGCTGGCGCGACGCCGACGCATCCACCTGCGCGAACTCGCGGAATACCAGATCGTAGTGCTCGGGCGCGATGCCGATGCCGGTGTCGCCCACCTCGATCTCCACGGCGGCGGGCGCGCGCGCGTCGCGCGACAATCGGGCCGCGATCCACACCCGTCCGCCCGGCGGCGTGAAGTCAATCGCGTTGCCCAGCAGGTTGGCCAGCACATGCGCGATCTTTTCCCGATCGGCATACACGCTGGGCAGCTCGGGTGCGACGTCGACGCTCAGCGCATGTTCCTTCCGTCCCACGAGCGAGTCGCTCATCACCGCCACCTGCTCCACCACGCTTTCCACCGTGAATTCGGTGCGCGCGAGCGTGAGTTGGTTGGCGGCGCCGCGAGCGTAGGTGAGAATTTCGCCCACCATGTCGAGGAGCTGGCGTCCGCCGCTGATGATGCCGGTGATGCTCTCCGCCTGCCGGTCCGTGAGCTCGCCGAGGATGCCGTCACGCATGATCTCGGCGTGTGTGATGATGGCCGTGAGCGGCGTGCGCAGATCGTGCGAGATGTTGGCGAGGAACTGCGTCTTGAGCGCGTCCTGGTTGCGCAGTTCGGCGATCACGCGCGCGAGATGCATGTTCTGCTCCTCGAGCGCTTCCACGCGCGCATCAGCCGGAGCATCGGGGTACACGCGGGCCATGCGACTATTCTAGCCGCCCGCGGTGCCGGGCGCCATGACGATGCATCACACCGGATGTCACGATGCGTGCCGGTGGTGATGCGCATCACAGTCTGTCATTCGTGCCCCGGAGTGCGGTCGCGTTCGCGTCATGGGGTATTAAATTTCCTTGATTGGAGCTTCGTCGCGCGCGGGGTGTACCGAGCGAGGGAACGTGACCCGTGGTACGTGCCTTGCGACACACGGATCCATCCGGCTGACACGCCGTATCGCGCGACGGTGTTCGACCGTCCACTCATGTCGGTGATCCCTTTCCGTCCATTCGAGACAAGTCTCTGGAGACCATCATGGCTCGCATTTCACGTGTACTAGCTCCGTTGGCCCTGTCCGTTGCGTTGGTTGCCGGGGCATGCAACAAGGACAATGGCAAGAACGGCACGCTGGCTCAGGATTCCACGCTGACGCGCGACCTGCAGATGGCGAATGCAGACAGCGCGGCGCAGCCGCAACTGAAGGACGTCCCGCCGGCGGACAGCGCATCCACTGCGGCACCTGCGGCGCCGGCTCCGGCGCGCCGTCCCGCGCCGGCCAGGACGAAGCCCAGGACGAGCACTCCGACGTCGTCCGCGCCCGCACCCGCCGCGCCCACCACCACGCCGTCCGGCAACTCCGTCACCACCAGTTCGGCGGGCAGTGAAGGCGCACTGGGCTCTGTGCCCGCTGGTACCTCGATCAGCCTGACGTCGAACGACCGGATCTGCACGAATACCAACAAGCCTGGCGACCGCTTTACGGCCACGGTGACCAACGCGGTGACCGGCTCGAATGGCGCGGTGATCCCAGCCGGCGCGAAGGCGCTCATCCAGGTGACGGACCTCAAGCGCAGCGAGAACGCCACGTCACCCATTCAGATGACGTTCAGCGTGCTCAGTCTCACCTTCAACGGCAAGACGTATCCGGTGACGGCGAGCATTGACCACGTCGACGTCGACAAGGTGCGCAACTCGAGCACGGGGAACGATGCGAAGAAGGTCGCCGGGGGCGCCATCATTGGCGCGATCCTTGGCCAGGTGATCGGGCACAACACCAAGTCCACCGTGATTGGCGCCGCGGGCGGCGCCGCCGCTGGCACCGCCGTCGCAATGGGAACGGCGAACTATGAGGGCTGCGTGCCGCAGGGCGGCAACATCGCGATCAAGCTCACGGAGCCCGCGACCGTACAGTAGGGTTGTAGCTTCCGGCAGGTACGGTAGGTTGCAGGGGGCACGGGAACCGGATGCGTTCCCGCGCCCCCTGTGCGTACACATATCATGTGGTGTCCGCTCCTCGCTCCCGCTCCCCGTTTCCTCCATCCCGCCCTTGCGCCTCACCGAACGCCGCAACCCCCGGACCGCCACAATTGATCTTGCCTCTGCGCTGGAGATCGTCGACCTCATCAACGCGGAGGATCGCACCGTCGCCGATGTGGTCGCCACGCAGCGCGAGCAGATCGCGCGCGCCATCGAGCTCACGGAGGAGGCGTTCCGCGCCGGCGGACGCCTGTTCTACGTGGGCGCCGGCACGTCGGGCCGGCTCGGAGTGCTCGACGCGAGCGAGTGTCCGCCGACGTTCGGCACCGAGCCCGAGATGGTGCAGGGAATCATCGCGGGCGGCTTCGAGGCGCTCGTGCGTTCACGCGAAGGCGCCGAGGATCGCAGTGATGACGGTGGCGATGCCATGACCGCGCGCGACGTGGGCGCGCGCGACTTCGTGCTCGGCATCGCCGCGTCGGGCACGACGCCGTACGTGCATGGCGCGCTCGCATCCGCGGCGCGGCGCGGCGCGCGAACCGGCATCCTCGCCTGTTCGCCTCCACCCGATGAGATCCTCCAGCTCGTGGATGTCGCCATCGTGCCGCTCACCGGTCCCGAAGTCGTGACCGGATCCACGCGCATGAAGGCCGGCACGGCCACGAAGCTCGTGCTCAACACGATCACCACCGGCGCGATGATCCGCCTGGGCAAGACGTACGGCAATCTCATGGTGGACCTCCGGGCCATGAGCGCCAAGCTCGTGGATCGCGGCGAACGCATTCTCATGGAAGTGTGCGGCGTGACGCGGCACGACGCGCGGACGCTCATCGACGCCGCCGGCGGCAGCGTGAAGACGGCCATCGTCATGCGCAAGCTCGGCGTGTCGCGCGGCGAGGCGGAGGTGCAGCTCGCGGCGGCAGGCGGCGTGATCCGTCGCGTCGTGAGCGACCCGCCGCCGCCGGTCGAATGAGCATCGACCGGCCGCCGGACGACCGGCGCGACGAACCGCAGGGCGCCGTGATCGTGGGACTCATGTCGGGCACGTCGGCCGACGGCATTTCGGCCGCCGCCGCGCGGTTCACGCCGGACGCGGACGCGGGGGTGCACTGTACGCTGCTGGCGTACCGGGCGCGCCCGTACAGCAGCGCCGAACGCGAGCGCCTGTTGCGCGCGGTGGAGGGCGCCGCACCGGCGGAGTACTGCCGGCTGGACTTCGATCTCGGCGTCTGGCTCGCCGACGCCGCGCTGGCCGTGATGGCGGATGCCGGACTGGCATCGAGCGACGTGCGCGCCATTGCGTCGCACGGGCACACGGTCTGGCACGCGCCGCCGCTGGCGACATGGCAGATGGGACAGGCCGCGGTGATCACGGAGCGCACGAGCGTGGATGTGATCAGCGACTTCCGTGTGCGCGATGTGGCCGCGGGCGGGCAGGGCGCGCCGCTCGTTCCCATGGCGGATGCGCTGCTGTTTGCCGCCACGGACTCGTGGCGCGCACTGCAGAATCTCGGCGGAATCGGCAACGTGACGGTCGTCCCGCCTCGCGCCGCGGCGGCGCGGGAGGTCCGCGCGTTCGACACCGGCCCGGGATGTGCCGTGATCGATGGTGTCACCCGTGCACTCGCGCCCTCCCTGCCCTATGACGTGGATGGCGCGCTGGCGCGCACGGGCACGCCGATATCGGAGGTCGTCACCGATTTGCTTGGGGATCCATACTTTTCCGCGCTGCCACCCAAGTCCACCGGGCGGGAGCTGTTCAGCCGCGCGTACATCGCGAAGGTCATCGCGCGCTGTCGGGCCGCGCGCGCGACCGCGAGCACGGGCGACATCGTCGCCACCGCCGTCGCGCTCACCGCGGCCAGTATCGGGGACGCGTACCGCCGCTTCGTACGTGAGCCGGTGCGCGACGTCGTGCTCTCGGGAGGCGGCGCGCACAACCCCGCGCTCGTGGACGCCATTGTGCGCGCGGTGGCGCCCGTCGCGGTGCGCCGCTTCGATGAGCTCTTTTTCGACGGCGACGCCAAGGAAGCCGTCGCGTTCGCCCTGCTGGGATGGCTCCATCTGGCCAACCGCCCCGGCAACGTACCCGCCGCCACGGGCGCGCGCGGACCGCGCGTGCTCGGCACGTTTTCGCCCGCATGAGCATCACCAGTCTCCTCATTCCGTCGCTGCACTGGGCCGGCACGGGGGGCTTCGACGCCGACCGCGATCTCATCGATCGCGCACTGGCGCTCGGTGTCGGCGGGTTCATTCTCTACGGCGGCGAGGTCGACGCGGTACGCCAGTTGATCAAGGAGCTGCGCCAGCGCTCCACCGTGCCGCTCCTCATTGCCGCGGACATGGAGCGCGGCGCCGGCCAGCAGTTCACCGGCGCCACCGGCCTTCCGCCGCTCGCCGCCATCGCCTCGCTGAATGATCCCGATGCCGTGCGGCGCGCGGCGCGGCTCACCGCGCGTGAAGCCAGAACGCTCGGCGTGAGCTGGGCCTTCGCGCCCGTGTGCGACGTGGATATCGCGCCCGACAACCCGATCATCGGCACGCGTGCGCTCGGCGCGAATGCGCAACGGGTGGCCGAGCTGGCCGCGGTGTGGATCCGGGCGTGTCAGGCGGAAGGCGTGCTGGCCTGCGCCAAGCACTATCCCGGACACGGGCGCACGACCGCGGATTCGCACCTGGAGCTGCCCACGGTGGATGCCACGAAGAAGGAGCTGTTCGACGTGGATCTCATTCCGTTCCGCGCGGCGATCGCGGCCGGCGTCGCGGCGATGATGACCGCGCACGTCGCGTATCCCGCGCTCGACGCGAGTGGCGTGCCGGCGACGCTCTCACGCGAGATGCTGCGATGGCTCCTGCGGCAGCAGTTTCACTTTGACGGCCTCATCGTGAGCGATTCGCTCGTCATGGAAGGCGTGATCAGTGGGCGCAGCGAGGGCGCGGTGGCGGTGGCGGCGCTGAACGCGGGGTGCGATCTGCTGCTCTATCCGGGGGACCTCGAGGCGGTAGCGGGCGCGCTCGTGAATGCGCTCGAGAAGCACGAGCTGAATCCGGATCTCGTGCAGCAGTCCGTGCGCCGCCGGCTGAAGTGGGCGCAGTGGGCGTCGCCTCCCAACGAGTATCGCAAGCCATCGAGCACCGATATCGCGTGGGGGCAGCAGCTCGCGGATCGCGTGGTGCGCATGGTGCGCGGCACGCGTCCGGATGTGCAGTCGCCGCTCGACGTGATCGTGGTGGACGATGACACGCCCGACCGCCCGGCGCCAACCGTGGCGAAGCCGTTCGTGGACGCGCTCCGCGCGGACGGCTGGACCGTGCGGGTGCTGGACACGCGCGAGCCGCGCGAATCAGCGGTGCCGATGATCGCGCTGTTTGGTGAAGCGCGCGCGGGGAAGGGACGCGCCGGCTACAGCGATGCGACCCAGGCAGTCATGCACGAGCTGTGCGATGCCATGCCCGACGCGCTGGTGCTGCAGTTCGGCCATCCCCGGCTCATTCGCGAGCTCCCGGCCGCCCGTGCCATTGCCACGGCCTGGGGCGGCGAGCCCGCCATGCAGCAGGCCGCCGCGCGGTGGATCGCGCGCTGATGCGTCAGAGCGCGAGAAACGCGGCGACGGCGCTTCCGGGCACGGCGTACACGATGCGTCCCTGACTGTCGCGCGCGGCACCGTACACCACGCCGATCACGTGGCCCTTCGCGTCGAACACCGGACTTCCGCTCGAGCCTTCGCCGGCATACGCGTCCACCTGCAGGACCGTCCGAAGATTCTTGCTCACCGTGCCCGCCGACAGCGATGACCGCGCGGTGATGTGCATGCCGCTGCCTTCCATGGGCGTGTCGGTGCCGAGTGGGTAGCCGATGATGGCGACCGACCGTCCCACCGGGATCGTGTCGGTGTGCTGCACGAGGCCGGACACGATGGGATAGTGGCCGTCCGCGTCGAGGTGGATCTCCGCCAGGTCGGCGGTGCTGTCCACCCGCACGAGATGCGCGGGAAGCCATTGCTTCGTGTCGCTGAAGATGACCGCGATGCGCGTCGGGCCGTCGGTCCCGTTGCGACGCACGAGATGGCGGTTCGTGAGAATCGCACCGCCGGATTGTACGCAGAATCCCGAGCCACTGAACGCCTGGCCGTCGGGCCACTGGACCGCGATGAGCACGATCGCCGCGCCATTGCGCGACGCAATGGATGCGTAGTCCACCTCGGCCGCGGTGAGCATCGCGTGACGGCGCGACTCGAGCGCGCGGAGCGCACGCTCGAGCGAGTCGGAACTTGCGGGATGCGTGGCATCGGCGAGTTGGTGGCGCATGGCATCCGCGTCCACCTTGGCGGCCGCCAGCGAGGAGTCGAGCCCGGCCACCTTTCCCGAGAGCGACGCAACGCGCTGGCCGTACACCCTGGCAAGGCTGTCGTTCGTGCGACTCAGCACGAGCAGGTCCTCGGCGTGCGTGCGCGCACCGCGCTGGCCGAGCCACCAGGCACCCAGGAGCGCCGCGACGAGGATGATCGTGAGTGCCGTCACGGCCCGCCGGAGCCCCCGCGTGCGCTCGTCCACTGCCGCGGCGATGCGCTCGGTCGTCCCGGACCGGGCAGGGGGGGCAGGGGGCTGCCCCGAGGACTGCCCCACGGGCTGCCCCAACGGCTGCCCCTGAAGGGGAGTGAACTCCAGCCGCGGGCCCAGCTCGCCCAGGGAAATCACATCGCCGGATTTCAGCGCCGTGGGGCCGGAAATGCGCGAGCCGTTGACGAACGTCCCGTTCCGGCTTGCCGTGTCATGCAGCACGTATTCGTCATTCACCACGCGGATTTCGGCGTGCCGGGCGGATACATCGAGATCCCGCTGCGCATCGAAGCGCAGATCACACAGCGGATGACGACCGATGGCGATGACGGACTTGGTGAATTGCTCGCTGGCGCCGGCGCGCGAGCCGCTCAGAATCCGGAACCCGGCGCTCACTCAGGGCGACAGCCGGCCGGAGACGGAATCCGTACGCATTCCCGGCGCCGGCGCGGAGGGCCGTGCGAAGCGGATCACCACGAGCGCGATCACGAGCAGTGCGATGATCAGCAGTGCACCAATCCACAGTCGCATACCGGGCCGCTCCTCGGGCAGCAGTGGCGTCGCGTCGCGCTCGTGATTGCGCGGCATGGCCGACGGTATCTCGGGCACAGCGGATTCCAGGCGCGGTTGCGGCGCGGACGGCGTGTCCAGCATGCCCGCGAGCGGGAATACCGCGTGTCCGATGTGATCATCCGGCCCGGCGTCGCTCAGCCCCTCCCCATCGAAGCGGGCAATGATCACCGTAATGTTGTCGGGACCACCATTTTCGTTGGCGCGCTCGATCAGCTCCCGGCACGCGCTCGCGAGATCGGGCTCCTGGCTCACCACCTCCGCGATCTCGTCCTTCTTCACCAGCCCCGAGAGTCCGTCGGTGCACAGCACGAGCGTGTCGCCACGCCGCAGCGTCTGAAACGTCAGATCGATCCGGACGGATGGTTCCGGACCCAGCGCCTGCAGAATGATGTTGCGACGCTCGCTGCGCTCCGCCTCATCCTGCGTGAGCTCGCCCGCTTCCACGAGCCGCTGCATCAGTGACTGGTCCTTTGTGATCTGCCGCGCTTCACCATTCCGTATCAGATAGGCGCGGCTGTCGCCGACCTGCGCGAGGAACAGCGTGTCGCCGAGCAGCCCGGCAATCGTCGCGGTGGTGCCCAGGCCGCGATTCTCGGGGTGCTCCTGCGCGTAGGCGTAGATGCGCTGGTTCGCCGTTTCCGCCGCGCCCTTGATGGCCATCGCGAAAGCCTCGGGCCCTTCGTCGGTGGAATTCGACCAGTGCGTGCGGAGATATTCGTGCACGGTCTGAACGGCGAGATCGCTCGCGATTTCCCCAGCTGCGGCGCCACCCAGCCCGTCGGCCACCATGAAGAGCGATCCGCGCGGGCCGCCCACGTGCGTCTGCACCTCGGGCTGCAGCGTGTCGTTGTCCTCCGTGAGATCCACCACGAGAAACGAATCCTCGTTGTGCTCGCGCGTGCGCCCCACGTCGGTGAGGCCGAACACGTGCACGATCACATCGCCGGGGTCGGTGCCGGACATCCGTGCGGGCATGGTCACGGGGTGACGGAAGGGGATAAGGTGGTCACTGGCACTTGCGATCGCCGAAAAGACTCATGATGGCTGAGTGGAACGTACTGCCAGCGGCGCCGCGCAGTGGACGCAGCACGTCGCATCCCTTGCGACGCAACGCGTCGTCGCTCTGCTGCTCGGCCTGCAGGAACAGCGCCTCACCCACGTGATACTCCGCCGTGACGCTGTCGTCGCGCGTCGGGAGCTGGCGGAGTGCCGCATACAGCATGCGGATCGCTCTGGCGGCGTCGGGGTTGTCGCTCACGAGCAGATTGGCGGCGCTGTCCATCTGTGCTCGTGCCGTTGCCGCGTCTGCCGCGCTCACGCTGGCCGCTCCTCCCGTTTCCGCGTGCGACGTCCTGGTGCCGGCGGGTGCACCGCTGCTCGCGGTGTGCGCGACGGCTGCGGACGGACCCGGCGGCACCAGCATTGTCCGCGGTGCCGCCGCGTCGTGACGAGGCGGTGTCGTGGTGCCGGACGCGAGCTGCGCGCTGGTGCCGGCTCCGGCGTGTGCGGGCGCTCCGGCGGAATGGCCCGTATCTGCCGCGGCCGACCTCGTCGTATCAGACGATGACGCCGGCGCCGCGACGTGCGAGAGCGGCTGCGTATCGTTCGCCGCGACCTGTTGCGAC